>Ga0105244_10000672_pt1 | contig 29947 bp, 24 predicted proteins | sample KBSM44metaG_FD_80423 | JGI IMG/M metagenome (GOLD analysis project Ga0105244, IMG submission 80423) | Miscanthus rhizosphere microbial communities from Kellogg Biological Station, Michigan, USA - KBS M4-4 metaG | ecosystem: Host-associated > Plants > Roots > Rhizosphere > Soil | place... | reverse complement strand
CGCGAGTCCAGCGGGTTGCCGCTGCGGATAGATTCGACGCGGCGAATAGCACGTTCCATAAAACGTTCATAGATGGATTCTTGAACCAGCGCTCGGCTCGGGCAGGTACACACTTCGCCCTGGTTAAAGGCAAACAGCGCGAAGCCTTCCAGCGCCTTGTCGAAAAACGCATCCTCTTCGTCCATCACATCGGCAAAGAAGATGTTCGGGGATTTGCCGCCCAGCTCCAGAGTCACCGGAATTATGTTCTGAGTCGCGTACTGCATGATCTGCTGACCCACTTCGGTTGAACCCGTGAACGCAACTTTGGCGATGCGTTTTGAGGTCGCCAGATATTCACCGATTTCCCCCCCGGCGCCATTCACCACGTTGATAACACCCGGTGGCAGCAAATCGCCCACCAGCTCCATCAGCAGCAATACTGACAGCGGCGTCAGACGCGCCGGTTTCAGCACGACGCAGTTACCTGCCGCCAGCGCCGGAGCCATTTTCCAGCTCGCCATCAACAGCGGGAAGTTCCACGGAATGATTTGCGCGACCACCCCGAGAGGTTCGTGGAAGTGATACGCCACGGTATCGCCGTCAACTTCACTGATCCCGCCTTCTTGTGCGCGAATACAGGAAGCAAAATAGCGGAAATGGTCGATAGCCAAAGGCACATCTGCGCCGCTGGTTTCGCGGATAGGCTTGCCGTTATCCCAGGTTTCCGCCGCCGCAAGCAGCTCAATGTTCTGCTCCATACGATCGGCGATTTTAAACAGAATATTGGCGCGGTCCTGCACAGACATCCCGCCCCAGGCCGCTTTTGCCTCATGCGCCGCATCCAGCGCCAAATCGATATCGCCTTTACTTGAGCTGGCAATCTCACATAGCGGCTGGCCGGTCACAGGCGTCAGGTTTTCGTAGTATTGCCCTTCGACCGGTGGAACCCACTGGCCACCGATAAAGTTGTCGTAACGCGGTTTAAGTTTGAGCGGGAAACCATACTCGCCGGGGATAATTCGGGTATCTGGAGGATTATTTGTCATGTGTGTCTCCTTGTCGGTTTGCACTCTCAAGCGTAGTCGCCAGTGGTGATTTCTTCGCCAACGTTTGGAGGCTTTACGACACAGGTCACGGATTAATAATCGAATGATTCGGAGTATTCATCCTGCAGGCTATTGGTTTTGATACATACTTAAAAATTGCCTTTTTCTTTTTAACAACAAGGAATGCTCATGCGCCTGTTTATAGGTTTCGATGTAGGCGGTACCCATGTGAAGCACGGTTTATTCACCGAAGAGGGAGAGGTGCTGATTGCTGAAGAATATGATACCCACTACGACAAACAGCTGTTTCTTGATGCCTGGCAAAGTGTGGTGGCAGGCTACCGGCAGCACAATGAGATCGCCGGTATTGCTATCAGTTTCCCCGGATACATAAACCCTCATACCGGAAATGTCCCCAAGGCAGGTGCGCTAGAGTTTCTTGATGGCTGCAATTTACTGGAGATTTTCGGCGCTCTGACCGACCTGCCGATTACCGTTGAAAATGATGCCAACTGCGCCGCACTCGGTGAGATGTGGCTGGGCGCGGGCAATGAATATGACTCGCTGGTCTGCGTCACCATTGGCACCGGTATCGGTGGCGGCATTATCGTTAACCGCGAATTAATGCGCGGCTCGCACTTCCGTGCGGGTGAGTTTGGCGTGCTACCGGTCGGAAAATACGGTGAAGACATGCACAAACTCGCCTCCGCGAAAGGACTTATGGAAGCGTGTCGCCGTGAGATGAACATCCCCGCCGAGGAGAAAATTAACGGCAAAGATATTTTTGCCCGTGCGGAAACGGATCTGCATATTCAGGGCGTAATCGACAATTGGGTGAAATATCTGGCTCGAGGCATTTACAGCGTGGTTTCACTGTTTGATCCCCAGGCCATTTTGCTCGGTGGCGGCGTCAGTTCACAACCAATGCTTTACCCAATGCTGGAGCGCCATCTGGAAGAATTTAAATTCTGGGATGTTCTGAAAGTCCCAATCCGCCCCTGCAAGCTTGGCAATAAAGCAGGAATGCTCGGCGCGGTGTGGCTGGCGAAGCAGAAATAGTATAACTGCCTCTTATTAATAAGAGGCAGACCCCCACACACTTGTTACTCGTATAAACTTGAAGTCCACCAAAGAAATTAATACGAGCACACTCGCAACTTCCGCTTATCACTAAAAAACTTCAGCAAATTCATTTCGAGACTTCCCGCAATTATCGTTTTTCACGCATGACGACTGATTTTCCCTTCACTAAGGTAAACATATCGATCACACATTCAGTGTGTATGGTGTGTACGCCTATTAAGAAAGGGAGTAGAGTGAAAAGTGCCGAGCTAATGACATTACTGAAAAAGCATGGCTGGATAGCGGTACGAGTCAGGGGAAGTCATTATCAATTTCGCCATCCTGATTTCGCCGGAGTGGTGACAGTTCCTCACTCTCGTCATGATATTAAGCCGGGAACCTTGCACCAAATCCTTACGCATGCACGGCTCAAATAACACAGAGTCAGAAGGAGAGATTATGTTTTACCCCGCTTATGTACACAGTGATGCAGATGGCAGTGCCAGTGGATTTTTCCCTGATGTACCGGGATGTTACTTTGCTGGAGATTCGCTGGATGGAGCTTTTCGCGATGCGCAAAATGCACTGGACGCCCACTTTGAGATGCTCATCGAACTGGAACAGCCCATTCCTTTATCAGAAATTACAGTTGAACAACATTTGCGGAATAAGCCAGAGGATTTTGTTGATGGCCACTGGCTTATGGTGGATATCAATATGGATAAGTACGAAGGTCGTGTAGAACGTATCAATATTACGTTGCCACAACGTCTGTTGGTAAATATTGATAGCTACGTAAAAAACCATGCAGACTTTGCCAGTCGGAGCGCATTTTTAGCCGAAGCGGCGCGGCGGGTTTTGAAGAACAGATAAAAAAAAGCCCCCGAAATCTATCAGGGGTCATATTCGTCACTCGCCATTCACCCAAATACGCATTTCCCCTTCCCCGCGATTTGCCCAGCTAAACCACGGAATAAAGGTGAGTTTTTGTGGCTCTGCGGTCACCGGGGATTCGTCGTAGTGATACAACGCCTGTTGCTCAGCTTGTTGACTTGCCCTGCGCACACCATCGGTTTGAATCAGCACTTTGTGGGCGAAAATGCCTTTGCCCTGGATCAGACTGAGTGTGCTGTCTTTCGGCAGCCATAAGTTATGCAGCGCTTCACCGTTATCGGCCTCTTCCAGACAATAGACCAGCGGCCCGCGTTGGACGGCGACTTTCCCGGCCACTTGGCGCAGCAGTGGGTTGCCATACACGCGGCGCACCGGCATTGGTAAGGTCAGCGCGATACGGTCGCCCTCCTGCCAGCGACGAGTCATGTGCAAATAACCTTTACGGATTTCACCGTCACAGGTTTCACCGTTCAGCATGACCTGCGGCTGCGCGCACCAGTCCGGCAAGCGCAGCGCCAGCGTGTGTTGCACAGGCTCAAGTGACGTGACCACGATTTCCACCTGCTCATGCCATGGATAGTCGCCGCTGATTTTCAGTCCCAGTGATTTATCGCCCACCGGAACGTCCATTTCGTTGCCCACATACAAGTGAACGTAGAGCGCATCCGGCCGCGGGGTATAGATGTAATGACCCAGTGATGTCAGCACGCGGGCGATGTTCGGCGGGCAGCAGGCACAGCCAAACCAGCGCTGGCGAACAGGTTTTACGTGGTCGTAAATATGGTTGAAGGCCAGACTTTTTGGATGCACTTCCAACGGATTTACGTAGAAAAAGTGTTTACCATCCAATGCCATACCGCCTAGTACCGTGTTATACAACGCACGTTCCATGACGTCAGCAAAGCGGCTGTCCGCCTCCATCTGCAGCATCCGACGGGCATACATCATCAAGCCAATCGACGCACAGCTCTCAGCGTAAACCGTGTCGTTAGGCAAGTCGTAATCCGAACTAAATGCCTCACCGCTGCTTTGCGAGCCAATCCCGCCGGTGATATACATCTGGCGCTGCACCATGTTGTCCCACAAACGCAAACAGGTCTGGCGCTTCTCTTCGTCTTTATGCAGCCGCGCAAGATGCGCTACACCCGCCATCAGATAAACAAAACGTACCGCATGCCCAATTGCGGTTTGCTGCAACGCCAGCGGCTCATGCGCCTGGCTGTAGGCTTTATCTTTCACCATCCACGCCGGGCCATGAGTGTTCCAGTGCGAGGTACGCCCACGTTTTTCATATTCGATGTCGTAGAAATGCGGCTGCGTGCCACGTTCTTCGACGAAATAATTCACCAGTTCTAAATAGCGCGGGTTGTCGGTCACTTCATACAGGCGCATCAACGCCAGTTCGATTTCCGGGTGCCCCGGGTAGCCATGCAGCTGGTTTTCACCAGGTCCAAACACGCTATCGATGTGGTCGGCCAGACGGCATACCACATCTAACAGGCGGCGTTTCCCCGTGGCCTGGAAGAAGGCAACGCCCGCTTCAATCATATGCCCGGCACAGTACAGCTCATGACATTCTGCGAGGTTCGTCCAGCGTTCTGTCGGGGCTTTCACCGTGAAATAAGTGTTGAGATACCCGTCTTCACACTGCGCCGCCTCGACCAGCTCGATAACTTCGTCAGCGGTTTTTTCAAGCTCAGCATCCGGCTTCTGGCACAGTGACCACGCCACCGCCTCCAGCCATTTCGCCACATCGCTGTCCTGGAAAACCATGCCGTAAAACTCGCCATCCTTACGCCCGGCAGCAATCTCAAAATTTTCGATAGCATGGCTCGGGTCAGCCTCGCTAATGCGGTCATTTAACGCGTCCCACTGATACGGGATCACCACATCACGCACCAGCCGTTGGTACTGACCCAAAAACGCATCGGTCACTTTCAGTTTGTGCAGGTCTACTTCCTGTAAAATATCAGGCTGATTCATAACAACTCCTCAGGCGGTCTGGACATGGCGCTGACGTAAGTCAGTGGAAATCTGCGCCATCATGGGGTTATTCAAACGGCAACGGCGAATAGCCAAAGCCAGTAACAGATGGAATATGGCTGGCAACAGCGTTTCCAGCGCGGTAATGCCGGATAACGACGCGCTCGTTTGATGCTCAGGGCCTGGCTGATAGGCCACATAAATAAGCACCAGGCTGATGATCCCGGCGGTCGCAGCCCAGGCTAATTTGATGAAGAACAGATTGAACGCGAAGTTCATGCCTGATGAACGCACGCCGGTTTTCCATTCGCCGTAATCATCAGCAAACGCCATGATGGAAAAGTGCAGCGGCAACGTGAAACCGAGGATCACGCCATTGACCAGAATCACCAGCAACCATAAGCTCTGGAACGCCGCGCCCGTTGGCAAAAACCACATGCCGAAGGCCAGAACTGCCAGCACCAGGTTGGTGTAGTAATAGAGTTTTACGGTATCAAAACGGCGCGTCAGCGGGTTGACGATAACCGCACCCAGAATCGATGCGAACGTCACCATGGTGAAGAACAGCGAGGCAAATCCGGCGCTACCTTGCAGCACGTATGTGATGAAATACATGTAGCCGCCGCCGCGCAGGTTAAACACGTTGATAAGCAAGAAAGACATCACCAGGCTCAGCAATAACTGGTCGTTTTTGCGCAGACCCGCCAGATGTTCGCGCAGGGTAAATTTCCCCATCAACGCCAACGGCACCCGTTCACGCACCCAGAAGAAGCAGCACAGGAACATCACCACCGCCACGGCACACAGGATGCCGACACCCATCTGGTAACCTTTTGCGGCGTTACCCTGGCCGATGATGTCGACCAGCCACGGCAAGCCAACCGATACCAAAAACCCCGCCACGCCGCACAACACAAAGCGCCAGGACTGGCAGGAAATCACTTCGTCATGGCGCGTGGTCATGGTGTTAATAAGCGCACAGTAAGGCACGTTGATGGCGGTATAGCCGACAGAGAGCAAAAGGTAAGTGCCGAATGCCCAAAGGATTTTCATATTGGCGCTGAGGTCTGGCACGGTGAAGGTCAGCACACCGATAATCCCAATCGGTACCGCCACCCATAATTGCCACGGACGGAAACGCCCAAAGCGGCTTTGTGTGCGGTCGGCAAGGATCCCCATCAGAGGGTCGGAGATGGCGTCAATGACACGCAAAGCGATAAATAGCGTGCCGACAATCGCGGGTGTTAATCCAAAAACATCAGTATAGAAAAAGGTAAGAAAGTTCATGATCAAGCAGGTAATGACGGTTCCGCCCGCATCACCTAATCCGTAACCTATTTTCTCGCGAATAGAGAGCCTGTCACTTAAATCTGAGGTAACAATATCAGTATTATTTATAGGGGTAGAGGTCATGATAAAGCCTCGCATCGGGTTAAAAATCTGGAGTTATTATTTTTGTATTCACAATGTTCCAGAATAATTTTGCATTCAATTCAGGTACCAACAAGGCGAGAGAAAAGTATAAAAAGAGGACAATTCCGACCTAAAGATAAAATTGTGAGGGAGATCGCCAAACGTTGGTAGCCATCCCACTATTTGAGGGATTTTATCTACACTACATCGAGTAAACGGATCACAGGAAAATCTAATTGCTTGATTTAAAAATATATTTACCCATTTCCGTGCAAAACGGCGGCTTGTTTATTTCACGCGGCGTGGGGAGCCATCCGCAGCGTGAACTCGACTCGTGGGAATTAATTTTCGTCGAAAAAGGGACACTTACGATCCGTGAAGATGACACGCTATTCAGCGTAAAGGAGGGGGAAAGTTTATTGCTCTGGCCACACAGAAAACATGTCGGTGTAGGAATCTTCCCGTCTGATTTAAAATTCTACTGGCTTCACTTCGAACTCAATCCGCCATTGGATAATAAAACAGACATTCCAGCATCGTTAATTTCACTGCCGCAACACGGGCAAGTTATTAATCCGCAGTATGTTATTTCTTTATTCCGCCAGTTCTTAAGCGAACAAGAATCTATAACGCGTAGCAGTGCGCTGGAATTAATATTGCTGCTCATCATGCAGCAACTTGCCGTGGCGGTGAACGATAGCCAGCAAGCGGACAACAGCGGCGTCGCGCTGGCGTATAAAGCGCAGCAGTTAATTCGAACTCAGTTTCATCTACCGGTTTCTACCTCGACACTCTCCAGCCAGTTACACTGCAATGCGGATTATCTCGGGCGCGTTTACCGTCAAACGTTTCAACTGACCATTACCGAGGCGATTCACCGCCAGCGCGTGCTCAGCGCAGAAAAAATGCTGATAGGCGATGCGTGTTCGTTAAGTGAAGTCGCGGAACGCTGTGGATTTCAGGATGTGGGATATTTCAGGAAGGTGTTTCGCAAAGCGATGGGATTAACGCCCGCAGCATGGAAGCGGCGCTATTGTAAGGTGCATATTAATTCGGATTAGAGGCGAGTAACGTTGCGTTACCCGCCCTTATATTGATCGTCGTTTAGCGTATTGATTACCAGTTGAACGGGACTTCAGCCCCGACGCTCACACCGGCATCGTTATCACTATGACTCGCTTCGGTGTACCAGAGACCGAGTTTCAACCTTGCCGCCTGGTACACAGCCCCATTCCAGCCAAGTTGAATCCCCGTCAGGGTGTCTGACTGAGGGAAAGCACGGTTGATTTCATCACTCTGCGGATTGACAATTGCGTGAGTCAAACGGGCGCTCCAACGCTGGTCGTTTTCTGTCGCTATCTCCACCCTGGCCGCCAGAAGACGCCCATCACCACCAATTGCATCTCCCAGCGGATAACCCTGTTGGTAATAGCCGTCGGTGTAAATATGGTGGGTGTAGCTGGAACCCAGCCGGCTGAAGTTGCGGCGCGTATCATGCGCTTCCATATACCAGTTAATGGCATTTTTTCCGGCTATATGATGGCCTTCAACGCCGCCAAGGAACAGATTTCCGCTGGGCAAAAAGCCCGCTTCGTCTTCACCAATCATCTGGCCATATAAATTAACTGGCCACCCGAGCGTAGGTTGAAGCTTCAATTTGAAATCAAACCCCGCCAGTTGGTTACCCGGCTCATTCCCGCTGCCAGTGTTATCCTGACCGGTAAAACCTTTCATAAAAGTGCTGAATGATTCAGATCGCCCTTGCCCTCCCCATTGCATCATGCGTGAAGCGCCAAGCTCCAGGGATGACACCGGGGAAAATGTCAGCCGCCCTCCGGTAATTAGCGTATGAGGTACGGCGGCATACTGGCTGAGTTCACCGGCAGTGAGCTGATATTGCCATGGGCCAATCCAGTTCAGCCACCAGGTTTCCGGTGCTGTTTGTTCCGCTCGCTGCATCAAAAATCCCGTCACCGGGCGTGCGGCATCAGAACGAATCAGGCTACCTTCATAGCCCGGTCCCCACCACTGCGGGATTTGTCCAAAGGCGAGCCATTGATTGGCGAATTTTAGCGCGCCATAGGAACTATTAAGATTGTATCGGGAACCATTACTTATCTGCATATCTGCTTCTGCGTTACCCTGCAGATGCACGTCCCAAGCTTCAGCGCCGAGATTGAAGGCCAACGACGCCTCTTGCCCGGCATAAATCGCATTACCAAATCCCTGAGGTGTGCCGGGTTCATTGCTATACGAATGTGCGGTGATTCGGGCATCGGCTTTCAAAGCGGCAAGACGACTCTGCGCTCTTTGCAGAGCGGCACGTTCAGAAACAGATTCTGTTCGGGCAGTTTTCAATGCCCTCTCGACTTCCTCCTGGCTAAGAGGCCAGGTGGATAAACCCAGATTAATAACGCCTCTGTCTGACAGGAAGGCGAGATCGTCACGCAGCATTTCATCGGGCAAAAGAAGGCCCGATGCGTTTGCTGTCATGCCAATAGTGAGTAGGGCTATGCCGGTTGTTGTCCGGAAAATATTATTAAAGAAAGAGTGCACAGAGTATCCTTTCTGGTGAAATCAGAAATCCATTGATGAGAAGTGGGTTTATTTAAAAAAGAGGATGAAGACTAGTTATTAATTATCGCCAAAAATATCTCGCGTATAGACTTTATCTTCCACATCTAAAAGTTCTTCCATCATCCGGTTAGAAATAATCACATCTGATATTTTTTTAAATTCATCAAGCGAACGGATAACTCGGGAGTTAAAGAACTCTTCTTCTTGAAGAACAGGTTCATAAACCACGACTTCAATACCTTTGGCTTTAATTCGCTTCATGATCCCCTGAATAGAAGAGGCGCGGAAGTTATCTGAACCCGCCTTCATTATCAGGCGATAAACACCCACACATTTTGGTGAACGGCGAAGAATAGCATCGGCCACAAAATCTTTACGGGTCCGGTTCGCATCTACAATGGCGTTGATCAGGTTATTTGGCACATTACTGTAATTAGCCAATAACTGTTTAGTATCTTTTGGAAGGCAATAACCGCCATAGCCAAATGAAGGGTTGTTATAGTGGGTTCCAATTCGGGGATCCAGGCAGACACCTTCGATGATATGACGAGCGTTCAAATTATATGATTCAGCATAGCTATCAAGTTCATTAAAATAAGCCACACGCATAGCCAGGAAAGTATTAGCAAACAACTTGATGGCTTCTGCTTCAGTCGAATCGGTAAACACCACAGGAATATCTGTAGCCACAGCGCCTTCGATCAAAAGGCTGGCAAATACTTCAGCACGTTTGGAACACTCCCCAACAACGATACGTGATGGATGGAGATTATCGTGCAAGGCTTTCCCTTCTCGTAAGAATTCTGGCGAGAAAAGGATGTTGTCGACACCGAATTGTTCTTTAATGCGCTGTGTGTAACCCACTGGAACGGTTGACTTAATTACTATTACTGCCGAAGGGTTAATGGCAAGCACATCAGTAATGACAGCTTCCACCGAGGAAGTGTTAAAGTAATTTGTCTTCGGATCATAATCCGTAGGGGTAGCGACAATAACAAAATCAGCATTTTTATAAGCTTCTTGTTTATCGGTGGTCGCAAAAAAATTTAGCTCTTTATTTTTAAGATAGTACTCAATATCTTTATCAATAATTGGTGAACAACGGTCATTGAGTAAGTTAACTTTGTGCTGAATAATATCTAATGCGACAACCTGGTGATTTTGGGCAAGTAAGATTCCATTGGACAGCCCTACGTAGCCAGTTCCGGCTATGGTGATTTTCATACGATAAGCTCATCAAAATTAAGACAAAAGGTTCAAAGTGTTAATTAATAACACACGCTAAATTTATAACGATTAATAACTTATGATATCCCTAAATAACTCCCTTATTTACGCATAAAATTAAGCCAGCACAGATTATCAGAATTAAATGCACCCACTGCATAACCATCAGACAGACCTGAAATGTTACAGATATAAACCTTAGAAATTTTATAATCCATTATTGAATTATCATGAATATCATAATGCCATCCGGTTAGCGCGCGAAGATCAAAAGCTTGTGACCTTATAAAAATACCGCGATTCGTGTTTTGGATTTTATTGCCGTAAATGAAGACATTACTGAGGATAGATTTCAATTTAGATTTAATACTTACAACAATTGCAGCCTTTCCACCAATATTTGAAAAGACATTGTGAGAGATGGTGATATTCTTCACTACATGCTCTTTATTCCTGTTGGGCTCTATATCAATCGCCCCAGGCATGTCTCTTCTTGTTGTATTGTTAAATTGACTTTTCGTAATTCTAATATTATCGCCATCAATAATACTAATCGCATTTCGATTATTTTTGGTTATTCCATCAAAAGCGACTGAACTAATAGAAATATTTTTGTTGTGCTTGCCATGAAAACCCAGATATATGCCATCCCCTCTAAAACCAGAGAGCTTAACATTGTTAATATCAACATTACTGGCACCAAATAGCTCAATCAAATGTACGTGCTCAGAAAAACCTAAAGTCGCGACATTGCCTTGCAAAGAAAGGTCCTGTATTGTTAGATTATTCGTTTCGTTAAATTTTTGATTCGTTATCAAACTATCTGGATTAGAACTTTCTCGACCATCTTCAATAATGGACTTCCCTTCACCCGCACCAATAATTAAAACATTACTCCCAATTATTATTGCTTGCTTGAAAATACATTTACCACTGGTGAGATGTAATTTAACATCATCCAGAATCAATTTCTCATTAACAACCGTCTCATTATTATCTTTTGAACAATCCAAACTTAAATCTTGAGTTATTGCGTAACTATAACCAATATTGAATATTAAAATCAAAAAAACTAATAATCTAACCATTATTAATCGCACCATCACAATATGATTTAAAAAAATCATAGCGTTTAATAGCGAGTTTTCCCGAGTCGAACTTTTCCGCTGTTTTTATTGAGGATTCAACGCATCTATTAAACTCGCTCTCATCCTCAACAAGTCGGGCAATAATATCAGCCAAAGATTCATAATCTCCGGGCTTATGAAGGTATTCCGATGTGGCTAACTCGGGCATCCCCCCGGCAGTACTCAGGACGACAGGGCACGCTCTCGACATCGCTTCAATAACAGAGCGCGGTAGTCCTTCCTGGTTACTCGGTTGCACGTAAATATCAGTTGTATCTAAAAAGTCGTAAATGTCTTTTCCCGGTTTGATATTTCCTAAAAAAAAGACTTTATCTGTAATACCCAATTGAGCTAAAAGCGTTTCGTTTTTATATTTTTGCCCACCACCAACAATGTGCAATGAGATATTAATATTTTTATTAGCTAAAACACTCAAAGCCTTATAGATAGTATCGTACCCTTTATGAGGACTATCCAACGAACCAATCAATCCGAGTCTTACCGCTTTTTTGGGATGTATTTTAACTAACTGTTCTTGAGTTGAATTGAGCAATTCAACATTGGATGCCGCAATGGAACGATTGTTAGGATAGCGCTTTTGCAGGAAATTATCCGTGACGTAGATAGCTCCCCATGCATTCTTAACCGCCAACCTGGTTCTCAACGTTAAAAAAGGTGCATATAAATACCCTTTTACTGATTTGTATCCAGCCATTGCATCCCAGGGACATGCAACAACCTCTGCTATATATTTCTTCCCAAGTTCACGAGCGATTCCAGCAACCATAATGCCTATTTCACTGGGAAGACGCACAACGATACCATCAGCACTTTTAATTAATGCGTAGAGTTCATCAATTCTCTTTTTATCTTTCAGAAACAAACCAGATAAAGACGATTTGTTTTCCATCTTGAAAAAATCAATATTTTCACCATCAGATACAGACCAGTTAGCGGCCACAGAGTCCATTTCTTTATAACGGCTAACAACGCTAATGCTATCAAAATGATTAAAATATCTTCGGAATGAAGCATAGGGCAATTTCCCTGCCGAATATACATTTCCTTTTACATGGTAAAAATAGTGATCATGAGCAAATACCATCTTCATAAGATATCTTTCCTCTTTGTTGAAGGAATACCTGCATATAAACCACTGGACAAATTATTTTTAACCACCGAATTTGCACCAACAACGGTATCTGAGAAAATCGTTGCGCCAGCCAGAACCCTTACTCCACATCCGATCCAAACATTGGAGTGAATTTCTACAGGTTTCATAACGACTTGTTGGTATTTGAAAGGGATGGAACTTTTAGCATAGGAATGTTCGAATGTTAAAATAGATGCTCCATGAGCAATGGATACATCGCTCCCTATAGATAATTCACCTATTCCATCAATATAGATGTAGTCATGTATACTGACATTATCACCAACCTTGATGTTCTGAAGGTTTTTTAAAATGCACCATCGGCCTATATAGACATTATCACCACAATACTTTGCCAATGAACTAAATATTATATAGCGCAGAACAACTCCAGGCTTTCCCGGTAAACCCGAGATTATGGACAGCAATGTCACCCTTATTGACCTGGGAAGGACAGAAACGATTTTTACTATTAACTTAATCAGCCATTTCCATCGACCGAATTTTTTTCTTCCTGTCTCACGCATTGTAAATCTCTTCTATCGATCGAATGTTATTTGAAATTGAATATCGGCCTGAACAAATGTCTGCGTTTACGCTCTTCTGGTTATTTTTATTGGATAGATCCTTTATTTTGTCTATCCACGCAGAAGAATTAGAAATATCTATGCTGTAATAATCGCTCGTCAAGCACACTGCAGCAGGTATCGATGATGATGCGATTACCGGTAATCCTGCTGCTTGTGCTTCTATCGCAGCTAAACCCAACCCTTCGTTGTGAGAAGGGAATAAAAACAAATCTGCGACATCACGTAAAATCCGTAATACATCTTTAGATGCCCCCGCAAAAAACACTCGGTGTCCTACATTGAGTTCTTTTACAAGTATCATTAATTCTTTGTAAAGGTTTCCGTCACCTACAATTAAAAGCTTATATCTTTCATCAAGCTGGGGTAGTAATTTGATTAAAAAAGATTGGTTTTTTACCGTGGTTAGTCTTCCGACATTAATTAAAACAAAATCAGCAACTCCAAATTTAAATTGTTTCCTATCCAGCTTTTCTTCTATTCTAAGTAAATCTGAAAAATCTTTACCACATGGAATAATATTAACACCATTGATTTTTTTATAGTGGCAAAGTGCTGATTCTCTACTCACTGCAGTCTTATAGTTGGAAAATACGTTAGTCAGGAGTATTTGCATGTTAATTAATACTTTGCCTGCAAATCCTTTGTTATTATAAAAACCACGACGGTCACTATGAGAGTAGGAAATTATTTTATCAACACCGCAAACTCTGGAAACTAATGAGACTATTCCATTCGTAAAACTGACATGGCTATGACATATATCTGGATTTATTTTTTTTATAGTTGTATATAAATCTTTGATATAACTTAGTTTATTTTTTGGTGATGAAATGTGATAAATTTTGCAACCTAGATCAGTCAGATGCTGTTCGTAATATCCCTTCTCGGGCCTGTCAACAATGAAATGGTATTCATAATCTTGATGAGTCTTATTAACAAAATCTACGAGCCATGACTCTATTCCACCAATATTGAGTTGCCCCAATACATGCAATACTTTCTTCCTAGTCTTCATTCAAACTGTTTCTCATTAACAATAAAAGTGAAAGCATTACCATTGGAATGATTAATAGCTGCTTTCTAAACATAGCATCCCCAGCTCGCCCTAATTCATAACTTCCTTCCTGGTTGTCAATAGAATAAAACCCAACCAAAGTCATAATTGCGGAAAATATGAAAACGACGATAAAGGAATTAACTAAAAGTGAATCAAATATAATGCTCTTAATATTTACGAATTTAACCAACAAATACCCGGCAACGCCAACAGTACAAAGCACTGGGATCAAGGTAAAACTTGAATAGTTTGCAATTTGCATTGGATTTGGAGCCAAATACATAAAGCCAGAAATCAGAGGCCAGTTAAATATTACTGCTAAATCCTTCAAGGTAAAATAAATAATAATGACAGCGGTAACAAGGAGAGCGAGTTTAATATATTTTTTATAATCAGTGAAATATAGGCTATAAAGTATAGCCACAAATGGCGAGTAGGGTCGTAGTAGAATGCAATAAGAAAACAGTACCATTGTTACTATAAATAGAAAAAACTTTTGTCGTAAAGAATTACATGACAAATATTTAATAATGGTTATGCATAACAAAAAACATAACATCATGATGAAGATATCCTTCCCCATCACGCTCGAAAAATAGGTTATCGTTGGAGACAGAATTATCAATACGACTATAAAGAAAGAATACTTCTCTGAATGTAATGTACTAAAGATTTCTTTAAGGGTAAATACTAATAACATTTTACATATATTATTGAGTATGACGATATAGTAAACATTTTTTGATGGCATCATTAAATAAAAGTAATGCACTGGAATGCCAAAAATAAAGTATGACCCTGGGCCACTGAGAACACCATTATCCTGGTTTTCACTTACTCTAAATATCCCATCTCGTAAAATGTCAGAAATACTGTTATAGGATAGTAAAAAATCATAATATCGAGTTGCGTCTAATCCTGGCATAATATCAAATTGATATATGCACACCATGCTATAAAGCCATGAAATCGCTAATGATAGTGTAATTACGCTCACTCTAAACTTATTTTCTAATTGCACGACAAACGGGAGTTGTATGAGTAATGAAAAGAACATAAACACACAAATAGAAATTCTTGGATCAAAGTTTGATAAAGCATTAGTAACAAGTGAAGCGATAAGTAAATTACAGATGCAAATAGTTAAAAATTTAGAATAAAAAGAGTTCAAAACTCACTCCACATTATGAAAATTTAATTTCCTGAAAATCGCAAAGTATATAAGGACTGAGATAGCTATATTAGAAACCAGTAATACCATAGGGATATAAAATATATTTAGTTTTAGGCATACAATATAGAGCAATAACGCGTGAATAACTCCACCAGTAAACGTACAGTATGAAATCTTTTTATTTTCATTGAAATACATGCACGTTGTTGCCATGATCATATAAAACCCTTGTGATAAAAATGCTGGCACCATCAAAAAAGATATATCTTTTACATAGTCATAGCCTTTGCCTGTAATGATTTCGTATAACTGATGAGGAAGAAAATATGATACAAATGTGACCAACAGGCAAAGCAAAAAGTATTTAACAAATATGGAATTAAAGAACTTTAAATTATATTTATGGTTTTTCAGATTTTCGTAGATGTGTGGTGTCATAGCCTTATTAATAGCCATTAGCACCACTGTTATGAATACAGTTAGCTGAAATGCTGCCGAATAGTTTCCCAATAACGATTTGGAATAGAACTTCGCGATTAATATTCTATCTAATCCTGAGCGCGCAAAAAAACTTAAATTATGTATGATTAATGGAAAGCCAAATAGACATAATCTTTTAATGGCGACGGTAATATCCACCTTCGTACTGGTGTTGAAATACTGCTTACTCAAGTATATCGAGATGAGTATTGATACTAAATAACTTGCAGAAACAGCATATACCCTTGATTTGTAGGTTATTGGCAGATAGGCCAATAACAGGAGGGTAAACACAAATGAAATAATTGCATTTGAAACTTGTATAACTAAATAATTTTTGGCTTCCTTGCGTGCTTGTTGCTGTGATAACAGATTAGTATATATACATTGTAGTGAAGTCGTTAAGACAGCGAGCAGAAAGATAGCATTTGAAAAAAATATTGCCGAAATGAACAAAAACAATATGGTTATTAATAATACTATTATTAATGAAGCATTAAAATAGTCACTATCTTTTAACCCATTGGGCACAAAGTAAAACTGTATAACTGCAGAAGAAGTATTAATACCTATGAATATAAACAATATTGACACATAGGTATTAAATAGTGATATGTCACTATATCCTTCAGGTCCTAAAGCTCTTGATAATATTGGGAGGAGCACAAAAGGGAAAAGCTTTACCAATAGCTCCCCACCAACATATATCAATGTATCACTTGTTATCTTGCGCATTATGTCCTGCTAAAATTTGGTGATGATTTTTAGACAATAAAAATAGAATTCCAATATTCAAATCTAATAAGATCAATTTATGCTAGTTATGCATATAAGTTTCATCACCAATATTTAATTTACTAAAAGAAGCTATAGCGTTTTATTTCATTGAGAAATTAATATAATGAGGAGTTTTAACCAACCCCATTGATGATCTGCATATACTTATTGATTACGATTCTTTCATCAAAAATTTTCTCAATGATTTTTCGGCCTTCCAATCCAAGACTTAGTCTTTCTTGATGGTTTACATTTATGACCTTTTCCATTGCCTCGGCTAAGGATACAGGGTTTTTCTTTTCACATAAGAAACCATTAACGCCTTCAAACACAACATCACGACACCCAACGTTATCTGTGGCTATCAGAGGTTTACCCATAGCAGCAGCTTCAAGCAAAGAACGAGGTACGCCTTCTCTATAGTATGAAGGAAGCACAACACAGTCGTAGTGCTCGACGATAGAAGCTACGTCGTCACTGGTTCCCAAATAATTAATGATATGGCGTGAATTGCATTCAATTAGATTTTTTTCATCAATTGAATTGGGATTGTTGTGGTCTATTGGGCCAAGAATGGCAAACTCAACATTATTATATTTTTTTTGTAAGATTGTTGCTGCTTCAATATACTCAGGCACACCTTTCTGTTTTAAAAGGCGAGCAACAAGAAGAAATCTTACTTTATTATCATCCGGGGATGGCTTAACAAAAAACTCTTCAAGGTTAACACCTGAGCCGGGAATATTTTTTGCCTTATGCTCCGGTACAATCTTATGTTTTAAGAAGAAATGTAGGTCTTCGTCATTTTGGAAGAAAATGGTGTTAGTTGCCAGGTTAGAAACTCTATATGCAAGACTAACAATTTTTGTGAGCAGGTTGTTTTTAATAAACACTGCTCCCAAGCCTGAAATGTTATTAATGACCTTTGCTTTACAAGTCCATGCACCAATGCTGCTGTAAATATTAGCTTTGGGTGTAAAGTTTAAAACAATAGAAGGTTTTTCTTTAAGATAAATCATACCATACTTAATAATGGTCTTTATTTCCTTAAAAATATTCCGACCAGCTCTGTCAATATCAATTTCTATATGACGACACCCCATGGATATTAGCTTATTTTCATACCCATCCTTAGGTGTGATAACAATAACCTCATGACCTTTTTTTAATAGTTCAGAGATCGTTCCTTTTCTAAAATTAAATACATACCACGAAGTATTCGCGGAAATGACAATTTTTTCCATGATAGTTCCATTATCTACGAGAGAATAACAACAGGATTAATTCAATTACAGGGTGATATTTTGATAACCTTCGAATAAATTACTTGTATTCATAACTCCCATATTCGTAATAATTACTTGCTCTTTTCTCAACACCATTAAAAATGATGCCACTAATGGTCAAATTATTTTGCGAGAAGCGCTTCGCTGATACTTCTATTTCCTTCAATGTATTTTTTTGGAAGCGCGCGACAAGCATTGTGGTGCCTGCATATTTTGCTGCGATGCAGGCGTCACTTACTGCCAATATCGGAGGAGTATCTATAATCACCAGGTCATACTGGCTCGCAGCCCATACCATGAGATGCTTAAAGTTAGCATTCATTAATAATTCAGAAGGGTTGGGGGGGATTTTGCCTCGAGAAATAAAATCCAGGTTTTCAATTTCGGTCTTTTGTACCGCTTGATCAAAGCTCTTTCTACCCACTAATACATCTGATAAACCGTCTTTTTCATGACAACCCATTACGTGATGTACCTGCCCTTTACGCAAATCAGCATCGATTAACAATACTTTTTTATTGGACTGGGCAATCACTGCTGCAAGGTTGCAACTCACGAAGGTTTTACCGGCTTCCGGTGTTGCACCGGAAATAAGAAGTATATTATTTTCTGCCTGTAACATGGCGAAGTGAAGACTGGTTCGCAGACTACGAATCGCTTCAACAGATAAATCTGTCGGATTATCTTCAGCAAGCAAAGTCACCGAACGAACCGAACGGTTTTTGTTCTTCATTAGCTTAAGGTTTTTCTCCTTGAGCCATTTAGATACTGGGATAGTGGCATAAACATTCAATCCCAGATTTTCAATCTCTTCACCGCTTTCAATACCAGTATGAAGCAGTTTGTTCAGCAGACATGCCGCAATTGAAATGAATAAACCTGACACCACTCCGAGTATGACAATTAAAAACTTTTTAGGAGCGATCGGTTTTTTCTCTGCAATTGCATTATCAATGATACGAACATTACCTACTGTGCTAGCTTTGTTAATATTAAGTTCCTGTTGTTTATTTAATAACAACATATAGACTTCCTGACCTGACTGTACGTCACGCGTCAGACTTAATATTTCCTGCTGAGTTTTTGGCATGTTACCAATGCGGGCATTGAGTTTTTCACGCTCTTTTAACAAAAGAGCCTTTTTTTCCAAAAGAGTACGATACGCAGGGTGGTCGCGTGTATACAGCTTTGAGATTTCAGCTTCTTTAAACGTTAATTCATTAATTTGTGTTTCCAAAGCAACTGTATTATCCAGTACAGATTTTGCTTCAAGAGACAAATCAACAGATTCATTCTTTTGGCGGAATAGATTTAATTTATTTTCAGCTTCATCTAGTTTGGCACGAACTTGTGGGAGTTGTTCTTTCAAGAAGTCCAGGCTTTTTGCCGCCTCTTCAGATTTGCGCCCCACGTTTTGCTGCAAGTAATTACTGCTTATGCTATTTAATATCTGTGTCGCCTGCTTAGCGTTTTCCCCTTTATAGGTCAACTTCAGCATACCGCTGTCTTTGCTCAAATCCGCTACAGAGAAATTATCAAGCAATTGATCAATTGCAGTAAGCTTATCGAGTTTAGTAATTTCAAAGGTGGTATTTACTGGTGCATCTATTTCACTCACCAGTAGATTAATATTCCCTTTTACGAGTAATTCCCCGGTCTTACCTTCAAAAATTTCATCATCAACTGAGATGCTATAGCGCGACGGAGAAATCACGGTAAGTGTAAAAGAATTATCCAGTAATTCATTTGCTACTGTCAGGCGCGAAATGGCTATTTTGCCATCACGATGTCCTGTCAGGCGCGCCAGCCCTTTACCTATTAATGGGAAATGCTTTTCACGTACTACAGTATCCAAGGCCAGGTCATCTACTGTTTGGCCCAGAACCATTCGTGATTGTAATAACCCAATTTCAGTCTGCGATTCTGGTTTGCTATCAGGTAAAATTTCAGAAAGTTTACTTAATACATTACTACCAGAACTCTGCTCTACTTGTATTAATGCATTAGCGCTATATATTGGAGTTGCCAACAACGCATATGCTATTCCCGCCATAGTAAATAGAAAGGTGATGACTGCAACTTTCCATTTATTGTCAGCTAATACTCCCAATGCATTTTGTAGATCTAATTGCTCTATTCTGTTTATATGATTATTTTTATTAGTATAAGAAATTTGTTCAGACATTTAACGACATCTCATTACAGTAACTATTTCTTTAATGCCAGAACCCAACGCGCGGTGCTTTGAGCCAGCTGTGTATAAACCAGTTGGTACATGTCTCGGCTTTTTTTGTAGGGGTCGCCAATTTCAAGCTGGTTCTGCCAGTGGCCCATTAACATGGTTTTACCACTGACTTCCGGGTAACTTTTTTTAATTCTCTCGATGTGGGATTTTTCCATCACCAGAATCAGGTCGTACTGCATGGCGAGTTCAGAAGAAAATGCCTGAGCACAATGTCCATCAAGAGATAAACCATGTTCGGCAGCAACTTCTGCCGCTATGGAATTAGCACATTCACCAACCAGAGCACCCAATCCTGCTGAATCAATCTTTTTATCCGGCAGAGCCTGACGCAATAACCGCTCCCCGGTCGGGGAGCGGCAAATATTGCCAATGCAAACCACTAAAATGGAATCGAACATAATTACCAGTTCTTAATCATGCGGACGGTCTCGGTCATGTCATTAATCCCAGTAATAGTCGGGACTAACTGACCCAGCACACGATTCCAGCGGGTAACAGGGGCCGTGGTGACATAGACAATGTCGTACGGTTGCAGTTTGAACTCGGTTCCCATAACCATGGCAGTGGCATCAGAAATATTCAGTTGATAGATATTCGCCAGTTTGCCGTCGTTATTTTTACCGCGGGTTGAGCGGATAACGAAAATACCGGTCGCATCAGAGGTCATCTGGTCGATGCCCTCTGCGTTGCCCAATGCTTCGGTCAACGTCATGCCGCTGCGGTCCATTTTCAGGGTGGTTTGTTTCTTCACTTCACCCATTACGAACACTTTCAGGTCATCGTTACGCGGTACGAAAAGAATGTCGCCGTTGTACATCAGGCGGTTCTGCTGAAGATCGCCATTTTTCATCAGCGCCTGGAGAGAAATACGTTCGTCTTTACCGTTATGGGTGAGAACCGCATTATTCCAGTCCGCGTTTTCAGCAAGGCCACCGGCCTGGTTGATGGCATCCATAATCGTTAACGGCACGTTGGTAATGGCCAGTTGACCAGAATGGGCAACTTCACCGGTCACATAGGCTTTTTGGGAGCGGAATGCCGCAACGCTAATATCGATTTGTGGAGATTCAATATAAGCCGCCAGTTTACGGGTCAACTCTTCGCGTAATTCTGCCAATGTACGGCCAACGACTTTTACCTTGCCCGCGTACGGGTAGAAGATTGTGCCGTCTGACTGCACCCAGTTGCCGGTATCTGATGCGCTACGGTACTGGCCAGCAGGCGTCGTCAGTTCCGGGTGATCCCAGACGGTGACCATCAATACATCACCCACACCAATGCGATACTGATAATCCTGCACCTCTTGTTCGAGCTGCGAGTTAGTACGCGCGACCACAGGCGTTGCGCTGAGTGATTCAATCAATTTTGGGGTAACGGCGTAGACGTTAACCTTGTCATTGATATCCGCTGAGTCGTCTTTATTAACGATGGTCTTACCGGAAGTGGTGAGGTTACTGCCAGGAACAATCGTGCAGCCACTGAGCAGGACAGCTGAAATCAATAACGGCACAGCTGCTAATTTTACAATTATCATGTTGGTCACTTGGTTAATCGAAGTGTTTAAAACCCAGCGATACTGGGCTTTTATATAAAGAAAATGGGAGGTATTAGCGGTGGCTGACCGGTGCTTCTACATTCACAGGACGAGACGATTTAAGTTGAACTCTCATATCGGGGTGCCGCTGTTGTAGCTTAGAGTTGATGGCAAAATAGCTGGCAAACACGCCGATAAACAAAGCCAGAGAAAGCCACTCAGTAATACCAATTATGGAAAGTACAATCCCGACACCCGCAAGTGTTGCGGTAAGCAGTGAAGCAAACACGACCGTCTGGCGGCCTGTTAACCCGCTGCGTAATAAAATATGGTGTAAATGATCGCGGTCCGGATGGAATGGGCTTTGCCCCCGGCGCAAACGGCGAACCATGATCGTCACCATGTCCATCAATGGCAGGGCAATCAGCCATAACGCAGTCACGGGTGCCATTGCGGCATCGTTGCCCTGGCTGCCAAGCATGACCAACCACAGCACCGAAAAACCAATCACCATACTGCCTGCATCACCCATAAAAACTTTAAGGCGTTTGCTGCCGATGAAACCCATGTTGAGCATCAAATAAGGGATCAACGCGACGATCATTAACAGGCACCACATGCCGTGGATTTCTTTACCCGCGAGTAAAAAGACCACCATAAGTGCTGCGAATACCACGCTGGATACAGAACCGAGCAAACCATCTACACCATCAATCATATTGAAAGCATTGATCGCGGCCCAGGTAGCAAACAGCGTCACCAGATACCCCAGCGGGCCAAGCAGCAATTCTTTTGCGCCGAGCAAGTGGCCGAAGGTTTCCAGATAAAGGCCATCGACCATAAGAATGACGGCTGAAAGCGCTTGAATAACCACTCGGGGAGCGACTGGAAGGTCAAAACGGTCATCGGCAATGCCGACAAAAAGCAGTAACGAAATACTCAATAAATAGGTAAGAAAATGTGCTTCGGTTTGGGGCAAGAGTTCAGGTCTGAACAGATAACACAGGGCAATGGTGCAATAGAAGGAGATCCCACCCACCAGAGGTATTTCACCTTTGTGTTGTTTACGCCCGCCAGGCTTGTCCACCAGGCCGCATTTTAAGGCCACGACGCGAGCAATAAGGAGCGAGGTCATTGCGGCCAAAAAAATGATGATGATGTCTTTACTCATGATGCTAATACCTTAATTCCTTTTAACAACGCTACCGCCCATGGCGAACGTGGAAATAACCACGTGCCATTACAGAAATTCAGACTGCGCACACATCACAATAACCACATCCATGTGGTTAATTGAGTCTTAAGAAGAGTGAATTTCGCGCATTCTATTACAGGAAATTAGGGGGGGCAAAAAAGCGGCAGAGCGATAATGATTCATAAAGAATCCAGGAACGGGTGATATTTACAAAATAAATATACATACAAATCAACAAGATACATTAATTTAATTAATTGAATGCTACCGTTTAAAATTTCTAAAAAAAAGAGAGTGAATGAGTTTTAAATTATCGCCTAATAATATATTCACGCTGTTATTATTATATTTAAATAAACTATCCACAGAATGTAATTAGACTATTTTAACGATAAGAAACAGACTTATTTATAAATGATTGCAAATCTGAAATTACCTTAAATGAAGGTGATCAATGAACGTGATTACTTAATATATTGACATGTGATAATTAACCAACAAAAAACAATGGAATACCGATAAACAACCAGAACGAGTGGTCTGTTTATTTTTCACTCGATTTGGGTGAATAAATCGCTATCAGATAAATCCAGGTAAGCCCAAACAGGAAAGCGCTGCTTCTGGAGACAAGGAAAACCCTTTCGTCATAAAGCGGCTTAACCAATACTTTCATAACCAGTTGAAATTAAAAAGATTTACTGCAGGTTGAATTTTATTTGAACGGTGGGCTTTCACGCCAAAACAGTAGCAAGCCGATTTAATCGATAATTAAGCAAACACAAATAACTAATTCATCAAAACTGCAGAACCATTACGATATGTTCGTTTCGTGGACAGTAGAAGGGAATAAATGAGTGATAAGCAGCCATTTTTTGGCACACTTTCTTTTGCAGGGGGTCGCTCTCCAACAACGAGTGGTCCAGACAAACCTTATTTTTAAAGACATAAATGGGGGGAAATACTTGTTGAAAATCTAACCACTGACGCTAAAGAACAGGATCAGATTTTTCCTGATTGAGCACTCTATGCACTAATACATCTCTTGCGAAAATTCCGCAAACCCACCGCGAAAATTCCGTAAATTCAACTTCCAGGCATCTGGCAACTGGCAACTGGCATCTGGCATTTGGCAACTGGCATCTGGCATCTGGCATCTGGCATCTGGCATCTGGCATCTGGCATCTGGCATCTGGCATCGGGAAGCCTTTCCAAAAAACGGATACAAAAAAAGTGGGCTACGTTTCCGTATGCCCACTCTACATGTTCAAACTCAGCAACGATCTGGAGCCTGAACGGCCAGCCGTCGGGGCCTGTTCACTACGGGTTGGTCCGGGTGCAATAAAACATCGGTGTATTGTCATAGCTAAACAAATAACTCGATGCGTTTTCACGTCTAATCTCCAGGCTAATACCTCGCTCGCGGTAAAGGAAGAAATCCGGAGTATAGGGGAAATATTGGCTGAAGATATTTTCCATCCCGCTGTTATCGCTTGAGATCATGATTATTTTCCCGTCTTCATGCCAGTATTTAAACGTGAAACTATTATTGGTATTAATCTCGGGCTTTCCTGTTTGATACAGTCGTCCAAGCGAAGTATATGTCCCACTGCCGTCATTAAAGACAAAATGCGTAATCATCTCATAGCTGATATTTTTACCTACAATCGTTGCGGTTGCGTCACAAGAAAAGTGATTACGTTGATATGTCTGATACCTGGAAAAAACCAAAGGCAATAAAATCAATAATAAGATCAATACCCAGCTCGCTACCCCTCTTTTAACTTTCATAGCGATCTTTCCTGAAGATATAAGACTGGCACTCAGCATTGCTGTATTCAATTTTGCGATTGCAGAGGAGTACGGATACACCTTGTAAAGAACGATTGAGGGTTAAATGCGCGACCCCATCCGTTTTGCACATTAGTGAATAACGCTTGCCCAGTTCGGTAAACGTTTGAGCGCTTTTCTCTTCACCAGACCATGACGAATAAAGTACACAACCATTGACCTTCCCACTGTAGCTGTATTCAGAATAGGTTGACTCCCCTCCTGCTCGCTGCATATCAACCACGCTGCATGAAAGTATAAAAGCGATGCATGCCAGTAGATATGCCCAACGTGAATGAAAAAAATGGGCAACATGCTTTCTTTCGGGTGATAGATCTTTCTGTAGAGTTTCTGGCTCTGTCTTTTCATCAACAGGGGGTAACGATGCGATATGAACCGGAGCGATAAAGTCATCGATTGTTCCTTCACGAATAGTCGCTATCGATTTAAATCCCATCTTCGGAACCGTTTTAATAATATTTTCCGCAAGCCCAGCCGATTGAAGTCCTTTTCTCAGGGAGGCAATACTTTGATAGAGAGCATTGGTGGTGACTACTGCACCATGTTTTTCCCATACTTGCTCAAACAGAAACCGTTGAGTTAACACCTGGTGATTGTGGCGCAGTAGAAGGAGTAAGCATTCACTTGCAGGAGTATGGATAACAATCTTGCTACCGGGCTGTCCTTCCAGGGGCGCAGACTATGCTCATCCGGTTCAAACAGAAGCGTGTCATTGATCAAAAAGACTGTCTTCATCATGCCATCCTCGTCAAAAAATGAGCAGTCAATGCCGCTTCATAAAGGGTTAACAGTACGGCAAAAATCTGATTCATATTTTTTTAATTATTAATCAATCAATTATAGCCTTCATTTTTAAACTCTCTTTTCTGTCACTTAACTTCTGACTAAGTATAAATCATAGAAAATCACTCCTCCTTTTCCTCAGAATCGTTATGCTTTCCTCATCGCCAAAACGACCAGCTCCGGAAGTACCCCTAAAATTTTTAGGAATAATCGCGAGTATGGACGCCAATGCGCGGTGAAGAAATAGATTTTCAAAACAACAGATTAGTCACTTAAACAGAGCAATATCCTGGATATCATAACTAATTTGGAATTTTACCTTGAGCCATGGACTAATGATGACTTTCGTGATTTAAGCCGTGTGATTTACATAAAGGTATTATTTTGTTCTTTATCTACAAGAAAATCAGGTTTTAAATTCTAAAAAATGTCAGCGCACATCTATGATCTGCTCTCATGGAACATGAGTTGTAAGTATTCACTGGAGTCATATAATCTTCCCTTATAAACAGTAGGGCTTATAAGAAATGAACACGAGCATCGAAAAAACCGTCGAATTTATTTTATATGAGCGTGAAAGAAATGGACTATCAATTGCATGGATTTATGATCGGTAAAGAAATCCATTTCGATATTGATAATCGCAGAATATACCGACTTCCGGCAAACAGCACAGAGCGTAGTTTTATTTTTGGTTCGATATTTTTTAATACAACCATGCTGAAGCTATTTATTTATCTGCTGTTGCATGCGCGACATAAAAAAGTCACCAAAGACGAACTACTTAAGAATGTATGGGAAGAAAATAACCTCATACCTTCAACGCAACGTTTATGGCAGGTGTTAAACAACCTGAATAAAAAACTACACCTTCTGGGATTGCCCGGCAATTTCATTCTGAACATGAAAGGGAGTGGTTATATAATTAATTATCTTGATGTAACACCGATTTATTATCGAATAAGTGATCTCAGCCTTACCTCTGGGAAAGAAAAGGAATAACACCATAAGATAGCACCTTGAGTAAGTGCTATCACGTAGGATGCATTTGCCCGGATTATGAATAATTCTCAGGGCCTTTTTTTATAAATATCCTCATCGGCACCTGATTTCGCGCCTCTCCGTTCGACATTGAGTTTCCGGTGAGGGTATTTATCAAAAGTATCACGACTTTTATTTTTAGCATGATAGCTCTCTTAAATAACTACGCTCACCATAGGCTCTAAAGCCTTTACTGGATAAAATATGAGTATAATTAATTCGTTTTTAAATTTAAAAGTCAGCAAAAAACTCTTCTTAGGGTTTGCCGTTGTCTTTATTGTCACGATTGTTATCGTACTTACTGGGATGATGGGCTTGCGAGATGTCCAGGATAAAATTAGCAAAAGTGCGTTAACGGTTGAATTAAATAAAGCCCTGACAACGGCACGTTTGACCCGCACAAACTATCAATATACCCATGATGTCCATTATGTCCATTATGTGGAGCAAAATAGCAAGGCCATCAATCAAATGGCCGAAATGATTACCCTGCTGAAAAACTACACCTGGGCAGCAGACAGTATGGACGCCGTATTGAAAACTGAAAATGCGGTGAAAAATTACGTGCTGAGCACTACCCCTTTCATTAATGCTTTGAGTCAAACACACCGTGATAAAGAACGTCTGGACTCTAAAGACCTCTATAAAAAGTCCGTCATGGCAGACACACTGAGCCATAGCGAATCACTGCCAGCAGACCTAAAAACACAAGTGGCTCAGTTGGGCTTTATCTTCAACGACATTGATTCGATGTTATATGACTACAAAGAAAAACCTACCGAGCAGGGGCGAGAAACCTTACAAGCGCGATTGACCGCAGGTATTACCCATGCTGAGCAACTTTTACCTAATTTGCCGCCTTCAGAGCAAGTATGGGTGCAGGCTGGTGTTATTCAAATCCAGGGTTTTTCTACCGAACTACCGTTGTATCTAGCGGCGTGGACACAACAAAACGTACTCTCCTCACAGCTTACAGACAGAGCCGTGGAACTCACTCGCGCCATTGGCGTGCTGTTTGACCTCCAGCAACTCAAGGCCGAAAAAGTCGTTGCTACCGCTGAGTTAGAAATGGCCATTGTTGCCGTTATTGGGATACTTATTGGTGTGTTGATGGCCCTGGTGATTACTCGCTCTATCACTCGCCCGCTTAATGAAACACTGCTTGTAGCCGAGCAAATTGCGAATGGCGATCTTACTGGCAAACTGGCGAGCCAGCGCAACGATGAACCCGGTTTATTGATGCAAGCGGTGGCGACGATGAATAACAATCTTAAGGACATTATTCATAACGTTCGGGATGGAGTGGACAATGTGGCACGTTCGTCTTCTGAGATTGCGGCCGGAAATATGGATTTATCCGCTCGCACTGAACAGCAATCCGCTGCGGTAGTCGAAACGGCCGCCAGCATGGAAGAACTCACCTCTACTGTCGCGTTGAATGCTGAAAATGCGGAACATGCCCGACAATTAGCGGAAGCGGCTTCGCAAAAAGCGAATGAGGGAAGCCAGATTTCTAAGATGGTTATAGAAACGATAAAGAACGTGCAAAACAGTTCGCATCGTATTTCTGAAATCACGACCGTGATTAACAGCATCGCATTCCAGACCAATATTCTGGCACTGAATGCGGCTGTTGAAGCTGCACGAGCTGGGGATCAGGGGAAGGGATTTGCCGTGGTGGCAGGTGAAGTGCGCAACCTGGCACAACGAAGTGCGCAGTCGGCAAAAGAGATTGAGTCACTCATCCATGAATCTGTTTCTTATGTCGATTCGGGTTTCCGCCTGGTTGAAGGCGCCGGCATCGCCATGGATAACATCGAAACCTCGGTTATTCAGGTGAGAGATATTATGAGTGAGATTGCTGCCGCTACGGATGAGCAAAGCCGTGGGATTTCTCAAATTGCGCAAGCGATGGCAGAAATGGATACCACTACTCAGCAAAATGCGGCGCTGGTCGAAGAATCTTCAGCTGCTGCCAGCTCGCTTGAAGATCAAGCCGTACAACTCGAAAAGGTTGTTTCAATTTTTCGGGTGTCAAAAAACCAAAATTCTAAAGCAGAAAATATCCCGGTGAGCAGAACACCCACGCTGGCATTGCTCACAAAAAAAGCGGGATCAAACCATAACGATAATTGGACTGAATTCTAAAAAGCACTTTGCTTTGCTAACACCAGGGAAATAAAGGGCGGGAAACCGCCCTTTTCTTTGACAGTCATTATCTACTGCAAGCCACGAGCATCCGTTAAGCCATACAGCGAGTAGCGTTTCTGCAATGGCTGGCCGCCATCACGCGTCAACGGAACCCAGTTGAAGCCGGCTTCGGTATTGGTCGGTCGCGTGCTCAGCAAATCCAACGGAATCGAGATATAGAACCCTTTGGTGAAGCTCCCTTCGCCGTAATCGTGAGACGACACGTTGGTCAACGTGGCATATGCCCCAGCTGTAATCCCGCTTGAGAAGCGACGAGACACATCGATGGTGCCGCCTTTGTCGCCTGCCAGATAGCGTCCAACACTCACTTTCAACAGGAACTCATCGGCAAACCACGGCTGCCAGTAACCGGTCACATTCCCGGTGGTGACGCTGTAGTCGGCCATTTTCATCGGGTCGTTCCAGTCACGCTGTTTTACCCAGTTCAAGTCAGCGCCCACAGCCCACTGTTGATCCAGCGGACGGTAAAGCACTTCGCTCCCAACACCGGCAAACATCATCTCCAGATAGCCGCCGTAGTTCTGCATATACCAACCATCGCCGAGTGCGCCGATACGCGTGAGCTGCAGGTTATTCAGGTACAGGTCACTACTGTCGACATACTCACGAATATGAGTACGCACTTGCGGGATATGGCTGTCTGGCGGTGGTGCGGTGAAGTTGAACTTGTCGTAGTTGTTGTACAAGTTAAGCCATGCCACGCCGCCAATCGTCCAGTTATCAGTTAACTGGTAATCGACACTGCCGCTCAGCGCAAACTGGTACATATAGAATGATTCAGGACCGCCGAATGACTGATTTAAAATTGGCGACCAGTCGAAGCTCAGTGAAGATTTCTCCTCAGCAAATCCTGCCTGCACATGCTGCGGCTGTTGAGGCTCCTGGTGCATATCAATGTTTTCAGGAGCAGCCGCCCCTAGAGGCACACCGCTAAACGCCTGGTCAAGCGACGCCACATCACTACGATGGCTAATCATTGGCAGACGTTCGCTGTTTTCCGTCACCACAATCTGACGCGTGCCTTCCGGCAGATTATTCATCACGATGCGGTTAGCGCGCTCAATCCCTTCTTCGCGAACACGGTAATCGGTTTGCTCGCCAGAAACATAGACCGTATCCCCTGACCGCTCGATTGCCGGCGATGACAAACCTGCGTTGTCGCGCAGAGCATTAAGCTGCGCATCCGCCGTGCGCTTGTCGAAATCAGCAGGTTGAGTAGCTGGCGCATAAGCAGGTTTGACAGGTTTTTGTGCCGGACTGCG
>Ga0105244_10000665_pt1 | contig 30168 bp, 26 predicted proteins | sample KBSM44metaG_FD_80423 | JGI IMG/M metagenome (GOLD analysis project Ga0105244, IMG submission 80423) | Miscanthus rhizosphere microbial communities from Kellogg Biological Station, Michigan, USA - KBS M4-4 metaG | ecosystem: Host-associated > Plants > Roots > Rhizosphere > Soil | place... | reverse complement strand
CAATACTCGATTGGCTTCTTCGCGCCTGCCTTGCGACCAGCCGAAAAACAGGTGTCCGAGGAAGAAGTCATGCAGGCAAACGATACCTGGAGCTTTTGCAAGCCAGGCAATTGCACCTTCATGAAATTCGTAGCTGTTGCCAATCTGATAGACGCAGCAGTCGGCGCTCTCGATTTCTCGAGTGATTTGCGAGTCGTCCTCCCAGGGCAGTACTGTGCAGCCGAAATCGTGAAGTTCTGTGGCCGAGACGTGCTGGCTTTCGGTACGAACCACGACAACTTCATGTTGGCTGGACAGGAGTTGGCGCACGACGAGTCTGGTCATTCGGCCGATGGCCGAGGTTTTGACCGCGGGTGTGAACATGACTAGTTTCATTTCAGGAGCGCCTCGACAGTTTCTGGCCAATTAATGCCCAGGCCGTTCCACAATGCCTGAGCGCCTTCTCCGTACTGTCGGGTTCGAGCCTTGCTTTCGTAGGCAGCGCTCATCGCCTCAGCCAGACTTTCGGCAGTCGGTTCCGCTCTCCAGCCGGTTTCGCCAGGCTGCACCAAGCCGAGGATCCCGCCACTGTCGGTAGTCGTTATCAGCGCTTTTCGAGCCGTTGCCGCTTCCATGCTCACGTAGCCGAGTGAGTCTTCATCAAACGGGATATAAGCGACGGCAAGTGCACGATTGACATAGTCCACATAGGTAGCCCGGGGCAGGAAGCGCAGATCGAGTTTTACACGATCCTGCAGACCGAACTGTTCAATGATTGCGTGCAGCTGTTGTGTATCGGCAGGAGACTCGGGTGGTCCGGCGATGATCATCTTGACTCGTCGATCCGCCTTTGCCAGTGCCTGTAAAAGCAGGAATTGGCGTTTCATGCTGTTTACCCGGCCGCCGGCAAAGATGTAGTCATCAGACTCGCCACCGGTGAACACTTCCGGATCGTTGACCGGAGGAAGTAGTACCTTGGAGTCAAAACCGTTGTATTTGAGAAGTCGCTGTCGGGTGACTTCGGAATTGGTGTAGATGTGTCGGCTCTCAGCGAAGCTTTCATTATCCGCATGCGCAATCGCCTTGCGAATATCCGCGCCATGCTGGCCCGGTGGAAGATTGGTCTGACCGGCATCATACAAGTCATAGGCTTGCCGGTATTGGTGAAGCAGCCACAGCGATTTGCGGTGATGCCGAACCAGATACGCGGGAAACTTCAAGGCAATGACGTGATCGGTATTGGCGATTTCCAGGGTGCGTGCCAACAGCATTTGCGAGGGAATGCGTGTTGAAGGTTCCCATTGAAACGGGATCCGCAGAATTTCCGCATCATGGCCGGCGATGACCAGATTCTTCTGCAGGTTGACAGCCAGCTCTTCAGCGCCACCCCAAATGAAGGGCGCCATGTTGTTTACGATTAATACTTTCATGCCAAAAGACGCTCCAGCACCTGCGACCATGAAATCTTCAAGTCGACCAATCGCTGTCTGGCGTTCTTGCCCATTGCTTCTGTCACGTTTTTATCCCGGTACAGTTTGTCCATGGCGCGAGCCAGTGATTCGGGAGTCGGTTCGGCGATGTAGCCGTTGTAACCGTCCTGAATCAATTCAAGCACGCCACCGGAATCGGAAGTGGTCAGGACAGCTTTCTGTGCGTGGCTGGCCTCCAGGCTCGGATATCCGTAGGAATCTTCGTCGATCGGCAAGTAAGCGGCGGCCAGGCATTGCGACAAATGCTCCACTTTTTCCTCTTCCGTGATCCAGCGGTCTTCGACAATCACCCGATCGGCTACATTGCATAATTGGGCCTTTTGTTGAAGCGCAATGCCATAGTCCGGGCTCGCGCCAGTTCCCATAATCCGCAAACGAACCGGCGCCTTGGTGTAGCTGAGTGCTTCGATGAGCAAATGCTGGCGCTTGTAGTGTTCCAGGCGGCAGATACATACGATCTCGTCGTTGTATCCGGCACTGAAAAAACGCTCCGGTTCGAATACGGGCGGGTACAGCACTTCACTCTCTACGCCGTTGAAGGTCTTGAGTCGCTCGGAGACAACCTTCGAGTTGGTGAAAACTGTCTTTGCTTCACCCATTGCCCGGGTGTCCACGTCAATCAGGGATTCACGGATGGCGCGGTTACGCGCGGTGTCCGGGAAGTCACGATAAGGCGAGTCCCACAGGTCGTAGAAGGTACGGATGTGGTGAATGAACCAGAGAATCTTGTGTGGATGCGGTATCAGATGGGCCTGCGGCCGGAAGCAAATGATCCGGTCTGCGGCCTTAAGATCGACCCAGCGCAGCGCCATCATCTGCTGAAACAGGATATCCGGAGGCGAGTCGAGTTCTGGCAGGTACACGACTTCCACCTGGTGTCCGGCTTCGGTCAGCGTCGAGGCCAGCCAGTCGACGATGTTTCTTCCACCGCCCCTGATGAAGGGCATGAACGAGGAGCAAAGGGCGATTTTCATCAGGCCGCGAGGACCTCGCGCAAGCTCGCCGCGATTCTGATGATGTCTTCCCGGGTCAGATCCTGATGCGTTGGCAGGTTGATGCCGCGGCCGGACCATAGGTCTGCTACCGGGTAGCGGTTGTCTTCCTTGTAAGGCGGCAGAACATGCATCGGGTAGAAAACCGGACGGGTTTCGATGCCCATTGCATCCAGTTTCTGCATGACGGCGTCACGTTTGTGCTCATCACCGTCCGCCAGGAAGATGTTGTACATCCAGAAGACCTGCTTGGCCCACGACGCCTCGGTCGGCAGGACGATCTTGTCCTTTAGGTCTGCCAGCGCTTCGTTGTACCAGCCGGCCAGGCGCTCGCGATCGGCAAGTGCGGTATCGATGTTTTCCATCTGGGCCAGGCCAATGGCCGCCTGGATGTTGGTCATGCGATAGTTGTAACCGACTACCGGAAACCAGTAGCGACGGTTAGGATCCATGCCTTGACCACGGAACAGGCGCAGTTTGGCGGCGAGTTCGTCGTCATTGGTGGTGATCATGCCACCTTCACCAGTGGTGATGATCTTGTTGCCGAAAAAGCTGAAGGTCGCGCAAGTGCCCAGGCTGCCCACCTTGCTGCCCTTGACTTCGGCGCCGTGTGCCTCGGCGGCGTCCTCGACGACCCACAGATTGTGCCTGCGGGCGATTTCATTGACGACGTCCATCTGTGCCGGATGACCATAGAGGTGCACCGGGATGATGCCTTTGGTCTTGGCGGTGATCTTGCTTTCGATCGTTTGCGGGTCGATGTTCATGGTATCGGCGCATACATCCACCAGTACTGGAGTCGCGCCGCAATAGCGTACGGCGTTGGCCGTTGCGATGTAGGTCACGGTAGGGATGATCACTTCGTCGCCAGGTTGCAGGTCAAGTACGACCAGAGCCAGGTGCAGCGCCGTGGTGCCGTTGTTGGTGGCGATCGCATGCTTGACGCCACAGAACGCGGCAAAGCTTTCTTCAAAGGCAGTGATGTACTTGCCGTTGGAGGAGATCCAGTTTGTATCCAGGCAATCGAGCACGTAATTGCGTTCGTTTCCAGCGAGTTTTGGTTGTGCAACGGAAATACGTTTCATGTCTCTTCCTTCAAAATTTGTTCAAGGCTTTGGCAGGCACACCCACAACCGTGACTGCTGAATCGATATTCGAAATGACGACGCTGCCGGCACCGACCATGACGGACTCACCGATGTGAATTTCCGGAATGACTTTGCTGCCGACACCGACGAAACTCAAGTTGCCTACGTGCACATTGCCGGCCAGGGCGCACTGGGGCGCAATGTGAGCCGCCAGCCCGATCACGCAATCGTGGTCAATAGTTGCACCGGTGTTGATGATGCAAAGGTCGGATATGACGGCCTCTGCATTGATCACGGCTCCAGCCATCACAGCGATTCCGGTGCCCAGTCTGGCCGAAGGGGAAACCACGGCTGCTGGGCTGATGGCGTTCACCAGTTTGAAACCCGTCTCGGTGGTTTTTTTCGCCAGTTTGTTGCGGACGCTATTTGACCCGATGGCAATGAATGCTCTCTCGTACCCGTCCTTGTACAGCGCCGACAGGTGGTCGTCGCTTTTCAGTACCGGGATGCCCAGACAGGTATCCGGACTGTCCGGGTTGCCGACGCACCACGCAACTTTCTCGCCCTGGGCCTGCAGGAGCTCGATGCAGACTTTTGCATGTCCGCCGGCCCCTACAACAATGATTTCAGACTTCATGCGTCACTCCTTTCAGCGTGAGTCCATTCCGGGCGGTGAAACAGCAGGTTGACCGAGTCGGTACGCGACAGTTGTTCGATCGACCAGTTTTCAAGGTTGCCGGTACCTTCATTGATAACGCTGAACACCAGTCCGGTAGCCGTGAAATGCTTGAGCCAGTTTTCGAGACTTATCGTATTTCTCTTCAGGTGGGAGAGGCCCAGTTCAACGATAAGCAGCATTTGCGGGTTGGCAGCAAGCAGGCGTCGTGCACCTTTCATGACGTCGATTTCGGCGCCTTCCGCGTCGATTTTCAGCAGCTTTACAGTCAGATCTTCCGGCAGAAACTCATCTAGGGTAACGGTTGAGATTTCCACAGATGTTGTCGTGGCAAACGTCGGAGTTTCCAGTTCATAGAGTGAGTGATGGCCGCTGGTAGCGCCAAGATGCAGTTTGTGGCTGCCTGCCGTATCGGAAAGTGCGTAATGGGAGATCTCGCTGATGGATAGAGCACCGTTGAGCCACAGGTTTCTTTCCAGCAGTTTCCGGGTCGGTTCGAATGGCTCGAAAGCAAAAATCCTGCCTTGTCCCGACATGGCGCGAGCGGCGGCTATCGAGTGCATTCCTATATTGGCGCCGACATCGATATAGACATCGCCGGGCTTGATGATGCGTTCGATCAGAATCCGTGTTCCAGGCTCAAGCTCTCCTGCTTCCATCAGATTGGCCAACAGAGCATGATCCCGGGCATCGCAGAGCATGTAGCCGACTGCAGTTTTGACCAGTGTTTCATCCGGTCCGCAGTTGATAGCGATACGGTTGACATCGAGCAATGCATATTGCTCGATTCGATCGAGTTGCGGGCCTACGTTTTGCTCGATTCGATCGAGTTGCAGGCCTACGTTTTGCTCGATTCGATCGAGTTGCGGGCCGACTTTTTCCATCGGGAGCTGGCTGGCGAAAAGCTCTCGCGACAGGGAAGCCTGGACATTCGTCGAGTTGGTCAGTCGCTGAAGCTCCAGCTGGACTTGCCGGTTTTGCTCGCGCTGTTGCTCCTGCAGGCTGGCGAGCGCCTGCTGGAGGGTGGCGAACTCTTGCTGGAGGGTGGCGAACTCTTGCAGCATGTCCTGACGGATCGTGGCATTCAAATAGTTGCGCAGGCGGAAGAGCACCGGGCGTGTGAAAGGCCGGGTGGCGCGAAAAGCGCTCTGGGCAATCCGCCGAAGTGTCTGCTTGACGTGATGACGCAGCATCCGGCTCATGGTAGGTGAGGTTCCATGAGGGATATCGCTGGCACCGCTGGCGACATCGGTCGGCGCACTGATGACGGGATGGGAAGCTGTGCGCGCCAGCAAGCGCTTCGACGCAATCGAAAAGGCCGCTTCGATTTCCACACCATTGCGCTTAATGCTGTTCATTAGCTTCAAGCTCCAAAGTAGGCTGTGGTGACCGTTGTCGGGTCTCCATCCATTTTGATCTTGCCGTGCTCCAGCCACAGCACCCGATTACAGGTGTGCATGACCAGTTCGCGGGAGTGGCTGGCAATCACCAGAATGTTGGTCGACTTCACCAACTCGTTCATGCGGATCTCGGCTTTGTGCTTGAAGCCTTCGTCACCCACCGATAGCCATTCGTCCATCAACAGGATTTCCGGTTTGATCGTGGTCGAGACGGCGAAGGCCAGGCGCAGGTGCATGCCCGAGGAATAGGTGCGGATCGGCATGTCGACAAAGTCACCCAGTTCGGAAAACTCAATGATCTCGTCGAGCTTTTCGGTGATCTGTGCCTTGGTCATGCCCAGAATGCCGCCGCGCAGGTAGATGTTCTCCCGTCCGGTGGCTTCGGGATCCGTTCCCAGGGAAATGTCGATCAGGGAACCGATCTCTCCATCGATTCGAGCGGTGCCCGACGATGGCTCATAGACACTGCTGAGCAGGCGCAGCAGCGTACTCTTGCCAGCGCCGTTATGGCCAAGGAGCCCGACCCGGTCACCGTCACGCAAGGTGAAAGTCAGGTCTTCGAGTGCTCTGACGATGACGCGACCCTGTTGGTCCGCGCCCAATTGTCCACCGGTGGCAACCTGAATCAGGCGTTTTTTCAGGGAACGGCCGTTAGCGTTGTAGATCGGAAAATCCACACAAACATTTTTGAATTCGATCAGCGACATTAGGAGTTCTTCTTAGAGCCAGTAAGCGATGCGGCGCTTGTAACGGCCGTAGACCACGAGCGCAACGGCCCAGCCGACAGCGGCCATGCCCAGGGAAACCCACCAGTTGGTGGCAGTTGGCAACTGACCGATCAGTGGCGAGCGGACGATCGATATGATGTGGTAGACCGGATTCAGGTCAAGCAGGTAAAGCCCGGCCCTTTGAGGCAGCAAGCTCGGCATCCACATGATCGGTGTGAGGTAGAACACTACTTGCAACAAGCTTCCGACAATCTGAGGCAGATCACGATAGCGTGCGCACAGGATGCCCAGCAGCAAGGCGATCCACGTCAGGTTCAGCAGTGCCAGCAGCAGGCCGGGAATGCTGATGAACGCTAGCCAGGTCAGAGGCTTGCTGACGGCAAGCAGTACCAGCGGGAAGATCACGATGTTGTGGCCCAGGATCAGGATATTGCGCCAGATCATGCGAAGAATGTGGGCGAACAAGGGGATCGGCAATTGCTTGATGATGCCTTCGGCGGCGATGAAGCCGGTACACCCCTCGGTGATGACCGAAGACATGAAGCTCCAGAAAATCATGCCGATGGCGAGAAACGGAAGGAACTCGTGCATGGGAGAGTTGAAGATCTGGCCGAACACTACCCCGATGGTTCCGATCATCACGCCCATGCTGATCGTCAGCCAGAATGGACCCAGTGCCGACCTTCTATAGCGCTGCCGGACGTCTTGCCAGCCTAGCATCCCTACCAGAGCGTATCGTTTTGTCGCGGCGACGATATCCGACAGCGCGATACTTACAGAACCATTGCGCATTAATAGCACCAGATTAGTGATCAAAAAAACACGCCATTTTAGGCCGGGGGCGGAGGAGTGTCACTCTTTCTGCATTATTTCTTTATGGTTCCCAGAGCATTGGGGCCGGAAGTGTTGTGGGGCTTCAAGTCCTTGAATTTCAGAAGGGAGACGTTTCAGGGATCACTGCGTTGCAGTTGCTCCGTTTGAACTGCAACAAGCAGGAATTGCAGACAGTCAATGCTCCTGGAATGTATACGGTTACGTGTTGAAAGCAGGTTGGGTATCGTCGTTCGGGGCTGCATTCTGTATGATCTGCAAGAATTTGCGGCTCTCCAGTGGAGCCCAATGGCGCGTTTGACACAACAGAGCCTGCTAAAGGCGCTCAAATGGAGTTTAGAGGATTCGCATGAAAGCTATCGTTACTGGCATTACTGGGCAAGACGGCGCCTACCTGGCGGAACTGCTGCTGGAAAAGGGTTATACGGTTTATGGCACCTACCGTCGGACCAGTTCTGTCAATTTCTGGCGTATCGAAGAACTCGGGATCCAAAATAATCCCAATCTGCACCTGGTCGAGTATGACCTGACCGACCTGTCGGCCAGCATTCGTCTGCTCCAGACCACCGAAGCCACCGAGGTCTACAACCTCGCGGCCCAGAGCTTCGTGGGCGTATCTTTCGATCAGCCTCTGACGACCGGCGACATCACCGGCATGGGTTGTGTGAATCTTCTGGAAGCAATCCGTATCGTCAATCCGAAGGTACGTTTCTACCAGGCTTCGACCTCCGAGATGTTCGGCAAGGTCCAGGCGATTCCTCAGATTGAGAGCACGCCGTTCTACCCACGCAGTCCTTATGGTGTTGCCAAGCTGTATGCGCACTGGATGACCATCAACTACCGCGAGTCCTACGGCATCTTCGCCACCAGCGGTATCCTGTTCAACCACGAATCGCCATTGCGCGGCCGTGAATTCGTGACCCGCAAGATCACCGACTCCGTGGCCAAGATCAAGCTGGGCCTGCTCGACAAGATGGAACTCGGCAACCTGGACGCCAAGCGCGACTGGGGTTTCGCCAAGGAATACGTCGAGGGCATGTGGCGCATGCTGCAGGCCGATGAGCCGGACACTTTCGTACTGGCGACCAACCGCACTGAAACCGTGCGTGATTTCGTCACCATGGCGTTCAAGGCTGCCGGGATCGACCTTTCCTGGAGCGGCGCTGCGGAAGACGAGCAGGGTACCGACAACGCCACCGGCAAAGTGCTGGTCACCATCAATCCGAAGTTCTACCGCCCTACGGAAGTTGAACTGTTGATTGGTAACCCGGCCAAGGCCAAGGCGGCATTGGGTTGGGAACCGAAAACCACGTTGGAAGAGCTGTGCCGCATGATGGTCGAAGCTGACCTGCGCCGAAATGAAAAAGGATTTTCGTTCTGATGAGTATTGCCGGTAAACGCGCGCTGATTACAGGGGTTCAAGGTTTCACTGGTCGATACATGGCTGCCGAGCTTAAGGCTGGTGGCTATGAAGTGATAGGAATGGGAACGCAACCCTCGGACGAGCCTGGCTATTTTCAGGTGGATCTGGCCGATGGTCCTGCTCTGCGCAAGTTGCTGGCAACTATTCAACCTGATGTAGTAGTGCATCTTGCGGCGCTGGCCTTTGTCGGGCACGGTGCCGCAGATGCGTTCTACCGCGTCAATCTCATCGGTACCCGCCATTTGCTGGAGGCTGTTGAAGCCTGCGGCAAGGTGCCGGATTGCGTACTGCTCGCGAGCAGCGCCAATGTCTATGGCAATGCGTCGGCGGGATTGTTGAGTGAAACCACTTCACCAGCGCCTGCCAACGATTATGCGGTCAGCAAGCTCGCCATGGAGTACATGGCCAGTCTTTGGTTCAACCGGTTACCGATCGTGATTACGCGTCCGTTCAACTATACCGGCGTGGGTCAGGCCGACAGTTTCCTGTTGCCCAAGATCGTCACGCACTTTCGTCGGCGTGCCGACAAGATCGAGCTGGGCAATCTGGATGTTTCCCGTGACTTCAGCGATGTACGGGCAGTGGTCAAGGCGTATCGTGGCTTGATCGAGGCCAGACCATTGGGGCAAACCGTAAACGTCAGTTCCGGAAAGAGTCATACCCTTCGTGAAGTGATCGACATGTGTTCCGCATACACCGGCCACCAGTTGGAGGTCGAGGTGAATCCGGCATTTGTCCGAGCCAATGAAGTGAAAATCCTCTGTGGTGATAACACTCGTCTCTGCCAGTTGGTGGCAGGCTGGGATACCCCGGGATTGGATAAGACTCTGAGTTGGATGCTTTCGGCGGAATAAATGAAGCTAGTTCTCTCTGTTGAGCCGATCCGCTTTCCGCTGACCGGTATTGGTCGCTATACCTACGAACTTGCGCTGAGGCTTCAGCAAAGTCCCGAAATTACAGACCTGCAGTTTTTTGCCGGTCGACGTTTCTTGCCCGAATTGCCCACTGCTGCGAACGAATCCGGTAGTGGTTATGGTTTGAAGCGTGCGGTACAGAAGAATTTTCTGGCTGTAGAAGCCTATCGATTGTTGATGCCGATGCTGCGAAAGGCTGCGCTCAAGGGGCACAGCGACTTTCTGTATCACAGTCCCAATTATTATCTCCCTCCCTTTGCCGGGCGCAGTGTCGCCACGTTTCATGACCTTTCGCCCTTTACCTGGGCCCACTGTCATGCGCCACAACTGGTCCGCTACCTGCAGAAAGAGCTCAAGACCACACTGGTAAGAGCCGATGCGCTGATCACCGATTCGGAGTTTACCCGCCAGGAGCTGGCCAGCTATTTTTCATGGCCAATTGAGCGGATACATGCCGTGCCGCTGGCAAGTTCTCCAGAGTTTTACCCACGGTCGCATGACGAGCTCAGGGCTACGCTTGATCGGCATGGGTTGGAGCAAGGTGGTTATACGCTGTTTGTCGGTACGATCGAGCCGCGCAAGAACATCGAGACGCTCCTTGATGCTTATGAGCGACTGCCGCTGGCCTTGCGAGCGCGCTGGCCGCTGATTCTCACCGGCTACCAAGGATGGCGTAGCGATATGATTCATCGCAAGCTCGAGAGCGCGCGACGTGAAGGCTGGGCGCATTATCTCGGGTTTGTGCCGAGCGCAGATCTTCCGCTGCTTTTTGCCGGTGCTCGTCTGTTTGCCTTTCCTTCTCTCTACGAGGGGTTTGGTTTACCGGTGCTTGAGGCCATGAGTTCAGGGGTGCCGGTGCTGTGTTCCAACAGTTCTTCGCTTCCGGAAGTGGCGGGTGAGGCGGCGCTGATGTGCGCGCCGATGGATGTCGATGAACTGACCCGTCTGCTCGAACGAGGGCTGACCGATGATGCCTGGCGCGAGACTGCGGTCATCAAGGGGCATCAGCATGCGCAGGGCTTCTCGTGGGAGCGCTGCGCTGTGGAAACCTTGCAGGTCTACCAGAGGGTAATCAAAGGAACATGATCAAGGTCCTGCACGTTTTCAAAACCTATTACCCGGAAACCATGGGGGGTATCGAACAGGTTATTTTTCAGATTGCCCAAGGTGGTGCCAGCCATGGTTTCTCTTCGCAGGTTCTTTATCTCAGCGAGCGAGGCTCGGCGCGAAACGAAACAGTAGGCAATCACCTGACTCACCGCTCGAAACTTGATCTACATGTGGCCTCGACTGGCTTTTCGTTGTCCGCATTCAAGGATTTCTCCGAGCTGGCCAAAGAAGTGGATGTGGTGCACTACCACTTCCCTTGGCCCTATATGGATTTGCTTCATTTTGCCAGTCGACATGGTAAGCCTTCGGTGGTCAGCTATCACTCGGATATCGTCAAGCAAAAGACGCTGCTCAAACTATATGAGCCGTTGATGAGCCGGTTTCTGTCCAGCGTGGACTGCATCGTTGCCTCTTCACCGAACTACGCGCAAAGCAGCCCGGTACTGACCCGCTTTCGCGACAAAGTCGAAATCATCCCGTATGGGTTGGACGCGGCAACCTATCCAGCAGCAACATCGCAAAAACTTGCGGATTGGCGCGCCAGGGTTGGTGAGAAATTCTTTTTGTTTGTCGGTGCCCTGCGTTATTACAAGGGCCTCAACTATCTGCTTGAGGCGGCGAGGATTACCGGGTTGCCGGTCGTTCTTCTGGGAGGAGGGCACGAGGAGGTCGAGCTAAAGGAACAAGCTTCACGCCTCGGTCTGACCAATGTGCACTTTCTGGGCGGCTTAGGTGATGACGACAAGGCCGCGTTGCTGACGTTATGCCACGGATTTGTATTCCCGTCGCATCTACGCTCGGAGTCTTTTGGTATTTCGTTGCTTGAGGCGGCGATGTACGGAAAACCGCTTATTTCCTGTGAAATCGGTTCCGGTACTACGTTTATCAATATTGCAAATGAAACCGGCCTTGTAGTCCCGCCGCGCGATTCCATGGCGCTTGCCGGAGCAATGAATGCACTGTGGAACAATGATGAGTTGGCTCGTGAGATGGGGCAACGTGCTCTGTGTCGTTACAGGGATGTGTTTTCAGCTGATGAGATGGCCAAGGCCTATGCCGACTTGTACCGGAAGGTTTGCAAGGCAGTCTGATGACTGGTGAGTCGTCCCAACTTGCGGCGCGACGCGCTCTTGCTGACCAAAAAACGCCGATACTTCTTTCTGCACTTTCGGGCGGCTTCAGGTCCGCCTTTTGGTAGTAACTCTGCTTTGGTAGATAGCGATGACTATGAGTGCAACTCAAAACCAATCCGTAGGCTCTCCTGTTTCGCGTAATCAAACCAGCCATATTGGATACCGGCCCGATATTGATGGGCTTCGGGCTGTCGCTGTTTTGTCTGTATTGTTTTTCCACGCCTTCCCTGCATTTTTGCGTGGTGGTTTTGTAGGGGTGGACATATTCTTTGTCATCTCCGGTTATCTGATATCCAGGGTAATCAGCACGGCGCTGGAGCAGGGTACGTTCAGCGTTGCTGACTTTTATTCCCGGCGCATCAGGCGCATTTTCCCCGCGCTGTTTACTGTATTGGCCGTATGTTTGGCTTTCGGCTGGAACACGATGCTTGCCGATGACCTAGCGCTGCTGGCAAAGCATGTTCTTGGTGGTGCCACTTTTGTTTCAAACTTCATTTTGTGGGGAGAGGCCGATTATTTTGACAAGGCATCAGAGCTGAAGCCTCTGCTTCATTTGTGGTCACTGGGGATAGAAGAACAGTTCTATGTCATATGGCCGCTCTTGTTTTGGGCTGTTTGGCGTATACGAATTCCGCTGTTGCCAATTGTTGTCGTTATTGGGATCTTATCCTTTTTGCTGAACATCATTGGCGTGCATGAGCACGCAACCGCAACGTTCTATTCGCCGCTTACTCGAGGGTGGGAACTTGTCGTTGGTGCGATGTTGGCGTGCTTCGGATCGGGCCCGGGTTTGAGAGTTGACAGGTACGGCCGGTCGATGAAAAAAATTGCACAGGTATTTGATGGGCAGGTGGCGCGAAATGTAATTTCAGTTATAGGTATGCTGTTCATTGTCTATGCAGTTTTTCGCATAAATAGCACATTACCTTTTCCCGGAAAATGGGCGCTTTTTCCAGTTATTGGTGGCGCACTCATTATTGTGGCTGGCCCTGGCGCCTGGTTGAATCGAGTCCTGCTGAGCAACCGGGTTATGACGTTTATCGGGCTGATCAGCTTTCCGCTTTATCTATGGCATTGGCCATTGCTGACGTTTGCCAGGAGTGCCTATCCAGAAGGTGTGCCCTGGCTGGTACGCTTAGGTCTTCTGGCGGGCAGTGCTTTTCTCGCGACTCTTACATACGTTTATATCGAACGTCCATTTCGTTCGGGCTCCAGGAAGCGGTTCAGCGTCCTTGCTCTATGTGCATTGATGTGCGTGGTGGGTGTATTGGCAGGCATCGTTTTCAGATCTGGCGGATTTCCTTCCCGGTACCCGCAGATTATCCAGCGTGCGACCGAATATGATCTCGACGGCTACCGTGCGGGCCTGCGTAATCTCGTCTGTTTCATGGATGTCGGGCAAGAAGCGACCCAGTACGCTCCTGAATGCGTAGACAAGGGCGACAAGCCTTTGTGGGTGTTGTGGGGAGATTCCGATGCCGCCGCCATATATTCGGGGTTGCGTGGGCTTGCGGACCGCTCCGGGCAATTCCGGCTGGCGCAATTCACATCGTCGTCATGCCCGCCGATAGTCGGATTCCAGGGAAAGAATCCTGCCTGCAAATCAAACAATCAGTGGACCATCGATAAGGTTCGCGAGCTGGTGCCTGATACTGTAATTCTTGCCGGTATGTGGCCACGATATGACAAGGCGCTTTTGTCAGCGACCGTCAAACAAATTCAGGATGCAGGGACTCGCAGAGTGATTCTCCTGGGGCCTACGCCTGCCTGGAAAGACACGCCTTCTCGTATTGCATTCAACTTGTGGAGTCGTGATCCTTTGCATCGTATTCCGCCAGAGCGGTTGGACTACGAGAAGTATGGAATGGGTCAGGAGCAGGAGGTGAATGGTGAGCTAGACACTGGAACCGACGCAGCGGAAAGGGATTTGAGAATACTGGCGGAGGAGTCAGGCGCCCTTTACATTTCGGTGGCTCAGAAAATGTGTAATGAGGAGGGTTGCCTCATGAGAGAGACAGCATCGAGTGGTGACGCTTTTTATCTCGACATCGTTCACTTGACCCGTCACGGCTCGGATTTCGTCGCGCGAGCGATCGCTCGAGAGTTGGGGGTTACAGATCGTTGACCGATCATTGGCGCATTGTTGAAGCCCGCCAAGGACTTTGATCTTTTTTCACCGGCTCACAGGACATACTTCCATGCCCAGTGAGCCGGTGTCTCGCGGGGTTTACTGTTGCCTCTTTATATGAATGCCTTCGAGTCGGGCAGACAGTCCAAAGTAGGTATCGTTGGTCGGCGAGTCGAACTCCAGGTTGTTTCCGCCGTTTTTTAGTACGCCATCATCGATCTGTGCTTCGAATTCTCCGTTTTCACTCCATTGGATAGGTAAGATCTTGCCATTGAGTTTGATGACCATATTGCTTTGAGCGTTCGGTTCCGCGAATAGAGTAAACCGGCCTTTGAGTTCGTAAACCACGTTGCTTCCAGGTTTGAATTCGAAAGCAAGGTTGGCGTGCTTATCAATTTTCCAGGCCGATGGATGGTGATAAAAACTGCCTATATCCCACTCGGCTTCTCGCCAGCCAGTACCGTGAGTAGGCAGCTCCATGCTCCACCATTTGCCAAATGTCCAGTCGAATTTATCGTTCACAACAGCGTCTTCAAAGCGAACGAAGCGTGTCTGTGAGTTGCGTGCACTTTCAATGGCATCTCGACGCTCCACTACAACGCCTTGACTCTTTGGCATCGTACGACCGCTCTGAGTGTCTTCGCTCTCTTTGCCAATCTCCACTGTGACTATTGAGGTTTTGGGGATTATAAGACTTGCGGGTTGCTCCGATGCAGGAAAGCCCGGCCCGCTGACCGGGGTCGGGTATTCGAACGTCCAGTTCTCAGCATTCTCTACGCACCGACCTTTACGACCCAGCGAATCCGAGTGCTGCCAATACTTGCTGGGCATATGGCAAACCTGGATGTCTGATATCGGTTTGTTATACAAGAAGGACAAAGAACCGGTCAGGCCTTCATTGATGAACATCCATATGTAGTTCAGCTGATTCCCATGGTCGAGAATCAACAGGGTCTTGTTCTCGATATTGCCATCAAATTTTTCGGTGATCTCGTTGAGTACCGTCGCCTGCTTGCGAGAGATTTCAATGTAGTGGTGGAATTGATAAAGCTGGAATGAAACTCCGATAATGAAAAAGAAGCCAAAAACTATATTGGTTATCGGTTTGGAGAAGCGGTATCCGGTACTGATGAATGCCAATAGCAGAAGTGCTGCGCCAGGTGTTGCAAATAAAAATGTTCTTTGACTAATCAAGAGGTGACTAGGGGAAATCAGAAATGGAAAGTATCCAAAGAGAATGAGTGTCAAGCCTGCAATGGCGAGCCTGCAATTAAAGAACGTGCTCTGCTTGAGGTCGGCTTTTTTTGGTTTGCTGTCAAGTCTAAGTATTGCCGCAATAATCAAAAAGAAAATAATGCTTGCGGCGATTACATATCCGTAGCTGGAGAATTCCTGTTTGGTAATTCGCATGGCATCGAACCAGCCGCCAAGGGTGCTGCGCAACAGTCCGATGCTAAAGAGTTTTGTGTAGGTGATTTTCAGAGATGCCAGCAGATTAGGCCCGACAACACTTGTTTGATAGCTGCTCACAAGTGGTGCGGTGTGGAGGGCATAAGCGACGTAAATAATGGTTCCGGCAACCCAGATTGCGTGCTCCAGCAGTTTCTGTTTGATTTGAATCAGTGCCGATAGCATGCCGTCACGGATAAACAAGAACAGTGCTGGGATGCAGGCGAGCAGCAGTGAGGCCTCATACATGAAACAGGCAGAGGAGAGTAGAGCGCTCGCGACTATGCTTAGCATAAGCGCATGGGACTTTCGGTTAAGTGACAGTGCATGCAGGAAAACAGCACTGCTCAATAGCGTGATGCTAAGCGCCCAGTTGATATGCAGGCTTCTGAAGGAGAGCTGCATGGTGTCCGCTGGATAAATGATGACCAGTGCACATGCAATAATTCCTAGTTTTGAACTGCTCGTCAGTTTCTCGATGATGTAGCTAACGGAAGAACCCTTTATCAGCAATGCAAGAATTAATAGAACATGCCAAAAAAAGAACGAGTTGTTGTCAAGCCAGAAAGCGACGGCCTGTGGAAGGATCGTCAACGGTCTTAATGCGTGTAAAGGCAGTGGGCTGGAGGTGTCGGAGATGAAGAATATCCCGTGTTTGACGAAAAGTCCTAAAATTCCCCATTCTTCGATCAGCCCGGTCAGGGCGAAACCAAACGGCAGCCAAAGTATGAAGATGATAGCGGTTGCGGGAACAATATGTGCGAGCCAGCGCTTTACCGCCACAGGAGTGGCATCTGGCTCTAAACTTTCGTCCGGAAGAGTGTTGGATGGGGGGGTGGATGACCTGATGCTCATTTATCTTTCCATGGCTTTGTAAATTCTGCTGCCTGATAGGCTTCTGGCCTGACGGGCGACGTGCAATATTTGTCATTTTGCAAGCTGGATCAGTCGCAGTATGACGTGTGTATAACGTTACTATCGCGCTTTCATCTGATTTGCCTGGTGATGTTTACCCAGTCCAGTTCGGCGGCAACGCCGCCATTACTGGCGTCCACATCTGAAATGAATTCGATGGAGTTTCGACCTGACTTGAGTGTGTCGGCCGGCACGTTTCCACTGAATCTGCTTTCCTGAATCCACTGTAGCGGAATATGGATCCCGTTGACTTTTACCTGCATCTTGTCGCGGATCTGTTTATTGGCGAAGCTTTTGAAAAGTCCATTGATCTCATAAGGGGCAGATGCAGGTATCAAATCGAAAACCAGAGATGACTGCGGTGCGTTTTTCCACGCCGAAGCTGTATGAACAAAGCGCCTTGTTTGCCATTGCGTGTTCCTCCAGCCAGACCCGGCGGTTGGCGGAGTCATGCTCCACCACCTGCCAAAGTCCCAGTAATACTCATCAGGGGGCGGTTGGCGGAAATGGATGAATTGAAACCAAGGGCGCGATTCAGTAATGCCTCGCAGTCGGGCACCTGCCGGAGATGACTCGGATTCCAGCTCCTTGCGCCATGCATCCAATTCGACATTGGCAGCACGCGTTTCGCCCCTTCCAACTTCGACAGTCACAACGTCCGCATTGGAAAGTTTCTTGCTCGGTGGTGGAGGAGTGTCGAACGGGACAGGATAGTCGAGGGTCCACCCTTCTCCGGTTTTCTCGCATTTACCTTTGCGCTGTAACGGGTCGGTTTGTTGCCACTCGTGGCTAGGCATGTAACACACTTCAATGGTGTCCACCGGCTTTTCGTATATATGGAAAAGGATGGCGCTCAGGTCTGGGTTCAAAAACATCCAGTCATGATTGAGTTGATTGAAGTAGTCAAGGATCAGCAGCGTTTTACCGACTGCATTTCCGTCAAAGTTATGGGCGATGTCTTTGAGAATCGACTGTTGCCTTTTGGAAATTTCAATGTAGTGCTGGAACTGAAACAGCTGTGCTGATAGTCCAGTGAAAATCAACAATGCAGACAGCGCCGTTGTGGCTTTTTTCGAATATTGGTAAACGCTCAGAAGCAGCGCGATAAATATCATCGTTGCTCCGGGAGCTGCATATAGAAAAGTTCTCTGGCTGACCGCCATGTGCGCAGGATTGAAAATGAACGGCAGATAGCCCAGGCAAATCAGGACGAGCCCGATTGCGATCATGCGCATAGGTAACGTCCAGCGTGAGTTCGAACCTGCACCGACCCTGAGTGGCGCTTTTGATTTCCAGGCGACAAATGCGATCAACGCGAGCAGTAGCGCGGTAGTGACGGTTACATAAAAATAACTGTCGATTTCAGAGCCGGTAATTCTGAATGCATCGATCCAGCCGCCAAAAATGCTTCGTTTTATACCCAAACTGAACAGTTTTGGGAAAAACATTTTTACAGAGGCAAGTGCACTATCGCCCACCACCGCGCTTTGATAACTGTGTACCAGCGGTAGCGTGTGTATTACATAGGCGATATACGCGGCCGGGCCGATCGCCCAGATCAGGTGTTGACAGTAGAATCGCTTGATATGCGCGGCAACACCTTTTACGCCGACTTGTATGAAGACCACAAATGCTGGAATAGCCGCCAGCAGTAACGATACTTCGTACATTGCACAGCTGGTAGCGAGTATCAGGCTTGCAAAGGCGCTGAGGATTAAGGACCTGACTCTGATTCTTTCGTCGATTGCCCGTATCTGCAGAACGCTGGCCAACAAGACAAGGCTGAGGGCCCAGTTGATGTGGATGGATCTGAACGACAGTTGCATGGTGTCAGCGGGGAAAACGATGATCAGCACGCTCGCCAGCATTCCCCATCTGATTGCGCCTGTGATACGGGTGGTGATGACACTGACAGCCCATCCCTTGATCACCAGAGCAATGATCAGTAAGACATGCCAATAGTTGAATGAGTTGGGGTCAAGGCTGTATGCAATTGCATGAGGAAGAATAGTGAGCGGTCGAAGGGCATGCGCCGGCATTGCACTGGCAGCATCTGTTAAAAAAAACACTCCGACTCTGCTGAATAATCCAATAACTCCCCATTCTTCGAGCAATCCGGTCAAGACGAAGCCAAACGGAAGCCAGATGAAAAATACGGTAAGCAGTGCTGGGCCCAGATGGGCGAGCCAGATCAGTTTTTTTTCATGAAGTGTTGCTGGCGACAAAGTTGGCGCCTGATTACAAATTGCTGCCATGAGGTGCCCGTTGATCCTGTTATGATTTTGTTTTATGTGTGACCTTCAGGACAAATTTATTTAATAGATAGCTGCATGGCAGCAGAAGCAAAATCACTAGTATCGGAGCGATCGCTTTGTGTAAATGAAGGTGTTCGACCAAGAGGCTGAGGATTAAAGCGCCGAACAGATACTGCAGCAGGTAAATGCTCGGATAGATCGCCATGCCAATCCATGACTGCTGAACCTTGAAGACAACTTTTGAGTTGAAGAAATAGGCAAAAACAATCCCGGCCGCATAGGCGATCGCATAAGCAGCCTGGTAGGCGATCCAATAACTCAGCATCAAGTACAGGCAGTAGGTCAGGCCGGTATTGAGCCCACCGCCGATCAGAAACTGAATCCAGCGACGAACCTGAGTATTGTCTTTAAGTGCTATCACAATGGTGATTTTTTCGAGGTGAGTTTGACGAAGTCCGAATAGTCTCGAATGTAGTCGTCAGCTTCGTAATAATCGGAAGTGAATACCAACAGCACAGCGTCTTCAGAGTATTTGTACTGGATACCCCAAGTCAGAGGCGGAAGGTAAATACCTTTATTTGGCGCATCCAGAGTGACTTCTGCCCGATTGGTACCATCATCGACCACCACCGCACAGCTGCCTTTTACACAAATCAGGAACTGGTGGCATTTGTGATGGGCATGCTCACCACGAGTCTTCTGGCTTGGAACGTTGAATACCAGGAAGTAGCGTTTTGGTGTGAAGGGGATTTCCTTGTGGAACTCGCCGACCGACAAGTCGCCACGCATGTCGGCGATGTATTTGAAACGGTGGGTGGTGACATCGCCCACGCCGATTCGAACCACCGCGTCCGACTGCTCGTCGGGCTTCGCCGCGGGGCTTTTGGCGGCATCGCTGAAGGCGGAGTTTTCGACGTAGCCGGTGATCCGGGCAGGGGAGCCTGTGACGATGGCATAAGGTGGTACGGATTTGGTGACCACGGCGCCGGCGCCGACCATCGCACCCGTGCCGATGGTGATGCCTGGCAGGATAACTGCGCCGCCGCCGATGGAGGCGCCGTCCTGGATCACCGTCTGCGAAAACGACTCCGGATAGACCTTCGAGCGTGGGAACTTGTCGTTGGTGAACGTGGCGTTCGGGCCGATGAATACATCGGAGCCGATCCGCAGGCCGTCCCAGACATAAACCCCGGATTTGATGGTCGTACGATCGCCGATCACCACGTCGTTTTCGATCAGCGAGTGTGAGCAGACATTGACGTCTTCACCAATCACCGCATCCTGGAAGACCACCACGTACTGCCAGATGCGCGTGTTCTTGCCGATGTTCTTGCTTTTGACATCGGCGCTGGCGTGGATGAACGGCTCACTCATTTGGGATTTCCTTGTTGTCGAGTTTCATGCAGACAATGGCCAGCGGTCGCTGCTTGCTGTTTTCGTAGGCCCGCCAGGCATAAGTTCCCACGAGGCCGACCCCGAGCAGATTCAATGTCCCCAGCAGCAGCACCACCAGCATGGTTGCGGCGTAACCCGGTACCTCAATGGCTCCCGACAGTCGCGCGATGATGACCATTACGCCAATGAACAGAGAGATGAGCGAGCCCATCGCGCCCATTCGGGTCAGCAGTCTGATCGGGTAGTCGGTGAAGGCGAACACACTGTCCATCATGTATTCGAGCTTTTTCTTGAAGGTCCATGCCGATTTGCCTTCGAGGCGGGTCTGACGCTCGTACTCGATGAACTTGCGACGGAAGCCCAGCCAGAAGATCAGTGCGATGAGCGACGAGCGGGACTCGTTCAGCTGTAGCAGTTGTTCACGGAACGCCTTGTTGCAACCGAAAATATCCACGCCGCCCTTGGGCATGTCATGCACGACCAGTCGGCGATACAGACCCCAGAAGATCGAGGAGGCCATGCGGCTGGAAAGCGGATCCTGACGGGCATTGCGGGTGCCGATGGCGACGTCGCATTCGTCATTGGAAAGCGATTTGAAGAAGCTGATCAAAAGCTCTGGCGGCTCCTGAAGGTCTGCTGCCATCACGCCGAAATACTCGCCCCTGGCAGCCATCAGGCCGGTGCGAATAGCTGGGAACGAGCCGAAATTGCGCGAATGCGCCAACAATTGCGCGGAAAAGCGCATGGTGCTCAGTGCATTCTTGAGCAGGGCAAACGAATCGTCGGGACTGCCGTCCACCACAAACACCACCTCGAGCTGATTCTCGAGGGCGTCGTTCATGTCTGTCAGGGCCTGGATCAGCCGGGGTATCGAGTCAGCGTTCTTGTAGACCGGGACGATAACGGAATATCTCATGCCACCCATCCGTTGACGGCGGTGATCACAGTGCTGACTTCTTCGTCGGTCATTTCCGGGTAGCAAGGCAGGGTCAGGATCAGCGAGGCCAGTTGTTCGGTGTTGGCCAGGCTGTAGTCGGCGAACTGCTCGCCAAAGACTGGTTGCTTGTAGTCCGGGATCGGGTAGTGAACGTCGGACGCAATCTGTGCTTCGCGCAAGTGCACTTGCAGCGCATCGCGCTTCGCCGACTTGATCACGTAGAGGTGGGCGACCGAGGCGGTGCCTTGATCTTCAGCGTGATTCACATCCGCGTGGCGGATTTCGTTTCTGTAGCGCGCGGCGATTTCGCGACGGCGTGCGTTGCTCTCGTCGAGGTGCGGTAGAAACTCGGACAGGATCGCGGCCTGCATTTCATCCAGGCGACTGTTGCGGGCGCCGTCCAGCTCGACGCAGTATTTCGAGGACCATCCGTATTGGCGCAGTTGCGCTACGCGCTGGGCAATGGCATCGGAGTTGGTCACAACGGCACCGCCGTCACCCAGCGCACCAAGGTTTTTGGTCGGGTAGAAACTGAAGCTCGCCGCGTCACCGAAAGTGCCGACACGTTGCCCGTTACGCTCGGCGCCATGGGCCTGAGCGCAATCCTCGAGCAACGGGATCTGGCGAGCACTGCAGTATTCGGCGATGGCCTTGATCTGTGGGGCTGCCAGACCATACAAGTGTGTGACGACTACGGCTTTGGCGCCGGCTTCAATCGCCTGCTTGACCCCCTCGAGGGTTACCACGTGAGTCTGCAGATCGACGTCCATGAAAATCGGTGTAGCGCCGATGGCCAGTACCGAAGTGGTGGTGTACATCCCGGCATTGGCCACGGTTGCGACCTGATCGCCTTTGCCGACGCCCAGCGCTTTGAGGGCCAGCTCGATGGCATCGGTGCCGTTGGCAACCGTGATGCAATGACCGGCATTCAAATATTGAGCAAAGCCTGTTTCAAAGCGTTTGACTTCCGGCCCCAAAATTACCCAGCCGCTGGCAATCACGCGTTGCACCGAAGAACTGATTTGCGATTGAAATTTTTCTATCTTCGCTGCAAGGTTATTGATCTGCTGCATGGGGCTCTCCATTTCGAAGCAAAAGACGTGCGATATCTGTTTTTTGGCGGGGTTCGCCGAAAGATTTATAGGGCGAGCACGCAGGTGACCAATGAGGATATGCGCTCGTACCACTTTCCGGAAGGATTCTATCCGCACCCTGAGCCCGCTCCAACCTGCGAAGCGCATTTAGACGATTTGTTTGTCTTGAGGACGTGAAAGCTCTTTCGAGGCAGGAAGTGGAGGCTCAATGATTTTCAGCTGGCGAGCTGTATTGGGTAGTGAATCGCAAAATCTCGAAATGAGTGGGCGTTTCAACTTCAAGTAACTCGATGTCGTGTGCTTCAAGTCATTGTTCAGCGTTAGTTCAGGCGGTTTTCAACAAGATCCGAAAGTGGGCATCTTCGCGAAAGTGGTCAACCGTTCTCCGATTCAATAAACTGCCGCCCAAAGCTGTTCCCCGGATGCTCTCTGTCTCTTCATCGAGGGGATGGTTGATTGCCATTTCACGAAGATTGCGCGCGTTCTCTTCGCCGTCATTCATGTTTCCTCAAGGGTCGCCCATGAGCTCCAAGACATTTCTGGTAACCGGAGGCAGCGGTTTTGTGGGGCGAGCATTGATCGAACGTTTGTCGAAATTGCCAGAGTGCGCGGTCATCGCTCCGGTGCGGGGCGCTGTGATGTCGTTTCCATCCGGGGTGTGCTCGATTCCGTGCGCGGGGCTCGAACCGCCGCAGGACTGGAGTGCGGCGCTAAAGGATGTCGATTGTGTCATTCACGCGGCAGCACGCGTTCATGTCATGAACGAGGCTGCAGCCGATCCGCTGGCAGTATTTCGCCTGGTCAACGTCGATGGCACCTTGAATCTGGCGCGTCAGGCTGCTGCTGCCGGCGTCAAACGGTTCATTTTCATCAGCTCGATCAAGGTCAACGGTGAGGTCACGGCGCCGGGTCATCCGTTCACGGCAGACGATAAGCCCGCCCCGGTCGATCCCTATGGCGTCTCCAAGCTTGAAGCCGAACAGGCCTTGCGGGCATTGGCTGCAACCACAGGTATGGAACTGGTAATCATCCGGCCGGTGCTGGTGTACGGCCCGGGAGTGAAAGCCAATTTTCTCAGCATGATGCGCTGGTTGTATCGCGGCGTGCCGTTACCGTTCGGTGCTCTGGATAATCGGCGTAGCCTGGTCGCGATTGACAATCTGGTCGACTTGATCGTGACATGCGCCGAGCACCCTGGCGCGGCCAACCAGACTTTTCTGGCCAGTGATGGTGAAGATCTATCGACGACTCAACTGTTGCGCAAGCTGGCCGCTGCCTTGGGGTGTCCAGCGCGGCTGCTGCCGGTACCGGTTGGCTTGATGGATGGCGTAGCCACGCTGATGGGGCGTCGGGCACTGGCGCAGCGGATTTTTGCTTCCCTGCAGGTTGATATCAGCAAAAACCGGCAGCTGTTGAACTGGACCCCACCGGTTGCCTTTGACAGCGCCCTCAGTCTGACGGCGCAGCACTTCCTGGATACTCGTCAATCATGAATTTCGGATGGATCATACCGGTCATTGCGCTGCTGTCCTTTGGCTTCACGTGGCTTCTGCGACATTACGCGTTGTCGCGCAGCCTGCTGGATATTCCCAACGCCCGCAGTTCACACTCGGTCCCGACCCCGCGCGGAGGTGGAGTCGCGATTGTTCTGACCTTTATGCTTGCGCTGGCTTTCCTGCTATGGCGGGACCTCATTGTTCCGACTCAGTTCTGGGCAATTGCCGTGGCGGGCGGCCTGGTCGCGGTTGTCGGTTTCATGGATGACCATGGGCATATCGCTGCCCGCTGGCGTCTGCTGGGTCATTTTACGGCCGCCACCTGGTTGCTTTGCTGGATGGGAGGCTTGCCATCGATCACGATTTTCGGATGGCAGGCCGATCTCGGTGTGCCGGGGCATCTGCTTGCCGTGGTTTATCTGGTGTGGCTGTTGAACCTCTACAACTTCATGGACGGCATCGACGGTATCGCCAGTGTCGAAGCCATCAGTGTCTGTCTCGGCGCATGTCTGCTCGCTTGGCTCGAAGGTTCGTTGCAGTTGATCTGGGCGCCCCTGCTATTGGCCGTATGTGTCGCCGGCTTTCTATTCTGGAACTTCCCGCCCGCGAAAATTTTCATGGGCGATGCTGGCAGCGGATTCCTGGGGATTGTCCTGGGAGGCCTTTCGTTGCAGGCCGCAGCGGTTTCGGCCGATTTTTTATGGGGGTGGCTGATTCTGTTTGGTGTATTCATTGTCGATGCGACGTACACCTTGCTACGCCGGCTGCTGCGTGGTGACAAAGTGTATGAAGCCCATCGCAGTCATGCCTATCAGTTTGCCTCTCGTCGGTTCGGCCGTCATTTGCCGGTAACTATTGCCGTTGCGGCAATCAATATGTTCTGGCTGTTGCCAATTGCTGTTGCGGTGGCGCGTTTTGGATTGGACGGCTGCCTGGGCCTGATTGTGGCCTATGCTCCTCTGCTGGTGCTGGCAATCGGGTTTGGAGCCGGTAAGCGCGAATAGAGGGTTGATGAAAATCCCGGTAACGGCTTTGACATTGTCATTTGGGTTTAAACTAGACGAGATGTGCTACTGGCCTGCCTGGGCGATGCGTCAGTTGAAAGGAGGGGGCTGAGGTGTTTGAAGAGTCATTGAACAAAGTCAGAGAGCGGTTGCTGGGATTGCCCCGGCGGCGCAAGCGTCTGATACAAGTGATAACAGACGTTGTTCTGGTCTGGGCCGCGCTCTGGTTGGCATTCATTGTCCGGCTGGGGATAGACGACATGTACAATCCCTTCAAAGTGCATCTCTGGTTGTTTGCCTTCGCTCCTATTGTTGCCATTCCTCTGTTTATCCGCTTCGGCATGTACCGGGCGGTCATGCGCTACTTCGGTAATGACGCGTTGGTCGCGATCATCAAGGCTGTCAGTCTTTCTTCGTTGATTCTGGCTGTTGTCGTCTACTGGTACAGCAATCACGAGGTCGTTGTTCCACGTTCGATCATTTTCAACTACTGGTGGCTGAGTCTGGTCATCATCGGCGGATTGCGACTGTGCATGCGTCAGTACTTCATGGGCGACTGGTTTACTGCGTCTCTGCACGTACCTTTCACGAGCCGTGACAACGGCTTGACAAAAGTCGCCATCTACGGCGCCGGCGTTGCCGGCAATCAATTGGTGGCAGCACTTCGCATGGGCAAGGTCATGCGCCCCGTGGCGTTCGTCGACGATGATCCGAGCATTGCCGACCGCTCGATTTCCGGCCTGCATGTCTACAAGCCCAAGCACATTCAGGAGATGATCGATGTCACGGGAGCTCAGGAAATCCTCCTCGCGCTTCCGTCGTCTACCCGGGCGCGCCGCCGAGAGATCCTCAACCTGCTGGAAGGGTTTCCGCTTCACGTAAGAAGCGTGCCGAACTTCACCGATCTGGCGAGCGGCCGGGTCAAGGTCGAGGATATCCAGGAGGTTGATATTGCCGACCTGCTAGGGCGTGATTCGGTACCTGCGCAGCCGGATCTGCTCGAACGCTGTATCAAGGGCAAGACGGTGATGGTGACGGGGGCTGGAGGTTCGATCGGTTCGGAGTTGTGTCGCCAGATCTTCGCATTGGGGCCGACCACGCTACTGCTGTTCGACCACAGTGAGTTCAATCTGTACAGCATTCTCTCAGAGCTGGAACGACGCGGCTGCCGGGAGTCCGTATCCGTGCACTTGCTGCCAATTCTCGGTTCGATCCGCCACCCACACAAACTGCTCGATGTCATGAGGACCTGGCGGGTCGAAACCGTCTATCATGCCGCCGCCTACAAACATGTGCCGATGGTCGAGCACAACATCGCCGAAGGTGTGCTGAACAATGTGATCGGCACGCTCAATACGGCTCAGGCTGCGTTGCAGTCCGGGGTGTCCGACTTCGTGTTGATTTCGACTGATAAGGCTGTGCGTCCAACCAACATCATGGGTAGCACCAAGCGCCTTGCCGAGTTGACGCTTCAGGCCTTGAGTCGCGAGATAGCTCCGGTGTTGTTTGGCGACAAGTCCAATGTCTCCCGGGTCAACAAGACCCGTTTCACCATGGTTCGTTTCGGCAATGTGCTGGGGTCTTCCGGCTCTGTCATTCCACTGTTTCACAGCCAGATCAAGTCGGGTGGCCCACTGACGGTCACCCACCCGAAAATCACCCGCTACTTCATGACGATCCCGGAAGCCGCTCAACTGGTGATTCAGGCGGGGTCCATGGGGCAGGGCGGCGACGTGTTTGTGCTGGATATGGGCGAGCCGGTGAAAATCGTTGAACTTGCCGAGAAAATGATTCATCTGTCCGGTTTGAGCATTCGTTCCGAACGCAACCCTCAGGGCGATATCTCCATCGAGTTCACGGGGTTGCGTCCCGGTGAAAAGCTCTATGAGGAGCTGTTGATTGGCGACAACGTTGCCGCGACACCGCATCCGATGATCATGACCGCCAGTGAAGATCATTTGCCTTGGGATGTCTTGAAAGCACGCTTGAGTGAACTGCTCGCCGCTGTGGACGCGGATGATTACTCTCGAGTCCGCCAGCTTCTGCGTGAAACCGTTAGCGGTTACACCCCCGACGGCGAAATCGTCGACTGGATCCATCAGCAACGCCGTCTCGAACCCTGATTGTTTCACATCCTGTAACGGACGCGTTTTTGACAGGCTCCCATCATGGCCTAAGTTTGGAGAGCAGCTTCGGAAAAGCTGCTTTCTCAATTGATGATGGAGCGTCACTTATGCGTACCGGATATTTCCACTCCCTGATTTTTGCCTTGCTCACCAGCGCCTCGATTGCCGCCATTGCTGCGCCTCTCGCTTCTTCCGAAGTGAACAAGCCGCCCGTGGTGATGGACGCGTCAACGACTTCTGAAAATCAAAAGGTCGATCTGAACGGCGCCGATGCCGTGACGCTGCAAAAGCAATTGTCCGGAGTCGGCGAGGCGAAAGCCAAAGCGATTGTTGCGTATCGTGATGCTAATGGGCCATTTGCCTCGGTGGATGAACTGCTTGAAGTGAAGGGCATCGGCAAGGCGATCCTGGATCGCAACCGCGATAAGCTGGAAGTGAACTAAGCTGATTATTCAACGCCAAGGGGCCGGTCATTGACCGGCCTTTCTGCTTTCTGATGGCAGCGATGCAACAGAGGGAGCGGCGTCGCGTTTGTCGGTGAGCTGAAAATTATGGGTATCATATTGTCTTTGGATTATGCCTATAATAATTTCCATCACCTCCAGGCAAGTCAGCGTTGGAGGCCTATCTCCCAATATGTTTCAGGAGCGCTCTCATGAGTTCAGTCCAGTCTCAAGGTACCGCTGTCGTCACTGGCGCATCGTCCGGTATCGGTGCCATCTACGCGCAGCGGCTGGCAGCGCGTGGTTTTGATTTGCTGTTGGTGGCACGTGATCAACAGCGTCTGGAAACCGCTGCGAACCAGTTGCGCGAGGCCCACGGTGTAAAGGTCGAGGTGCTCAAGGCCGACCTGACGCAAAAGAACGATGTCCTCAAACTCCAGCAACGCCTGCGCAGTGATTCGAGCATCAGCCTGTTGGTGAATAACGCGGGGGTCGCAGCCGATGGTTTGCTGGCCAATTCCGATGCCGAGCAACTGGAGCGTCTGATCCAGTTGAACGTCACCGCGGTGACGTTGCTGGCGTCGGCGGCTGCCGCCAGTTTCGCCAAGGCCGGACGCGGCACGATCATCAACATCGCCTCGGTGGTGGCGCTTTTTCCTGAACGCTTCAACGCGACCTACAGCGCCAGTAAAGCCTACGTGTTGAGCCTGACTCAATCGCTCAACGCCGAGCTCGAAGGCACTGGCGTGAAAGTGCAAGCGGTGCTGCCCGGGGTTACCCGCACTGAAATCTGGGAACGCTCGGGCATCGACGCCAGTGGCATACCGGCGGAGATGGTGATGGAAGCCGGCGAGATGGTCGACGCGGCGCTGGCCGGCCTGGATCAGGGCGAGTTGATTACCATCCCGTCGCTGCCTGACGCGGGTGAATGGCAGGCCTTTGTGCGTGCACGACATGTCATGGCACCGAATCTGTCGCGCAGTTCGGCGGCTGAACGCTACAAAAATTGATCAGAGGTAACTGCGGTATGAGTCAGCGTCGAATTGTTGTCACCGGTATGGGCCTGGTTTCGCCTTTGGGCAGTGATCTCGAGATTGTCTGGCAGCGCTTGCTCGCCGGGCGCTCGGGCTTGCGCAATTTGCCGGACGCGGTGAGCGCGGATCTGCCGACCCGGGTCGCCGGGATGGTGCCAACGGCGGCGGAGGACGTCGAGGCCGGTTTCGATCCGGACCTTGCCACGCCACCCAAGGAACAGAAAAAGATGGATCGCTTCATCCTGTTTGCAATGGAAGCAGCACGGCAGGCGTTGGCGCAAGCCGGATGGCAGCCGTCCGAGGCCAAGGATCAGGAGCGCACCGCGACGATCATCGGCTCCGGTGTTGGCGGGTTCGGTGCAATAGCCGACGCCGTACGCACCACGGACAGTCGTGGCCCGCGTCGTCTGTCGCCGTTCACCATCCCATCGTTTCTGGTCAATCTGGCGGCCGGACATGTGTCGATCCAGCACGCTTTGAAAGGCCCGCTCGGCGCACCGGTGACCGCTTGTGCTGCCGGGGTCCAGGCAATCGGCGATGCTGCGCGGATGATTCGTGCCGGTGAAGCGGATATCGCGGTTTGCGGCGGCGCGGAAGCCTGCATCGATCGGGTCAGCCTGGCCGGTTTTGCCGCGGCGCGAGCGCTATCCAGCGGTTACAACGACACCCCCGAACGTGCCTCACGACCCTTTGATAGTGGTCGCGATGGTTTCGTGATGGGCGAGGGCGCCGGTCTGCTGGTGATCGAATCGCTGGAGCACGCGCTGGCACGTGGCGCGCAGCCTTTGGCTGAGCTGGTCGGTTACGGCACCACTGCCGACGCCTATCACCTCACCGCCGGGCCGGAGGACGGCAGCGGTGCACGACGCGCGATGCAGTTGGCGCTCGCTCAGGCGGGTGTTGCGCCAGATCAGGTGCAGCATCTCAATGCACACGCGACCTCGACGCCGGTGGGCGATCTTGGTGAGTTGGCAGCGATCAAGGCGCTGTTCGGTACGGAGAATAAAATCGCCGTGACGTCGACCAAATCCGCCACCGGGCATTTGCTCGGCGCTGCCGGCGGGTTGGAAGCGATCTTCACCTTGTTGGCCATCCGCGATCAGGTCGTCCCGCCGACGCTCAACTTCGACAATCCCGATCCGGCGAGTGCGGGTGTAGATATCGTTCACGGTCAGGCGCGGTCTGTGCCGATCGAGTATGCCCTGTCCAACGGTTTCGGTTTTGGCGGAGTGAATGCCAGTGTGCTGTTCAAGCGCTGGCAGGCTTAGTCCTGCGATTGCTTGAGGTGATCGCGCGTGACGTCGAGGATGCGTTGGGCAAGCTCGACGTCAGCGACACTGCGTGACAGCAAGAGCGCGCCGACCAGCGTCGACATGATGACAATGGCCCGATCGGCGCCATTGTCGCCCTCAAGGGTGCCTTCGATTTGACTCAGCCGGGCATTGAGTACCGCATCACTGGTCGGGCTCGGCTGGCCGCGCAGACCCAGCTCTGAGGAAATGGTCAGCAGCGGGCAGCCTTCGTGCGGGGAGGTCTGATGCCATTCGGACAGGTAGGTGTCGATAAACGCTTGCAGCGGCTGTTCCTTGGCAAAGATCTCGGCGCACAGGCCATCGACTTGATTGCTTGCCTCCTGCAAGGCTTTCTCGACCAGTTCGTCCTTGGATTTGAAGTGCGAGTAAAAGCCGCCGTGGGTCAGCCCCAGTGCTTTCATCAGGGGTTGCAGACCGGTAGCACCAATGCCGTCTTTGCGAAATCGCGCCGAGGCTTCCTTGATGATCCGCTGATGGGTTTGAGCTTTATGATCTTGCGAGTAACGCATGTGGAACTCTCCGCAACAAGACCACCATCTTAACCAAGGTAAATGACATGGTGACTGTACTTCTACTTCTTAAAAGCGCTCCGCTGAGTCCAATACGATCCTTGGAGTTAATACTCCGCACAAAAAACAAACCCCGCCGATTCAGGCGGGGTTCTTCGTTCAGCGATCCTGCGCGTCTTTGATGTCCGCTTCGGCGTTGCGCTGTGCAACGCGTTTGCGTTCTTCATCGGTCAGTTCAACCTTGTTGGCGGTGTCGCGCAGCATCATCAATCCGCCAACGATCGAGCCGATTGCAACGACCAGAAT
>Ga0105244_10000663_pt1 | contig 30182 bp, 32 predicted proteins | sample KBSM44metaG_FD_80423 | JGI IMG/M metagenome (GOLD analysis project Ga0105244, IMG submission 80423) | Miscanthus rhizosphere microbial communities from Kellogg Biological Station, Michigan, USA - KBS M4-4 metaG | ecosystem: Host-associated > Plants > Roots > Rhizosphere > Soil | place... | reverse complement strand
TTAGAAAATTTACCAATTGGAAGAAAGGGGTATTTATATGAATGCAGTCGATTCAGTCTTTTTATTCTTTTGTGCGTTACTGGTTATGTTAATGATTCCAGCTCTTGCTTTGTTTTACGGGGGGATGGTTCAAAGTAAGAACGTATTAAGTACCACTATCCATAGTTATACTAGTTTAGCGGTCGTAGCATTTCAATGGATTATGATTGGTTACTCTATCGCTTTTGGACCAGATATTTTAGGGCTAGTTGGAAACTTCGACTGGGCGGGGCTACACCATGTAGGTTTTGCACCGAACGGAGACTACAGCGCTACCGTCCCACATAGTTTATTTATGATGTTTCAGTTAATGTTTGCAGCTCTAACACCCGCTATTATGTCAGGGGCGTTCGCAGAACGTATGAAATTTTCGTCCTTTATTTTATTTATTCTTTTATGGACAACGCTTGTCTACGACCCAATTGCTCACTGGGTATGGGGTGTAGGTGGATGGTTACGTGAACTAGGAGCCCTTGATTTTGCAGGTGGAACCGTAGTTCATATTGCATCAGGCGTTTCGGGTTTAGTTGTAGCATTGGTACTTGGTAAAAGAAAAATTAAAGGTGAAACAAAACCTCACCAAATTCCGCTAGCTATTTTTGGAGCAGGATTATTATGGTTTGGTTGGTACGGATTTAATGTAGGCAGTGCCTTAACATTAAATGCTGTAGCGGTTAATGCCTTGATTGTAACTACAGTAGCAACGGCTATGGCAAGTTTAGGATGGATGGTGTGCGAGTGGGTTGTTAATAAAAAGCCGACAGCGCTTGGTGCAGCCAACGGAATCGTGGCAGGATTAGTGGCTATTACGCCTGCATGTGGTTTTGTTAATCCTGTGGCCGCTATCGCAATTGGATTACTTTCAAGTGTGTTCTGTTATTACGCTGTATCACATTTAAAAAGTGCTTTAAAATACGATGACACATTAGACGCATTTGGTTTACATGGTTTTGGTGGTATATGGGGAGCAATTGCGACAGGATTGTTTGCAAGCACTAAAGTGAATGATGGTGGAGCAGATGGATTGTTCTACGGCGGTGGCTTCCACTTATTATGGGCACAGTTTATAGCTGTTGGGGCAACAGTTGCCTTTGCAGGAGTTGCTACCTTTATCATTATTAAACTAGTGAATGTGATTATCCCTATTCGTGTTGAAGAGGAACACGAAGAAAAAGGATTGGACGAGTCTTTGCATGGTGAAAAAGCATATTCATAAGAGCGAACGCTTAGGCGTTTGCTTTTTATTTTGTTACCGATAAAAAGGTAAACCTACCTTTGGTTTGGACAGTAAGATAGGTATACTATATATATCTGTTTATAAACCTTTATGAAAGTTAAGGAGGCAGTGTAGAATAACATTAACATCTTGCGCCTATATGCGTAAGATAAGGAGTTGGTATGTTGTGTGTGGAAAAGATAATGAACCGCTTGACGACTTAATAAATAAAATTGAAACCATATTTAGAGAAGCAGGTACATCAATTGACGATGTTGGTCGTATGCATCGTATTGATGAAATCGTGGAGACGTTTTTGGATGAAGCGGACGATAGCATATCACTAACTCTTCGTGAATCTCTTAATCGGCTAAGTTATGCCAAGGCTGAAAAACTATATAATCAATTGATACAACAATGAAAAACAACCTATCTCATACTTACAAACGAGATAGGTTGTTTACATTACTTTCTTAATTGCTCTACATCGGATGAACGATAAAGATGAGTAGCAGGATAATGTGTATCTACATATAAAGAAAATCCTAATGCCATGGCTCGTATACAAAAATGACGGTCTTCCCCGCTGAAAGATACATTTTTGATTTCTTTGAAGCTGACGCCTGCCTCTATTGCTTTTTTAGAGATGAGTGTGAGAGCTCCAAGACCTCCTACTTCATATACTCCTGGTTTCTTTAATTGTTTCAAAAAGTTCATTGCTCGCTGTTGTGCTCCTTGTTGGTCTATTTTCTCCCCGCGTTTTTGATGAAATAGCGTGTATTGGTCTTTTACCCATACTTGGGGAAGAGGAATAGAATTTAACTCCCATTTTGTCCAAAAAATTTCTGAAATAATATCGCGTTTACTTTTAATGAGAGTTTGTAAAGTTTGTGGGTGTAATACAAGGTCGGAATCTACAAAAAGTAAATAATCGTACTTCCCTTTCAGGGCTTCTTGAATAATTTGATTTTTAAAATCCGCTACTTTCCAAATTAACTCTTCTTTCCAAAGATGAGTTTCTTCTGTTCGAATGTACGTGTCTTTATGGTAGCTTTTAAGAATCTTCGCTGAATGCTCTTGCTTAAATGCTTTTAGTAAGTCTTTTGATTCGACTGAACGGTTATCATCTACAAAGCAGTAACTCACTTCTATCCCTTCTGTGTTCAAATCTTGTAAAGATGATAAGTAGTAAGATAAAATTTTAGGTTCCTGATGGATGGGAGAACCTATCAACACACGTTTCATGTCTCTCTCCTCCTAATTAATCAATTGTGAACAATTCCTTAAAAGAATTACTCTGTATGGTTAAAAAAGAAATAGTGAAAACCTCTGAATAAACAAGAAAAATAGGTGGTAGCAGGGTAAAAATAGCTATGAAATCTTTGTGATGTTTGTGTATAATTCTCAGTAGATGAATAGACTAGCAACGGAAGGATGGAGAAAACGTGGAGCATTTTAAAAGAGATGAGTACGTTCAAATTTCACACGGAGAAGAACAAGGAAAAGTTGTGCAAATTGCAGAAGTTATTCGCGTTTTTGAATCTTTGGATGATGATAGGAAAGTAAATATTGAAATTCCATCTGACGAAGAAATATCTTCTTATTTTAGCTCTTATGATGAGAGAGATAAGTATATGTACTATCAGGATAAGGAAAGAAGAAATTATATAGAGTTATCACCTGTATATAGAATATACGGAGAGGTCAAAGTTCCGCACAACTCGTTACAAGAATTAAGTGTGTCAATTAAACAAAAAGCAAACCAATTGGAGAAAAAGGAAAAAATGCTTGGTTCACTTTTCACAGAGCGCATGCGTGAGAAAAACATTAGTTACTTGCAAAAGTTAGCAGAGGAAGAAGTTTTTCAAGAACGTCTAAAGTGGGTGTACGAGTGTTTCGAACAGATGAATCCACAAGTGGAAAAGATATTCTCTGCAAATCTTTTGCGTAAAGACGAAGCTGTAATTTATACACTGGAAGGTAAACAAGAAAAGCTGTCAATTGAATGTGTAAAAAAAGTAGAAAAAGAGCTAGTGCTAATTGAAATGGGTACAAGGAAAAACAATGAAGAAAATAAATTCGCTTATCAAATGTTAAATATTCAAGATAAACAGAGTATGAAAGAAAAAATTGACGAACGATTGAAAGAAGTAATGGAAGAGCTATACGAACCAATGGATATTATATAAAGTAGAAAAAGGCGGTTATCTCTATTGAGACGACCGCTTTTTCGCTTCCTCTGGTACTATTTTTACAATGAAATGCTGAGTAGACATTGCATGATAACTGAATTTAAAGATAAAAATGTATTTTTGATGTCCTCGAATACTTATTTACTCAAGTTTTTGAAACGTTAAATAACCCCTAGCTTAATAGCTAATGTGTCCGAAAAGACAATTCCCTTTCCCTCGTTGGCTATGCTGTCGAATAATACTCGCTCATCATGCTCAGCTACATCCACATAGAAAGGAAGCGTCCCTTCTTTGTCTGAAATGTTGTCTGAGTAAGAGGCTCGGTAACAAGCGACATACCCTTCTTGAAACGGCTGATATTCCCCAAGAACTAACCACAAATCATTTACTTTCATTTGCTCTTGGTATTGAAGAAGAAATGGTTTTAGTAATTGTTGAATGCCTTGATAAGGTAGATTAGCGTTACAAGGTAAAAAACTACAAATATTGTTGCTTTTATTATTCTCCAAGTCTAGTAAGAACAGTTCATACGTCGTGTTCATAATAACCCCTGTCTATATGCTTTATTTTGTTTACAAAACTATATTCGGTAACAGAGTCAAATATGATGAGCGAATAAAAAGTAAATATTTAGAAAAATCTCTTCTTTTTTCGTTATAATGTATTGTGTACACTAAATGTAGAGAGGAAGATAAAAATGAAAGCATTATTCGAGAAAGATATGTATGTAGTAGCAAAAGATAGTCATGGTGAACAAGTGGTAGGGAAAATTCAAAAATTATCGCGAAAGTTTACAGAAGTGCAATCAAAGAAGGGACATACGATTTCTCTAGATTCTCCTGAGTTAGAAAAATTCAATCAAGAAAACAGCACGCTAACAATTAAAGAAAACCCAGTTCATGTAGAAGACAATGGAATGATATATACTGTAATGACGCCTTCATTTTCGTATGCTTCTACTTTTTCTGAAAATGATATCTCTCCTTTAAGTGAAGAAATTGTTGAAATAGGAGAAAGATTAGACAAAAAAATGGAGCTGTTTGCGGGAATTATAACGGATAACATGTTAAGGAAAAACATCGATTATCTAAACGGCTTGTATGTTGAAAAAAGATATAACGAAGAAAAAGAACGAGCATTAGAAATTTCAAATAAAACGTATGATTTTCTAGCAGAACTGCAAGAACGTTTTGAAGGGTTGTTTGAAACGGAGCTTATCCCTAGTGAATCTGTATTAGAATTTATTGTCTATCCCCTTTCTAAGAACGAAAATGAAAATGACCATGATAAGGAATTCAGAGAAAGTAGACGAGTTTTCATTAAACTAAAGAACCAACGTAAAGGTAAAAGAGAAGTAATGAGCATCAGCGTTAATGCACTGGATGATAATAACTATGACAAAGAGGTAGACCTAAAAAATATAGATGAAGCTCTTAAAATTATCCGAACATTTGTTGGATACGGTGTAGGTCACCTGTATTCACCTGAACTAGTATTACAACATAACGCCTAAACAGCAAAAGGATGTGGAACCAATGATTGAATTTGACGATGCAGGGGTTGGCTGTCCAATTCTAGGCGAACTATATGTAGGCAGACGAACGGAGACAAATCGTTATGCGAAAGCCTTTATTTCTGTAAGTGATAAAGAAAAGGATTCCATCTTGAAGTCTCTACTCCAAATTTTAGAAGACTTAAACGTTCGGGATAATGAAGAAATATTGTTATGTCGAGGAACTGTGTTTGATGAATTTGAACAAGTCCTTTGTCAAAAAGGATGGAATGTAAAACGAGGAAAGATTGAGGGAACTACAGACACATTAGCTGAATTTCTTTTTACACTTGAGTTAAGGAAAATTGGTGTACCTTCTGTTATTTCGTTGCACAAACGAGGCTATGGTCGTTTTTACCACGATGTTATGATATGGTACCATACGCTATATCAAGGAGAAGACCTTTTGAAACCTCGTAAAAAAGAAAAGAAAAAGCCAATTGATTATGTTATCAATCGTGTATGTAACTATCCTCATTTGATGGAAATATTATTACGAGAAGAAGTCAAAAAGACTAGTAGTAAAGAAAAAACGAAACAAATTGCAAATTAAATGGAAAAAAGTCCTTATAAAATAAGGGCTTTTTTGTTTTTTACTGGAAAAATAATATGAAAGATTTACCTACCTTAACATTTATTTTCAAAAAATCATCAGATATAATGGATTATATATAAAGCAAGGAGTGACATGCTTGAAAAAACAAAAACAGAATCCCTCCCCTTCTTCTCAAAATGAAAAAGTATTTTGGGATGATTCGTATTACCGTTTAAAACAAGATACATTTTCAGAACTAGAATCACTTATTGGATGGGACTTTGAGGGAAGACGCCAAAAAATTAAAGACAAAAAACGAAAAGCAAGAGAACGCGAGAAACGAAAACAACAAAATGTGCGTGTGTTAAAAGAAGTCAAAGCCTTTTCTCGGGCTTATGGATATGTCTATGAAGTCGTAGAAGAAGGTGTTTTAATTACGAGTATTCAAGATAAGTGGTGCATTAAATTCCACAAAGACCACCTCTCCTTATTCCACAAAAATCAATTAGGGCATACTACTCACTATCACCATCAACGAGATTTCTCCTATGAAGCTGTTACCTCTATTGGAACTTATATTAAGGGACACGATGATTTTGTATCGTTTGAACGAAAAACAGCATGGAAAAAAGAAGTGTAGGATGTAAAAGAACAGTTACAAAGATTGAAAAGTAGATAAATCGAAGAAAGTTCTCTTAATTTTTAAGGGGACTTTTTTTGTGGTAGTGAGGTTCTTCTAAGAGTTTGCAAGAAACAATCATAAAGAAAGAATAAGACGTTCTTTATGACGAAAACAGAAATTTTCCTTCTTTCTTTCGTTGACAAACATGATAAAACCAATAATTTTACTATGAGTATGTTTTTTTAAGGAGGTCAATTATGACGAGAATAGGAAAAAATATATCCGATTTAATCGGAGAAACACCGCTTGTAAAATTAAATGTAGTGGCAGATGAAAGTATGGCGGAGGTTTATTTAAAACTTGAATCCTTTAATCCTGGTGGTAGTGTTAAAGACCGCATTGGACTTGCAATGATAAAAAAAGCAGAAGAAAGAGGAGAATTGATTCCTGGGAAAAGCACTATTGTTGAACCTACATCAGGTAACACAGGGATAGCACTTGCTATGGTTGCCGCTTCTAAAGGATATCGTTGTGTGTTAGTCATGCCTGACTCTATGAGTATCGAGAGACGCAAACTATTTAAAGCACTTGGAGCAGAGTTAATTCTAACACCTGGAATTAAGGGAATTAAAGGTGCTGTTGACCACGCTAAAGAATTGCATGAACAACATAGCGACTGGTTTATGCCACAACAGTTTGAAAACGGTGATAACCCTGCTATTCACAGAGAACAAACAGGACAAGAAATCTTGCGCCACATTGAGGACTTAGGTGGAATTGATGCATTTGTAGCAGGCGTAGGAACGGGAGGAACTATTACAGGTGTGGGAAGCTTACTAAAAGAAAAACACCCTAATATCCAAGTTGTTGGTGTAGAACCTGCAGCATCTCCTATTTTAAATGGTGGTCGACCTGGACCTCATAAAATCCAAGGAATCGGAACAGGGTTTGTACCTGGGGTATTAGATATGAATGTTGTAGATGAAGTACTACGTGCAGAAAACGAAGAAGCGTTTGAATGTGCAAGGCGCGTTGCTAAAGAAGAAGGAATTTTAGTAGGAATCTCTTCAGGCGCAGCTATTCACGCCGCATTAGAAATGGCTCGTCGATTAGGACCTAATAAAAAAGTAATTGCTATTGCACCTGATACAGGAGAGCGTTACTTATCTACTATGTTATTTGACTATGAAGAAGAGGAAGATGATTTAGACTTTTAAGTAAAAGGACTAGGTATATATCCGTTTTTTAGGGGTTTGCCTTTAGAGAACGGATACGCTTTGTCAAGAAGGGAGGGAAACCATGAAAAGAAAAATGAAACAAGTAGTAGAGGACGCTTGTAAGAAGGTAAAGAGACAAGTGGGTAAAGTAGATGCATTGCTCCTTCGACGATTTCAACGCCTATTAGAAAATAAACATGTGACATGGCTCTTTCAAAAATGGAACTTAAATCCTCATGACATTGACGGTGTGCGACAATTCTTTTTACATATCCATGGGTTTGTTATCTTGTTGTTTGTAGCAATGATAGTACTGCAAATATGCGTTCCGTTTCACCCGCTTTGGTACGGAGTAATTGCTATTCTCTCTTTTGGCAGTGTGCGTTATTTTCAATTAGCTATCCAAGCGAAATATCTTAATATTTATGAGCCTCTTCAAAAGCTTTTACTTGTCTCAGAAGAAGTTGATAAAGGAAATCTGACTGAACGAACTGGAATTATCTCAGAGGATGAATTAGGACGCGTAGCTAAAGCTTTTGATGCTATTATTGAGCAGTTTTCAGGTATCATTCATCAAGTACAGTATTCAACAGGGAGAACGGTGAAAGGGAACAAGAAACTAGCAGGAATCGCAACACGCGTGGAACAGGCTTCCGTAGAGATTGTTCAAGCAATGGAAGATATATCAAAAGGAGCGGAGTTTCAAACAAAAATTAATGAAAATGTTCATGACCGTGTAGTACAGCTATCTGAGTTATCTCAACGTATGGAAGATAAATACTCGGCTATTCAGGACAGCGCTAATGTAACCACTTCTACTATTGAAACAGGGCGTGAACGATTTGATGTGCTAAAAGAGAATGTAAATCAACTGTCTAGTTTTGCTTTTGATGTAAATCAGCAATTAAAAGACTTCTCTTTGCTCATTAAAGAAATCTCGACTATCACAGACCAAATCGATGCCATTACTCAACAGACCAACCTCTTAGCGCTAAATGCGTCGATTGAAGCTGCGCGGGCAGGTCAAGCGGGGCGAGGATTTAAAGTTGTCGCTGAAGAAGTAAAAAAACTTTCAGAACAAAGTTACCAATCTTCTAAAAAAATTGATGGTATTGCAAAGAGTATCGGATTATCTATTCAAAGTATTCGTCAACAAAGCGAGCAAAGTATTGCTTATGCAAAACAAGGGGAAGAGTCCGTAGAAGGGACAGACAAAGACTTGCTATCTATTTTGCATGATATGAATGAAGTGCTTCATATGGTACATGCTATGGCTGAATTAGTAGGCGAACAACGAACAAGTATCCAAGAAATCGAAGAAGTCAGTGCGGAATCGAGCGCTATTTCAAATCAAACATCTGCAAGCACAGAAGGTGTGTACGAAACTTCCATGGCATTTGTTGAAGAAATGAAGAAAATTGCCCAAATGAGTGCTAAGTTAACGGATATCTCAAAAGAACTCCACAAAACAACAGAAACCTATCGCGTTCCAAATATGGAGTTTTATTTATAAAGGAAAGATGTCAAGAAGAAGAATGGATGAAAAATTGTCCATTCTTTTATTTTTGTAAAGGAGGTGTGGAGAATGGATGAAAAAAATTAGTATGTAGTCGAACTAGAAAGTAAGAATCGACCATCTGGAGTAGGAAAAGGCGGATATATTTATAATTTAAAAGATTTTGTTCCTGATGACGAACGAATTATTACTATTGATAATTTATCAGACTTTAAAATCATAAATGATGAAAAAAATAGAAAATAGACATTTCTTTTGATAGAACACAACGACAATAAATGGTAAAATCTTTTTTAGAAACAACCTAATGTAACCGCTATACAATTGTATATGAAAAGAGGGTTTGAATATGGAAATGCGCCAAGCTAAAAAAGAAACCATTATTTTTTTGCAAGGTATTGTGGGAAACAAAGAAGCATTTAAAAACGAAGTAAATGAGATGTCTTCCGAATATTCCTGTATTTCCTACGATTCGTTAGGGTGCCGTCAAGAGGATTTAGGAAAAGAAGTTTCCTATTCTTTAGAGGGATTGGTGGAGCAATTGTATCAAATCTACCGTACCTACAACGTAGATTCCGCTCATTTGTGTGCGCTTAGTTACGGAGGATTTGTGGCGAGTGAATTTGCAGTTCGGTATCCTCACTTGGTAAAAAGCTTAACGTTATCAGGGGGGTATTGTAATGTAGAGTCTATCTTTCAAACCACATTAAACAAATTGCTTCTCAAGAAGAAACCATTCCTAACTGAAGAAAAATGGCTTCGTGAATATGTATCGTTAATGAACCCAAATAAACCTGAAATTGATGATGACTCAGAGGGTATCTTTTTTCATCATGCCTCAAAGCTTCATCCTGCTGTATTGGAGAAAGCTTTGTATATTCAAAAAGAAGTTTCATCAGAAACCACCCTACCTTTAGTAACGCAACCTGTTTTATGGGTGATGGGAGAGTATGATGAGTTGCATAAAAGTACCTTAGGGCGTATACATGAATGGATTCCACATGTTGAATATCATGAATTACCTTGTGCTGGGCATGTTGCGCATATTCATCAGCCTAAGTTGTTTATGGAATTATTTCATCCGTTTTTGCAGAAACGGCGTACCCTTGAACGTAGCGGTTAATAAGATAGAGAGTATAGTGTATAAAAAGAAACCTGTGGTTATATCACCTAAATATAACTACAGGTTTCTTTTTATACATTTGCTTTATGTATAATTTTACTATACGGTGCAACGCTTTTGGTGACCACTGCGTTACTCCCAATGACGCTTCCTCTCCCTACTACTGTATCTCCACCTAAAATCATAGCTTCTGCATAAATCGTTACATCGTCTTCAATAGTTGGGTGGCGTTTACTTCCTCGAACAAGAGAACCATTTTCTTCTCTTTCAAATTGTAAGACGCCTAAAGTGACCCCGTGGTAAATAGTTACGTTGTCTCCAATGGTGCACGTCTCGCCTATTACTACACCTGTTCCGTGGTCAATGACGAAACCCGCTCCTATAGTTGCATTGGGGTGAATATCAATACCTGTACGTTCATGAGCGTATTCAGATAAAATGCGTGCAAATAGCGGATATCCTTTATCAGCAAATACATGAGCAATACGGTAAATAAACGTTGCACGTATACCTGGGAAGGACGAGACAATTTCCTCTTTATTTTGTGCAGATGGGTCTCCTTCATAAGTTCTTGTAATGTCCTGATTAATGGCTAATTGTACAGAAGGAAACGTAGACAGAATAGAGTGTCCAATTTCTTCAATAGGTGAAAAAGTAGGATTCGCTTCATGATAAGCGCTAAGAATAGTGCACAGCGATTTGTAGCCTTGGTGAAGAATAAGACTTAGTTCATCTGATGAAAGAGTTGAGAAAAATCCACGTTCAATTGTTTCTATCCATGATAAGAGAGCAGGCTTGTGAATGGATTCTTTCGTTGAGGATATACGTGGCGCGGTCATGTGGGAAGCTAACTCTTCAATCCATTTAATAGGTTTCAAACAATCACCTCATTTCTAGAAAACTCTTGTCCTGTTTTACAAGAAAAAAGAGTGAATTGCAACGAGAACTTTTATTTTTTCTTTCTTTTTGGATGTGTAAAAGCGCATACGTCCACTAATGGGGTATGCGCTTGCCTTTGTAAGAATACGTCATTCACATTGGTGGTAAACCATTAAATGACTGATGCTTTATCATGTTAGTTGAAATGTGCAAAAACAAAAATGTAGATAAAGAGTATTTTTACAACTGGGTTGATGACGTATTATTAATACGCTGATGTAACCGTTCAGCTTCACTTTTATACACCTTTTGTTCCTGATAAGGAGCTGACTCCTGAAGAACATGAGATTTAATCATTAAGAAGTCATCCTCGGATAATTGAAGTTCTTTTTTTACTTGCTCTCCGCTGAGAGAAAATAAACGTTCAAGAACACTGTGTTCTGCTCGGAGTGGATGAGGAACTTTGGGTTCTTCTTGTAGTGAGACCTTGTTTAGAGTCGCAGGGTGTTGGTCAGCAATAGCAGTTACTTCGGCTAGTACACAAAGTGCCTCTTCCTCTGTAAGTTGACCAGATGTAAACGAAAGTGAGCATGTTGAATACAAACGAGAAGATAACCGAGAAGAGTTCGCTTTGAGTTCGATGCAATCTAATTCAAATCCTTCGTTTACGCATAACTCTAGTTCCTCTAGCGCTCGTTCTTTCTTTTCTTGAGACAATTGGTTTTTTCGAACATCCCAACTCAACGTAGAAAGTGCTGTAATGCCTAGTTCTTCCCAAGTATGCTCGTCGTGATAAGTAAAGTGAACATCAAGCACCATTTCTTTTTCAATAAAGTGTGCAACGATGTTTTTAAACGTATCATTATCTAAGCGTCTTGGCAAAGAAGTCTTGAAAAAAGAGTCGATATGCGAAGTGTTTGAAAAGATATAGTATGGTGTGTCCGCGACTTCCCATATCTGATGGGTATCAATGGTCTCTTTTTTAAAAAAACCGTCATTTATGCGTTCTTTCGCTTGATTTGTTTTTGGAAAATGAATTATACGGTACATATTTTATTTCTCCTTTGGTTTGCCTTTATTCTGCAAATAATTTAAAGATGAAGGCTTCATGTTGACTATTGAAAACACATTTCATTATGTAGTTTACTAGAAATCTTTTGTTTGTGTAGAAAGCCAGTGGGTTTTATGCAGCGGAAGCGTGTGAACTTGTAACAGGTAATGATGTTGGAAAAGAATTGGTGAAGGTGGATAAAAAAATAGTTAGAGAGAGCGACAAACTATCTTGACGCTCCCTTGCCCTGTTCTACTTGTCACTAGCAGATGAAGAATCTTTGTTTTGTGCTTTCATAAACTCCTCATGCTTTTTTTGAATGTCATCAAATTGTTTAAAAAGGGCTTCTTTTCGTTTTTCGCATTCTTCGTCTATTTTTTTCATTTTTGCATCGAATGCAGCGTCATGTTCTTCTAGGTGTTTAAGAAGACTATTTTTTGAAAGGTGTTTCTTCTCTTCTTCCTTAATGGTTCTCACCTCTTCCCACTTTTGTATGTTGAATTGCTAACGAGAGAGATGTCAGCTTCTTCATACTATGCACACAGGGTAAATAACAGTCGTAGGTGAATTGGTTTTAGTTTATCGCATGTTCAATTGGAATTCCATAATAAATATCTTTTGGTTACATAATATAATCTGTAGTGTAGGAAACATATAAATCAATAAGTTAGAATAAGTATATTATTTAAATAAGAGGTGTTTAGATGAAAAGCATTTCGCCTATGTATTTTGACGAACCTGAAAAACATATTCCCCAAGGAATGTATTGCTACGAAAAGGAAAAAGTGTGTCCGTTTTGGGACAGAAACGACCGCTTGCCCAAAGAAGAAAATGGGTATTGCCACTACCTTCAACAAGGAGACTGGGACGCCAATGAAGAAGGAGGCGTCGTAGTAAACCTTCACACAGATGAAAGGAAGGACGTCTCCTATCTACCGTTTAGTGGTATGCTGTGGGATAAAGTTAAAGAATGCACAATTAACGACGAAGAAGATTGAAGTAGGCATCCTTACTCTTTAAAACGAAGAAAAGTCACTCGTTGAGTGGCTTTTTCTGTGGTTTATATACGCTTATCTTTTCGCGTAACAAGCCACCCGATGAATGGGAAAATTAAAACGAACGATAAAATTACCATAGTGGTAGCAGGACTGTGGTCAAACGGGAGAGGTAAGTTCATGCCATAGAAGCCTGTAACAGATGTTAACCCTGCTGTAATAGTCGTAATAATTGTTAAACGTTTCATTGTATGGTTGGTTCGAGCGGAGACGAGAGAGAAGTAAGTATCCATTGCACCTGAAACTAAATCTCGGTAAACTTCAAGAGAGTCAGCAATTCGCTCTAAATGGTCAACTAAATCCATAAAATAAGGAATGTTTTCTTCTTGAATGGTGAACATGTACTGGTTTCGGATGTTGAAGAAGATACGTTTTTGGGGTTGAATAACTCGTCGGAATAATACGATGGTTCGTTTAAGGGCTAGAAACTCCTCAGAAATGGCTTGAGCGGGATGGACATACATTTCATCCTCTAGCTCATCAATACGCTCAGATAAGCGTTCTAGGGTCGGAAAATAGCTATCTACAATGCTATCAAGGATGCTGTACAGTAAATAGTCAGGTCCCTTAACCATTTTGTCAGGATACAACTTAAATCTATCTACCACTTGTCCAATCGCTCGGTGCTTTTTAGGATGAACAGTTACAATAAAACTTTTTCCTAAAAACACACTAAAATGCTGAGTGCTGATTTCTTCTTCCTTTTCCTCTGCGTACGTGACAGAGTTAAAAATAAAAAACGTGTGATTTTCGTATTTATCAACTTTAGAACGCAGCGTGTGTTGGAGACAGTCTTCAATCGCAAGCGGATGGAAATGAAGAAGGTTGCCAATTGAGGTGAGTTCCGCTACGGATGAATCATAGATATCAATCCATAACAAGTCATCTTCATGTCCTTTTTCATAGGTGCTAGTATGAGTCGCATATTCCTTAATCATATCGAACGAAACGTCGGTTGTTACCTTCTGTGTTTTCTTTTGATACAGGTACGTATTAATCATGCACATGACCTCCTTTTTTAAATGGGTGGAAGGGGCTTATCACTCTCTTCTTTCCGCAAGAACATACAGAGTCTTTCTTTTTTAGGCATAAGAAAAAGCAGATAGATAACCTATCTGCTTTTGTATGTATAGTAAAAGATAAAGAATATAAAGAATGGTTGTTAAGCTATCGCTAACCCCGCTAATGTTTTCTCGTATAAGTCTTCTGTTTTACCTTTATATAATAAAGAGACTTGTTGAATAAGAGATTTTAAATGGAACAGTAAGAATTGATAATCTTTTACTTCAATTTCTTCGTTCGTATGAGCGCTCAACATGCTGTTTTCAATTAAGGAGCGGTCAACGTATATACGTTTTTCTTCTGTGTTGGCAATAACATTAATATCTTCCTCGATACGGTCAAAAGATAAAGACAGAGCGGGTACTTCTGTACGCTTGAACACCATAACGTCTCCAATTTGAAATACATTCTCCTCAAACTCGTACATGCGACTAATCATATCTAATAGCATCATGGCACGTTTTTCTTTTAAGGATAACTTTGTATTAGATAGTTCGCCTGTAATAACCGTTTTTTCTTCTAGGGTCTTAATGTGATGAACGTTTCCTCCAAAGTAGCGAAGAGCTTGTTCTTGAATTTTGTTTTGTGAAACGATTAGTTGAATGCCATATTGCTGAATTAACTCAATGCGTTTTTCGTACTTGTTTAAATCTTTTAAAGGAACCCAAAAGAACGTGTCGGTGTTGTCTTCTGCTATAGTGATGCGTGTATCTTTAAAAGACGGCTCTTCATCAGCTTGAGTATCGCTATCATTTTCATCTGAATCGCCTGAATGAGTAGATGTGCTGTCATCTGACGTTGAATAATCATATGACGAGCTGTAGGTATGAGAAGAATAGTGTGAGTCTTCGTCTTCTTCAGTATCGTACGTTTCTGTTTCTTCATCCACCTCTTCGTTTTCTTCTTCCATTACTTTTGCAGGTTCTACTTCAAAGAAAAAAGAGCGCTCCGCTTCTTGTTCAGCGTCCAACTGACGCAAGTATACTTCATACTCACCAATGCTTTGAATGCTTCCGTTGTTTTGCATAGCCAGTGCAATACCTGATAAATAGTCAATGTCTTTGGGTGTTTTTCCGTTGAAGACAGAAAAAGGAACGTCATATCGGATGTCCAAAACATCGACGAAATAGGCAATAGCACTTTCATATTCTTTCACATCGCGGTCAGAACCGTTTAGAAAAGCTTGTTTCGCCAATTCTTTTGCGTATTCCCGTATTGTTGAACGAAGTTCGATTAATTTGTTGTCGCGAATAATCGCTTTGCGGTCAGGTGATTGTAAATTAAGAACATGATTATCAATGTGAATCTCGCCACGGAGATAATGAAAATGTTCTAGGCACTCAACAAAACGACCCTTATAAAACACGTTAACACCTTTTGAATCAAAAAGAGCATCCTGAAGGGCTAACCACCCTTGAAATACTTTATCTTTCACAATAGGCATGGAGAAAGTAGAATCGTCAGGAATGGTAAGTGGTTTTTTCGGGAGTAATTCTCCATTAAAGTATGTATTGATGTGGTGAGTATACTGTGCCAAGAACCGAATGCGTTCTTCCACATCTGCTCGTGAAATGCCTTCTAATTTAAAGTTATGTAAAATTAAGCGAAATCCATTTACATACTCTTCCGTTTCTTCGTGGTATAGTTCCAAGTTGTTCTCGTCTCGTCTATCAAACACTACATGGTACTTGCCTGAATAAACTTCGATGTATGTACTACACTGGATGTTGGAGAAAAAGCCAAGTCCATATGCGTTTTCCGCTTCTCGAACTTCTTTTTTCCATCCGCTAGACCCCATTGTAAATAACAAGTCAGGTTTCGTTAATACTTCTCCATCTTCCTTAATATCATTTTCAAAAGTAACGGTATGGTCTTGATAGGTTACATACACGTTTTTGGCACCCGCTCGGTCAGCATTTTGAAAGTTCTCATCCCAATTTGCCAATCGGTCTTTAAACGTGGCATTACTTAAAATGCGGAATTGCGCTTCTACGTTTGATTGGATAGTTAATTTTTTTCTATTCATGATGTCTTTCCCCTATCTTTAATTATGTATGTTTTATTTATTAGGTATGTCCACATTCATTATATTATCAAAAACATATATTTTCCAGAAAAATTCAAGTGTGCGAATTTGACAATAAATTTATAAATAGTAAAATAAATATGTATTTTTAAATTACAATTACATATAAGGGAGTAGACACATGCAAAAAGTTTTTTTAGGATTACTCGTGACCATGGTGCCATTATCAGTCGTATCTGCACTTTTAAGTTGGTCGGTAGGTTTACAGTTTACTTTTTGTTGCTTAGGAATTATTGCCTTGGCTAGCTATATGGGGAGAGCAACTGAAAGTCTTGCTATTGTAGCGGGACCACGAATAGGAGGTCTACTGAATGCGACGTTTGGGAATGCGGTAGAGCTTATCATTTCTATCTTTGCTATTCAAGCGGGCATGTATCAAGTTGTACTGGCTTCTTTAACAGGTTCTATTCTAGGAAACTTGTTATTAGTTGGAGGGCTTAGCGTTTTTGTTGGAGGCGTAAAGTACAAACGTCAAACCATCAATAAGTTTGATGCTCGTCACAACTCAAGTATGCTGTTCTTTTCAGTCGCGTTGGCTTTTGTCATTCCTCAAGTATTTAGCATGCATCTGAAACATGCTCAAAGCATGACACTAAGTGTAGGCATTTCTGTTGTACTTATCGTTATGTACTTGGCAGCTCTTTTCTTTAAATTAGTTACACACCGAGGCGTGTATGATATTAAAGGAGAAGAAGGTCATGAAGAAGAAACAGCGGAATGGTCAAAAAAGAAAGCATTGCTTGTGCTTATCTTTGCTACATTAGCTGTTGCCTTTTTATCAGAACGTTTGGTACATACAATTGAAGATGTAGCTCATTCACTTGGATGGAGTGAGTTATTCATCGGAGTTATTATTGTAGCTATCGTTGGAAACGCAGCTGAACATGCTTCTGCTGTGGTTATGGCATATAAAAACAAGATGGATGTAGCAGTAGAAATTGCTGTTGGTTCTACCCTACAAATTGCAATGTTTGTGGTACCTGTTCTTGTTATCGTGTCATTGTTTTACGGAAGCGGAATGGCACTTGTGTTTTCACTTCCTGAATTAGTTGCCATGATTGCATCTGTATTCCTCATTAGCAAAATTGTAAGTGACGGGGATACAAACTGGCTAGAAGGTGCGATGCTGTTAGGGGCTTATATCATTGTTGGTATTGGTTTCTACCTTATCTAACTTTTTTTGTATTAGTAATCTATTTATTTATATCTAATTAAAAAAGAACGATTGACACCGAATATAAATAGCGTGTTATTCGTTCTTTTTTAATAAAATCTGTTCTTTAAACATTTCCCTCTCTTTTCCTTCCTTTTTTTAAAAATCATGGTACTATACGTGGGCTTTTAACAAAAATTAAGGAGGAACAAACATGAACAACAAACCTACTTACTACGACGGAAGTGTAGCACCTGTTGGATTTACAAACGGAGGAAAGCAAAAAGGAGTAACTACGGTTATTTCAGCTGAAGCACGTAAAGTGATTAGCGGAAACCCTTATGAAGTAGATTTTTCTCAATTTAAAAAGTAAAATGAATCGAGCCATTTTTCTTCATTTTTTATGAAGAGAAGTGGTTCTTTTTTTAAAAGCTCTGCTAAACTTTAATGTTGATTTTCTCAAGTATTATTAAGTAATTAGAGGAACCTTCATTTTAATGAGGTTCCTCGTTCTTATTAAACTAATATATTCTTAGTGAAGTAGTTTTACGTTCTTAATTCCCTTTATCGATTTATCAATACGGACAATTCACCCTCAAAAACTTTTTCTTCCTTTTCATTAAAGGTAGACAACAAGACAGTAAGGATACCTGAATCATTTTTAGCGGATTTCTTATCAATAACTTCAACAATGATATGTAATTCATCTTCAGGATACACAGGTTTTACAAATTTAATATTATTCATCTGTGTTCCAGCAATGACATCATCACCATAGAGACCTTCTTCGACCCAAAGTTTAAAGGAAATTGCTAATGTTTGTATACCAGAAGCAATAATACCATTAAACCTTCCCTGATTTGCTTTTTCTTCATCCAAATGCATATATTGAGGGTCAAATTCACTTGCAAACCTCATAATATTCTCTTTTGTCAATTTTAACGATTTAGTTTGGAACACCTGTCCAATTTTAAACTCATCTAACTTCATTCTAACTCTCCTCTATTGTTGTTGATGTGCTTATTTATTTTAGTTCTTTGTATTCAACAAGTGCTAGCCTGCCAAATAGTCAAATAAGCAATATACGACAAATTACGATAAATGTAAACTCTCAAACAGGAATCGAGTTACTTGACTATTCAAATAACCATCCCGAATATTTGTTCCCATATTAATTATATAAAGAAATTAGGGAGGTTACAATCATCGGCATTCGCCTTTAACACAGCCTTTTCTAAAGAGACGGACTATCTTTGTAGGTAAGGTGCGGAGGATTAATTAAGACGGAGATGCTTGTGTGGGTCTCTTTTTATAAATAATTAAAAACTCACCAAGATTGGATAACAAAATTAATTAAATATAAAAAAGCTCGACTGTTAATTAAGATAACAGTCGAGTTCTTTTTATTCACTTTCTAGCTCTTCGAAACTCGTCAAAATGTCGTCAATGTTGCGGTTCTGATTTTCAACACTGGATAGAATTTCTTCAATCGAAGCATTGACCTCTTCAGATGTGGCCGCAATGGACTCCATTTCATTAATGATGACATTAGAGGATTGCTTCAGATTTTGAATAATTTGTTCATTTTCAGAAGAAAGAGAAGTAATGTTTTTGGTGTTGTAAGATACGTCATCGAAAATGCGCTCTGTTTTAGATAATGTTTCTTTGCTGCTTTCTACTACTTGTAACCCTTCTTTTGCTTCTTTTAACACTTCTGCAGAGCTTTCTTTGATTTCGTTTAAGATTGAACCAATTTTCTCAGAAGATAGCTTCGAATCTTCCGCTAGCTTTCGTACTTCTTCCGCTACGACCATGAAGCCTTTTCCGTGAACACCTGCTCGCGCAGCTTCAATTGACGCGTTTAAGGATAACAAGTTCGTTTGCGAAGAAAGGTCGTTTAGCGTTTTTAAAATATCGCTAATATTTTCATTCTTTTTATTTAATTCGTTAATTAATGAAAAACTTGATTGAATAGAGCTTGCCACTTTAACCATTTCGTCACTTACTTTTTTCATTTCTTTATGAAAGTCAGCTGTAATATGTTCAGTGTAGGTAGACGACTCTACAACTGCCTTAGAAGAATCTGAAACTGTGTCAATAATACCACCAATGTCTTTTAGCGATAGATTAATGTTGTTGATATTTAGAGTCTGAGATTCGACGCCTTTGGTAATTTCAGAGAAATTATGCACGATTTCTTTGGAGATGTTTTTGGTTAGGTATAGATTGTCATTTAGTTGTTTATTGAAAACATCTAATCGGTTTTCGGAACTAGTCTTATCCTCGTATAATTGTTCCATTTCTCGTGTAGAGCGTGTTAGTTCTTCTTGATTTTTAATAAATTGTTTGCGGATTCGTTCGTTTAAAATGATATAAGCCATTAATCCTCCTACAGCTAAGAAGAACATAATTAAAAATAAGTAATATTGTTGGGGCTGTTCAAATTGTACATTTTCGCGGAATTTAAAATGGAATCCTAGAAACACAATGAGAACATTGAGTAACAGGGTTTGCCACACTTGGTATAGAGAAATGACAATAATGGAAAGAAACAAAATACCGTATAGGTGTGTGTCTACCGTTCCGCCTAAGAATTGCAAGGCATTTCCGACTGCTGCTACAAACATAGCAGGAGCAATTGCTTTCTTCGTTTTAATGCTATACAAAAGAAAAAGAGCAGTTAAAACTAAGATTCCATCAATGAATATGATGGTAGAAATAGGTATATTGGCTTTTAATTGATTGGGAATAGCGGGGAATAAAATGATTATCATAATGGTTGCTATGACTTTATTAATTCCGTGGATAGCAGATAACTTATGGTCATCCGCTTTGAATGCAAGGAAATTCATACTCGTCACCTCATTAAAAACGGAAAACAGTTCTAATACAGTACGAAACTAAATGAGAACATATCGTTCGTCAACCTTTTTCTTTCTTTTTTTAACAAAAAATGTTGTTTCAAGAATCGCTAAATAGAGTTAGGTTCGTAATGTCCATTTTATGAAAAGAAAATTGTTTATTGCAACGAGAGAAAACCGTAAGAAAAAATAAAAAAATACTCATTCATAAAGAATGAGTACTAATACATTAATTGGCTTATAGGTGTTAACGTAAGAATGTTAGAAGGAGGAATAGCCGAAGGAATGCGAACCCATCCTTCATTAGCGTATATGAAAGCATCTACAGGATTCATATGATAGGTACCGCTGTAGGTAAACTCAACGAGAACTAAATCTTCTTTTGGGTTAATTTGTAGTAGAAGCTCAATTACACTTTCTAATACGTCTGCATCTGTGAGTGTTGCATAAAGACCTTTTCCAGTTTGTCCTTCTTCACTTTGACGTAAACCATGTCTTTGAATGGATTCTATTGCTGAAGATGTAGTAACGTGCCAAAAATGATAACTCTGTGCAGTTTGTTTCGACCAATCCATTTTATAGTCTCCTTTTAAAATAGTTTTCTAATGAGTGTGCAAGGTTAAAGCTTTTACTGGAACAAATGAAAGCTGAACAAGCATTTTTCGGATAATATCCACATACGATACGGTTCCGTTTGTTCCTGTAAATAGAGTTAAGAAGAAACGAGATACACTTTGTTGCAAAACACCTTCCTGCAATGCATGGTTATAAGTAGCGGTAACAAACTCATATACGTGCATATCTGTTAGAAGCTCTGTGGAAACAGCTACTTCTTCTGACAAAATCTTACGAATGTCTTCAACTATGTTTTCTCCATAAGGCATGTCCTTTGAATATGAAATTAATTTATATTGAGCGGGTGTGTACATTTTACTTCACTCCTTGTTTTGAGATATCTTTATTATAAAAATAAATGTAAAAAACGGAGAAAAACGAAGGTTTTTTTAAAAAATGACTCACCTTTGAAAAAAATGTTGTAAACTATAGGGGATATAAAGCAATAAACTTGTCATTAGAGAGGAAGTAAACAAATGAATGAACTAGTAAACAAACTACAAGAACAAGCCCAACATCGAAGAATTACACGCGAAGAATTAAAAAAAGAAATCTTTTCTCCTTATCTCTACTCCTTGTTGGATGAAGAAGCAAGACAAAAAATAACGAATTTACAACAAGTTTTTGAAACAATTGGTTTTGCCGTAACATCTCTTCCATTTGGATTTGTAGTAAAGGGAAGTGAATCCGAACTTAGATTTGGAATTGATATTATTGTAAAAGGCGTAGAACATGATACGCATAAAAAAGGGAAACACGCTTATAACATTGGCGTTTATTGCGGAAGAAAACTGGCGATTGTGTCTGAATCAACAAGTGGAGAAATTAGTACGTTTATCTACGACTTCGAATTAGAAAAAGAAAAACGCCAAATTGAGCAATATTTGAACTCTTTAAAAAGCGACATACAATTTGCAGTGACTATTCTAATTAATGAAGCGTACAATATGCTTTCCCACATGATTGTCGATGATAAAAAGAGAATAGATGTATTCGCGTATCGGCAGTTAAAAGAACAATTCCCATCTCCTGAGCAGTCACCTGTTGTGGCGATTGATATGGGGAAAAGAAAAATTTCAGAATATCGATTTTTTATTACAGTATTAAAAAATCAAGAAGAACGAGGAAAGTTCCTATTAAGTTTGATTCCTCAGTTACATGACTATTGGAAGCGACTGAATAGCGGATGGCTAAAGCCGTATCGAAAAAAAGAACGAGAAACATTCATAAGTTTTATTGAACAATACTATAACGATGCGATTATCAAACAGATTATTCAAGGAACTGAACAACCAAAAATGATGCTGCGTGCATACGGATTCTTATGGAAAGAAGCGCTTCTAACAAATGAAACGTATGTAGGAACAGAAGAATTTATGGGACGTCTTCAAAAACATAAAGAACGTTATGGTATTCAAGTAGTGGAACCTGAAGCTTTTACAACCGCTACTAGATTCGATGAAAGCCGAGAGAATCCGCTACTGTTTTCATTTTCACTAAAAAAAGAAGAAAAACAAATTTCTACCTGCCTAGAAACATGGTTAAGTGGTTATAATATTCAAGAAAAAGATTTTAATATTGTTGAAGGACGAATTCAGCTGCTATCGTTTGATTTTTCAAATCGAAGAAAAAAACAGCTTGATAAAGAAGTTCAAATTGAGGGATTCTTTCCTGAGAACGAAAAAGTAAGTGAATGGATGGATAATGTAAAAGATGAGTTAGAACGATTTATGGTCGTCTAACATATAAATAGAGAAGCTTAGTTCTAATAAGAGCTAAGCTTTTTAATTTGTTTTCCTAAATAAGTTAGGTACATAAGGGAGTGAATGGATAAATGGAGGGATAACCATGTATCTATTTATGTAAAAAGAAAAAAGATTCGCCATATGGCAAACCTTTCTTTTTTTTAGGGTATCTTCGTTAACGAGCAATAAATAAACTTGTATTCTTTACTTATTGTCGTATTTTATTTTTCTAAATGCTTGTGTTCTTCACACTGACAAGGTACAAACCCGTAATGTAGTTCGTTTGCAATTTGTCTTTCAGTAACCTGTTCTACCTCTTTTAAAAATCGTTGTCCGCATTCGCATTTAAATCGTAGTTTCATTGTCATTATTATATCCCCATTTCTTTTATTGTTCTTGGTTAATTCTTAGTTAAATAGCTCGTTATTTATTAGATTATGGTTTTAATGTTAGCTGATTGAAAATAAGAGCTTCCCATCCATTAGATGTTAGCGCTAAAAAACGAGCTTCATTTCGTTCGTCTAAGGCTTTGTCAATTTCCTCTTTACGTTTTTCTTGAAATAACTGCCTTGTACTTGCTCTAAATATTGCTTCAGCTGTTTGGCTGTCATTTTCAGGGTCAAGAGGTGATAAGGAATTTGGAAGTTTAAAAGGTGTTTTGCTTGGTTTGTTAGGTGAGAATTTGTTCCAACTGTCTGATGGAAAGTACATTTTTCATCATCCCTTCAAAGTTATAGTGTATATTACTGTTTTCTTTAGTATACAGTGTTTTCCTGAAAATGTCTGAAAATTACAAACAATTGACGATAGATACTAGCAGTACATTATTTTAGTGGTCGGTGGCAAAATTGATTTTGGTATTCTTTTGGGTCATAAAAGATTGGAAAGAATCTTCTCGCAAATAATAAACATAGATGCCTAAAGCATAAAAACGACTCGCGAATAGAGTCGTTTTTATTGTTCTTGAAAGATATTATGAACTTCTTCTAAAGTAGAAACTAACGATTCTGTATGTGATTTCAGTTCTTCGTTAATAGCTGTAAATTGTTCATTTATATCTTTCATTTCTTTTGCCGCTTCGGTAATTTCATACACACGTTCTGTTGTCTCACTTGCATTGTGAGCAATAGATGAAAAGTGATTTTCTGCCTCTTCTACAATGGAAATCCCTTTTTTCGCTTCGGATGCATTCGCCACATTCTTATTCACAAGTGTGTTGGTCATTTCTTGGATTTCATGAATGATTTTAACAATTTCAACACTTGAAGTAGACGTTTTAACAGATAGTTTTTTTACCTCTTCTGCTACCACCATAAAGCCTTTTCCTGACTCACCAACTCGCGCAGCCTCTATTCGCGCATTAAGCGCAAGCATGTTGGTTTGTTCTGAGATGTCTTGAATGATGTCGACCATATGAGAAATACGCTTAGTCTTTTGATACAAGGTTTGAATATTGTCAGAGGTTGAGGCAATTAAAGTTTGTAGTAAATTCATTTGTTGTGTAATAGCAGTTAAGACGCTGTTACCTTGTGATGTTTCTTGTTTCATTTGTTCTGCATACGTTAACACATTATTCGAACTTTCGATAATTAAGTCCATTCCTAATGCAATTTGCATACCAATTACTTCGTTCATTTCCAAACTGCTTTGTTGAGAAGGAATAATATCTTGAATTCGTTCCATTCCTTGTGAAACTTGTGCGTGTAATTCTTCTGTGATTTGTTCGATAGTATCGGAGTCATCTGTAGTAGGTGCATCTGAAGGTAATTCTATCTCTTTACTAACTAATGATGTGTTAAGTTTCTGTATTTGTTCATGATGAGAATGGATAGTTTCTATAATCTCGTTTTCTTTTTGTTTAATATATTTGGGTTTGAAAGTAAACGAAAGAGTTGTTGAAGGCGAAGGAGAGAGGATTTGTAATTCCTTAGATATTCTGTCTAGTTGGATTCCTTGACGTTTATGAGAAAGTAGCCAGAAAAATACCGAAGTGAAAAGACATGACAAGCACACAGTTAAGACGATAAGACCAAACATGTTTTATCACTCCTTTTTGTATGTTTACTCGACTTTTTACCATAAAAGAAAGAGGGCAGCAAGAAAAAAAGAAAAAAGATTGACTTTCCTTTAGTTATTAGTAAAAACAAACGTGGAGGTGAAGGTGATATGTTTAAAGTAGAAGTATTAGATAGACCAAAAAAAGTTGTCCTATTGAAATGGGACGGTGTAATTAGCAAAGAAGAAGTAGCGGATTCTAATAATAAATTAGAAGAAACTATTAAAGGGGTCGGTACACCTTTTCGTCTTTTAGTTGATACATCAGGAATGAAATTAATTAAGCCTGATGCATTAGAAGACTTTACGAAACAGCAATTACAATTTTTATCTCGTATTGACCGTTTAGGCGTAGTAAACACCAGTCAATTAACCAAATTGCAACTTCGAAAAATGTCTGAAAAAGCGGAAAATGAACAAGAAAACTTCTTTACCAACTATGAAGATGCACTAGCATTTCTGAAAGCGTAGTCCGAAATACAACCGCGATAAAAAACCCGAATCTTATGATGACCATAAGGCTCGGGTTTTCTTATTGTTTATCGTCTCTATTTCTAATCTTATTGTCTGCTATTAAACAACTGGTACACCTTTCTTTCTATATTAGCATCTCTGTAAAAGAACATATCCTTATATTGACGAGGATTTGGGTTGTCGGCTTCGTCTTGTTGGCAGCCTTCACGATTCAATTGATGTTGAAAGTCGGCTTCAGGCGTCCATTTAAGACCTCCCCACGCAATCCATGGTTCGTCCGCTATTGTAGTATGTGTAGGAGTAGATAATGATTTGTTACTCGCTCGGCGGTAAAAGATAAATTCATTTACTTGGGAGACCTATGACTTATATGAATTCCCCAACAAATAGCTCGTGCCATCTTTAAAGCATACTCGGACAATTAGATTCTTTTTGGTCGTTTTAATATTCATTTTTTTCATCCTTTATGTCATTTTTAGTTGTAAAATATTTCAAGAAACGTCCTCATTGTAGCACGAAGAAAAAAGATTTGAAAAATATACAAGTGGTTTTTTTTGAGTAAAACAGTAAGGGATAATAAGAAGGGAGGGGAAACATGGATATTATTCAAAAGCGGAACAAAGTCATGTTTTTTGTGCTGTTTATCCTCGTTGCGGGAATACTTGTTATTAATATACTGATGGGAGAACCGCTTCGAAATTTATTAGCAATTGGTGGGATTTCTATCCCTACGCTTGTTTTTGTGTACTTTGCTGTATTTCGATATGAACGCTTAAACCTTATTTCCATGTATCTATTAATTATTAATTCTTTTGTTATCTTAAACTTATTATTAGTTATGTCTCCTCGATTTGATACACTTTTATTTGTGTTTTTAGTCTTAATTGTATGCACAGTGTATCAACGAAAGGATGTAAGTTTGTGTTCAACCTTTTTAGCGCTTGGAACGGTTGGCTGGTTTTATATTCTTCATCAAAAGGACATCTTTGAACGATTAAATATCCCACCTGCTTATTTCTTTTTTATCATTATCATGATTGGGGTGTTTACGTTTTATCAAACGGTTGTTTCTGATGATTTGCGTATCAAAGCTGAAAAGAATGAACAACAAACATTTGAAAAAAATGAAGTATTGTTAGAAGTAATCAAACAAATTTCTGAGAGTGTAACTATCCTAGAAGGATTTAGTGATGACTTGGGTAAAAGCATCTATCATACACAGCAATCGTTTGATTCAATGACAAATGATTATCAAAATGTATCTGATAATATCTTTAAACAGACTAAAGCAGTGGATGAAATCTCAGGGAACACGGCGACTATCTACGAAAGTGTACGTCAGGTGTCTGATTCATCGCAATCTCTTAAACAGCGTGCAGAACAAACACAAGGCGTCACATTTGATGGTTTTTCAAAAGTTGAAGCGTTAATTGAAAGTACAAATGAAGTTGCGAATTCTGTCTCTAATTCCGCTGATGTAATTAGTGGATTGGAAGGGAAAATGAATGACGTATATGACATCTTAAAGACGATTAACGATGTATCATCACAGACAAACTTGCTGAGCCTGAATGCTTCGATTGAGGCCGCGCGAGCTGGCGAGCACGGCAAAGGCTTCATGGTTGTTGCCGAAGAAGTGAAGAAGTTATCTGTTCAGACCAATACACTTACCAATGAAATTCAAGTCATTTTAAACAACTTAAAAGAACAAATTGATTCTGTATCGCATCATTTCCAAAAAGGGATGGACGGTATTAGTCAAAACGAACTTTATCTAAATGAAGTCAAAAATTTATTTGATAACATTAAGGAACAAACAACAGATGTTCTAGACCAGTCAGCATTAATCGAAGAAATGATGGGGAATGTAACGGATTCGACGCGTTTTATGAACGACGAGAGTCAATATTTAATGACTTTATCGGACGATACAGCGAACAAATCACAATCAACCTTACAGGAATTACAGTCACAAAACCAATCTATTCTTTATATGGTCGAGCAATTAAAAAAATTAGATGAACAAACAAAGTCATTGAAGAAATTCATTGATGCATAAAAAAGCACAAGGGTCTTATCCCTTGTGCTTTTTATAATTGTTTTGCTTCTTTTTTAGGCTTTAGAAAGTCTAGAATCTCTTGTTCTTCTTCGCGAGAGATATTCTGATGATGATACGCCTCATATGTATGGTACGCATCCATCAATTCTTGTTTTTGTTCAGGTGTTAATCGGTCATCGTTTTGTATAATATCGCAAAAATCCATAAGATTACCTCCGTGTTCGTTTTAGGCTTTATTTCGCGAAAAATCTAAATTGCCTTTCTCACTTATTCGTCTTCTTTTTAGGTAGTGTCCGAATAAATAAGCAATATGGCGGTTAGAAGGATTAAAAATAAAGCACAAGAAATCATCCTGTGCTTTACCATCTAATTCTTTTATACAAAAAGCTTTTCTTTTACCTTTCCTGTTTTTAGTTCATCATCATCTAAGAAACCACATTTTTTCATGGTAAGAAAGAGGTTTCGTGTCATTAATTTTTTAGTGCGCCATACTACTTTCAAATGGTTGTATAGTTCTTGGTCGTCCTGTTTTAATGCTTTTTCCATTAATTCTTTTGTCCGATTGCAAGAGTTCACGTTATCTACCATTAGTTTTCCAATTTCTATTTCATATGGTCGCCATCCTGTTGTTTGTAGCATTGTATGTCCTCCAAAGATTGTGTGTAATGTTTTTTTCTTTTTCTTCTTCTTTAATCATAATGCATAATTTCGCATTTTGATTAAAAAGGGAAAAGAGATTGATAACGTTGCTGTAGAAGAAAAGGAACAGTAGAAAAGATAGCCATGTCTTAATGACATATGGCTATCTTTTTTCTCATGCATGGACACAAGACGGAGAATATTCAACGGTGACAATTTGAGGGGATTTGGTTCCTAGATACGAAGCGTTGTAAAAACGGCAGCCATGGTATGTATAGTTGAGCATACGCTGGTGCTGATGACCGAAACACCACAATTTATGAGGAAGTTGCGAAATGAATTCATCTCCGACAAATCGGAAGAATCCTTTTACTTTATCGTCTCCAATAAAGTAATCAGGTGAACCGTGGGTAATAATAACGTCGGATTTATGGAAGATACGACGTAGCTTGTCTTTCTCTTCTCTTGAATATACATATGGGTCATCAATATAACCTTGATGTTTAATATGCAATCGTTGTTCTTTCCAACACTGTTGGATATGAGCATCTGTAAATCCAAATTGTTTCTTTAAATCATCAAAATCAAAGAATATATTTGAACCACCAAATGTACAACCTTCCCATTCAAAGGTTGTCCCGTCCAAGTGATAAACACCTGAGATACGTTTAACTTCCTCTTCAAACGCTTTAATACGTTCTTTAGCATCTGTAAAATCCTCTATGTTCGCATGAAGATTCAATTTGGTATCGTTATTTCCGTACACATAAAGAATCACCTCATACGTTTTTTTAAGCTCATGTAAGAACTCAAGGTTTTGAAAGTTATAGAATCCAAAATCACCTGCAAAGACAAGTAGTTTAGAGGGATTTGACGGTAAGATAGATTGAACAAAGCGGGGGATAGATTGATAGGTTAAGTCTCTTTGCAGTAATTCGTCCAGATGGACATCGGAAATTAAATCAAATTTCATAGTTATCGACCTTCTTTCGTGAAAAAACACATCATCGGTAGGTACCTTCTTTTTGTAGTGTACTAGAGAAATAACGTTTGGAAATAAAAAAAGCGGTCTTTTTCCACGTAAAAAGCCTTGATGCGGGAATTCACATCAAGGCTTTCTTTTCTTTACCGTTAATCTAAAGGTTTGTAATAAAATTTCACTGGCTTATCAGCAAAGTTTACGCGCCACGCTTCAATTGTTTGTGGCAATGTATCTTTAAACATTTCATTTTGTGTGTAAAAATGTAGCTCTTCGCCTTGGTTTACAAGTACCGCTACACAAAGAGCTCCATGTGCATCAATAATGATAGCACCCTCTTGAATGGTATACAGACCTGGGGCACCGCCAAAGATTACTTTTCCGCCAAATCCGTCTAAGTCTTCTCCTTCACGGGCGTGAATCATGTTTTCAACCATTATCGGGTAGTCGCTACCTAAAAGTGCTTTAATATCGCTATCCTCATCAGGTGTTACAATATTAAGTGCTGAGAGGGACTGTTCAGGCATGTTAGCTTCACCTTTGTCATAAGTACCTTCAAAAGACGTTGCCATTCCGTGAAACTCTTCGCAGCCATTTCCTTCATCGATATCAATACTATCTCCGTTTAATTGAAACGTTAACACGCATCCGCTATTAAATTCGGATTCTTTAAATGTTGCTGTGTCACCGCTAATGTCTGCTGTTCCATCTATTTCACCAACGTGTCCACCACTTGCAACATCGAGAGCGAAATCAAACGTATCCGCTGTTGTATTAGAGATTTTTAAAGAACCAGTATAGCCTTGCATATTACGAGACCATGTACCGCCAAGTGCTTGTTGGCTCTTTTTCTTTGCTTCATCTTTCTTTCGTTGCTTTTCTTTTTTAATTTTGAGTGCTTCTTGTACCTCATCGTAATCGGTTATCTTAACAGGAATCACAAGTTTGCTGTTCTTTGTTTTTCCTAGAGCGGAGCTTTTCTCGCCGTACTCTATAATTAAATTCGCAGTAGCTGAAGTAGGCTGTTTAGATGCCGTTACAAACACATGTTTATTTAATTTTTTAGCAGTTGCTACACCGTCTTTTGAAAAATAAACTTTTGCTTTTGAAAAATTATCTAACACTTTTTCACTTTCTTTTAAAGACAAGAAATTAATATAGGTGCCAAGGATATCAGCATCCACTTTCTCTCCTGCTTTTAAACGTAGTTCTTTATGAGAAGAAGATAAACGTTGAAAAGCATCACAATTCCCTTCAAAAGATGGTGGAAGCTTAATACCAAAGTCTTCTTCTGACAATGGGTACTCGTATAATCGTTGTGGTCCATTTGCAATTTCGGTCATTTTCATCGCTTCTACGTAAAATTTCGTTTCGATAATAGGTCCACCTTTAGCTGACCAACAAAGATAGTCCTCTTCTTCTTTATTAGAAGCTCCTGCTACATCCACGTCAGCTTT
>Ga0105244_10000660_pt1 | contig 30257 bp, 27 predicted proteins | sample KBSM44metaG_FD_80423 | JGI IMG/M metagenome (GOLD analysis project Ga0105244, IMG submission 80423) | Miscanthus rhizosphere microbial communities from Kellogg Biological Station, Michigan, USA - KBS M4-4 metaG | ecosystem: Host-associated > Plants > Roots > Rhizosphere > Soil | place... | reverse complement strand
CGCGCCGTTCTACCCGCTGTTCCCGGCCATCGCGCTGGCCGGCGCGCTGGTCTGCATGGGGACGATGATCTATTACAACCCGCTGATCTTCGCGCTGTTCGTCGGCTTCCTTGCCGCCGGCTATGTGTTTTTCCTGTTCACCAAGGACAGCCGCCAGCAGCACGCCGCGTTGGACCCCGTTTAATTTATTTTGGAGCATACTCGATGTCTAAAACTATCATCATGCTGGGTTGTATCGCTTTGTTCTCCGGTGCCGCGATGGCGGCCGATCCCGCGCCGGCTGCACCAGCCCCCGCACCCGACTGGACCGAGAGCGGCAACGTCACCGTCGTCTCCGACTACCTGTTCCGGGGCATCTCGCAAACGCAGGCCAAGCCGACCATCCAGGCCACCCTGGACTTCACGCACTCGAGCGGCTTCTACCTCGGCCTGTTCGGCTCGGGCGTCTCGCACGCGGCCTATAACAACGGCGCCGGGTCGGAGATCGACGTCTACGGCGGCTACCGCCACAGCCTGAACGCCGACACCGTCATCGACGCCGGCCTGGTCACGTACTGGTTCCCCGGCGCGCATTACGCGACGGGCGGCAAGGACATCAAGTACCATACGCAGGAGGCCAAGCTGGGCGTGAACATCGGCGCCTTCAACGCCTACGGCTGGGTGTCGCTGAACAAGCGCTGGTTCGGCTTCACGGTCCAGCCCACCACGGGCGAGCTGGTCGACACGCGCGGCACGCTGTATGGTGAAGTGAACTGGAATCCGGAGCTGGCGCCGGGCCTCGTGTTGAACCTGCACGCGGGCAAGCAGAACGTGCGCCACATGAGCGAGTTCAATTTTTATGATGTAAAGGCGGGCGTGACGAAGACGATGGACAAATGGGCGTTCTCGGCGGCGGCGGTGTACAACAGCGGCGACGCCAGCAAGAACGGCACACCGCTGTGGACCTTCTTCAACGCCGACGGCAGCAGCAAGAATGTGGTGCAAAAGCGGTTGCTGGTAACGGCCACGCGCACGTTCTAAATCGGCACCTTGGAATAACCGGTATCAACGGAGACACGTAGGGCGGATTAGCGAGGCGTAATCGGCCATGGTTGCGCCGCCGACGGCGCATCGATGGCCGATTACGGCGTTCCGCCGAATCCGCCCCTACGTGTTTGCGAGAACCCGGAATTGGAATTGGCATCGGAGACACGAATGAGCAGCTTCTCGCACATGGTAGGCAGCAAAACCTACCAGTTCCGCGACCTCAAGGACCTGATGGCGAAAGCCACGCCGGCCCGCTCCGGCGACCACCTCGCCGGCCTGGCCGCCGCCAGCGCCGAGGAAAGAGTCGCCGCGCAAATGGCCCTGGCCGACCTGCCGCTGACGCTATTCCTCAACGAACTGGTGATCCCCTACGAACAAGACGAGGTCACGCGCCTGATCATCGACGACCACGACAGGAGCGCCTTCACCCGCATCGCCCACCTGACGGTCGGCGACTTCCGCAACTGGCTGCTCGGCGACGCCGCCGACGAAGCGGCGCTGGCCGCCGTCTCCCCCGGCATCACGCCCGAGATGGCGGCGGCCGTCTCCAAGATCATGCGCATCCAGGACCTGATCCTGGTGGCGAAAAAATGCCGCGTCGTCACCCGCTTCCGCAACACCATCGGCCTGCAGGGACGCATGGCGACGCGCCTGCAACCGAACCACCCGACCGACGACGCCACCGGCATCGCCGCCAGCGTGCTCGACGGCCTGTTGTACGGCAGCGGCGACGCCGTCATCGGCATCAACCCGGCCACCGACAACGTGCCGCAGGTGATCAAGATCGTCACCATGCTCGACGAGATCATCGCCCGCTACGGCATCCCGACGCAATCGTGCGTGCTCACCCACGTCACCAACACCATCGCCGCCATCGAGCGCGGCGCCCCGGTCGACCTGGTGTTCCAGTCGATCGCCGGCACCGAGGCGGCCAACGCCAGCTTCGGCATCAACATCGCGCTGCTCGACGAGGCGCGCCAGGCCGCGCTGTCGCTGCGGCGCGGCACGGTCGGCGACAACGTCATGTATTTCGAAACGGGGCAGGGCAGCGCGCTGTCGGCCAACGCCCACCACGGCGTCGACCAGCAAACCTGCGAAACGCGCGCCTACGCGGTCGCCCGCAAGTTCCAGCCCTTGCTGGTCAACTCGGTGGTCGGCTTCATCGGCCCCGAGTATCTGTACGACGGCAAGCAGATCATCCGCGCCGGGCTGGAGGACCACTTCTGCGCCAAGCTGCTGGGCCTGCCGATGGGCTGCGACGTCTGCTACACCAACCACGCCGAGGCCGACCAGGACGACATGGACATGCTGCTGACCCTGCTGGGCGCGGCCGGCTGTACCTTCGTCATGGGCATCCCGGGCTCGGACGACATCATGCTCAACTATCAGACCACGTCCTTCCACGACGCCCTGTACGCGCGCCGCGTGCTGGGCCTGAAGACGGCGCCCGAATTCGAGGCGTGGCTGAAGGCGATGCACATTTTCACCGACGATGAACGCGCCACCCTGGGCAACGGCATGCCGGTGGCGTTCCAGCGCGCGCTGGCCAGTTTGACGTAAAGCACAGGAATTCCATGGACGAGAGCAACATCATGGTCGGCCAGCCGGCGCCGGAGCACGACGACGGCGGCGACGGCGTGGTGACCGCCAACCCCTGGCAGTCGCTGCGGCGCTTCACGGCCGCGCGCATCGCGCTGGGACGCAGCGGCGTCAGCCAACCGACCGCGCCGCAGCTGGCGTTCCAGCTGGCGCACGCGCGCGCCCGCGACGCCGTGCACCTGGCGCTGGACCAGGCCGCGCTGGGCGAGGCGCTGCTGGCCGCCTGCGGCCTGCGCTGCCTGCCGCTGCACAGCGCGGCGGCCAGCCGCGACATCTATCTGCAGCGGCCCGACCTGGGCCGCCGGCTCGACGACGCCTCGCGCGACGCCCTGCTGCGGCGGCGGGCGACGGAACCGGGCGGCTACGACCTGGCGATCGTCATCGCCGACGGCCTGTCGGCGCTGGCCATCGAACAAAACGCCGTCCCCTTCGTCCAGACCCTGATGGCGCGGCTGGCGGTGGACGGCTGGTCGCTGGCGCCGCCGGCCATCGTCGGCCAGGGCCGGGTGGCGGTCGGCGACGAGGTGGGCGAGCTGCTCGGCGCGCGCGCCGTGGTGGTGCTGATCGGCGAGCGGCCCGGCCTGAGCTCGCCGGACAGCATGGGCCTGTACCTGACGTGGGCGCCGAAGACCGGATTGACCGACGCCAGCCGCAATTGCATCTCGAATGTGCGTCCGGCGGGCTTGACCTACGACGACGCAGCGTTCAAGCTTCACTATCTGTTATCCGAAGCGCGCAAACGGCAATTGTCCGGTGTCGCGCTCAAGGATGAAACGGCCACCGACAACCACGCACTGGACGCGCCCCGGCGCAACTTCCTGCTCGACCACGACTAAAAAAACATGAGCCGATCCGGCCGACTTTTCCTGCTGATGGACGCGATGCGCGGTTACCGCCGTCCCGTCACCGCCGCCCGCCTGGCCGAACAGCTGGGCGTGTCCGAACGCACGATCTACCGCGACATCCAGACCCTGTCGAGCCTGGGCGCGCCGCTGCAGGGCGAGGCCGGCGTCGGTTACATGCTGAAAGCCGGCAGCTTCCTGCCGCCGCTGATGTTCGGTCCGGACGAACTGGAGGCGCTGGTGCTGGGCGCGCGCTGGGTGCGCCGCCAGGGCGACGAAGGGCTGGCGGCGGCCGCCACCAGCGCGCTGGCCAAGATCGCCACCGCCACGCCCAAGGACCTGCGTGACGACATGGCCGAAACCAGCCTGTGGGTGCCGATGGGGGCCAACTGCGACCAGGCCGCCGACGTCCACGTGCGGCCGGTGCGCGAAGCGATCCGCTACCAGCACCGGCTGCGGCTGGGCTACCGCGACGAAAAGGGCGCGGCGTCGGACCGGATGGTGTGGCCGTTCGCGCTGGCGTTCTTCGAAGGCAGCCGCATGCTGGCCGCGTGGTGCGAGCTGCGCATGGCGTTCCGCCACTTCCGCATCGACCGCATCGCCGAGGTGCAGACGACGGGCGAGCGCTACCCCGCGCGCCGCCACGACCTGCTGCGCACGTGGCGCCGGGAACACTCGATCCCCGAAGACTCCTGACAAAAACTGTCGCGGGGTGGCCGTACGATGCAGTCCTCACCCACTCATCGGAGCAAGCCATGCGACTCTTCCACCACTCCATCTCCTCCAACTCGCGCCGCGTGATGCTGGCCGCCGAGACCATGGGCACGCCGCTGGACCTGACCGAGGTCAATTTAATGAACCCGGACGACCGGCGCCTGCTGACCGAGCTCAATCCCAATTGCGAGCTACCCGTCTTGCAGGACGGCGACTTCACCTTATGGGAATCGTGCGCCATCATGCAATACCTGGCCGACCGCACCCTGGGCCAGACGCTATATCCCGACAATATCCTGGCGCGGGCCGACATCAACCGCTGGATGCTGTGGGCATGCCAGCACTGGTCGCCGGCGATCGGCTACCTGACGTTCGAACGGATCTGGAAGGGCCTGATCGGCCAGGGCGGGCCGGACGCCGACGTGATCGCCCGCGCCGAGAAGCAGCTGGCGCAGTTCGCGGCGGTGCTGGACGGCCACCTGGCGGGGCGCGAATGGCTGGTCGGCGACAAGCTCAGCCTGGCTGATTTCGCGGTCGCGCCGCCGCTGATGTACACCGAACAAGCGAAGCTGCCGGTCAAGCAATATGCCCACATCATGGCGTGGTACGAGCGCGTGCGTCAGCTCGAGGTCTGGAAAAACACCGAACCGGTATGGTGATGATGAAATGTCCCCGCTATGTGAGTTGGCGCACAGAGCAGGGAGGCGGGGGCAGGTATTCTTGAACTGTCTCCTCTGGAGGAGATCCCTAGTTTTGGACTTTGCCCGCTACCAAGCGGGCTTTTTTTTGCCTGCAACTCCGGGGTCAGGTCCACCATTTCTACACGGGCTCGACGCTATGTGCGGGTGGTGGCGGCGCCTCGCGCCACGTACTAGAGCATCAACACCGCATACAAGGACCGCACCTCATGCGCCGACTCGCTCATGATCGCGTGCAGGGTCCCTTCGCCGACGACGAAGTCGATGGTGCGCGCGCCCTGCAAGGTGGTGGCGCCCGGCCGCTGGTACAGCGGCGAATGCACCGGCGACAAATCGTTGGCCAACAGCAGCGTGTCGCCCAAGGTTTCCGGCGGCAAGGCGCGCAAGCCCAGCCACATCGCCTCGATCGATTTATACACGCCGTCCGGCACGGCCAGCTTGGTCAGCACGCCACGGCCGATCTCGACCTCGCCATGCTCGACCCAATCCTCGGGCTCGCCCTCCATGACCTCCGGATACGCGCCCGCGCACGACAGCATGTAGAAGCCCGCCACCTCATGCACGATACCGGCGAACAGCGCCGTGTCCGGATCGACATGCGTGACGCGGCGCGCGATGACCTGCGACAGCGCGGCCACATGCGCCGTGTGTTCCCACAATTGATTGACTTTGTCCCGCAAGACCGGCTCGGTGACCTGGCTGCCGATCTGGCGCACGATCAACGCCGCGACCAGCGATTGCAAGGTGCGCACGCCGAGCCGCTGGACGGCCGCGCGGACGCTGGAGATTTCAGTACCGGAACGGTTGTAGGCGACCGAGTTGGCGATGGCGACGCTGCGCGCGGCCAGCAACGGGTCCGCCTGGATGAGTTTGGCCGCCGCTTCGACGTGGCAGTCCGGGTCGCTCAGCGCCTGCTGCAGCCGCAGCGAGGCGTTGACGTTGGCCGGAAACGTCAGTTCCCCCCGGCTCGCTTGAGCGGCGATAGCTTTGAAGGCGTCGAGTCTGTCCATCACAAAAATTATACTCCCGAATATTGCCCTGGAGCACTTTTTCGGAAAATACTTTCATGCCGCGCCACACCCGCCGCCGGCCGCCACGGCCGGCCGGATTACCGCGGATTACTGCTGTTCGCTGAAGATGGCGTCGCAGCCTTCGACGATGTCGTCGGAGTCCTGCAGTTCGTCGGTCAGGCCGAGGTCGAACAGCTCTTCGATAGCATTCATGAAGCTATTGTGCTTGGTGGCGCCGATCAGGCGATAGATCTCGCCGTCCTCGTTGCGCACGCCGATCAGCAGCTTTTCCTTGCGCACCTCGTCCGGGGTGGCGACGTTGAGCAACAGGTTGCCGATGATGTGTTTGTCGAATTTGGCTGGCTTTTTGCCTTCGAGCAGAGTCGTTTTCAAATGTTTTCCTTGGTTGGGTCGGGGGTGGACGGGCATCCGGGATGGCTGGCCATGATCACAGTTTTGAGCTTGGACAGGTTTTTTTCAAGGGCCGCGAGATCTTCCTCGCGGTAGTCCGCAAACAGCTTCCTGCCCATCTCCATCACCTGGGGGAAGGCGGCGTTGAACGTCGCCTCGCCCTCGGCCGTCAGCCGGACGAAGAAAGAACGCTTGTCGCAGTCGTTGCGCTGACGCTCCACCAGCCCTTTCTGTTCCAGCCGCTCGATCACGCCGGTCAGCGTGCCCTTGGTGATCAACGTTTTTTCGCCCAGCTCCTTATACGACATGCCAGGCGTATTGCCCAGCGTGGCGATGATGTCGAACTGCGGATGCGTCAAACCGCTCCGGCGCGCCTGTTCGCTCGACAGGCGTTCAAAGCCCTGCATGCATTCGGCCAGCAACCGGATACTTTTCAGATATCGTTCACCCATAGACAGTGATTATAGCTGGTTCGCAATTTGCGGCCCGGGCGGGTACACTATGCGCCACAATAATTTCTAATCTACTTGATAATAAAAACATGCCACACCACTTGCGCGGCGTCGTCGCGTTGCTCATCGTGACACTGGTCTGGGGCACGACCTTTCCGGCGATGAAGGACATGACCGGCCATCTGTCCGCCAGCTGGATCGTGCTGAGCCGCTTCGCCATCGCCAGCCTGTTGCTGCTGCCTTTCCTGTGGCGCGCCAAATGGCGCGATGTGCGCTGGGGCGTGCTGGCCGGCGGCGTGTTGTTCCTGTGCTACGTGTTCCAGATCGAGGGACTGGCGCTGACCACCTCCAACCGCAACGCCTTCGTCACCGGCCTGAACGTGCTGGTGCCGCCGCTGATCGGCGTGCTGATGGGGAAGATGCTGGAGCGCCGCATCGTCGTCGCGCTGGGGCTGGCGCTGGCCGGCCTGTTCGCGCTGTGCTGGGAGGGCGGTTTCGTCTGGGGGCGCGGCGACACCCTGGCGCTGCTGTGCGCGGTGTTTTTCGGCATCTACGTGGTGCTGATGGCGGCGACCACCCGCAAGGTCGAGAAGCTGATGGTGCTGACGGCGTCGCAGATCGTCACGGTGGCGCTGTGCTCGGCCGTCTGGCTGCTGCTGCGCGAGGTGCCGCTGGGCGCGGCCGAACGGGCCGAGGACCTGCCCAACTACCTGAGCTACATCCGCACCGGGCTGGTGACGTACGGCGTCAACATCGTCTACCTGGGCGTGGTGGCGACGGCCGCCATCATCTCGCTGCAGACCTGGGGCCAGAGCCACAGCAGCGCCAACGAGGCGGCCGTGATCTACGCCTTCGAGCCGGGCTGCGCGGCGATCTTCGCCTATTTCTGGCTGGGCGAGACGCTGGCCTGGAACGGCCTGTTCGGCGCGGCGCTCTTGATCTCCGGTATGATAGTCAGCCAGTGGAGCACCGAGCGTCCGGCCGCCGCGCTGGCGCCCGAATAGGCAACATAACCACATGACGATCACCGATGTCCTTCGCTAACCTCTCCCCGCTCGCCCGGCAACGGCCCCTGCGCATGCTGCTGGTGAACGCGGGCGAGGCCGACGCCATCACCTGGGCCGGGCTGGTGCAGCCGTTGCGGCTGGCCGCGACCATCCTCGGCAAGGACGCCCTGCACCTGGAGACGATGACCCCGGCGCAAATGGCGCTGGCCCAGCCGGCGCAGCACCACCTGGCGCTGCTGGTGGCCGACGAGAACCAATTGCCGATGGCGCCCGAGCTGGGCCGCGCCGTGATCGAGCGCTGCCGCGCGGCCGACTACTGGGGCGGCGTCGGCGCCGGCGTGCTGTGGCTGGCCGAGGCCGGCTTGATGGCGGGCGTGCGCATCGCGCTGCCGTGGGCGCTGTACGCCGATACCGAGCACATCAACGATCGCGCGATCCTGACGCCCCACCTGTTCGAGCTCGACGGGCGCCACCTGAGCTGCTGCGGCGGCGCCGCCAGCATCGACTTCTCGCTGACGCTGATCGAATCCCTGTTCGGCGCGACGGTGCAGGCCGCCATCAAGGAGGGGCTGTGCATCGAGCGCGTGCGCGGCCACGAGGAGCGCCAGCGGGTGGCGCTGCAGGCCCGCTTCGGCGCCTTGCAGCCGCGCCTGTCCGAGGCGGTGACCCTGATGGAAACCAATATCGAGGAACCGCTGTCGACCGACGACATCGCCAACCTGGTCGGGCTGTCGCGCCGGCAGCTGGAGCGCCTGTTCAAGCAATACCTGAACAGCCTGCCGTCGCGCTATTACCTGGAGCTCAGGCTGCAACGCGCCCGGCAACTGCTGCTCGACACCAACCACTCGATCGTCCAGGTCGGGCTGATGTGCGGCTTCTCGTCCGGCTCGCACTTTTCGACCGCCTTCGGCGCGCTGTTCGGCAACACCCCGCGCGAGGAGCGCCAGCGCAAGCTGGCCAACCGGCCGGCCTGAGCCGTTCGCCGCCGGGCCGCTTTACTCCCCTTGCCAGAAGTCCTTGAACGTGGCGTTCCTGAACTTGACGTCGGAGAACTGCGCGCTGAAGCCGTCGCCGGCCGGCGATTGCGAAGAGAAGCCGACTTTCACGGTGGCCGCACCGGGCAGGCCGAAGCTGCGCACCATGCTCCAGTTGCGCCCGTCCGGCGAGGTGTAGAAGACGAACATGTCCTTGCGCCGCAACACCTTCAGGTAGACCGCGCCGCCCGGGCGCACGCCATGGTGGGCGTCGTCGCCGACGCCCCTGGCCACGGTGGAGGAGATGCCCGCCGCGCCGGTCTTAGCGAACTCGAACAGCAGCTTGGCCCAGTTGGCCTTGTCGTTGTAGACGATCAGCGCGCCGCCGTTGAACGCATGGTTGGCGCCGGCCGTGACCTTGGCCGAAAAAATGAAGTCGCCGACCGGCTGGAACAGCACGCGCGGCGTTTTGTCGGCGATCTCGGTCCCGTCCGTGTTGGCGTACAGGTCGGTGCCCTTCTTGGCCTGCAACACCAGCGCCTTGTCCTTGATGCTGGCCGCGCCCAGGTCGAGCTGCGATTCGAGCGCGAACGGCAGCGTGTCGATCGCCAGTTTGCCGTCCTTGAGCGTGGCCTCGCTGGCGTGCGCCTGCGCCGCCAACAGCGCCGCCAGGGCCATGGCAACCGCGCCGAGGGTGAATTTTTTATTCTGCGACATGACGATGCCTTCCGTTGTGGTTGGCGTCTGCACGCCCCGGGCCGCATTCCAGGGAATGGAAGCGCTCCCATAATGTTAAAAGAAACATAACACGCGGGGTGCGGCGATGTCAACAAAAGATGGCCGTCCTCCTATGGCGTGGCCGCGGATGGGGGCGAATTTGAAAATGCCTGTCGCGTATCCGAAAGAAGCGTTTTGCCGTCCTGCCTATAATGGCGCAACGTCAGCGGATTTCTGCTGGTCGCCCCACTAACATTGATAGGGAATGCCATGAACGCCAAGCTAGATACGACCGTAACGACCCGTCCTGTGACTCGTCAGACTTTTGATGAAGTCCTGGTGCCTACCTACGCACCCGCAGCGATGGTTCCGGTCCGAGGCGCTGGCCTGGACCTGTGGGACCAGAATGGCAAACACTATCTGGACTTCACGTCCGGCATCGCCGTGGCCTCGCTGGGCCACTGCAACCCGGTCGTGGTCGAGGCGCTGACCCGCCAGGCCAACACGCTGTGGCACCTCGGTAACGGCTACACCAACGAGCCGGTGCTGCGCCTGGGCCTCGCGCTGACCGAGGCGACCTTCGCCGACCGCGCCTTCTTCTGCAACTCCGGCGCGGAAGCCAACGAGGCGGCCCTGAAACTGGCGCGCAAATACGCGCACACCAAATTCGGCGCGCACAAATCGCGCATCATCTCGTGCTACCAGTCGTTCCACGGCCGCACCTTGTTCACCGTGTCCGTCGGCGGCCAGTCGAAGTACACCGAAGGCTTCGAGCCGCTGCCGCCGTCGATCGACCATATCGTCTATAACGATATCGAAGCGGCGCGCGCCGCCATCGGCGACGACGTCTGCGCCGTGATCGTCGAACCGCTGCAAGGCGAGGGCGGCGTGGTCCCGGCCGACAAAGCCTACCTGCAGGAGCTGCGCGACCTGTGCACCAAGACCGGCGCGCTGCTGATCTTCGACGAAGTCCAATGCGGCATGGGCCGCACCGGCGACCTGTTCCACTACATGACCTACGGCATCACGCCGGATATCCTGACGTCGGCCAAGGCGCTGGGCAACGGCTATCCGATCGGCGCCATGCTGACCACCCACGAACTGGCCGCGACCCTGGGCGTCGGCTCGCACGGCACCACCTACGGCGGCAACCCGCTGGCCGCGACCGTGGCGCTGACGGTGCTCGAGACGATCAACCAGCCGGCCTTCCTGGCGCGGGTGAAGGAAGCCGGCGCCAAGCTGCGCGGCACGATGGAAAAGCTGATCGCCGACTACCCGCAAGTGTTCACGCAGGTGCGCGGCGCCGGCCTGTTGCTGGGCATGGTCGTTACCGACGCCTGGAAGGGCCGCTCGAAGGATATCCAGAAGGCCGCCGAAGGCAATGGCTTGATGGTGCTGATCGCGGGCATGGACGTGGTGCGTCTGGCGCCGGCGCTGATCGTCTCCGACGCGCAGATCGCTGAAGTCGACCGCATCCTGCGCCTGTCGCTGGACGGCATGATCGCCGCAGCTTAAGAAGTACTTGCGGCGGACCTGGTTCCGCCGCTTTTCATTTGGGACCCGGCGCATTCCGATGCGCCGGGTCGCTTGCGTTGAATTACCGAAGGAGTTCCCATGTATGTAGTCCGTCCGGTCGAACTTGCGGATATCGCTGCCCTCGAAGCGCTGGCCGCGGTGCCGATGCCGGGAGTGCATACCCTGCCGAAGACGCGCGAGAAAATACTCGCCATGATCGAGCGTTCGATCGCGTCGTTCGCCGCGCACGTGGATATCCCGAGCGAAGAAGCGTATTTGCTGGTGCTCGAGTCGCTGGGCGATGAGTCGCTGGCCGATAAAACCATCGTCGGCACCGCCGCGATCTTCGCCGCCGCCGGTTCCAACGGCACCTATTTCTCGTTCCGTAACGACGTGATCCAGCAGGTGTCGCGCGATCTGAACATCAGCCATAGCGTGCACGCGCTGACGCTTTGCTCGGAGCTGACCGGCTACTCGCAGCTTTCCAGTTTTTACGTCGGCGAACGCGAATACGGCACGCCGGAAGCGGCGCTGCTGTCGCGCGCGCGGCTGATGTTCGCCGTGCTGGCGCCGCACCGCTTTTCCGACCGCTTCTTCGTGCCGCTGGCCGGCGTGACCGACGACGCCGGCGGCTCGCCGTTCTGGGACGCGCTGGGCCGCAAGTTCTTCCAGATGGATTTCCTCGACGCCGAACGCGTGATCGGCGGCGCCCGCAACCGCACGCTGATCGTCGAGCTGATGCCGCACTACCCGGTGTACGTGCCGCTGCTGCCGGGCGACGCGCAGGCGGCAATGGGGCAGATCCATCCGTCGGGCGAGCTGGCGTTCAACCTGCTGACGGCCGAAGGCTTCGAGGCCGACGACTACATCGACATCTTCGACGGCGGCCCGATCCTGCAGGCGCACAAGAATTCGCTGCGCACCTTCAGCGGCGCGCTGCAGCGCCGCGTCGCCACCGCCGCCGAGACGCCGGACCGCGGCCGCGAGCCGCAGCTGCGCTACGCGGTGTCGTCGGGCGCCGAGCATAACTTCCGCGCCGTGATCACCCATTGCGGCGCGCTGGAATCGCAAGTCACCGCCGCGCTGCCGGCCGATGTGCTGGAGGCGCTGCAAGTCGCCGACGGCGACACCGTCATCTGCGTCAGAATCTAAGAGTGGACAACCTATGCTAGTAGTACGCGCAATCAAAGCCGAAGACCTCGACGCCCTGTACGTGATGGCCACGCAGGTCGGCAGCGGCATGACCACCCTCAAGCCGGACATGAAGATGATGGGCGACCGCGTCGCGATCGCCGTCGCCTCGTTCGCCGAAACCATCCCGCCCGAAAAGCGCGACTACATGTTCGTGATGGAGGATACCGACACGGGCCGCCTGGCCGGCGTGTGCGCGATCAAGGGCGCGGTCGGGCTGAACGAGCCGTTTTATAACTACCGCATCGGCACTCTGGTGCATTCGAGCCGCGAGCTCGATGTGTTCACCCGCATGGAAACGCTGTACCTGTCGAACGACCTGACCGGCAGCACCGAACTGTGTTCGCTGTTCCTGCACCCGGACTACCGCACCGGCAACAACGGCAAGCTGCTGTCGAAAAGCCGTTTCCTGTTCATCGCGCAGTTCCCGCACCTGTTCACCGAAAAGCTGATCGCCGAAATGCGCGGCTACCAGGAGGAGGGCGGCCGCTCGCCGTTCTACGAGGGACTGGGCCGCCATTTCTTCAAGATGGATTTCGACCACGTCGACGACCTGACCGCCGTCGGCAAGAAGTCCTTCATCGCGGAGTTGATGCCGCGCCAGCCACTGTACGTCGCCTATCTGCCGGAGGACGCGCAGCAGGTGATCGGCAAGGTCCATACCTCGACCGCGCCGGCGCGCCGCCTGCTGGAGCAGGAGGGCCTGTACTTCGAAGGCTATATCGATATCTTCGACGCCGGCCCGGTGCTGCAGGCGCGCGTGTCGGAGCTGCGCGCCATGCGCGACAGCACGCTGGCCGAAATCGGTCCGGTCTCCGATCTGGCCTCGGCGTGCGCGCCCGAGGCGCCGGCGGATGAACCGATGCTGGTGTCGAACACCACGCTGAGCGATTTCCGCATGATCCTGTCGCAGTCGGTGCCGGTCAACGGCACCCTGGAGCTGCCCGTCGCGGAGCAGGACGCCCTGTGCTGCAAGGCCGGCGATACCGTCCGCACCCTGACTCTCAATTTGAGGAAGAATCCCCATGTTTAACGCATCGCCCAACGCATCGAACACCGCACTCAGTAACTTCATCAACGGCGAATGGCTGCCGGGCAGCGGCGCCGAAATTTCGACCATCGATCCATCGAACGGCCAGCAGACCTGGGCCAGCAATGAATCGATGCCGCAAGACGTGGCGCAAGCCTGCGCCGCCGCGCGCGAGGCCTTCGAAGCCTGGGCCCTGACGCCGCTCGATGAGCGCATCGCCGTCTGCACCCGTTTCCGCGATCTGCTGAAGCAGGATGCCGAGGTACTGGCGCTGCTGATCTCCGAGGAAGTCGGCAAGCCGCTGTGGGAAGCGCGCACCGAAGTGGCGACGATGGCCAACAAGATCGATATCTCGGTGCAGGCCTATGGCGCGCGCACCGGCGAGTCGCACAACAAGGTCGCCGACGGCGAGGCGGTGCTGCGCCACCGTCCGCACGGCGTGTTCGGTGTTTTCGGTCCGTATAACTTCCCCGGCCACCTGCCGAACGGCCATATCGTGCCTGCGCTGATCGCCGGTAACACGGTGGTGTTCAAGCCGAGCGAATACGCGCCCCGCACCGCCGTCAAGACCGTGCAGCTGTGGGAGCAAGCCGGCGTGCCGAAAGGCGTGATCAATCTGGTCAACGGCGGCCGCGATACCGGCGTCGCGCTGGGCCAGAATCCGCTGCTCGACGGCGTGCTGTTCACCGGCAGCTGCCAGACCGGTTCCGCGCTGCACAAGCAGTTCGGCGGCCAGCCGGGCAAGATGCTGGCGCTGGAAATGGGCGGGAACAATCCGCTGGTGATCTGGGACGTCAAAGATATCGACGCCGCCGTCTTCATGGCGATTTCGTCGGCCTTCATTTCGGCCGGCCAGCGCTGCACCTGCGCGCGCCGCCTGATCCTGCCGACCGGCGCGGCCGGCGACGCGATCGTCGCGCGCCTGGTCGACGTGGCCGGCCGCCTGACCATCGGCGCCTCGAATGCCGAACCGGCGCCGTTCATGGGCCCTGTCGTCTCGTCGGCGGTGGCCAAACGCCTGGTGCGGGCGCAGGAGGACATGGTATCCAAGGGCGGCAAGCTGCTGCTGGAGATGCGCCATCTGGACGCCGCCAGCGGCTTCGTCTCGGCCGGCATCGTCGATGTCACCGACGCCCAGGGCATTCCGGACGAGGAATGGTTCGGCCCATTGCTGCAGGTGATACGCGTGGCCGATTTCGACAGCGCCATCAACGCCGCCAATGCCACCGCCTTCGGCCTGGCGTCGGCGCTGATCTCGAACGACGAAAACCTGTGGAAGATTTTCCAGGTGCGCGCGCGTGCCGGTATCGTCAACTGGAACCGTCCGACCACGGGCGCCGCCAGCACCGCGCCGTTCGGCGGCATTGGCCAGTCGGGCAACCATCGTCCGAGCGCCTACTACGCGGCCGACTACTGCGCCTATCCGGTGGCGTCGATCGAAAACAATGTACTTGAAATGCCTGCGAAGCTTTCGCCGGGCATGCACTTCTAAGGATCTGAAATGCGCGCACGCGAATTCAACTTCGACGGCCTGGTAGGTCCATCGCATAACTACGCCGGTCTGTCGTTCGGCAATGTGGCTTCGTTCAGCAACGTCAAGAGCGCGTCCAACCCGAAGCTGGCGGCGTTGCAGGGGCTGGCCAAGATGCGGGCGCTGGCCGCGCGTGGTTTCGGCCAGGCGCTGCTGCCGCCGCAGGACCGGCCCAACTTCCGGCTGCTGCGCAGCATCGGCTTCACCGGCAGCGATGCGGACGTGCTGGCGAAAGCGGCCAAGGAGGCGCCGGTGATCCTGGCGTGCGCGTATTCGGCCTCGCCGATGTGGACCGCCAACGCGGCGACGGTCAGCCCGTCCGCCGACAGCGCCGACGGCCGCACGCATTTCACCGCCGCCAATTTGAACAACAAGCTGCATCGCGCCTTCGAGCACGCGCAGTCGGCGCGCAGCCTGCGCGCGATCTTCCACAATATCGATCACTTCGCGGTGCACGACGCGTTGCCCGGCACGCCGGCCTTCGGCGACGAGGGGGCGGCCAATCACACCCGCCTGTGCAAGGACCACGGCAGCGCGGCGGTCGAGATGTTTGTGTATGGCCGCACCGAGTTCGACGCGTCGGCGTCGGCGCCTAAGAAGTATCCGGCGCGGCAAACGCTGGAAGCTTCGCAGGCGGTCGCGCGCTTGCACGGCCTGTCGGCCGAGCGCACCGTTTATATCCAGCAGAACCCGGACGTGATCGACCAGGGCGTGTTCCACAACGACGTCATCGCGGTGGGCAACGGCAATGTGCTGTTCTATCACGACCAGGCGTTCGCCGACGAAGCGGGCAGCCTCGATCAACTGCGCCGGGCGATGGACGGCGTTGGCGCGGAGTTGAACGCGATCCGCGTCGATACCGGCGCGGTGTCGGTGGCCGATGCGGTGGCCAGCTATCTGTTTAACAGCCAGCTGCTGTCCAAGGACAACGGCAAGATGGCGCTGGTGATCCCGCGGGAGTGCGAGGAGAACGCCGCCGTCGCCGCGTACCTGCAAGGACTGGTCGCCAGCGGCAACGCGGTCGACGAGCTGATTCATTTCGATCTGCGACAGTCGATGCGCAACGGCGGCGGGCCGGCGTGCCTGCGCCTGCGCGTGGCGCTGACCGATGCCGAAGCGGCTGCCATGCATCAAGGCGTGGTGATGACCGAGGCCTTGTATCACACGCTGGTGGCGTGGGTGGAGAAGCATTACCGCGACCGGCTCGACCCGTCCGACCTGGCCGATCCGGCGCTGGCGATCGAGGTGCACACCGCGCTGGAGGATTTGAGCCGCATCCTGGGCCTGCCCAACCTGTACGATTTGTAATCCCGGACTTCGTCCCCATCTGTCGTTCGGAATTGGCGCTGTTACTTGAAAACTGGTTTAATGGCGTCCGTATCGCCCGACCCTTCGCCGCGTAGCCACAAGCCGGCGCGGCGTCCTGCAACATAAAATACTCATAACGTATTGGAGAAGCAACGATGAAACAAATGCCACAAGACCTGCGCGCTCAGACGCTGGATTTGATCAACGCCAGCAAGCCCGCCAGCGCAGCCAGCCAGGTCCCGGCGCTGATCAGCGCCTGGCTCGGTTCACTGGATGACGAAGACCTGACCGGCACCGTGCCCGGTAGTCTGGCGCCGGTTTTGTGGGACGGTTTCACGCAAGCCTCCAAGCGCGCCGGCGGCGGCGCGCAAATCGCCAAGCTGCGCTACGAAGACGGCCGCGGCGGCATGGCCACCGCGCTGCTGATCCTCAACGACGACATGCCTTACCTGGTCGATTCGATCGTCATGGCCATGCGCAAACTGCGCATCCTCGCCAACGGCGTGTTGAACTCGGTGCTGCCGGTCGCCCGCGACGCCGAAGGCGTGGTCACCGCCGTCGGCCAGAGCGGCGACAAACTCGAATCCTACGTCCTGTGCCTGCTGGCCGACGACCTGTCGGAGTCGGAACTGGGCATGCTGGTCGACCGCATCGAGATGGTCTCGCGCGACGCCGCCGTGGTCCGCCGCGACAAGGCCGCGATGCTGGAGCACTTCAGCCGCATCGGCGCCGAAGCCGCCGCCAACGGCGAAGAGGGCAAGGAAGTCGCCGCCTTCCTGGAATGGGCACGCACCGAAGGCTTCGAGCCGTTCGGCTACGCCTACTACCAAGTCAAACCGGGCGTGCGCGAGCTGGAACGCGACATCCCGAGCCGCATCGGCGTGCTGCAGGATACCTCGCATCCGGTCTACGGCACCTGCCTGGCCAACATCCCCGGCGACTTCGACACGCTGTCGAAACGCGCGCACACGCTGTCGATCGTCAAGGCCGACGTCGAAGGCACGCTGCACCGCGACCAGGCGCTGGACTTCATCGGCGTGCGCCACACCGATCCGCAAGGCGCCATCCTCGGCGAATACTGCTTCGTCGGCCTGTTCACCCGCGCCGCCACGGCAACGCCGCTGAACCGCCTGCCGTTCGCGCGCGGCCGTATCGCCAAGGTGCTGAGCATCGCCGGCGTGCGCCAGGAAGGCTTCCGCGCCGAGAAATTCATCGAGATCCTCGAATCGCTGCCGCGCACCGAAGCGCTGGAAGCCGAGCCGGAATGGCTGGCCGAAGTCTGCGGCGCAGTCGTTTCGCTGTACAAGCAGCCACGCACCAAGGTGTTCGCCCGCCGCGACGTCTACGCGCGCCACCTGAATGTGCTGGTGTACCTGCCGCGCGAGCGTTACAGCGCAAGCGTCGCCTCCGCGTTGGCGAAGGCGCTGCAAGCCAGCTCCGGCGCCCACCACGTCAGCTCGCAGACGCTGGTGGCCGACGGTCCGCTGGCCCGCGTGTACCTGATCGCCCACGGCGCGCGTTATCCGCTGGATCTGGAAACCGATATCCAGCAGCCGTTGTTGTCGGTCCTCGACGGTTGGCATGACAGCTTCTCGAAGCTGGCCGACGCCGTCTCGAACGTGCCGATGCGCGCCCACCTGCGCAAGATGTGCGCGACCCTGCCGACCGATTACGTCGCCTCGACCCCGCCCGTCGCCGCCTTCTACGACCTGCAAACCATTTTGCAGAACACCGATCCGTCGCGCGTCGACGTGCGCGTGGACGCGGCGGCCGACGCCACCACCATCCGCCTGTATTCGGTGGACCGCGTGCCGTCGCTGTCGACCATCCTGCCGGCGCTGCACAACGCCGGCGTGGCCATCGACCGCGAACAGGCGCACTCGATCCGCATGGACGGCAAGCGCCACTTCGTCACCAGCCTGTCGGTCGATGAAGCCAGCGCCGCCAGCCTGGCCAAGCCGGAAGTGATTCCGGTCGCGCAGGAGCTGTTCGCGTCGCTGTTCAACAACGAAGCCGAAGACGGCCGCCTGAATGGCCTGGTCATCGAAGGCGGCTTGAGCCTGCGCCAGGTGCAACTGGTGCGCGCCTACATGAGCTACTGGCGCCAGACCGGCAGCCAGTTCTCGGTGCGCTACATCGCCGAAACGCTGCGCAAGCAGCCGGCCATCGTCAAGCAGCTGGTGGACGCCTTCCTGCAGCGCTTCAATCCCGCGCTGGACGAAGCCACCCGCAACGCCGCGCTGGAGTCGCTGGCCGCCATCAAGGGCCGCCTGCCGTCGATCAACCACGCCGACAGCGAAGAAGTGCTGGGCGCCCTGACCGATCTGATGACCGCGACCCTGCGCACCAACTACTTCCAGAATAATCAGAAGGGCGACAAGATCATCTTCAAGTTCGACACCAGCAATCTGTCGCTGGTGCCGGAACCGCGTCCGTTCCGCGAGATCTTCGTGTTCTCGCGCCGCTTCGAAGGCGTGCACCTGCGCGGCGGTCCGGTCGCCCGTGGCGGCTTGCGCTGGTCCGACCGCATGGAAGACTACCGCACCGAGGTCCTTGGACTGGTGAAGGCGCAGATGGTGAAGAACGCCGTCATCGTGCCGGCCGGCGCCAAGGGTGGTTTCGTGTGCAAGCAGATGCCGAAGGACGCCGTGCGTGAAACCATCGCGGCCGAAGGCGAAGCGGTCTACCGCCTGTTCATCGCCAGCCTGCTGGAAATGACCGACAACCGCGTGCTCGGCAAGATCGTGCCGCCGGCGGATACCGTCTGCTACGACGGCGCCGATCCGTACCTGGTGGTGGCCGCCGACAAGGGCACCGCGACTTTCTCCGACATCGCCAACGGCATCGCCGTGCAGCGCGGCTTCTGGCTGGGCGATGCCTTCGCCTCGGGCGGCTCGAACGGCTACGACCACAAGAAGATGGGCATCACCGCCAAGGGCGCGTTCGAAGCCGTCAAGCGCCACTTCTACGAAATGGACCACGACATCCACGCCACCCCGGTGACGATGGTCGGCGTGGGCGACATGTCGGGCGACGTGTTCGGCAACGGCGCGCTGCTGTCGCGCAAACTGCAGATCATCGCCGCGTTCGACCACCGCCACATCTTCCTCGATCCGACGCCGGACATGGAAAAATCCTTCGTCGAACGCGAGCGCATGTTCGCGCTGCCGCGCTCCTCGTGGGACGACTACAACAAGGAATTGATCTCGGCCGGTGGCGGCGTGTATCCGCGCACCGCGCGCACGATCGAGCTGTCGCCGCAGATCCGCGCCGCGCTGGACATCGAGGAAACCTCGCTGCCACCGGAAGAGCTGATGCACCGCATCCTGATGGCGCCTGTTGACCTGTTCTACAACGGCGGTATCGGCACCTACATCAAGGCGTCGACCGAATCGCACGCGCAGGTCAAGGACCGCGCCAACGACAACATCCGCGTCGACGGCAACCAGCTGCGCTGCAAGGTCGTCGCCGAGGGCGGCAACCTGGGCGCCACGCAAGCGGGCCGTATCGAGTTCGCGCTGGCCGGCGGCCGCATCTTCACCGATGCGATCGACAACTCGGCCGGCGTGGACTGCTCCGATCATGAAGTGAACGCGAAGATGTGGCTGGACGTGGAAATGAACGCCGGCTTGCTGACCGAAGCGGACCGCAACCGCACCCTGAACGACATGACCGCCGACATCGAGCGCCTGGTCCTGCGCGACAACACGCTGCAAACGCAGCTGCTGGTGCGCGAGGCGCAGGCGCAGACCGACGCCGCCGTGCAAGACGGTTACGCCTCTCTGATCGCCTTCCTGGAAGAAGAGGGCGCGTTGTCGCGCGATCTGGAGCAGCTGCCGTCGGTGGCCGAACTGGCGCGCCGCAAGGCCGACGGGCGTGGCCTGACGACGCCGGAACTGGCGGTCGTCATCGCCAACGTCAAGAACCGCTACAAGCGCATCCTGTCTGCGCTGCCGCTGACGGAAAACAGCTGGGCCGAGTCGGTGCTCAAGCCGTACTTTCCGGACCTGCTGGTGGCGACCCGTCCCGCGCTGGCGCACCCGCTGGCCAACGCCATCCTGGCGACCGTGCTGGCCAACGAATCGGTCAACCGTTGCGGTCCGCTGATGCTGCGCCAACTGGCCGGCGAACACGGTGTCGACGAGGCGGACGTGATTCTGGCGTGGGGCCAGGCATGGTCCGCGCTGAACCTGGCGCCGATCTTCTCGACCCTGGACGCCGACGCGCTGAAAGTGCCGCGCGCCGTCTCGATCAAGGTCGATGGCCGCACCCGCGTGCTGCAAAAAGCCGTTATCGAAGGTGCGCTGACCGTGCCCGCCGACCAGCTGAAGGATGGCGTGGCCGAGTTGACCCGCCTGTTCGCCAAGCCGGAGACGCTGGCCCACCTGAGTTCCGACGACGGCCAGTCCGACGCCGAACTCACCGCCGGCCTGCGTCCGGAGTTCGTCGCCGCCTGGAAGGCTGTCGAGGCGATCGAATCGGTGGCGGCGTTTGTGTTCGCGGCGCTGTCGGTCACGCGTCCGGCAGGTATGGATTTGCCGGCCTTCCTGCAAGTCGGCCTGGCGCTGCGCGCGCAAGTCGGCATCGACACGCTGGAACGCGGTCTGAAGCTGCCCGCCACCAGCCGTTCGCAGGAACAGCTGCGCAGCTACGCGCAGAACGCGCTGCGCCGCACGCAGCAACGCCTGTTGTCGCAGGTGCTGCAGCATGCCACCGGCGGCCACACGGGCGTGGAGGCGGTCGAGGTGGTCGCCAACACGCTGGGCCTGACCGGCTACGCGGTGCCGACCGATCTGGAACAGGCGATGCTGGACGTGTGGGCGCTGTCCGAGGCGACCAACTCGGGCAACACCACCTTGGCGGTGTAAGCGTATGAGCGAGCGTATCGACACTTTGCCGACAGCTTTACCGGAGGCGGTGCGTGCGCTCGCCGAAGCCGATTTCAGCGCCGTCGCGCAACGCTTCTCGGCGGCCGGCTTCGCGGTCACGCAGCCGGCCGACGGCATCATCACCATCAAGGGGACGGGAGACCGCCCGGCGATGCTGATTTCGGTCGGCGTGCATGGCGACGAGACGGGGCCGATCGAAATGGTCGCCTATCTGCTCGATGCATTGTCGCGGCAACCGCAAGCGCTGGCGGTCAATCTGATGCTATGCGTCGGCAACATCGGCGCCATCCGCGCCGGCAAGCGCTTCATCGACGCGGACTTGAACCGCATGTTCCGCGCCGAACGCGGTACCTTGGCCGGCACCGCCGAAGCGGCGCGTGCCGACGTGATGATCGCCGCCACCACGGCCTTCTTCAGCGACGCGGGGCCGGTGCGCTGGCATCTGGATCTGCACACGGCCATCCGGCCGTCGGTGTATCCGACCTTCGCCATCGTCCCCGAGATCATCGCCGAGCATACGCGGCGCGCGCTGATCGAATGGCTGGGCCTCGCCGGCATCGGCGCGGTGATCATGAATCCGGCCTCGGTCGGCACGTACAGCTACTACTCGGCGGAGCATCATGGCGCCGCCGGCACCACGGTGGAGCTGGGGCGTATCGGCACCCTGGGGCAGAACGATCTGGCGCAATTCGCCGACGCCTCGCTGGCGCTGGACGATCTGCTGCGCGGCGCGCCCAGGCGCGAGGCGAAACAGGCGCCGCACGTCTTCAACACGGCGCGCCAGATCATCAAGTTGAGCGACAAGTTCCAGATGGCGTTCGGGAAGGATACGCACAACTTTACTGCGCTGAAGCAGGGCGAGGAGATCGCCCGCGACGGCGACACCGTCTACACCGTCCAGCATCCGGAGGAGCTGGTGGTGTTCCCCAACCCCGACGTCCGGGTCGGCCTGCGGGCGGGCCTGATGGTGGTGCGGGCCGGCTGACCCTCTCGTCTTAACACCGCTTTACCTCCCTTTACATTCCGCGCACTCATAGTTCGACGATTAAGTACGTTAACAGGTACAGCATTGTCCTTAACTATGGAGTAAGCACTATGACGACAGCAATCAGCGGTGTATCAGGCGGCGCCGGCGCCATTTCGTTCGACCCCGCGAAGGGCGCGGCGCGTCTTGCCAACAAGGTCTTTGGCGACATGGACGCCGACAAGGATGGCAAGGTAAAGAAGGAGGAATTCGTTTCCGGGCTGGAGTCGAAAGGCGTGTCGGCCGACGACGCGGCCAAGCAGTTCGACGCGATCGACAAGCAGAAGACCGGCTCGATCACCAAGACGGATCTGGAGACGGCGATCAAAAGCGGCGACTTCGCGCCGCCACGGCCCGCCGAAGGCGGCGCGCCGGCAGCGCAAGGGGGCGGCAAGCCGCAGGGAGCGGGCGGCGGTGGCGGGGCCAGCGCCGCAAGCAGCGCGACCAAGACCTACGAGGCGGCCGACACGAATGAAGATGGCACCGTGTCGCAGCAGGAGGAGCTGGTTTACAGCATCTCGCATCCATCGGAGAGCGCCTCGGACCCCAGCAAAATCGGCGGCAACATCAACGAAATCGCCTGATGACCAGCGACGGGGAGCAAACCGACATATCACGTAGGGCGGATTAGCGAAGCGTAATCCGCCATGTATGCGCCGTCGGCGGCTCGTACAACCTTTAATTACGGACGATGAGCACCGCCAGGATCGTCGCGGCGACGCCGATCACGGCGACCGCCGCGCCGATGGCAGGATGAAAACGGCGGGAGACTGTGGGGATTTTTTGAACCGGCATGGATGCTCCTTCTTGTCAGACTGTAATGTTGACTCAAGATTAGCGTGCGACCAGTTTCCAATCTATACGTCGGCCTGTATCAAAAGTAAGCAACTGTAACCAAGCCTTGGTGGCGAGTGCGAATAAAGTTGTATTTGTGGCACAAATTACTTTGTGGCGATGAGGCTGGAAGGCCCTATAATCGCTTAGTTTTTTTGCCCCCATTTTCGCCCACACATCTCCCACAAGGATAGCCTGTGAACCAATCGCTGGTCCAGAAACTGACCCGTACCAAGCCGGTCGATACTACAGTTGAACACTTACCAGCTGAGCACGCCCCAACCAGCAATGGCCTGCACCGCTCGATCGGCCTGTTCCCGCTGACGATGATCGGCGTCGGCGCCACCATCGGCACCGGCATCTTCTTCACGATGGTCGAAGCCGTGCCCAAGGCCGGTCCCTCGGTCATCCTGTCCTTCCTGATCGCCGCCATCACCGCCGGCCTGACGGCGCTGTGCTACGCCGAGTTGTCGTTCCGGATTCCGGCGTCGGGCTCGTCGTACTCGTTCGCCTACGCGACCGTCGGCGAATTCGCCGCCTTCATCATGGCCGCCTGCCTGCTGCTCGAATACGGGCTGGCGGCGAGCGCCACCGCCATCGGCTGGTCCGATTACCTGAACAACTTCCTCAACAACGCGTTCGGCTGGCACATCCCCGAGATGCTGCGCTCTCCGATGATCGTCTCGACCGCGCACGGCATCGAGATACGCGGCGGCCACGTCAACCTGCCGCCTATCATGCTGGTCGTGTTGTGCGGCCTGTTGCTGATACGCGGCACCAAGGAATCGGCCACGACCAACGCCATCATGGTGCTGATCAAGCTGGCGATCCTGATCTTCTTCATCGTCATCGCGTTTTCGGGTTTTGACATCAACAACTTCCATCCGTTCTTCAGCCCCGACAACGGCGCGCACTACACCGGCATGGCCGGGGTGACGGCGGCGGCGGCCACGGTGTTCTTCTCGTTCATCGGCCTCGACACCGTCGCCACGGCCGGCGAGGAGGTGCGCAACCCCAAGCGCAACGTGCCGATCGGCATACTGTCGGCGCTGGCGATCGTGACGGTGTTTTATATGCTGGTGGCGGTGGCGGCCATGGGCGCGCAGCCCGCGTCGAAGTTCGCCGGCCAGGAAGCCGGCCTCGCGGTGATCCTGCAAAACGTCACCGGCAAGACCTGGCCGGCGCTGGTGCTGGCGGCGGGCGCGGTGATTTCGGTGTTCAGCGTGACCCTGGTGACGATTTACGGCCAGACGCGGATTTTGTACGCGATCTCCAAGGACGGCCTGATTTCGAAATCGTTCCAGAAAGTGAATGCGAAGACGGCATCGCCGGTGCAGAACACTTTGATCGTCTGCATCGTCGTCGGTCTGGTGGCGGGTTTCGTGGATGCGACCTTCCTGTGGGACATGGTCAGCATGGGTACGCTGACGGCCTTCATCGTGGTGTCGCTGGCGGTGCCGGTGATGCGCAAGAAGGAAAACGGTAAGGGCGTAAAGGGCTTCCGCGTGCCGTTCGGTCCGTATGTGGTGCCGGGCCTGAGTATCAGCGCCTGCCTGTATCTGATGTTCGGTCTGTCGTTGACGACTTATACGATCTTTATCATCTGGATGTCGGCCGCCGTCGTGACCTATTTCCTGTACGGGATGCGCAATTCGAAATTGAATCTGCTGAAATAACTTATTTAGACTATTCGCTACAAACTGAAAAGCCCCGGTTCCGCGTTAGCGGCCGGGGCTTTTTGCTGTCGCGCGCACGGCTTATTCTGCGTCTTTGGTTGGCTTCGAGCCCAGGTACAGGCGCAGTACGAGACCGGACAGGGCGATAGCGGCAGGCAGGTTTTCGATGATGGTCAGCATGGTGATTCTCCAGTGAGTAGTTAGTTGAGTGAGCCGCGATTAACCGAAACGGGCTGCGATGTAGCGCAGTTCGGCGGCCAGGTTAGGCGAGTGGGCTTCCACGTCTTTAGCGGTGCTGCTCAGCCACCAGATGGTTTCATCGGCGCGTTCGGTGGTCGCTTCTGCAACAGCGGCTGGCTTCCGGGCAAACAGCGCAGCGAACAGTTGACGTACGGCGTTGGCGACATTGCCTGCGTAGTTGGCGTTGGTGTTAGTGTTGAAAGTAGTCGAGTTCATGAGAAGCTCCTGTAAATGTTCGTTTGATGCAGTGCAGTATGCGCCGTTTTCAGAAATAAAAAAAATTTTGATTTGTGATAGTCGCCATTAGTTTTCTGTATAACTTGATGTTTTCCCTATGAAACATCAGTTCTTAGTAGCAATAATTCCGTGAAGATTTTTTTCACGAGGAAGCCGCATTCGGTCATTGAAATGTGCGAATGGCAATAGTGGCCGCGACGCGCCGCCGGGACGGATGAAGATATACGATATGCTGATAGTGGATATCGATTTGATTTGTCAGATCAATGACGGAGGCGATGGGCGAGCATGGAGCACACCGAGCAACGACCAAACTAAAAAGCCCCGGCACCGCGTTAGCGGCCGGGGCTTTTTGCTACGGCGGGCACGGCTTATTCGGTGTCTTTGCCTGGGCGGGCACCCAGATAGAGGCGCAGTACGAGGCCGGACACGGCGATAGCGGCAGGCAGGTTTTCGATAATGGCCAGCATGTGATTCCCCTTAAATTAACTGTGTGATACCGAGATCAGCCGAAGCGGGCTGCGATGTAGCGCAGTTCGACGGCCAGGATGGGCGAGCGGGCTTCCAGGTCTTTAGCGGCGCTGCTCATCCACCAGCTGGCTACCTCGACGGGTTCCGCAGTCGCTTCGCTCGTCACTGCGACTGGCTTTCGTGCAAACAGCGCGGCGAACAGTTGACGTACGGCGTTGGCGACATTGCCCGCGTAGTTGGCGTTGGTGTGAGTGTTGAAAGTGGTCGAGTTCATGAGGAGCTCCTGTAAATGTTCGTTTGATGCAGTGCAGTATGCGGCGCTTTCAGAAATAAAAAAAATTTTAATTTATGATACGTGCCATTCGAATTTTGCATAACTAGGTGTTTTGTCTATGAAACATTCGTTCTGAACGGTAACTTTTTATTGTGGTTTTTTTTTCGGGGCTAGACTGCCTTGGGCTATTATTGCTGTCCTATTGGCAATAATTGGATGGAGTTGGGATGTCCCTGCGCACGAAATTCATGCTGGCACTGCTGTTGACCGGATTGGCGGCGGTGGCGATGGTCGGCGGGCTCGCCTATGTGGGGATGACCAAGAAAGTCGACACCATCCGACGAGAGCGGGCGGCGGAGCACTTCTACACCGCCGTGAGCGGATATTTGCACGCCTACGGCAGCTGGCAGGCGGCGATCGCCGTCGAACCCTTCGACAACTATATGCGGCGCTATCAGGATCTGCGCGGGGATCGGCGTCCACCGCCCGGCGGGCAAGGGCCGGATGACGGGCGTGGCCCGGACCAGGGGCCAAGGCCCGAGCCTGGCGGCGAACCGGAGGCGGATGGTCCGCCGGACGCCAACGCGCGCCTGCCGCAAGCGCCGTTGCCGGGACAGGCGCCGCCGGTCGGCCGCCGCCCGCCACCGCCGCGCGCCAATGGCGAGCCGCCGTTCCACTTCATCCTGGCCGATCAGGACTTCCGCGTTCTGCTGGGGGCCGGCGTGTACCGCCATGGCGAGGCGCTGCCGCCCGCCGCGCGCAAGGATGCGCGGCCGATCGAGGTGGACGGGCGCGTTGTCGCCTACGTCTCGCCGGAAGGCGTGATCACGCCGAGCAAACAGGAACTCCAGTATCTGCAGGCGATGCGCGAGGCGCTGGTGGCCGGCGTGACCGGCGCCGCCGCGCTGGCGCTGGTGCTGGGCGTTTTGCTCAGTCGCGGCATGAGCCGCAAGTTAAGCCATCTTACCGGCGCGGTGCGGGCGATGCATGGGGGCTCGCTGCTGCAGCGCGTGCCGGTCGAGGGCCGCGACGAGGTGGCGACGCTGGCCAGCGCCTTCAACGACATGAGCGAGAAGCTGGCCCGCACGCACGAGGAATTGCAGGCCTCGCACCAGACCATCCTGGCGCAGGCCGAGCAAATGCGTGAGCTGAGCGTGCGCGACGCGCTGACCAAGCTGCATAACCGCCGCCATTTCGACGAAAGGGCGACCACGCTGTTCAGCCACGCGGTGCGTCACAAGCAGCCATTCACGATGGTGATCGGGGATATCGACTTCTTCAAAAAGATCAATGACCAGTTCTCGCACGCCACCGGCGACGCCGTGCTGCGCCACGTTGGCGAGATCCTGCGCAGCCACATGCGCCTGAGCGATCTGGTGGCGCGCTACGGCGGCGAGGAATTCGTCCTGGCCTTGCCGGAGACCGAGCTGCCGCAGGCGGCGGCGCTGTGCGACAAGCTGCGCCACATGATAGAGCACTTCCCGTGGCACGAGGTCCATCCCGACCTGAAGGTCACCATGAGCATGGGCGTGTATGCCGACCTGGCGGCGGGGACGGCGGAGGCCATGCTGCAAAAGGCCGATGCGCTGCTGTACCGCGCCAAGCAGACGGGCCGCAACCGCGTCTGCTTCGGCTAGCGCGGTCGCGGGTCAGTTCCGGCGATCGAGCCAGCGGCCGCCGAACATGGTGCACATCAGCGACAGTACGATCAGCGCGATGCCGGCCCATTGCCAGCCGGTGACGACGTCGCCCAGCAGCAGCATGCCGGCGCTGATGCCGACCACCGGCACGCCCAGGCTGAACGGCGCCACGCGGTTGACGGGGTGGCGCTTGAGGAGCCGGGTCCACATGGCGTAGCCGAGGATGGTGGCCATCCAGCCCAGGTAGGCGACCGAGGCCCAGGTGGTCCACGGCGCGCCGGTCCAGTGCCAGCGGGTGGCCGGATCGTCGAACGCCAGCGACAGGCCGATGAACGGCAGGATGGGCACCAGGCTGCACCAGACCATGAAGCTGACCACGTCGAATTCCGGCGTGGCCTGCTGCGCGCGGCGCACGACGATATTCGAGGCGGCCCACATCGCCGCCGCCATCAGGGTCAGTACGAAGCCGCCGGCGGTGGTGCCGCCGGCATGGCCCGGTTCCACATAGTTCATGCCGAAGCAGACCAGCCCGAGCGCCGCCAGTAGCAGGCCGCCCTTCAAGGCCCGGCTGGCACGCTCGCGCAGCAGCACGAAGCCGAACAGGGCGGTGAAGAACACCTGCGTTTGCAGGATGACCGACGCCAGCGAGGCCGACATGCCGACCTTGAGCGACAGGAACAGCAGTCCGAACTGGCCGACGCCCTGGCACAGGCCATAGGCGACTATCCATTTGACGGGCAGCTTGGGCGGACGCACGACGAGGATCAGCGGCAGCACCGCGAAGACATAGCGGGCGGCGCCCAGCTGGAACGGCGTCAAGTCCTTGAGGCCGATTTTCATCGCGACGAAGTTGGTGCCCCAGATCAGGACCACGGCCAGGGCGGACAGGAGGTCGCGGGTGCTGAATGGGGCGGATGGGGAACTCATCTCCCCATGTTAGCAGTCTTACGCGACGTTGCGGACGATGGCTTCGCTGTGGACGGTGATTTTTGCGGCGTCGGCCTGCAACAGGCGGATGCGGCGCTGCACCAAAGGCCAGCCGGACCACGGCACGGCGGCGGTGTCGGCTGCGCTGTTAGCCGGCGTGGTGGCCGCCAGCGCGGGCGACGGCGCCGGCGTCCTGCGCGCGTGAGGATCGAGCGCCTGCGACAGGATGCCGACCACCTGGACGTGGCTTTCCTCCAGCATGGCGTTGACCGGCTCCTTCGGCAGCTCCGTCACATGGCGGCGCAGGATCGAGCGCAGGGCCGCCACGTGCGCCACCAGCAGGTAGTTCTGCACGATGAACAGATTGATGTCCTCCACCGCGCGCTGCTTGCTCGATGGCTCGTCGAGCATGCGCACCAGCGCGGAGCTGAGCGAGGCCAGGCTGTCCATCAACCGTTTGCGCTCGATGCGGTAGGCGAAATCGTCCTTGCCTTTACCTTGCAGCAGATCGAAGCTGGCTTGCATGTAGCGCAGGTTCACGTCCAGCACCTCGCGGATGAGGCGCGGCAGGGTTTGATATTCCCAGTTGGCCAGTACGAAGCTGAAGGCCGTCGCCACCGCCGCGCCGATGAAGGTGTCGACCAGGCGCTCCATGATCAGGTCATTGTTCCCCGGCGCGATCAGGTGCATCTGCAGCAGGATCATGATGCTGACCGCGATGGCGGCGTAGCGGTAGCGCAGGTAGATGAAGGTGGGCGTGGCCACCGTCGCCAGCACCAGGATGCCGAGGATGAACGCGGGGTGGTTCAGGAAGCGGATCACCAGCGCGGTGATCACGCAGCCGATGACGGTGCCGATGATGCGGTCGCTGCGCCGCTGCTTGGTCATGCTGAAGCTGGGCTTGAGGATGATCACGATGGTCAGCACGATCCAGTAGCTGTGCGCCGCGTATGGCAGCCACGCGGCCACCGCCAAGCCGACCGAGATCGCCATCGCCACCCGCAGCGAGAAGCGGAAGATCGGCGAATCCATGCGCAGGTGCGACAGGATCATGCGCAGCTCGTACTTTTGCTGCGACAGGAAGGGGCCCATGTCGGCGTCCACCCAGAACGGCGTGGTGTCGTAGACCTTCTGGCTGGCCTGATGCAGCTCGCCGATCATCTTGATGATGGCGCGGATCTTGTTGCGCTGGGCGCGCAGCACCGCCAGCGCTTCCTGTTGCGGCTTGCCCTCGTCGATGCGGCGCTGGATCGCCGCCAGTTCCGCTTCGACGGCGTCCAGCTCCGGCGTGTAGCTGATCTCCGCATACGAGGCCTTCTTGCGGGTGACGTCGTAGGCCACCGATTCGATATCGCGCGCCGCCTTGTAGGCCAGGTCGTGCAGCGTCGTGAGCACCGGCGAATCGGCCAGGTGCATGCGCAACTGCGCGTAGTCGGTGTGGGTCGACAGGATCAGCTCATACAGGTCCAGCATGCAGACGTGGACCTGCACGACGATGGCGTCCTTGCTGTTCTGGTGGGCGCGCAGGATCAGGTCGCGCGATGCTTGCTGGCGGTCGGCCAGCACGCTTTGATGGCGCACCAGTTTATTGAACTGCTCATTGAGGTTGTAGCGGGTATCGTAGAAGTCGGCCTTGATGTCGATGTAGGCGGCCAGTTCGAACAGCGCCTCGGCCAGCACCTGCTGCTTGATGCGGTGGCGCAGTATCCACGAGATGCCCATCGCGTACGCCAGATAGGCCACCGCGCCCAAGGTGAACAAGCCGGTATGGATGAACGACTGCTTGACCGTCATCGAATGCTCCATCGACATGGTCATGATGAACAGCGTGGCGAGTTGCAGCGGCATCGACTTTTTGCCGTAGACGACCATCATGCAGGCGAGGAAGCTGATCAGTACCAGCATCGTCAGCAGCAGCCAATGCAGCGGCGCGCACAGGCTGATCAGCAAGGTGACGGCGCTGCACAGCAGCACCGAGGCGCTCATCTCGTTGAACTTGTGGCGCAGGGGGCTGGGCATG
>Ga0105244_10000657_pt1 | contig 30341 bp, 33 predicted proteins | sample KBSM44metaG_FD_80423 | JGI IMG/M metagenome (GOLD analysis project Ga0105244, IMG submission 80423) | Miscanthus rhizosphere microbial communities from Kellogg Biological Station, Michigan, USA - KBS M4-4 metaG | ecosystem: Host-associated > Plants > Roots > Rhizosphere > Soil | place... | reverse complement strand
TGCCCCACTTCATCCAGGGGTTCGCGGCGCTCGCACAGGATCAGTTCGACGAGGCACTGGCCCACTACGAACACGGCCTCACGCTAAATACGACGAACGCCGCCCTTTCAGGCGACATCCAAAAGGTGATCGACGGCATTCGCTCATTGAAGCACTCCACAGTGCCATCCGACAGTGCCGCGGACGTGCCCGAGGATTCGTCAGCACACATCCTGTTGGCAAACTATCAGCAGCAGGGCCACGCGCACTGACCCGAGGCCCGAACTCGCCTGATAGCCAGATACCGCCGCCTTCATGATCGATTCGACCACGCAGCTCGCCGCCATGATTCGCGCGCAGTTCAGCGCGCAATTTCAGGCGCAGGCCAAAGCCCGCGGCCTGGCAGCGCGTGAAACACCAAGCGATGGCCGACTCGCCAAACCAAAGGGTGAGCCTGACGCCCATGTCGCCGGCAGCACGGATGCTCAAATCCAGCAGATGGTCGCATTGCGTGTGCGGGCACTATCGCCTGATGATCCGCAGCGCCAACGAAAAGCTTTCCGCCTGTTCCTCGAGTCGGTGCTCATGCAGACCTTCGGCCGCGAGCGCATCGACGGCATCGCCTTCGATCAGATGGTCGATGCCGTGATGCAGCGCATGGAAGGTGACGAGGAACTCCACGCAGCGCTGCGCGAAGCCGGCGACCTCCTGCTGGCCGACTCGCAGCCGACCATTGCCGCCAAGCGCTGACGCGTTTCAGCCGTTGGCTTTCGCGCCTGGCGCAACAACCAGATCGGCAAGATCGCCCCCGAGTGGCGCGGCGATGCCACCCAGAATTCGGCGCGCGAAACGTTGCACGTCGCTGGCATCCTTCACATCCCCCGTCAGCAGCGCTTGCGCATAGCGACCGGACATGTTGGCCCGGTCGAGCCTCAAGGCCAGTTCCGCGTGTTCGCCCGCTTCGCCCGGACGTCCCTGCATCGCCAAAACCACAGCCAAGCCACCGTGGCTCTCGGCAAAGTTCCGATCCAACGCGAGCGCTGTTTCGAAGCTTTCATGCGCGCCCGCGAGGTCGCCTTGAAGGATCTGCGTCCACCCGAGGCCATGCCACGTACCAATGTGCTGCCCCATGACCGAGAGGGCCTGTCGAAACGCTCTGAATGCGTTCCCCAGATCGCCCGCCAGCAGAGACGCGAAGCCACGCGTCGACCAGGCTCGGCCATCTCCAGGGTGACGTTGAAGCGCTGCATCCGCAAATTGACCTGCCGCAGCCGCGTCACGTTGCGCCAAAGCCAAGGTCGCGCGCGTCACGAACGCTTCAACCGGTTGCTCGGGCGGCGTGCCGTTGCTCAGGCTCAGCACGCACCAACGCTGTGCCGCCTCGAAATTCGATGCGTCGATCGCGATCAGGCTGGCAACACCGGCAGCTTGTGGGTCAAGCGTTCGTTGCTGCTCTGCGCCAAGGGTCCACTCCATCGCCCGGTCGAGCTGTCTGTCGTGGTGCAGCGCGCGCAGCCAGAGCTGCTGCAACGCACGTGCAGCGACCGGCGGCTGACCCGTCACCGTCTGGGACGCGGATGCTGCGCTACCCGCTTCGAGCACTGACGCCAGTCGTGCCACGCATTCAGCATGCCGGCCGCGTCGCAGTTCGATGAAGGCGATGTTGTGCATCAAGACATCGAGGAAGCCGGGAGGCGGATCCTGCGTGTCAGTGAGCGCATCAAGCACCGACAGTGCTTCGTCGTAGCGCTGTTGCGCCAGCCAAAAATCACCCTCTCGCAGCCGCCAACCCAGCACATCTTCGGACAGTGAGTGGGCTCGGCGCAGATGCAGCTCTGCTCGCTCCCACTCGCCACACGACAGCGCCGCCTCGAAGGCGGTGATGAGCAGTGAGTTGTTCGAGGGATCCTCACGAAGAAATCCCTCCATACGGTCGAGGCGCTGCAGTGAGGCGACCACGCGCGGATCGTCGCGCTGCGAAGGTTCGGCCGTGGTGTTGGCTTGGGTTTCAGAGGTATCGGTCATGGCAGCAATGCGATGTCAAGAAGTGGATGAGTGACTCGCGTGTCATAGAGACACATCGAGCCTGGAATCCTTGTCCAGAAGTTCGCGCAGGCGCAGGAGCCCCTGGCGATGCAACTGAGAAATGCGACCGCGCGTGACGTTCATTCGCGCGGCGATCTCGTCAAACGGGATCTCTTGCAGGTAATGGTGACGGATCACCGTCTTTTGCTGGTCACTCAGCTGATCCACCAGGCCCCGCAAGACAGCACCCAACTGGCGAATCTCCGTCTTGCGGAAGTAGCTCACCTCAGGCGAGATTGCATGCGCGCCAGCTTCGCTGTCGAAGGCTTCCGCATCGACCATGCCGGTATCCTCCAACAACACGCCTAGCGCGATGCCGATACCAACCTCGGCAAGGTACTTGAACAATTTGTCGGCGCTACGCGCATCAGATGCGGCTGAGTGCCGTTCTCCCTCGGATCCTTCGATGCTGCCTTGAGCTGCGGCTTCCTTGATGGCCGCCATCCGCTCTTGCTGGAGCCGAGTGCGCACGCTGATCTGCTGATTCTTCTCCGTCAAGCGAACGAGACCGTTCAGGATCGAGCCTTGCACCCGCTTGGATGCGAAGGTCTTGAATTGAGCGCCTTGGGACGGATCGAAACGATCCACGGCCTCTACCAGCCCAATCCTCGCAAGCTGCAGGTAGTCCTCAAACTCGACGTCGTCATGCGTGCGGCGGCCATAGACGGTGGCGGCCATCATCCGCGCATAGGGCAGATAGTGCCGGATCAGCAGGTCGCGCGCTGCCTCGTCGCTGTCGGCGCGCCAGCGAGCCCAGAGTGGCGCAACAAGGTCCAGACTCTCCGATGAAGCGTCCGGGACATCACGCGGCGCAGCAACATCCACCGCAGCGCCGGAAAACCGAACGAGCGTGGAAGTCAATGCGGAGCTCAAGCGTGCCATGAGTGTCTCAATGCGAAATGAGGGCCATGACTCAGTGAAAGCTGCCTACCAGCGCCTTGAGCACGAGGCTCCAGCCATCTACGAGGATGAACATCAGGACTTTCAGTGGCAAGGCGATCGTCGTCGGCGGCATCATCATCATGCCCAGAGCCATGAGAATGCTCGAGACGATCAGGTCGATCAGCAGGAACGGCAAGAAGATGACAAAGCCGATCTGAAATGCGGCACGCAGCTCCGAAAGCATGAACGACGGAATGAGCTGAACGTTGCTGATGTCGTCCATCGACTTCGGCGTCGGCGCTTTCGACAACTCGACCATGAGCGCCAGGTCCGCCTCTCGCGTTTGCCGCACCATGAATTCCCGTAGCGGCGCCACGCCTTTGCCGTACCCGTCTTCCATGGTCAGCTTGCCTGCCATGAAAGGCTCGAACGCGTCCTGGTTGACCTTCTGGAGCACGGGTGACATCGTGAAAAGCGTCAGGAACAACGCCAAGCCGATCAACACCGTGTTGGGCGGCGTCTCGTTCATGCCGATCGCATGCCTCAACATCGACAGCACGACGATGATGCGCAAGAAGCTCGTCAAGCACACCAGCAACGCAGGCAACACAGCCAGCACGGTGAGCCCAAGGACAATCCGAAGCGCTTGGGCTGTCTCGGTAGCGGGAGTGATAGCAGTGTTCGTTCCACTTGTGGACGTGCCAAGATTCGCAGGTTTCGCACGCAAAGAGCTCGCGGTCGTTGACTGATGAGCCACTGCCGATCGGCTTTGCGCGCTGGTTGAAGGTTGCGCTTGCGCAGACGCAGCCGCGGCGGTAGGCGCTGCCGACGGCGCCAGTTGCGGTCCAGCTTCGCGCTTGAGCAGGGGCGCAACCTCCGATGCTGGCTCTGCGTCACGTACCCGTTCGGTATTCGGTGGCGTCATGGCAGGTGCACCCGCCCCCTCGGCTTCTTGGGCCTGCGCCTTGCCGAAGAAAGCTGAGAGCGCCACAAGGACGACGATCTGAATCAATGCGAAAAGCCACGCCTGCTGTGGGCCTGCAGTTCCGTGCCGCTTCATTCTTGCCCCTGCTCGGACTTCGGGGCCACTGACTCAGGCGCCAGCGCCTCCGACAGCACCTGGATCGATTGATCCGTGCAGCCTAGCAGCAACCGCTTGCCGTTCCAGACCACCACATGAAGGCTATGGCGCGGTGACAGTCGGGCGCTCGAGACGCGCTCGATCTCGCGCGAAGACGCTGTGTCGATCAAACCACCTAGCCGAAACCACGACATGACAGATCTGGCGCCTGCATCGGCTTTTGCTTGCTTACGACGTGCTGCGATGACGCCACACGCCAACAGCCCACCCACAAACAGAGTTGCAACCCACCAGCGGTCGCCAGCACCTTCACCTTCGCTGCTCGTAGCATCGCGCCGTACGGGGATGCTCGACGGAAGCGGAGCACCGCCAGCGTGAGGCGCAGCAGGCTGGGACGCCGGATCAGCCGCGGGCAGGACGGACTGCGGCCATGCCGTGACGGTGAAAGTCACGCCGACAAATGCGATTGCAGCCAACGCCATGCGTCCCGCATCGCATCGCCCAAAGATGCTCCCGGCACGCTTTCGATCTTCCACTTGCATCCGCTGCACCACGTCGTACATCCGTCAGTTTCCTGCTGTCAGCCCCAACGCAATGGGCAGTTCCGTGATTCGTACTGCAAAGTGCCCGTCCACTGCCACCAGCTGTCCACGCGCAACAACCTTTCCTTCGATCGTGAGATCAACGGCCTGGTCGATTTCCCGGTCTAGCCGCAGCACCTGATGCTCTTTGGCCCCGAGGAGCTCGCCCACAGAAATGCTGGCCTCGCCAACCATCACCTGCAGTTTGGCCTTGATCTGGTGAAGCGGATTCCAGTCCTTGAGAACGGGACTGCTGCCATCAGACTGAAGCGTGTCGCCATCAGACCCCGCGTGCAGATCCGGTAACGCGATGATCTGGGCGGTTGGGTAAGCGGCCTGCCCCAGTCCTGCACGAGTTCTGCTTTCTGTCGCACCGATGCGGTTGTCGGTCACGATCCCTTCCACGGCCTTTGTCATTTGAAACTTCCCTTAGATGAATGAATGTTTGGTTTGCTGCCGTTGCCAATTGGTGGCGATGCGAGAGTTGCAGCCTGAGCGGACGACAAAGGGGCCGAGAGTTCCACTGCCAGATGGCCCCCACTTTGTCCGAGCCAGCCATCGCACACTTGGTGGCCATCAGAGCCCACCACCAACGTGGGCGCGTCAAGACGATGAGATAGCGGGACGACATCACCAACACGCAGCGCCTGAATCTGGCCGAGGTTGAGTTGTGCGCCCTCCAGCATCACGCGCAAAGTCACGCGCCGGTCAGCAAGCGCGTGATCCAGGCGTGTCTTCGCCTGCGGCGTTGAAGGCGCACCTGTGTCCACCCGGGATGCACTCTTGGCGTCGGGTCCGATTGCTGCGACCACGGCCTCCCAAGGCAGTGCAAGCGTCCATTCACCGCCACACCAGGCAGCACGGACACACAGCGCACCCGACCAGGCAGCTGCAGGCGGTGCTTGATTCCGAACGCCCGCACCGGATCGCGCGTCAAGGTCAAAGCCATCAAGAAAGATGTCGATGCGGCGCATCCAGTCGTCCCAGGCCTTGCGTGCCGATGCCCCCGCCAAGCTCTGGCTGAGCGAGCCAGCTTTTGCTTGGACGCTCGAACCAGACCCCGTGTCGATCGCAAACATGCGATCAGCAATCGCGCGCATCGCAGGCGTCCTTTCATCGACGCTGATCGCCGACGCGCCATCAAGCGCTGGCAGCACCCCGGAAGAGGCACGGCGCGGCTCTTCAAACGACCAGCAAGCGGAAGCTTCGGATGCAAGCCGCCACATGCCGTTGGGCTCGAAAACCTCGACGCTGGGCTTGGAGATTTCACCGACCTGTGCAGGAAGCCACTCGTCCCGCCATGCCGCAACAACATTGACGAATCGCAGTGCCAGCGCGTTCCGCTGTGCAAGCGACCAGCTGCGCAAGGCGCGAGCTTTTCGCTCGGACGCGCTGCCATCCAACAGCATCGAAGGCTCCCCTTCGTGAGAAACGGCAGCTGTCATCTGCTTTTCATCGAAAAGAGTTCCTGCAGCATGTCGTTGGCGGTCGAGATGACCTGCGAACTGGCCTGGTAGCCGCGCTGCATGATGACCAGATCGCTGAACTCCTGCGACAGGTCGACGTTGGAGATCTCCACCCGGCCGGATTGCACCGTGCCGAAGGCGCCCTCGGTCGCGCCGCCGTAGTGCCAGGCGTTCTGGTCCAGTGCTTCGAACTGGTTGTTGCCAATCGAAGCCACTGCGCCAGGCGAATCGAATCGCGCCAGCGCCAGCCTCGCTCCTTTAAGGGTCTGTCCGTTCGAATAGCTCATGACCAGCGTGCCCGTCGTGTCGAACGCAGTGGCACTGAGTGCACCGGGCCCCACACCGTTCTGGGAGTCGACCTTGAGCGTCGTCTGTCCGGCGAAAAGCACGACATCGGAACTGAAGTCCAAAGACAGCGCCATCGCCGGTTTGCCGCTCGGGGTGTAGGCGACCTGGACCGTTGACGTGGCGGGCGTCGGCTTGCCGTTGACGAACACCATCTCACTTGTGTTGACGACAGTGGTGCCGTCCATCAACTCGAGCTTCATGGTCGTGCCCGACTCGCCCGCGGACTTGACCGAGAATTTCATCGTGAGTGCGTGACTGGCCCCTCCAGCATCGATGACTGTGATGCCACCGATTGTTTGCTCCGCGACGGTGTTGGACAAATTGCCCGAAAATTCCACGCGCGATGTCGGCTTGCCAAGGTTCATCATCTTGCCGGCCAGAGAGACAGGCACGAAGCCCCCGTTCTCGTCCATGGACATGACCTTTTCGCCGTTGGTCCGACTGACCAGGATGCCATCGTTGTCGAACTTGAACTGCCCAGCTCGCGTGTAGGCCAGCTTTCCCTGCTCGTCCTGCAGAACGAAGAGCCCTTGACCGTCGATGGCCATGTCCAAATCGTTGCCAGTCTGGCGAAGCTCGCCCTGTTTGAACGAGATCGACGTTCCTGCAGTGTTAAGCCCGAAGCCCATCTGCTCGCGATGATCGGCGTTGCCACCGCTGAGATTTCCTCCGGTGTAGAACATGTCTGCAAACTGCAAGCTTGAGCTCTTGAAACCGGGCGTATTCAGGTTCGCAGTGTTGTTCGCGATGACGCGCAACCCCTGCGAGTAACCCAGCAAACCAGTCATGCCAACGTAAATTGAATCAAGCATTGGATTTCCTTCGAAGCGATATCGCGCTCAGCGCACCGCAGCAAGTTGGCTGAGCGACACCCTGTTCATCGTCCCGCCCGCGAGTGTCTGCACCGTCAGCAGCGGAGCGTCGCCCGAGAGCGACAGGGCACTGACCGTGCCTGTCACAAGGCCCGTTGCCGTGTTCACATCGACCGTCTTGCCGATCAGGCCAACCGACTGAAGCGCTGCCTGATTCGTGATCAGGGTTTCGATCTTGGTGTTGAGCTGCTGCGTTTGTTCGAGACTGGTGAACTGCGCCATTTGCGCCATGAACTGCTGGTTGTCCATGGGCTTCAGCGGATCCTGATACGTCAGTTGCGTCAGAAGAATCTTGAGAAAGTCTTCCATACCCAGGCTGTTGGCCTGTAGGTTGGTCGCGCCCGAACCGCTCACTGCATCAATGGCCATCACGCCTCCTTGGAATCAATTGAATCGAACATGTTTGAGTTGGCATCGCCACCCGCGGCAGAAGCGATGTGCGACGAGGTCGCTACGTCGTCACGCCAGACAACCTGGCCATTGCAAACGACCTGATGCAGACGCTCCCCTCGTATGCGCATGCCGCGCTGCAAATCGGCGACCCACTGCGGCAACATTGCAGCAAGCGTGGCATCGTCGGCTCGCATCGCGATCCAGACCGCCTGTCCGCGCGGAGTGCTTTCCTCATGCAACCTGACCGGCGCTTCGGTCCCGGACACGGCCCGCCCCGCCCCTGCACCTGGCTCTGTCCCTGCGCCGACAGAATCCATCTGACCCTGCGCCTCATCTCCTCTCGTCTGCTCAGACACAGCCGTCGATGCAGCATCGTCCGACGACCGCAAACCCACCGGGGTGGATACGAGCGTCACAGCAGCAGAAGCAGACGGCATCAATGCTTGCATGCCTGCGGTGAGCAGCACCTGGGAAGAGATGCTGTTGGTCGCCTGCAGTGCAGAGAGCACAGTGCCAGTGACAACGCCGGTTGTGGCCCGAACACCATTCGGCACACCGGCCACCCCAGCTTCGGCCGATTGATCGGCGAGGAACTGCTCTGCGCCCTGCCCGCGATCGGAGATCTCACGCTCCGGAACTGGCCCCTTGGGCGGCCCGGATTTCGCAATGGACGTCGCTTGGCGCATCTTCCCAAGTTGAGGGGCGCGCGCTGTTGCAACAGCGTCTTCGGTGCGCTGCTGCCCGTGGGCAGTCCCGCCGGAGCCGGAGCCACTTCGCGCTGTATTCACGGGCTTGAACCAACTGTTCATTTGAGCCCGTTCCATCTCACGCGCCCATGCGAGTTGACGCTCGGCGTTGTCGCCTTGATGGGAGCCGTTCTGTGATGATCGGCTGACCAGACTCGGCAAGCCTGGTGCCGCACCTGCGGGGTTCGTCGCACTCATAGAGTCTGCTCCTGTACGTTGGCAGGCGTGCGCGCGGTGACCGAACGAGCAAGCCAATCACGGTCCTTCTCGTTGAGATCGCGCTTGCGCATCTCATCGCCGTACTGCGCAAGCGCGTCCTCTTTGTGTTGCGCGAGACCATCCAGCTTCACCTGTTGGCGAATGCATTGATCGCGCAGTGAGTCGCGATGATTGCGTTGCTCTTCGCGCGCTCGATCCAGCACGTGCCATTGATCGCGAAGGTTCGCCAGGTACGCCAGATTGCGACGGTGCGCAATCGGGTCGAGGCGTTGCTGCAAAGCTTTGCCAAGCAGCTCAGCCTGTTCATCATGCGATGCCATCAGCTGCACCAGCCTCGCTTCGGTCTCCCACAGTTGCTTTTGCGCCTGAGCCAACGCGGCCATGGCCTTGTCCAGATTCCACTGCTGACGCTGACGAACGGGCTCGAGCGCATAGACAAAACCCCGCGCGTCGAAATCCCGAGCACCTGAGGTCGATGATGTTGCCGTCGAACTCATCATGCAGCCGCCCCGCCCGACTTGGCGGTTGACGCCAAAGCACCGCGCAGGGCCTGTATGGCTTCGACACGGCTCGCGCCACCAGTGCTCTGACGCAACCAGGCCTGCAGCGCGGGTTCGATGTCCAATGCGCGGTCAAGCTCGGCGTTGGAGCCTCGCTCGTACGCGCCGATGTCGATCATCTGCCGGTTGCGCTCCAGCAATGCCAACTGCTGCACAGCAGCGACCGCCAGCGCTCGCTGGGCCGCATCGGCCAGGTCAGGCATCAGGCGGCTCACACTTTTAAGAACATCGATTGCGGGGTAGTGGCCGCGGTGGGCAAGCTGTCGCGACAGCACAATGTGGCCGTCCAGGATCGCGCGCAAGGCGTCCGATACCGGCTCATTGAAGTCGTCGCCTTCCACCAAGACGGTGAGCAACGCCGTGATCGAACCACCTCCGGGCGCCATGCCGCAGCGCTCGCACAGTTCGGGCAACTCGGCGAAGACCGATGGCGTATAGCCACGTGCCGTGGGTGGTTCACCCGCAGAAAGACCAACTTCGCGACGCGCCATCGCAAAGCGCGTGATCGAATCCATCGTCAGCAGGACATGACGACCTTCATCCCTGAAGTGTTCTGCGATCGACAGCGCAGCGTAGGCTGCGCGCAACCTTGCCAATGCCGGCTGATCCGAGGTGGCCACGACGACCACCGACCTTGCAAGGCCTTCGGGTCCAAGTTGCTTTTCAATGAACTCGCGAACTTCGCGCCCGCGTTCGCCGATCAAGGCGATCACGTTGATACCGCCCTGCTCTGCGTCACCCTGTGCCTTGACATGGCGAGCCAGCAGGCCGAGCAACGTGCTTTTTCCAACGCCGCTGCCCGCGAATATTCCCACGCGCTGACCAAGGCCCAGCGTGAGAAGGCCGTCGATACTGCGGATGCCCGTCTCCAGCACCCGATTGATGGGCGGACGGCGCATCGGATTGATCGGCGAGGCCTTCAACGACCGGCGGGCGGCAACCACCGGCTTGGGCCTGCCATCGAACGGCTCGCCAAATCCGTCGATTACGCGCCCGAGCAGCGCGTCGCCGACACCGATTTGCGAATCGGCGCCGAGCGCATGAACCTCGCACCCTGCGGCGATTCCCTCCACAGAACCGTAAGGCATCAGCGTCACGCGACCCGGCTTCAAGCCGACAACTTCGGCCAGCACACTGGGCGCCGTGGTGCTGTCACGCCCGGGCGTACCATTCATCCGGTCTTGCCCGCTCGGCCTGACCATGATGCGGCAAAGCTCGCCAACGGACGCGTCCGGACCCAGCGCATCGATGGCCAGACCCTGCATCTCACGCACCCAGCCGACCCGACGACGCAGATCGACGTCCCGAAGCGCTAGGCGACTGACAGCAAGTGCATCCATGTCAGGCAGTCCCGCTCGAAGGAGTGCTAGGCGGTGCGGCCCTTGACCGCAGCAACAGATCGCGCAGAGCGCCCAGCTGCGTGTCAAGGCGCGCGTCAAGGCCGCCTTCCGGAGAGCGCACGATGCACCCACCCAGCGTCATCTCTGCATCCGCCACCCATTCGATGGCCTCGTTCGCCAGGAGGTCAGCTGCCGCATCGGGTTCTCTTTGCAAAGTCGCCAAGTCGTCGGGATGAAGGTGCACAGCCACCAGCCGGCGCCCGCGCATCGCGCGCACCGACTGCAACAGTTGCGCGCGAAGACCGTTGGCTGTGACGACGTGGTCGCCGAGCACCCGACAGACCGCCTCGAAGGACAACGCAAGCATGTCTTCCTCGGCGGCCGCGAGCCGTGCCTCGACTTGCTGAGGCAGCGCCTCGATCAGTTGGGCGAGGACCTTGACCCGCGCCTGATAAGCGACCTGTGCTTGCTGCGTGAGCTCCCGGTTGAGGCTTTCAGTGCGCTCGGCCAATTCGCGCTGTGCCTTGCGAGTGGCCAACTCACCGGCTTGTCGGGCCTCGTCTGCCGCTCGCTCTCTTCCTTCGGCCAGCCCCTTGGCGAGCCCTTCTTCGTGACCACGCCGGTATCCGGCCTCTTGGTCTCTCGCGGGCACTGCGTTAGCGGCGACTGAGACCGACACAGGGACGGACGCTGCCGCCTCGCCGGCAACTGGTGCTCGCTGTGCGGGCAAACGCACCGGAGCCTCCGTAGTCGCGCGAGGTGGTTGCGTGATGGCAGGGCGTGGGCGCCCCGGCGAGACCTGGCCCTGCAATACAACATCGCGAAGGACTCGCACCGACGACAGCTCTTCGCTGCCGCTTGGCGGTCCCTCCCGCTGAGGTAGTACTGCCGTCATTTCCGAGTGCTCCTTGCGGACGCGCCGTGGCCCCAAAGGCGCGAGAACGACTGTCTGATTCTTTTCCACGGCGCTGGGGGCAACTTTGCAGCCGCTGGTGCTGAACGGACATGCTGGGCCACGCCCTCGATCAGCGCCGCTCGCAAGCCCGACGGAACTGCAAAACCGTCCATTGCAGACGACTGTTCCGCCATTGCGCCCTCCAAGCGTCGGCGCTGAACAGGCTCCATTGCGCGCAGAAGCGCATCGCGCCAAGGCCAGGCTGCTATCTGCAGCCAATGGGCAATGAGCCCCACGGGCTCTGCGCGAAGATACTCGACGGCACGTTGAACCCCCGACTCGTCGAGCGTCATGAGCATGGATTCGTCAGACACGGCAGAGCCTGCCTGTACGTGCGCTGTGGCCTCCGCGATAAGCGTAGCGTCCCGCTCGATGCCCAATGCCTCCAATTCCGCGAGCAGCCTGCGCATTTCTTCGCGCTCGCAAACCGGAAGCGCATTCAACATCCATCCGCGGTCCAAGGGCGTCATCGCGTGCAGCAGCAGCGCCGCATGGCGCGCGCCGCCGGTTTCCTGAGGCAACGACGCCATAGCGGCCCCATAGCCCGATATCCCGGCAGGCATATCCGCTCCAACGACCGAGCCACCAACCAGCGAAGCCATCAGCCGTTCCTTCGCGTGTTGCCCGCAGTGCCGGCGGATGCAGGACTTGGTTCATTCAGCCAATCACGCACGCGGCTCAATGCTGCAGCACGTTCGGCGTCGCTGAGCGCCGCACTCGGTGCTCCTGCTCCACCAACGGCACCATGCAGCCGGTCGCGCCACGCAGCGCGCACAATCCAGGCGATTGCCACAACGGCCAACGCAACGGCCAGAAGCCACCGAAGCCAGCCCAGCTCACCTGTATCCGGCGCTTGTGAGACGGTTGTGGCCGTACTCGCTCCCTCCGTTGCCGGCGATTCGGGGTTGCCACCAGCTGCGGGCACGCCAGACTCCGGTAGCGCGATCGCCTGCGACGAAAGCGATTGGACGACCACGGTGTCGCCGCGCTCTATCGAAGCTCCAACGGCCGCCGCGAGCACCTTTCGCAGTTGTTCTTCCTGCGCGACGTCCAATGCTTTTCGGACCACCGCGACGACTTGCACACGACGAATGGAGCCCGGCTGGCTGACCACCTGCTCGACGCGCCGACCCACCGCGTACTCCACGTCGCGCTGCGCGCTGCCTGCGCGCGGTGCGGCAGTATCGATCGCACGCGTGTCGGCGCCGCCGCCATCACGAAGCACCTCGCGCTCGCGCACGACCACACCCGTTGCCTGCAGGCCTGAGCGTGAGGCCGCAGGCAGCACATCCTCCGTTGTCGTGCGTATCTGATCCATGTTTAGCGTTACATCAACGCTGGCAAGCGCCTGTCCTTGGCCAAAGCTGCGATCCAGTACTGCCGACACCTTACGCACCAGATATGCCTCGGTGTCGCGTTTCAGATCCAGCCGCGCAGCATTGGCGTCGACGTCGCCGTTGCCTGCATCCGCGCGTGTGAGTGCGACGCCGTGACCATCCACGATGGTGACGTCCTGCGTCGCCATGCCCGGTACCGCCGCAGCGACCAGGCGCTGAACGCCGGCCACCTGCTCCGGGCGCAGCATTTGCCCTTGGCGCATCGTCAATGTGATCGAGGCTTTCGCTTTCGCAGTCGCCTGCTTAAATAACCCCTGCTCGGGCAATGCCAGCAGCACACGGACCTCGCGCACTTCTGCCAGCGACTGAATGGTGCGCGTAAGCTCGCCTTGAAGCGCGCGCTGGTAGTTGATCTTCTGAGCGAACTCGGTCATGCCGAAGTCCGTGTTGTTGAACAGCTCCAGACCCACTGCGCCCTGCAGCGGCAACTCCTTGCCCATCAGTTTGATGCGCGTCGCGTGCACGGTGGTCTTGTCCACCAGAATCGCGGTGCCGTTGTCGCCGAGACGGTAAGGAATCTTCAGACGCTCCAGTTCGGTCGTCATCGCTTGCGCGTCCTGCGGCTTGAGCTCCGAAAAGAGAACCTGGTACTCAGTGCGGAACACCCACCACGCAGCCAGCGCGACGCCCAACACAATGATCAGAACGCCACCAATCAATCCGGCGCGGGCGCGCTGTGTCAATCCTTGCCAAAATTTCATATCGGCATCTTCATGATGTCTTGATAGGCCTCAAGCAGCCGGCTGCGCACTTGCATCATCACCTGGAAGGACAAGCGACTTTCCTCAAGGTTGATCATGAGTTGGTGCAGGTTCTGCGCGTCCCCGATCGCAAGTTTCTGCAGTCCGACTTCGCTGTCCACCATCTTGCTGTTGATCTGCGAGAGTCCTTCGGAGACCATGTTTCCAAAAGATCCCGTCGCGGATACGTCCGCCGCGTTCGCCAAATGCGCAGGGTCGGTCGCGCCCGCGGCTTGCATGGGCGAGCCGGCTTGCGCGATGGCGACCATGGATTGCGCCTGCGGTGACAGTGCCGAAAGGGCTTCAACCGGCAGAAACGCGCTCATGCATTACTCCCGATATCAAGCGCGCGCAGAGCCAGCATGCGCGTCGTATTCATCGCCGACACGTTGGCCTCGTAGGCTCGCGTCGCGCTCATCATGCTGACCATCTCGGTTGCGGTATCAACGGCGACATACGAAACATAGCCTTTGTCGTTCGCCAGCGGGTGACCGGGCTCGTAGACCAGCCGCGGTGGTGCGTTGGTTGGCACGACCTGCACAAAAGGCGCACCACTGGCTGCCAGGTCCTGCACGCCAAGTCCCTGGGAGACCAGCGCGCCAAAGGCCGCGCTGTCACGCGAGCCTGTCGCAGCGGCTGAAGCGGCACGTGACTCGGCGATGACGCGCAGCGGTTGGTAGTTCACTCCACCAACACCCTGTACGGTGTTGGCGTTGGCCAAGTTCAACGCCGCCACGTCGACGCGGGTGCGCTCGATGTTCATGCCGATGGCGCTGATGGCAAAGGATCGGGAATAGTCCATGGCCTTATTTCCTGCCGTCGCTGGCAGCCATTGAGAGTAGTGAAAAATGACGCGAGAGACCCTTGACCAGCGCTTGGTAGTGCACGGCGTTGCGTGCCATGTCGGCAGCCTCGACGTCGAGCTGAACCTGTCTGGGCACGCCAGCATCGTCAACCGCCGGCTCGATATTTGGACGCACTTGCGCGAGTGCAAATGCGTCGATGCGTCCGGACTGCTCCATGCTGCGCTGCACCTCGACCATCTGGGCCTCGAAGCTGACTCTCTGGGGCACATAGCCCACGACGTTTGCGTTGGCAATGTTCGCCGCGATCGCTTGCTGGCGCATGCTGGCTGCATCGAGCGCCAGGGCCAGCGCCGATCGGGTCACGGCCTCAATTCCATCCGTCATTCTTGTCTCCACATGCTTGGAAAATGCGTTGAACGTCTAAGTAGGATCTGGCGTTGTCGCGGCTACTGCACGACGAGCTCGCCGTGCAAGGCACCCGCCGCTTTGACAGCACGCAGAATCGAAATCACATCTCGTGTGCTCGTCTTCATCCGAGCCAACGACTGAACAAGATCGGACACGGTGTTGCTTCCGGTCACGAACCCTGTGCCGTTGGATTCGTCGACATCGACCCGCGTGTTGGTCACGATGGCCGTTCGAATGTCCGGCCCGCCGTTGATCACGTTGTAGGGCTGAGAGGCCGAGTTCTGGCTCGAGATCGCGATCTTGATGTCACCGTGCGAGATCGCGACGCGCGAGATGCGCACATCGCCGCCTGAGACAACCGTTCCTGTGCGCTCGTTGATGACCACCTTGGCGCGTCGATCCGGCTCGACCGTGACGTTCTCGATGCGCGTGAACAAGGTCACGAGCTCGTCACGCTGTGCGGGCGGCACAGCGATCTCGATGCCGGAGGCGTCGCGGGCCTTCGCCATGCCGGTGCCCAGCTGCCTGTTGATCGCATCCGCCACGCGACTTGCCGTGGTGTAGTCCGGCTCGGAGAGCACAAAAGTCACGTTCTGGCGCTCATCGAGCATCGAAGCGTTCACGCCGACCTCCACGGTTGCACCGTTGGGAATCGCTCCACTGGTCGGGTGGTTCTTCTGAACGACATTGCCGTTCGCGTCGTAGCGGTAGCCGCCGACCGACAGGCCGCCCTGCGCCAACGCGTAGACACGTCCGTTCGCACCCTTCAGTGCCGTCACTAGCAAGGTGCCACCAACGAGGCTTCGCGCGTCGCCAGCCGAGCTCACGGTGACATCGAGCGTGTCACCTTCGCGTGCAAATGTCGGCAGCGAAGCACTCACCATGACGACTGCGACGTTGCGGCTTTGGACGGCCTCCGGCGCGATGGTCAGGTTGAACTGCGACAACACATTGGCCAGCGACTGGCGGGTCGTCCGGTTCGATGGCGAATCTCCCGTACCCGCCAAGCCCGTCACGATGCCGGTGCCGAAGAGCGCGTTGTCGCGCCACCCCTTGAGCTTGCCCAGGTCCTTCACCCGGACCGTGTCGGGTGCTGCGGCCTGCGCTACCGCAGGGCCAAGGCCAAGTGCAACTGCAAATAGGCCGCACAGCAAACGCGCTGGGAACCAGGAAGTTGAACGATGCATCACAGTCCCAGCCAATCGAAAATCTTTCGCCACGCGCTGCGGCGTGCGCGGTCGGAGACGTCGCCCTCACCCACATAGGTGATGTGCGCGTCCGCCAGCCTTGTGGAAAGCACGACGTTCCCGTCAGAGATGTCCTGAGGCCGCACGCGTCCCTCCAGGTTCACCTTCTGCAGTTCGTCATTGACCGTGAGCAACTGCTCTCCGGCCACACGCAGCTCACCGTTCGGGAGCACGTCCTTCACAGTCACCGTCAGCGTCGCGAGCAACTTGTTGGTTCGCTGCGTGCGCCCTCCCCCATCGAAATCGCCGCTCACGCCAATACCGAGCTGGCCGACAATGCGGTTTCCCGTCTGCGTGACCGAACCTGCGATGTCGTTCGCACGGCGCGTTCCGGTATTTGCGCTGGTGGTGGCTGACGAGTTCTCAAAGACCTGAATGGTCAGTGAATCGCCGACGCGGAAGGCCTTGTTGTCCGCCGTCAGGGGCCTGAAGCTGCCCTCTTGGTACAAGCTCTCAGCGAATGTCGGCACCGCAGCACATGCGCTGGCGATGCAAAGCACGGCAAGAAGCGTGCATTGCGATCGCCGAAGCAGTGGTGACAACTTCATGGTTGCACCTCGACTTGCCCAGGACCCGTCACCCGTGCCAGCACTTCACCACTTGAACCCGGCACCTTCACGCGCACGAACTGCCCAGGACGCCCGTCCTGGAGCACCTCCACGCGGCTCTCCACTGACACGTCACCACTGCGGGCCAGAAGCTGCGCCCAGTTTCCACGAGTCACTGACGGGGTCGATTGAAGATGCGCGTCGGTAAGCACCTCACCAGGCTTAAGCGGCTTGCGAAGCCGTTGTGAGCCGCCGTCGGCGATTTCGAGGCGAGCTGGGCGTCCGCTTGGAAGCGCCGTCAGGTCCACTTCGCGGGTTTCAGTTGCGCCACGGAGTACCACACCGTCCACTTGAGCACCGGCGGTCATCGGCGACGTCGCGACCGTGGCTTGTGCCCAGGCGTTGACTTCGAACGCCACAGCCGTCGTGCGAACGAATCTGTCGCCCACCCAGGCATCGACCCAGACCAGCATCCGCCGCGCAGGCTGAGTCTGGTCAGCAATAGGACGAACGCGCAGCACCGGTTGACCCGCCGGGAGGACAAGGTCACGAACCGTTGAAACCGATTGCACGTCCGCATGCAAGCTGCGCAGCTGCAGCCACTTCAACAGTGCTGAGCGCGCAGCATCAACCACGGTTTCGCCCGCCAAATCCTGCGCGGCGGTTTCGATCAATGTTTCGCCGGCGCCGCTCCAACGGAGCGACGGGACTGCATCTCCCGCTTGGACGGCGCTCCGAGATTCCACCCAGCGCATGACAGTATTGCGATCTACGGCAATGGGCGCGCCCGCACGTGGGGCCGCGCCAATAGGGACTGCCATGAGCTTGCGCAGAGTGCCAAGATCCCGCGTTGTAAGGAACGCAATATCTCCGAGCCGGACGCTGGCCCCCTCTACCTGGACCCGCGGCCGTAGTTCAATCGACACCGGCACATCGCGGATCGATGAGGCAGGGACAGACGGTGCGCCGGCAGCGGCGACCACTGTGACCGTCGTGACCGTCGCCATGCCGAGGAGGCCTCCGCAGATTCGCCGCAGACTACTTGCGCAGGCCATTGATCATCCCGAGCATTTCATCCGACGCCTGCATGACTTTCACGTTGGCCTCGTACACACGCTGAGCCACCATGAGATTGACCATCTCTTCGTTGAGCTTTACGTTCGACCCCTCGAGAAAGCCTTGCGCGAAGCTGCCCATGCCATCCTCGCTCGCCTTGCCGGCAATTGCATCGCCCGATCCGGTACTTGACCGGTAAAGACCATCGCCCTGAGGCGACAGCGCCGAAGGGCTCGTGAACCGCACCAGATCGAGCTGACCCACCTCCACGGGTGCGCTCTGCCCCGCCACCTGGACGCGCACACGCCCATCGCCATCAATCTGCAGGTTCTGCGCGTTGTCGGGAACGGCCACGTTGGCCTTCAGCGGGAAACCGCCGGACGTGGCCAGTAATCCATCTTTGTTGATCTTGAAGGTGCCACCCCGGGTATAGGCACTGGATCCATCAGGCATGGTCACCTCGAGAAAACCTTCACCCTGGATCGCCAGGTCATAGGCAGACTCGGTCTTCTTCAACTCGCCCATGTCGAAGAGCTTGGAGACAGCTGCAATCCCAACGCCCGCACCCAATCGGTTCTCTGCAGCCAGGATGCCGGCATCTTCCTGGGAGGGAAGCAGCCGGCCGGCTTCACGAACCATCAGGTCTGAAAAACCCACTTTGCCCTTCTTGAACCCTGCTGTGTTGACGTTGGCCAGATTGTTCGCGATGGTGTCGACGTTGAGTTGCTGCGCCTGCATGCCAGTCGCACTGATGTAGAGAGCATCAAACATGAGAAAAAGCCTTTAGAGATTGGACGTTTGTCGGGCAGCAGTTCATGAGAGATCGCCGAGCTTGCGCACCGCACCACCAATCATTTCGTCGTAGCCGAGTGCAACGCGCTGCATCGACTCGAAGTGGCGCATGGACTGGATCAACTGCGTCATCTCCTGCATGGAGTTGACGTTCGAGTTTTCGATGAACCCCTGGCGCAGCTGAATCTCAGCGTCAGTCAGCTGCAGCGGCGCTGCGTCGGTGCGCAATAGGCCGTTGCCGAGGTGTTCGAGGTTCGAGCCCTTGTCAAAGCGAACCACCTTCAGTTGCCCGACCGGCGTCGCTTCGGTCCCGCCGCCGGGCTTGCTTTCGAAAACTTGCCCCGACGCGTCGATCACCGGATTGGGTCGGGTCAGCACGATTTCGCCGCCGATGCCCATCACAGGGTTACCTTGCGCAGTAACGAGCCTGCCGCGCCCGTCGAGCTGCCAACTACCGAGCCGTGTGTATCCCAAACCCGCGTCGGTGGAGACTTCGAAGAAGCCCGGTGTGGCCAGCGCGACGTCCAAGTTCTGGCCTGTGGTCTTCAGCGTACCCGCCCGATCATCCGTCTGGATCAGCAAGCTGCCAGCTGCAGCCAAGCTCGCAGACGGCAACCCCGGGGATGTCGAGCGCGCGGCACCTCGTGCAGCATCGACACCGCGCATTGCGTCGGCGAACGCTGTAGCACCCACAGGCAGGCTGCTAGCGACCTCACGCTTGTAGCCCGGCGTTGTGGCGTTGGCCATGTTCATGCTGACACGCTCCACGCGCGCCATGTCCTGCTGCATTCCGTTCAGAGTGATCGCGAGTACGTCGCTCATCGCTTGTCTCTCATAATCTTTAAAGTTGAACGATGCCGAACGACTTCAGCTCGACTGTGTGGGGCACTTCGGCCATCGAGAGCACCCTGAGGTGCGGCATCACGCGTTCAGCGAGGGCCCGAACATGCCGTCGCAACTCGGGCGCGCAAAGCAGCACCGGCAAGAGGTTGCTTTTCATCATGCGTTCGGCTTGCTGCACCAGACGCTTCATGAGCTGCTCCGACATACGTGGATCAAGCACGAACGGTTGTGCCCCGCCATCAGCGGTGGCGACATGAATGCTCTGCAAGAACTGGCTTTCGATAGAGGGGTCGAGCGTCAAGACCTGCAGCGCAGTAGCCTCGCCCAGCAGGCCTTGACAAATCGCGTGCCCAAGCCGCTGGCGGACAATCTCCGTCAAATGCCCCGCCTCGCGCGTGGTACGACCGGCGTCTGCAAGCGTTTCAAGGATTGCATCGATGTGGCGGATCGACACTTTTTCACGCAGCAGGTTCTGCAGGACCTTTTGCACATCGCTTGATGACAGGACTGTTGGAATCAGTTCCTCAACCAAACCGGGCTGGCTTTGACGCACGCGCGCAAGGAGTCGGTCAACCTCCGCGCGGGTGAGCAGCGTGGCGGATTCCCGACGCAGCATCTCGGTGAGGTGCGTCATAAAGACCGTGGGGGCGTCCACGAGCGTGTAGCGCGCCAGGGTCGCCGCTTCCCGTTGGTTCTCCTCGATCCACAGCGCTGGCAGGCCATACGTGGGATCTCGCGTTGGTTCTCCGGGCACGGACTTGGTATCGCCGGACGGATGGATTGCGAGCAGCCTGTCCGCGCGCGCCTCTCCTTTGCCCACCATGACGCCATCCAGATGTATCTCGTATCGGTCGGAGGACAAGCGCGCGGAGTCCTTGAAACGCACACGCGGCAGTACAAGGCCGAATTCCTGAGCATGCTGCTTACGGAAGGTAGCAACCCGCTCCATGAAGACACTGCCCGGCTGGTTGACCACGGGCACCCAGTTGCTGCCTAGGTGGACTTCGATCGGCTCGACGTGCAGTTGGGCGTACGGGTCGTCGCCCTTGACGTTCGCGACTCCATCAATTCCTTCAGATGCGCTCTCGCCATCGACATCTGAGGTCGGCTCGCTTTCAGAGGCCTTCAGACGCGCGCTGCGGTAGAGCATGATCGCGGCAAACAAGAAGCACAGAGACAGCACAAGCGTGGGCACGGCTGGGATGCCTGGCAACAGGATCAGCCCGCCCAATGCCATGGCGACCAGAAGCAAAGTCTTCGGAAACGAGCTCACCTGACGCAGTGCTTCACGGCTCAAATTGACATCCGATGATGAGCGCGTGACGATGATGCCGGTGCCCACCGCGATCACCAGCGCGGGCACCTGGGTGACGATGCCGTCGCCAATGGTCAGCAAGGTATAGGTCTGCAGCGCCTGAGCCCAGGGAAGGCCATGCTGCATCACACCGATCACCAGTCCGCCGATGATGTTGATCAGCAAGATGATGATGCCGGCAATCGCGTCTCCCTTGACGAACTTGCTGGCGCCGTCCATCGCGCCATAGAAGCCAGCTTCCTTCTCGATGTTTTTGCGACGTCGCTGAGCCTCTGCCTGATCGATGAAGCCCATGTTGAGATCCGCATCGATGCTCATCTGCTGACCAGGCATGCTGTCGAGCGTGAACCGCGCCGCAACTTCCGACACGCGCTGTGCACCGCTGGTCACGACCACGTACTGCACCACGATGAGGATCAAGAAGACGATGAGGCCGATGACGTAGTTTCCGCCCACCACAAAGGCACCGATGGCACCGATGACCCGGCCTGCGTCGCCGTCCGAGAGGATCAGTCGAGTGGCAGCAACGTTGAGGGACAGGCGGAACAATGTCGCGATCAGCAACAGCGACGGGAAGGTCGAGAACTCCACGGGCCGCGCCATGTAAAACGTCAGCAGCAACACCAGGAACGCAAATCCAAAATTGCTCAGAATCAGGAAGTCGAGCAGCCCGCTAGGGATGGGCGCGAACAACACGACGAGCACGCCAAGGACGAGCACGACGAGCCCAATATCGCTGTGCTTTCCCAGCACGCGGCCGATGGCGTTCACGACGCGCTCCTCACCGTTGCGTTGACACTGCGTCCTTGGCGCTGCTCGCGCATAGCAAAAACCCAGACGATGATTCGGGCCACTTGCGCGTACAGATCGGGCGGCACCACATGATCTACGGCCAGCTCCTTGTAAAGCCGTCGCGCCAGCGGCGGGTTCTGAACGACAGGAATCTGATGGCGCGCAGCGATCTCGCGCATTGCCGCCGCCATGTGGCCGGCGCCCTTGGCGAGCAGCTGCGGAGACACCATGCGGCCGTGTTCGTACTTGAGCGCCACAGCGATGTGAGTCGGGTTTGTGATCACGACATCTGCATTGCGCGTCTGCCTCAGCGCCATGCTGCGCTTGAAGGTTTCTCGGCGAAGCTCGCGCAAGCGGGCGCGAATGCGAGGATCGCCTTCGCGCTGCTTTGCCTCTTCTTTTCTCTCGCGCTGGCTCATGCGCATCTTCTTGGCGAACTCGCGTCGCGTGTATATCAGGTCCAGCAGCGCGATCAGCCCGAGCACAAGGGCCATCTTCAGCGCCACACTCGACAGATCGTCCAGCAGCGTGCGCAGATAGCCCACGGGGGAAAGAGACGCCAGCGCGTAAAACTGCCCCAAGAGCGCTTTGAGAGCCAAGATAGCCACGAAGCCCAAGAGGAAGAGCTTGATCAGCGCGCGAGCAGCGTCAAACAGCACGCGCATTGAGAACAGCTTTTTCAATCCGTTGACGGGATTGATGCGGTCGAAGTCGATCTTGACGGGGTCGAAAGACATGATTGGCCCGGTCTGCATCATGTTGGCGACGACTGCGGCCAACATCATTGCGGCAAAGAATGGTGCAGACAGCACGACGGCCGCACGCAGGGCGCGCTCAATCAGGGGCCACAGCCCTGCGCCCGAAGGGTCCATGCGCCCCGCCTGAATCAACACAGCTTGATCAAATCGAAACTGCGCTGTGACGGAGCCCAACCCGCGCCATGTCAGATACACAGCAGCTACGGCAAAGACCAGCGCACTGACAACATCAGCGCTCTTCGCCGCCTGCCCACGCTCACGTGCGCGCTGAAGCTTATAAGGCGTTGCCGCCTCGTTGCGATCCAAATCCTGTTCGGCCATCAACGTACTCCCCGCTGTGGCGCCGAGGTGAAGATCTCGTCCCAGCTCGTTGCGATGCTGGCGTACACCCGCGTCATCACACTACCAACACCCGTAAACCAGAGCGACAGCGCCACAAGTCCAACGATGATCTTGACGGGGATGCCCATCGCAAACATGTTCATTTGCGGAAGGTTCCGCCCGATCACCCCCAGCGCGAACTCCACCAGCAGGATGCAGAACACCACGGGAGCGGCGAGAGCAAATCCCAGGCTGAACAACCCTGCCGCCTGCTTGAGCACAGGCGCTACAGCGTGCGCAATCGACCACGGCGCACCGACCGGGAAACGATCCACGCTGTACGCGATGCCGCGCAACAACGCGTGATGTCCATTGACCAGAAAGAACACCACAACCGAGATATAGGCAAAGGCGGTCGTGAGAATCGGCACAGGCCTGCGGGTGACCGGGTCGACGATCTGCGCCATGCTGTATCCAAGCTGAGCGTCGAGTACTTGTCCGGCGACAGAAAAGGCGCCGAAGGCGAGCAAGATGCCCAACCCCAGCACAGCGCCCAGAGCAAGCTCACTCAAGGCGGCCGGCAGGAGTGCGCTCCATTCCAATGGCAGCTTGGTCGGCGCTGTGATGCCAGACGACAGCGCCACGGAAAGGCCCATGACCAGAAGCACCCTCACCGTTGCGGGCAACGGTACGGCATAGAAGACAGGTGTCATGGCGAAGGTCGCCGCCACACGCAGCGCCATCAGCCCGACAAGGATGATCCAAGAGGCATCGGCGCCCCCGGGCAATGTTGCGATGTTCACGGCCGCCGCGGTGTTCAGAACAGAGCGGGAATTCCGCTCCACAGCTGCACAGTGAATTGGGTCAGCTTGCGCAGCATCCACGGGCCCGCCACGATCATCACCGCGGCTGCCGTGAAAAGCTTCGGCACGAATGTCAGCGACATTTCCTGCACTTGCGTAACCACCTGGACCACGCTGATTAGGACGCCGACGAGCATTGTTAAGCCGAGCAGCGGCACGCATATGAGCAGGCCGGTCCAAAACAGGTCCGACATCATCTTCAACGCTAAATCCGCATGCATCTCAGTCTCTCCGCTGGACCGCAATCGCTTGATCGCAGCCTTGTTCCGGCGTGGCCTCGCCCGAAACACTTCTGAATTTTTGCTACATGAAACTTGGGAGGGCTGCTGTTTTGCAGAGATCTTGCCGATCAAAAGCGTGATGGCTTGTCAACTATCCGGCGAAACCCGCGTTTGACGCGAAAAGCTTCGTAGTCCTTCTCCTACGCGAAGGATACACCTTCGGCTTACAAGGAAGAACAAATGTTTCCAGGCTATTTCTCGACTGTGCACTTAAGTAAAAGATGCACATCAGTTATTGAGCACTATTTAATTAATTCTTATCGCGACAGTCCGTACGATCACGAAAAAAAGAACGCGTCACTGTCGCAGCGCCGCGACATTTCGGCGTGTGGGGATTTCGCGAAGTTCGCATCGTGGACCTGATTTCAACGTCGTGCAAGGACGTCAGCGTAAGGCTGCCGATTCGTACGGGGTCGGCTAATGCAACTAATCCTTTAGACGAGATCAGGCAATCGCTAAACAAACTCACGAATTGCTGGATATGCCGTCCCTGCGCAACCTGTGGCGGCGGATTGAGGCAGTGCTGGGCCTAGCTGAAGCAGTAAGAAGATTCGGGAATCGCCTTCCTTCATGGCCACATAGCGCCGGCCGCACGGGAAGCGCCATGGTCCAAGCGCCAGCCGAGCTAGAAACTCAGGGCTCACATGTCTGCACTCCCATGCACTGTTCTGCTCAGCTCACTTGTACCTCCGATGCGCGCAAACATAATAGGTGGTACCTCGGTACAGCTGGGCCGGCGTTTAACAGCGTGCGACTACCCAGACGATGAGCCAGCCCACGAAGCACCGGGCGCACACATCGATCGCGATGGCCAAGTACAACCAGCCCCGCCACGTGGACACTCAGGTTAAGTCCCTGTCCCACAGCTGGTTTTTGGCGCTGCGCTCAGAACTGCCGGTTGACCCGATCCAGCGGGCATGGTGCTCTCGCCCCTCCGATCGTGGTCTTCACCCTCTTGTCACGCATCACGCCTAGCAGCACACCAAGCGCCGCATCGGCCGCTCGACCGTACGCCACACCACCGCAGTGCTCTCGCTTTCCAGCTGCATGCACGCCTTGCCGGTCTCGCATGCAACGGCTCGTCACATGCAGAGGGTCCGTCGGCCACCGGTGCCGGACGAAGAGCCGAAGTGCCCTGCGCATGGTCAGCGGATGACGTGATTCCAGGCGAACAGAAAGATCAATGCGCGATCGCTGAAAAGAGCAGATTCTCCGGAATGAACCAGGGCCCCGTCGGCAGGCCTGCTGAACAGATTGGCAATGACGCCTCCGACAAGGGATCCAGCGATCCCCAGCGTCCCGATCGTCAAATTTTGCCAATGTGCTCAGAGCCCGGCATGAAGAGCCGTGCGATCGCGGCGACGTTGATTCCGACAACGAGCATCCAGAGGTAGTGGCGCATACTTCTTCCCGTGCATATTGGTGGGCCGCCGTCTTCATTGAGCCCAGACTGCCTGGATCACCGAAGACATCGCCACGATCAGCGGATCGCTCGCACGCTCAGCCGAAGTGACAAAGAACAACTGCGCGTCGATCCTGGCCGCGCTCCAGACCATCCAGTCTTCCCGCTCGGCTCCCAGCACGGCAACCTCCTCCCGCAAGAGCGCGCAGCCGCTGCCTGAGCGAACAAAATCATCCAGTCCGCTGGTGTCCTCGCTTCGCAGGACCACATTGGGATCGAGCCCCTGCTGCTCGAACAAGGAGCGCAGCATCTGATGGACATGTGATTCGATCGCGCCGTCGATCCATGGAAGACTCGCCAGAAAGCGCCAGCCCCAGCTGTGCATCTCGGGCTTCAGCCGATTGGGAATCGCCACGCGATAGCTGAGCGATCGCAGAGGATGCCACTGCACGTCGCGTGGCGGATTCGGTGCCACGATGAGTGCGCAGGACAATCCACCGCCCCGCACCTGATCCAGAAGGTGCAGCAAAGGCAGGCTGCGCGTACGAAGCTCTACCAGAGGCAGCCCCTGCTGCATGCCTCCCAGCAACGCGCCGAGCCGAAGAAACTCGGGCGTCTCGCCCGGCACCCCCAACTCGATGCTCCCTGAGAGTTCACCCTTCAGGCGCTGCGCCGTTGCTTGCATCTCGGCCGAGGACTGCAGCAGGGCCTCCGCACAGGGAAGCAGGCGCTCCCCCGCCCGGGTCAGGCTCAGCCGGCCGCCGGCGCGAACGAACAGGGCGATGCCGAGGTCCTGTTCCAGCCCTTTGATCTGCGCCGTCACGGCCGGCTGGGTGACGTGGAGTGCATCAGCGGCCTTGGTCACGTTGCCCAGCCGGGCCACAGAGACGAATGCACGGATCTGGTAGAGCTCCATGGTTCACGAACAAGCGCGTCAGGCTGCGAAAAGACGCACTTGGGAGGGCTCCAACCCGAGACTCACCGCGCATCCGGCGGGGAACTTGGAAAGACCCGCGTAGTGCGGTTGATCCACTTCGACGGCCTGGTTTCCGACCCGCACGCGATAGCGGGAAAACTCCCCGAGGAACTCGCTCGCTTCCACCGTTCCCGGCATCCATACGAAGCGCGCATCGCGCGCCGCGTCGACGACATCCACTCGCAGCGAATGCGGCCTGAACGTTGCCAGTACGCGGTCAGAGGCCGGAGCGTCCGACGGGAGCTGGAACGGCAGCCCTCCCACGCCGTCGATGTCGAGCGTCACGGTGTTGCCCTGGCGACTGCTGACGCGGCCGGCGAGGCAGTTCATCGTCCCCACGAAATTCGCCACGAACGGGTTGACGGGATAGTCGTAGAGCATCGCGGGACTGCCTACTTGCTGCAGCACGCCGCGATCCAGGATTGCCATGCGGTCTGCCGTCGTCATGGCCTCTTCCTGGTCATGGGTGACGAAAATGGTGGTAATGCCGAGCCGCCTCTGCAACGCCAGGAGCTCCTGGCGCATCTGTACGCGCAGCGACTTGTCCAGATTGGAGAGCGGCTCGTCCAGCAAGAGCACCTGTGGCTCGATGACGATGGTGCGCGCCAGCGCAACACGCTGCTGCTGGCCCCCGGAGAGCTGGCTCGGCTTGCGCTTGGCATAGCGCAGCAAGTCCACGGTCTCGAGCGCGGCCGCCACCTTGCGCTTGATTTCCGACCGTCCGACCCGGCGTTCCACCAGTCCGAATGCAACGTTGTCCCACACGTTCAGATGGGGCCACAGCGCATAGCTCTGGAACACCATGCCGATGTTGCGTTTCCATGGGGGCATGCCGCTGACGTCCTTGCCATCCACGAGAAGCTCGCCGTGCTGATGCTGGTTGAAGCCGGCGATGAGCCGCAGCAAAGTGGATTTTCCGGACCCCGAAGGTCCCAACAGCGCAAAGAACTCGCCAGGCTCGATGAGCAGGTTGACGTCCCGCAGGACTTCCGTCGCTCCGTACGCGAGCCGGAGATTGCGGCACTCGACACTTACTTTTTTCATGATGTCTCCTCAGATCTTCGCGGGAACCGCCCCGAACGGCAGCGGTGCTTCCTCTTCCACAGGTCGCGCGACGAACCGGCTGCTGGTTCGCTCGACGACAACGTGCGATATGTAGGTACCCAGCGCAACAACGACGATGGCCAGCACGCCCAGGGCCGCCCCGGGGCCGCGGCCCGCGACACTCTGCATGTACAGGTAGATGCCATAGCTCATCGGCGCCTGCGACTGGCTGGTGGTCAGCATGATGGTGGCCGACAGCTCGACGGCAGCCGTGATGAAACTGGTGACGAAGCCCGCCAGAATCCCTCCCGCCATCAACGGCACCACGACGCGCCGGATGGTTCGTGCCTTGGTCGCCCCCACGCTTTCGGCAGCCTCCTCGAGCGAGACGTGAATCTGCTGCAATGCCGCCACGCACGACCGCAGCGCATACGGCAGGCGTCGCACGGCGTAAGCCAGCATGATCATGACCCAGGTGCTGGTGAGAAGCACCTCCGTACCAGGGACCAACACACCCTTGAAAAAGCGCAGATAGCCGATGGCAAGGACCAGGCCGGGGACAGCCAGCGACGCCGTTGCTATCACGTCCAGCCAATGGCGTACCGGCAGCCGCGTGCGCAGCAGCAGGTAGGCGATGGTCGTGCCGAGCACCACGTCGAGGCCGGCGGCGAGCCCGCAGTACAGCATTGTGTTGCCAATCATGCTGCCGGCATCCTGGAATACCGTCGCGTAGTGCGCGAGGGTGTAGGCGTCCGGCAAGGGAGAGAAGCTCCACACGTTCCCGAACGATAGCAGCAGCACGCCGATGTGGGGCGACAGAACCAGCAGCATGACCAGCCCGATCCACCCATAGGCCAGAAGCGATCCGGCGGGCGACAGCACGCGCCGCTGAATGGCCCCGCCACCCTTCTGGATCGTCGAGAAGTCCTTGCCCTTGAGCATCCGTGCAGACAGCGACATGGCGGCGATGGAAAACGCGATCATGATCACGCTGGTCACGTAGCCTAGCGGATCTTCCAGCCCCACCTGGGTGATGCGCAGGTAGGCCTGCGGGGCGAGCATGTTGGTCGTGCCCAGCACCAACGGTGTGCCCAGGTCGTCGAAGACCTTGACGAACACCAGCGACGCCCCCGCCACGAACCCCGGCAGCGCCAGCGGGAAAATAACGCGCCAGAAGAGACGCCAGCCGCGGCAGCCGAGGTTCATTGCAGCCTCCTCCATCGCCCCGTCTATGTTGCGCAGCGCGAGCGTGAGGTTCATCAGCACGAAGGGAAAGTAGTGGATGGACTCGACGAAGATCACGCCGCTCAGCCCATCCATCAGAGGAATCGAGAACCCGAGGTACTCGTTGAGCAGCAGGTTGATGCTGCCCGAGCGCCCGAAGATCAGTTGCAGCGCCACCGCACCGACGAAGGGCGGCATGATCAGCGGGAGGACGCCGAGCGTCTGGATCAGGGCGGCGCCGCGGAACTGGAAGCGAACCGTGAAATAGGCCAGCGGCACCGCGATCAGCGAGGCGAACACGGTCGACATCACCGCTACATAGAGGCTGTTGAAGAACGCCTCCTGCATCAGCGGCTGGGAAAAGAATGCGACGAAGTGCCCGATCGTCGGACTTCCGTCTGCATTCACGAACGCGGTGTAGAACACCCATGCCACGGGCATGACGAGGAACAGCAACAGGAAGACGGCAACCAGACCTGCGGCGCACCACGCGCCTGACCGCACATCCGATGGAAAAAGACCGAGCATGAAGATCTCCATGGCAGCCCGGCATTGCCGCGCTGCACGACATTGTGGTTACTTGAGGAGGGCCTCGGCCTGCTCGGCCAGGCTCCGCGCCTGGTTGTAGTTTTCCAGCGCCTTGCCGCTCCAGTCGCCCTCGAGGCCGGTGATCCGTTTGTTCGCCTCGGCATCCTTCTTGTTGGCCGCAAACATCGTCAAGAAGGCCTTGTCGGCAACCATCGACGCACTCACCAACGGCGTGAACGCGAGGCTGCGAGCCCTTTTGATCAGCGCGGCCGCCTCCGCATGAGGTTTGCGGGCCAGCGCCGCCTCGGCCCCATGAATGGCCTTGGTCGCGGCCTTCAGCTCCTTGTGCCGAAAGGTGATGGTCTGGTCGAAGAGAGACGAGACGACGTTGTAGCGCGTGGCGGAGAGATCCGCGTCGAATTTGACCTTGGTGCGCCTGGCAACCTCATAGGCGTTCGGAAAGCCGGCTGGCATTTTCAGTTGCTCGGGTGGCAACACCGGAAGACGGGAGATCTGCGGAGCAACGAGCAGTTGTTGCCCTTCCTTCGACAGCGAGAACGCAATGAACTTCCTGGCTTCCTCGGCGTTTTTGGCACCGGCGATCAATGCAATGTTGGCTGGCACCATGGCCGTGACGCTCGGGTAGGCGAACTCCACCGGAAAGCCCGAGTACTTGCCTGCGAGGCCGAAGAAATCGATCACCATGCCGATGCCGAACTGCCCGTTGTTGACACCGTCGGGAACGCCGAAACTGCGCTCCGTGATGGCCGCGCTGTTGCCCGTGATCTGAAGCAGTTCCGACCATCCCTTGTCCCACCCCTCTCCCTGAAGAATTGTCTCTACGGTCAGGTGAGTCGTGCCGGAACGCGAGGGCGAGCTCAGCGCCACGTGGCTGAAATAGATTGGTTTGGTGAGGTCGCTCCATTCCGCGGGCGCAGGAAGCTTGTTGGCCGACAGGTACCGCGTGTTCCACATCAGTCCGTACCCGCCGAGCGCCTGGCCGAGGTACATCCCCGAGGCCTCGTTGAGGGGGTAGCTGCCCACGGTCTTGGGGACGGACGGATTCGCCAGCGCCGCAATGGGCTCCAGCAGTTTCCCGTTGACCAGGACCTCGAAGGCATCGGGTGCCGAAGCCCAGAAGACGTCGGGGCGTTGTCCTGCCGGCATTTCGCGGACATAGGCGACGCCTGCCGTGGTGCTCTTGTTCAGGATTTCAAGCTTGACCGAGGGGTTGGCTTTCTCGAACGCCGTCTTGTACGCTTGTGTCAGCTCCTTGGGAAACGATGTCACGACCGACACGGTGCCGGCGTGCAGCGCTGCGCAACCAGCAAGGGCGGCCAGCGTCAGCAAGGGCCGAAAGTCAATGCGCATGAAAGTCTCCGTTGTCTTGGTGATAGTGGGCCCGAGCTTATGGCCGAGGCGGAACGCATTCCAATCACAGTTTTTGATTCGAGGCATTGCCGGGAGCCTCACTCGGGTTTGCCCGTGCAAGT
>Ga0105244_10000655_pt1 | contig 30435 bp, 12 predicted proteins | sample KBSM44metaG_FD_80423 | JGI IMG/M metagenome (GOLD analysis project Ga0105244, IMG submission 80423) | Miscanthus rhizosphere microbial communities from Kellogg Biological Station, Michigan, USA - KBS M4-4 metaG | ecosystem: Host-associated > Plants > Roots > Rhizosphere > Soil | place... | reverse complement strand
CTAAGCGTCATCGTTTTGTTTGTACGGATAGCTGCATCTTTTTCACTGTCCAAATATAGGATTACATCTTGAGGTCTCCGCGTATTATCAATGAGTGTGTATTCTGGGTTGGATGTCGCCGCTGGAATCTTAAACTTATTGCGGAATGCTGTAGGGTTCATATCTAGCATAACACCCTTGCCAGTATTCTTAAAGTCTACTGCGGAGAACTCTTGCCCTTCTGTTACTACGTCTTGTTCGTAATGCATTTCAGAAGTCATGGTTACCCAGTCTACTACAGGAGTTTGCTTTCCTCTTGTCCGTTTCAAAGTTACCCTAAGTACATTATCTTTATTGCGGAGGTTGGTGCCGCGCAAGTTTCGATTAGCTATGTTCATTGGGTTGCTTAGTCGAACATAAGGATTCAATGTATTATCTCTTTGTGTGCTTAAGAAGTCGTAAGTTACGGATACTCCTGCACTATCAGGAGGCAGGAATGATTGGTCATCCCACTTATCCCATTCTGTTGTCGTAACATATGGTACTTTTGCCGATGGAGCAATAAATGGACTGTCTATCCATCCAGTCAAGAAACCTTCTTTAAGCCTGATACGATTTGTGTTTTGTTTATAAGGAACTGTAACCTTGTCCCAAATATTTAATTTATCTACAGAGCTCTGAGAGCGTACTGTCATGGTTGTCGTAGCTGGCACTTCTTCCGTCCAATTTACTTCTTCTACCTGGCTGAAGCTCACTCCAGCTTGAACAGCTATTTCAACCATGTTGAATATTGCCCACCACTGTCCGTCTTCTGTTCTATTATTACTGTCTCCTGCAATTGTTTCTATGTATTGCACTTCAGGAGTCGTTTCATTATCAGAAGAAGCTAGGAAGATACGAAACTGTATCTGGTTTTTTCCAGCATAGTTTGGTGTTGTAGCTGTAACCATATAATCTGTAGAACCTGCAATTGGCTTCACTGTAGCAGGAATCTTCACATAAGCTGCTTCAGATGGAGTAGGCCATGGTGTTTGGTCTAGTCTTGCTCTGGACTCTACAGTTATATTTGCTGTCCGTGCCACAAAACCTTTGAAGTTGAAATAAGAACCACTAGGGTTACTAGCTCCTAGTATGATTCGAACTCTCTGCTCTCCAAATGGAAGTCCTGTTATTTTATATGTAGCATTCGCATCTACGCTAGCTGCTTGTGTGTTTAACGTGAATGTCTGAACAGTAGGGTCTGCATCCACTGGTGTACTTGTTACTTCTATTGTAACACTAGCAGCAATTGTTCTTTGTTCGTATTTAATCGTTACTTCATCTGAGGTTACGCCAAGCAATAGCTCTGCATTTGGAGTATCACTCTGAATCTTTCCTTGACTCGATACATAGCTCCATGTACCTTTTACTTGCTGCACTTCTTTGGACTGTGGTCCGTATGTGGCAGATGGCAATGCAGTTCTCATATTTATTGTTACGGTATTTTTCAATAACTCGTCTGTAAATATCTCACGTGTTTCATACCAGCCGCTAAAAGCATTTGTTCTACCATAGTACGTAGTACCATAGAAGTTATGACCGTACTGAGCCATTCTCTCGCCTCCCTATTAAATCAAAGGGGCTTAGCGCCCCCTATTTTTATTCATATGTAATTCTTAGTTTTGCATTGGAGTAGTACTGAATGTAAGGCAATCGAGCCCATTTGTCGACATAAATACCGATACCCTTAGCTTTATTATCTCGAATGTACTCTCCATAATAGTTCGGAAGAGTAACCCATGCTTTCTCTCCAAGGTCAAAGTCTTTACCTGGTTTGAATTTAGAGGAGAAGCTAGGCTGGCCTTTCGGGAAGTTAGTGTAATTATGTAACCAGAAGGTAGGAGTCTGGTCATTGTAGTATCCATGGTACCAGCTCTTACGTTGCAACCACATCTCTACTTTGATAATTTTCTTACCCTTCAGTGTGTCTCTCCAGTACTTATCATCGAAAATCCACATGCCCTTGTGCTTGCCCCAACATGTTCCTGCTGGTGCTGTCTGGTGCGGGGAGCCCTCGATTTCACACCACTCGCCTTGGTAGACGTAGTCGTTATCTGTTCTCCATCCCCAGTTATCACGCCAAGACTTTCCTCTTGTTGCTTTCTGTTCTTTCGTTGCTCGCTTGGACTTTGTACGTCCTACACAGGACACCCATTTGCTTGTTCCCGCAGCATTCACGGAACGGACGAACCAATCATAACCTGTATTGTGATTAAGCCCTGTTGGAGTGTAGCTTAATCGCTTACCTGAGTACATATTCGCTCTGTTTGTTTCTGCACGGAATTCATAATACTCTGCTCTGTCTCCTGCACCCCAAGAAAGTGTCATGCTGCTTGTATTGCTCCACGTACACTTGAAGTTCTTTGGTGGAGCTGGTGGGTCAAGCGGGTCAAATGGAACTCCATTAGTATATTGCCAATGGCTTTTCATGCCTGTTATATCAATAGCACGAATACGATAGAACATGTTTCCTTCTCCGCCTGTAACCTTGTGTGTATACTTCTGTTTTGTAGTAGTAACAGGCTTGCTCCAAGAGCCGTTCTTATCTGGACTCGTTTGAGTTAGCTTCCGCTTCTGATAAGCTACCTCATAATGCTTCACACCTAGCCGCACTTGGAAGTTTTTACCCCATGTTTTGGTATGTGTTTTTGCGGTAGACTCATTTCCTCGTCTATCTACAGTAATAACCTGTAACTGGTGTTGTGCCAACCCTAAAGTGTTTACTGTGTAAAGATTTGACCAGTCAGTTGCAAAACGTCTGGCAGATTCGTCATACATATTCTCAGGACGGAAGTACAATATGGAAGTCCATGCTGCGTTACTTGGTCCATAAGAGAAGTTTACTTTGTAGTACCACACATCCTTGCTGTCCGATACCTCATCAAAAATAAACGCACCCTTCATTTCTTCTAGTGGCCTTACTTTCCAAGACACATCAATCGTCGTATCTCGTCTGCCGTCATGGTCCACTCTCATGTTGTATACTTCATAGCTAGGTGCAAAACCAATATCGAAACTCAATTTATCGACTGGCTCAGGTCGTACTGTTAGTAGAAAGTCAATTCTTTCTCTTATATACTCCATGTCCGTTATGCCTAGAGAATCTTCTACTTTGTCTTGCACATAAAGCTGACTAGAATTTTCCATTTGTTGAGATATGTAGTTCATGATTACTTCCAATGACGCGAAGTCTTCTCTATCAGGAACAACTTCTCTCGTGAATAATTTCGTTACATTTGTATAGACATTCTTTGGAACATCTCTGTAGTCATCCAAGACAATTGTTAAGTTCATTTTCAACTCTTCGAAGTACGTCTTATTTGTGATAACTTCATTTGGTTTAGGTATGTATGTCCAGTTGACTGCCGTTCCTGGTTTTGCCGTCATATATAGGAATCGAGCCCGTACTGATTCGTCACTTGCTACGCCGCTTTTGTTGTAGGCAATAATACTCCAATGATAAACTGTGTTCATCTTGAAGCTATAACCTACTTCTTCTACTGGGATTTCAAACTCCTGAGTCGTCTTTGTATACGTCTTCAAGAGATTGTAGCTTGCGTCCCATATTTTGATTTGTACTTTTGTTTGATAGTCACTACTATTTTCTTTCCGATACTGCCAACGGAAGATATGTGAGTCTGGAATGTCTGGACTACACAAACTGTAGTAGCAGGGGCCTAGCCCCTCTGGTCTTCTAGGTGCCATCTATTTTGCCTCCTTACTTATCGAATACTGCTGGGTGGACAGGCATAACCCATGCGCAATCGAAGTCTAGGTTAAAGCTTGTTGTTGCATCATCTTTGAATATTCTAAGCTCCGCGAATCCAACATCATCTAGTGGTTCGTGATCGAACACGTAATAGAACATTTGATATTTGTTTACTGCATCAAAGTAAGAGCCATTGAATCCTTTTGCTGGCTGATAAGTAAACTGACCGCTTGCAGAACGACGGTGACCTACTTGCACCCATGTCATGTCTGTAGTCAGGATTCTATCTACTTTTACTCGATAACCAACTACATATTTGCCAGCAAGTAATCCTGACAAATCTCCATAAATGATAGCCTGCTGTGTTGTTCCACTGTAGCGGCGTGATTTATTCGTTAGTGTATTAACATCTGTCATTGGGATGCCGCCATTAGCATCATCCGCTGTCCATTCTCTGTAAGTGCGGTTAGAGAACTTACCTTGAACGATAAGGTCTTTCCTTACAGTTCCGCCTTCGGATGTAGACAACTTGTCATTAATAGCGTCTACAATCTTAGTAGAAACAGAAGGACTCATTGAGATGTCTGCTCCAGTAAGACCCGTTGCTTGAGTTAGGTCAATATTAACTTTTGCTAATTTCCCGCTAACTTCGTCGACTAGATTAATCTTTGGAGCTTCTGAAACGCCGCCGCCGTGAGTATGCGTTAGGATTGTTTGCCCTAGTGCTGGCGTCCAGCTTTGCCCACCATATCGCTTATCGTAGTAAGCATCTTTATCTTCTGCTGCTCGAATCCGTGTGCTTACTGTTCCAGTAGTGTTGCCGCCCTTGAAATCAATATGAGGGTTAACTCCTAGAATACGCTGTAGAGCCATAACAGCATCAGCCAATGCGTTTACGTGTTCTGCCATGTTGTAATCTGGAAGGACACCTGCTGGAAGCTCTTTATCTCCTGCGCTCCAGAATCCTTTTAAGTTGGGGTTATACCCAGCGCCAGGTAACTTGGAATCAATCTGTGTTGGATAAAACGTCATGTTCAAGTCTGTATACTTGGAGTTACCAACAGCATTTGATTCACTACGTGTTTTTGCCATTTGTCATCAACCTTTCATTATTCCGTTGGTAGGTTCAGTTGTATAGAACCGCCTCTGGTAATTTGCACAGACCGTGTGTGAGTTCCTTCTTTAAATGAACCCTCTGTATCAATCATATTGTAGAAGTCTCCGAAACCAAGCTCTACATTCCCATCCACAGCAACAAGAACGTCTGTCGTGTTCGTATCTACATATGTATCATTTCGAGTTAAGTCATCTTGACTTGTTAAAGTAAAGTCGTGAAGACCTCCTGCTGTGTCTCTCCATTTGACTGTTAGGTCATTTAGTTTCGGAGTGTCTGTTACTGACCGCGTTTCCATGTCCACAATGACTTTGTAATACTTATACTCTGTGCTTGTTTTACTAAGGTTTGTCGTACCCTTAATCATCTCAACTCCTGGGTTGGCTTCATCATCAAACTGATAACCAGGTGTAGAAGCATTGAAGTCTACCGTAGTTGTAAACATATAATCTTTCATTGCTTTAATAAGGTAGTAAAGGTCTACAATCTCAGATGCAACAACGGTGTACTTATATGTTTCAGGACGATACTCTTCATCAAGAATCATGCCTTGAGCAGTGATCTTATATTTGAAGTTCAGCTCTGGGTCTACTCGCTCCAGCCCACTGTTTCTTCCTCTAAGGCCAACATAGTAATTAAAGTTCCGTGTGTTGCTTTCTTCTTTTGGTGCAGTGACTTTCAAATCGTCTCCATCACCGATACCACTTTGAAAATCTGTTTGCGCCCAGCCTGCTGTGGAGGCATCCCATACATGGGGTAGGTATTCTAATCCCATATTGCTTTCTTCAATTGAACGCCAGTAGGCTTCTCCCCAGCTCATGTTGTCCCAAGTAAATCCGAATATCTTATTGATTCGGTTTACGTACTTTGTTAGCTTATCACTTGGGCTTCCATCCTCATTCAATAAAGCGCCTCGATAAGCTTTATTAGCAAACTCATTGATTATTACTTCGGATTCTTCTACTCCCAATGCCCTGCTAATACCATTCAGTAGGCCTTGTTTTGTAGAGTTGGCGGGCTTACGAAATACATCTAGGATTCTCTCTTTGAATGCTTGGTTGCGTTCTCCGAACAATCTTTCGATTCCTAGCAATAAACCAAACTCATCGAATGCATTCCAAACATGATGAAGGCTATACTCATAGTGCGCTGTGTCATTAATCTCTACAGTATCAAATGGTTGCCATTGCAAACTTCCTTCAATGATGGGGTCAGCTGGCCTGATGTAGACCAAACCTGCGTCTCTATCAATGATAGCTTTGTTCTCTTCATCGTCTGCATAGAAATCTCTTAATGAGAATACGACACGGAAGTGGAATCGCTCCGACCCTCTTGTTGCTGCTACTGTGTCTAGTGTTTCCATGTCCAGTACGATAGGAAGGGCAATTGGAACTTTGTATGTAATATCAATCTGCCCTATATTTGCTGTACCGATATATTGGTTCGTGAAGACTTGGTCAAGGTATGCTTGAACATCATCGTACTCCATACCAAACACATTAAGGAATTGAGCCCCGACAGAATCGGGGTCTTTTGCCATCTTCATCCATTGGGGTAGCATAGCTTGCATACTTGCGGTAAACTTACTTACTTCTGCCATGAAACATTTCCCCTCTTATTATGTAATGTCTAAAACGTCGAGAATGAATCGTTCATCCCACTTGGAGGATGTATTTGCTACGTAGCGGCTTACACCGTTCACTTTCATTCCGTAGATATCCAGGTCTTGGATTTTTGTACTTACATCCATGACACGCTGGATAAGTTCATTAACTATCAGTGTTTCTCCCAGTACCATGTTGTCGATATAACTTCTTACTTCGTTGACAACACTCTGTCTTATAGCAGTCTTCTCTGCGCTGCTAGTGTCGCTGCTAAATATTAACCTAACCATTAATTCTATAGGAATCAATACTGGACTTTTAACTTCTCCATAAATTCCGTACGCCTTTGTGTCATTAATTGCACTTTGCACAGCTCTTAGTGTAGCCGCGCTTGTTTGTGCATCGTCAGTGATAACATAACAAGAGAAGGAGCCAGCTCCGTGTGCGTATTCTTTGAAGATGACATCTTTCACGCCGTCTACGCTTAATGCCTTTAATCGAATTGCGGTAAGGTTGGCGCCAGCCACCACATATACTTGGTTCACGATGCGGCTTCTGTAATTCTCATCTGTCTCTCCGTCAATTCTTATGCAGTTTAAAAGCTCACCGATTAAATCAAGATAGCGACCTGTAGCTGTACTTACAAAGCCCATTGTTACTGCTAGCTCAAGCTCTGTATAGAATTCGTAGAACTCTTCTGTTAGTACTTCTAGGAATGTACGAGCCACACTCCCTGGGTTTGTGTTGGTAATGTCTGTTAGTGTCCGAATGCGATAGTCCAAATCATTCAGGATTTGCTCTTTTGATTTTTTCATTATGCTTCTCCCTCTTCAGTTTCTTCGTCTACTGGTGCAGGTTCTTGTTCTACTGGCTCAATCTCTGGCTCTTGAATAACCTCTGGGTCTTCTTCAACTGTCCCACCATCAGTTTCTGGTGCGAATTCATCATCCGTAGATTCTTCTACTTCTTCTTCCTCAGCGACTTTGTATATATCCATGAGTCCAGTTTCTAAGCTGAAAATGATTGGAAAGCGTACTACTTGATTGCTAAATTTATAGATATCAATCATGAATACTAGCTGATTCACACTAATTGGAACAGCCCTTACTGTAATTTGGTTTGTGTTGTAGAGGCTTTTGTATGTTAGTGCGTTTCGTATGTATGCTTCGCCTCTAGCTGCTGTATCTCTTGTGTTTGGCTCTCCTATTAAATCTGTTAGGTTGCCGCCCATTACTGGATGATGATACCAGTCTGGCATATCAGTTCTAAGTCTGTTCAAGACGATTTGTTCATCTACCATCTCTTCTTCAACAACACCTATATCACGGATAGCTTTTCCATCTTCTCCCTCATCAGTGTTGATTGTTCCATCAAGATGTTTGTAGAGTGTTGCGCCCTCTGCGTTTACTTCTGGGTCACCCAGGTCAAGGTCTCCGTCTTTTGTAAATGCCCAATCTTTTGCCATCTTCAGTTAACTCCTTCCACAGGTAGCCCTAGCTTCTTCATGATATCAACCATGCCGTCGCTATATTTTACTTTGTGCTGATGATTCAGAAACAGTTGTCCATCTTCATTCGCATTCGGATTGAAAGCTTTCCCATTCCAAGTTAGGCCGTAAGCACCTGTTTTCATATTCAGGTTTGTTGCCATTAGGTTTACTGTGTTCCCAAACAGATTAAAAGAGTTGGTATTGGGGTCAACCCGTAGCCCCAACTCTCCACTGGCGAATATATCAATCATGCCATCATCCGTTAGCTTCACTATCGCTTCTGTATCTCTATGCTTCAATGCAACTTCGTACTCTTTTATCTTGTAGTCTTTTGCATTGACATTCTCATGATTGAGTTTTCTGTGGTCTAGTTCTAAATCTGTCAGCATGCCTTCCCATTGACTCATGCTTTCATCTCCTTATAGGAATCCAATTCCTTTTGGTATTCCTGCCCCGTTCTTAGATTCGTAGTTTATACTGCGAGCATAGATATTTGTTATGTAGGGGTTGCCCAAGTGTCCGTTTCGGAAAGCGAGTGTAACTCTATCTCCAACTTCTACTGTTGTTCTGTAAAGCCCGTTGCCATCTGCAGGGAGCGGAACATTCTCTGACTCTTGCTCTCTTCCAGAATTAGGGTCACGCCAGTAAACCCTAGCTGTTTGGCTTTCATAATGAACGGCCATAATAGAGCCTTCTACAGCTTGCTTCCTTTTCTCAAGTGCAGGTCTTACTACATTTCTTTCGATAGCCTCGTGTATAGGATTCTTGTGTGGCATGCCTTAACCTCCTATAATATCCTTCTATGTTGATTACTGATGATTTTCTTCCAATATGTATTCGTCTGCATATCGAAGACAGCAACACCGCTACTGCTCTGACTTCCGATACATTTGTTATTGCCCATGTAAATCGTGACGTGCCCATATATCTTATAAGAGTCAAAGAATACTAGGTCTCCAGGCTTCAGGTCTTTTGTAGAAACCTTCTTACCTTTTTTAATCAATGTATTGGTTGATGTTCCAGTTAACTCCCCAAGATCAATTCCATTTTGTTTAAAGCAGTAATGCACAAAGGAGGAGCAGTCAAACTTACCAGCTTTGATATCTGATTGGCTACGTCCGCCACCAAATACATATCTATTGCTCTTATTTAGCCAAGACTTTGCTGTAGCAATTATTCCTTTCGCATCACCTGAGCCGCCAGCTTCTCCAGATAGCTCGTCACCATTCCAACGCACATTATCTTTTGTTAGCTTTTCTCCTGTATACTCTTTGAAGTTGTTTGGAATCTTCTTAACATAGTCTTGTGTTTCCTTGAATGGAGGAACGCCCCCATATTTACTTACGTTACCTGGTCCAGCATTGTATGCCGCCAGTGCAAGTACGGGGTCCCATTTTTCTGCTTCTAGCATTTGCTTTATGTATTTTGTTCCGCCCATAACGTTGTCTTCTGGGTCTGTTACATCTTTAACGCCTAGCCCTGATGCTGTTCCAGGCATCAACTGCATTAATCCTCTTGCTCCAGCGTGTGACCCTGCTGTTGGATTAAAGTTACTTTCTTGCTTGATGATGGAGGCAATGAAGAACGGGTTAATCCCGAACTTCTTACCTGCCTTGTTAATGATGTCGTCATATTTAGTCCCGATATTTGCATTACCAGAACCTCCACTGCCGCCACCACTACTATCTTTACTTGATTCTTCATCATCATCTTCATAGCCTGGGAGGCGGAACGTAGCCAAGAACTCAGCCCGCTCCTTATACAGTTCACTCAGAAAAGCTACTTTGTCTTCGTACTTTTTCTCCCACTCTTCGTTTTTCTTGAGCCTTCCCATGCACTATCACCCTATTCGTTTGTCCAGTTTTTATTTGCTAACTCTTCTTGAGAAATAGCAAAGTCCTTATGATCTCCAGCTAAGTCATTGAACATATCCATAACCCATTCTTGGATTCCGCCATCGTCCTTGCCGTCAAAACCAGCGCCCATCATGAAGCTATCTAATCGTCCTGGGGAATCTCCCACAACCATTCCTTTATGCCCATTAATACCAGCGGTATATTGACGACCCTGATAAGTCAGAGGCTGAATGAGTACACACTGCATAGCTGCTTTTTTCCTTCGATACTTCTCAAGGATTGTATCGACTGCCCAAGATGCTGCAGTACTTGCAATAAGCGCAACAGGGTTAGCGGCACGGACTATGGTTGCTGCCTTAGCTATCTTAGGAAATGCTTTTGAACCGTCTTTAAGTGCGGCGGTGGCATTTTTGATAGCGGATAAATTTGCTCTTGTTGCCATCTTGCCTTTAATACCTTTGACGTTTTTCCCTTTGGCATTTTCAAAGACTCCGTCTTCTTTCCACTTATTAACCTTGCCTTCAAGCTTACTTACTTTATCATCAAGCTCTTTTAGCTTAGCCTCTCTGTTCGGGTCATCGAGAGATAGCTTGGTCAATTCTTTTAGCGTCTTTTTATACGCTTGGACATCTGCATCATCACTAGGTAGGAATGATGCCATCAATCTGACTGCCTGCTGGGTTGCTTTTGGCGCACCCTTCTTACCAAGCTCTATAGACTTCTTACTTATAGAACTTCTCATTACTTTACGTAATGCATAAGCAGCAGTTGCAGTTCCAATTCCATAAGCTGCTAGTTTTGCCCCAAGAGCAGAAGACCAGTTTGCTAGACTAACCATTGCGATATCGTCAGTTACTGCTACAACATCTGGCTGAATAGAAGTAATGTATCCTGTCTCTTGTGAGAATTGATGCGTTACAGCTTTTACTTGGAAGTTACCATTCATGTCATACATAGTGTCATGCATGTAGCAAAGGTCATGCGGCTTAATGGTTGGGTCACCAATTGAAACCAATTCGCCTTTGTACATGTCTTTCATGTAATCTCGAACAGCACTCATACCATAGTTCATCGCTTGAGCTTCTGTTTTGTAGAAGTTAACAAGTGGCATGCGCGCTACCAAGTCTGCTTCTAGTACAACGGTCTTTTGCTTGTCAAATCTGATATCCCAGTCTGCTTGCAATACTGGTGTCTGTTTACCATCATAAGAAACGATAACGTTTGTGTAGATACCATCCTCTGAAGCTTTAATGCCGTTACTGATAATGTCCATGTAGCTGTCTAACATATGGATTTGAGAGTATGGCTTGCGATGTTCCATCTTTCGATTTCGAGTCCAGCTCTTTTGTTCTGCACTATATTCATAGGAGCTATCATATGTATATGCCATGCTCCAATATGGCTTCCCGAAGAACAATGTACTTCTCATTTCGAATGGATGAACCGTTGCTATGTAATCTGGGCTACAGTAAGCTAGTATTTGTGCAATATCCCACACTGTATTCTGGTACAGGTTTATTAGGATATTGTCCTCATCTCCAGGCTGTAACCAGCGCATTATTGGCGTGTCTTCAAAGGAGAACGGAATACTGTTCCCGTCTGGCATTGTGAATTGACTGTATGTTGCTAGCCCATTACTTGAATAAATGTTTTGGCAGGTCTCGCCCCAGTCCTTATCCAAATCCCAGAATTTCCATGTTCCCTCAGGAACTTTTGAACCTGGCTGTCCAAAGTGCATGATTCCCAGTGGATTCTCTTGGAACCAGTTACCATCCGTTGAATAGTTGATCGCATCCTTAAACCAGTTACCTTTAGATGTCATTAACTCACAAAGGAAGTCTCGCGGTTCTTTAACGCGGAATAAGCTCTTATTCTTCTCCTCTTTATCTCCAGAGATAGCGTTACCTAGCTCGACACCATCACCTTGCGCTACAATCTCTACTTCTTCCTCTGCGTTCAATTCAGTAATTGTACCGTTGAACATAACAGGAAGTTTCGTTGGGTCAGAACCATATCCCATTCGTAAATGAATACGCGCGCCAGTCTGTAAGAGCATAGAGCTTAGTAATTCTTTTCTTGCTTCTAGTAGCTCTTCATTTGGATTTCCAAAAACTAAGTTATCCCAGAACTTGTAATCCCATTCTTCGTACGTTGTATCAATAGAACGAGCAGTTAAGTTGCTGTATACGTTCGTCATTCGGATGACTGCTGTATCTGCTGCTATCTTACGACTCTTATGTACATCAATGGATTGAATTGCGTTAAAGCCATAAAGGTTATCCCATAGACGATAGTTACTCATCCAGCGCCCCTCATCTACTATAAACATTTGGAAGGTTGGGAATGCTCGAATCAAACGCATCTTCTGGTCATAATCCAATACATCCTTATACATTTCAGGGAATACTTCTTGTGGGTCTCTTTGCGCTAGCAAGCGATTAGCTGCTACCTCTGCGTTGTAATCTTCTACATCCGCCAGGTTCTCATAGTTTGCCGCGGCTTCAGGATTAGCTTCTCTGTTGCCTTGTGCTTCATAGCTTGCTGATGTAGCTGCCGCCATGCTCGCCTCAGTCCCAGAAGCTTTCAGCCAATCATCTTCTGCGCTAAACTTTTCTTTCGCCCACTTGTTGTATATCTCGATTACTTCGCCCTGCGTTTTAGCTTCTAGCTTTTCTTTTGTTTCTTTCTTGCTGTAGTACTCATCCTTGAAAATGAGGTTATCCTTTTTCTTGATGCGATAACCGTTGTCTACTAGTTCTTCGATAAGAGTGGATTTCTTCCCTTGGATGATTTCCATTTCTCTTCCTGTGTAACCGTTTCGTTGCTGCATGATAACTAGGTTATTCTGAGCTGTAGGACTTGCATACATCTTGTCATAGCCGTTGTATTTGGATTTGAATACGCTGATAACTTTTTGGTAGAAGGCATTTTCAAGCTTACCCTCAATGTTACCCACGCCGTATCCTGAAACCATCCAATCCCAAGGGCGGTGCAAGTACTCTGCGTCATCCTTCTTGTCCAATGCTTTTTTATATGTATCAATCATCTTCTGCATACCAATTTCAAGATTATACTTCCAATCCCAAACTAGTCGCTTCGCATTGTCTAAGTGTGTTGCCTCTGAACTTATTGGTACGCCAGCGATTCCTGCAACGTTTCCTTGCTTATCTACTTTTGGCACACCAGAGTCGCTTGTTTGTTTCCACTTACTTGTTACTGTTAGAAGTGCTTTGATGTAGTTGGCTACACGTTCTCTTGGAATCTTCCAACTCATACCTCTAAAGTCACTGGTGGCAATGTTGTCTAGTTTCCGCTTCTTTTTGCGACCTTCTTTTAACAAGTCTTTGTTTTGGTCAATCACGCGGTTCCAGCTTACGTCTGTCATATCCTCTACACTTGAGTAAGCTACATTTCTCCAGACTGTGTTGCTTTCACTTTCATTCTTATCGTTATAAACAAGTCCAGCATTTGTCCAGTACTGGTCTAGCAATTCATAGATTCTATTGTAGACGCGCCATTCCTCTGGATTTGGATTCTCTTTCCATGCAGAGTATGCACGCTCATCAGTTCCAAGTCCCCATGATTTCCACTCTGCAAAGCTAGGAGGCTTACGGTACTCCTTTGGATTCGTAGCATAGGCTTTTATCTCTTCACTGTGGAAGGATACTCCCTCACTATTTGAGCTGCCGCCATCTTCTTCATCCATAGCTCCACTCCAGCTTAGCCCTGCTCCAATTCCTCCGATTCGGGAATCTGCTGCATTTAGTATGTCCCACATGCTAGCGTCGCCTTCTAACATATCTACTCCTGTGGAGCTTGTTGTTAGTTGAACACCCATGTTGTCACTAATAGAAAGGTCTTGTGTACCAGTGTCGAGTTCGTTCCGTAGAAACTCTCTCATTGTTTCTGGTGTTGCCATGTAGAAGTCAGGGTCGACATACTTACCGCCTGTACGGTTTTCATAGACATCGCAGTTAGCTCCGATATATGGAAGAGCAGATACCAGCTCATCATATGTAGGTAGCTCTAAATCTGGATACAATTCAAGGTCTTTCATTTTCAGCTCTATGATTGCTTCGTCAGAACCTGGGATGTAGTTACCAGCCTCACGGCTTTCTTTTGTAACCTTCTCTCCGTAGATAGGAGATATGCCTTCTAATTGCTCATTACGCTTTTGTGTTTTATTGAATCCACATAGCGTCATGTCTATTTGGTAACGCCCAGGGAAACCTGACATTGTTCTGATTCCCATTGCTTCTACCATTACAGTGCTTACGCCAAATAGCTGAACTAAATGGTTTGTAACACCTAAGAAGCCAGATGTAATTCCAGTACGATACTTTCTAGAATACTCTTCTGCTGTTCTCATCAAGTCTTGTAATTCTTCGACAGCAGTATCGTCAGCTTCAAATGATACTTGTATGTAAGGGTCTTGCCCGCCTAAGAATTGGAATGACGGAGCCTCTAGTGCTTGTAGCTGGATATTACTGAATTGATTTTCATACATGACTGTTACAGCTGTTGGAATAAGTGTTCCAGTGATGGTGTAATCTACAAGAGGAATCTCGCCCTCTGTTTGTTCAATAGCAGTCTTTGCTGCTTCCCATGCATCAAGCCCACTGATGAAGTCTACTTCAGCGCTCTTACCTTTAGCCAATATCTTTCTGACTTTCTCTATCTCAGTTCCTGGAACAACGAGTGTTGTGAGCCCGCTCTTAGTTCCTTGAACATAATCACTATCGAACATGTTGATGTTTGTCTGGTCATACAGACGAAGTTTAAATGCTCCGTTTTGGTCGACACTAATGTTTGGGGCCACCTGATTGAATAAAGGACTATTAGCTCCAGCGTAATGCGAGACTTTGTAAATCTTATTCATGTCATAGTCATCGCCGTATACTTTTTTGTACGCTTTGTCGTTTATCCCGTCGGCAATAGATTCTCCAAGAGACTCAGGTTCTTTTAGTTCTCCACTGTTTTTCAGAATCATGTATCTATCATATTGACCTAGAACCTTGTCTGCCATGACACCATCTTTATATAGACGACCAAGCATTGTGTTGTCGTCAACCGTATCTCCTTTTGCCTCAGATGGATTGTAGAATTTCTCTTTTGCAAGAATAGGATTCGTTAGATAACGCAAGTTTTGAATTGCTTCTTTGCGCTCTATCAAATATTGTTCCTCTGCTATTGAGAAAGTAAAGTCGTTTGTCAATCCACTATCTGGAATCTTCTCAAAGTATGTGCGATAAGGAGAGCGATCTTCTACTGCAATATCATCACGTAATGGTTCTTGATAGTACCATCTAAACATCGGATAGTTCATCGCATCTCCAAGGTATGTAACCTGTGGCATGAAAGCCTGGTGGTCAAATTGTGCTAGTGTTAGTGTAGCCGACATGGAGTGCGGGAAACCTGGTACAGTTTGTAGACTTAAATTAATAAGAGCTACGCTTGAAATACCTAGTGTTTCATTTATGTATACGTTGTCGATTGGAACAAATGGTGCTTTTCTGAATTGAGCGATTAAAGGACGAAGACCATCCATATAGTAATTGCGGTCAAGTTTCTTATGCATCTTCACTTTCTTACCATTGATTGCATCTAAGTCATGGAAATACAACTGCATAGTAAGAGTTGTTGCGGAGCTACCCGCCTTAATCAACATAGAAGATTTGCTTCTTAATGTTTTAATCTTTCTAATAGAAGAAACACGGTTTACTTCGATAGACAATGGCGGGATAACCATCATGACATCACCAATACGAACTTGGTGGTCTAATTCATTTGGAAACAGCTCATCGTATCTATCGTCATATGCTTCCATAAAATCAATCTGGTTACTAGCAGAGTTAACGTAATTCACCTCTACTACTTCTCCATCTTGCAATGGACTAGCTACTTCTTCAGATGACTTCTCATATCTGTTTAATTTAGAACCTATACTAGAGCTACCCGTCTCTTCTCTTGCTATTGCTTGAATAGACATAGACGGTGCTTCTTCTGGCACACCATGATAGCCTTTAGGCTTTTGGTTTGCTGGGTTCAAATATTGTCTATAGAATTTAAAGCTAATTTCAATATGAACAGGATTGTCTTTTGCCATTTGAACAACAAAACTATCTGCTGTTGTCATGCCTAGCAAATCCAATTCTCTTCCAGTGATTGTACGTGGATATGCTTGATATCTCTCTATGGATGTAAGGACCTCGCGTAAACGAGGCCCCACTTCCACATCCCCGCCCTTACCAATAAGAGCGGTTCTTTCTATACTATCAGCTGGAGATATGAATGTAATTTTCCATGGTTCATTCTTTGAAGCTTTTACCAGGGACTGTAGTCCCGTCTGGATTCTTTCCATTCCTTTACCTCCTAGAAGCCAAAGCCTTTGTCAATTGCATTCGTAACGACACCTTGCAACCATTCTTGGTTGATGTCTTGTGTGTTATCTTGAATGTTCAGGTTAGTGTCCAGCTTCATTGAGCTCATTGCACCAATCTCTTGATGAACAAGTGCTGCCACTTCTTCTTCCGACATGTTCTGAGCATTCTTAGCAGATACACGGATGTTTACGAACTCTCCATTATTTTGAGTAACACGGGCTGTTGGCGTCTGCATAGTTTCTGGCGCTACTGGGGCTTGAGGAGCAGTCTGCTCTTGCAATCCTTCTGGAGTCGGGCCGCTTCGGATAAGAGCACTCGCTGCCCACATTGCTCCGAAGGCTACCGCTCCGCCTCCTACTCCACCCATATTTAGCTTCGGTGTAAACTTACCTACGGTTTCTCTTAGCTTCACTCCTGCATCATCTGCAAGGGTAGCTCCGTTCAATACGTGGTCTGCCGCGTCATAAGAACGAGAACCTAGTGAGTCAATTAGAGAAGTTGCAGTATTTTCCATGTTGTCATGGTTCTGCAAGACGGATAGTCTCCAGTTTTGCATGCTGGAATCTAGCATCTGTCCGACGCTACTCTTTCTTCCCGCTGCATCACGGAGTGTTTCTATAGTATCTGTCGGTACTAATGGACCCATTTGACCATTTAGCAACTGACTCATATACTCTCCGCCACGACCCTCTGAAATACCGACTGGCGTTCCAGCGTTATTGAATCCTCCAACAGAAGAAGTCAATTGACGTACTTCCTGAATCATATCCAGGGCACTGTTCATTTGCTTCATCTCTGCGGCATCGTCTATATCGTATAGTCGAATCTTTTCGTTTGCTGCTACGAAGTTAGCTCTGTTGTCATCCGTCAAATCCATCAAGTAGTTATTCATATTAGACAAGTCTAAATGACGTTGCGTGATTACTTCTTCAGCTCTTTGGAAAGCGAGGGCTTCATTTCCTTCTCCCGCTGCTTGAAGCTGTGTGTTGTACTCATCGCTGAATTTGAACTTCTTGGAAGATATTAAATCCTGAGAGAACTTCGCTGTGAAGTTTTCAATACCATCACGTATTCCTTTAGCTTTAGAGCTTCCTGGCTCAAGCCTGCGCCCTGCTTCCAATGTTTCCAGTGTAGCAGTAGCAACTGAAAGGACTTTATCTCGCGTGTTATCAATAATACCGACAAAGCCTTTACCCAAACGGGCTTCGGCTGTCTCAATGGCATCTGCACGATTCAATTTGCTTCCTATTGAGCCGACTTCATCGAAGAGTTTTCTCTGAGCTTTACTACGGTCGTTAGGGTCAATCTGTGCAATTTCGTTTAGCTCTTGTGCTAGCTTTCCAACTGTCAGGTTCATTGTCTTAGCTGGGCTACTTAAATCACTTTCCAAGTCAGCTAATGTTTCTGCTCCTACTTGTGCAGAATCTGCTGCTTCTAGTCCTGCTAGCTTGGACAATTCTTTATGTATAACTTCCGCTTTATCCGTACCATAATGTGCAAGTACACCAGACATAAAGTCACCATCGTAATCGGCTTTTAGTCTTTGTGCTGTACCTACAGTCAATCGCCCGCCGCGATCATCAGCTTCCATTGTTTCATCAATCTCGAATCGCATCGCTTGTAGCGTGGATTGCTTGATAGTAGGATAACGGTTCACAAATCCATATAAACCTTTACTATTGACATTGTCCAGTACTAATTCCCTGATTTGGTTGGCATTTTTGCCTTCCACATTAAGGTTCATGACTTTGGCAATGTTGTCTTCAGCGCCTTCAATCATTTCCCCTAGGCGTGCTTTACTGACATACATCGTGCCTTCTTTATATGTAGCATCAGCTCTTTGTCTCCATTCGTCTCCTACTTTTTCATAGTTAGCGAATGGGTTAACACCTTGAATACGGAAACGACCAGACATATCCATTCGAGCAGAACCAAAGGTTTTCATGAGGCCGCCGTCACGTGAGTTACTGATAAGAGCGGCTGCTTTGTCTTCGTACTCTGAAACAGCCGTATTAATCCGACCTCGCAGTTTGTTCATATCGTCTACGTTGACTTCTTCTCCATTCATACCAGCTTGATTGTAGTCTTGAAGGTTACGCCATATTTGAACCTGCTTTTGCTGAAGCTCGCGGATAACAGGAGTGACTGCCGTACCGTCTTTCGTAACATCTCCAAAGTCCACTAAGCGAAGATAGCTTCTGTCGAATCCTTGGTCTTTAGGAAGCTCTAGGACAGCTGTCCCGCCGTTTCTTTCAATAGCCCTACTGAATGTTACTCCGTTGCCGAAGTCTCCTTGAGTACGTCCGAAATCGACAATAGTACCTGCATAGTCATCTGCTACCAGCTTTGTATCTTTTGCTGTAATCTTAGGCAATGGATTAAATGCATTCATAGAGATTTCATACGCACCATTAGCAGCTATTCTTCCTTTGCGATGTCCAGCAGGGTCATCTATATCAAAAGCCGTACCTGATGTTCGAATAACAACATCGCCTTCACCAGGAGTGTAGTCTCCTTGCTCTGCAACAGTACGAATCAATCCTTGGTTAATACGAGCAGTGTCTTGGTTCTGGACTTTAGATACTTCTCTAATATGATCTTGCAACCATCCAGCAACAGCACTCTTTCCTCCAAGCAAGCTATTAGCGCGAGTCGAAATCATGTCTATCTCTTTACGTCCGTATTTTACAAGGCCGCCGCTATGTCCAGGAGTTAGACCTACGCCATCTTCCCAGTCATATACGTTCTGTTTACCAACACCGACGTTTCCGTAGATAGTGTCTCTTTGACTAAAGCCTAGTCCTAGTTTCTCATCTATTCTTTGAGCAAACTGATTCATGCGGTCTACACTGAACTGACCAGTGCCATCTCCACTACCGACCAGATGACTTAATTCTAGAGAGTTGTCATCTCTGATTTTTATCTTGGTTGGGTCTATGTCGAATGTTTCAGCCATGATTCCTTTAATTGTATCTAGCGCTTCTGCCTTAGTCATTTTTCCAACGGTTAGCTTTCCGCCGCTATCAATTTGAGCATTCGCTTCGTCAACAGCAAGGGACACCATTTTACTAACTTCCGTACCCCACATGCCTTTGCTAGTCTCGAATGCTGGCATGATGGCATGGACACGCTCTCCATCCTGTGCATGAGCCAAGTCATTGATGATTTGCTGTGGCAGCATTGTTGCTGTGTTACGACCACCAGAGTCTGTAATCATCTTGGTTGTGTTAGCGGAGAAAGCTGTCTCTTCTAGAATCAATGCACCTTCTGCAGCGTCCCAACCTTTGATTCTCGTTGTACCTGTGTACCATTTATCGTAGACACTGCCTCTAGTTCTCTTAGGGTTAGGGTCCACAATAGGGGCACCGTCTTCGCCGAATACGATTCCGCCTTGAGCATCTTTCAACAAGTCTTCTTTCACAATTTCAGATATCGTGATTTTCTTTTCCTTTTTCCATTCGTCAGCGGTAGCAGTCGAATCAGTAAGGAGTGGCATAGCACCTTTAAAGGTAATGTTTTGCGAGAAGTCTGCATCTCCATCCACATTTTGACGGATAAGGTCTTTGATTGCTTCAGTTAACTGCTCGCCGTCACCAAGACGTACTTTCTTTTCACGAGTGGTTTCGAAAGCTCTAGCAGCATCATCAGACATGAGCATCATACCGTCATAAACAGATATGTTTTCCATGTTCTGTAGGCGCTTCACATAGCCTTCATATTGAGCTTTTACTTCGGCGTTTTCAGTGCTCTTGATAACCTGTTGATATTTGCCAAGTAATTCTTGTGCTCTACCTTGCAACTGCTGGTCATCTAGATAAGCTGCTCTCATATTAATGAAGGAGACTTTATTGCTTCCAGTTTTGTCGAAGTCTTCTAGAACCTCTACTGCCTTATCTGTAACGACGCCTCGTGTTAGCATGCGGTCAATTTCTGTCGGGCTAAATTTTCCGCTAAGGTTGTTTGTTACACGGTCTTTATCAAGAGCCAAGTAGTTCACAGTTTTCATGATATTCTCTCGACCCATTGGATTCAAGTTACCGAATGCCAATAATGAACGAGCATCTGTATTTGCACGTAAATAGTTGCCTACATGAGTATCTTTTACAGAGTGCATGCCTAGGTTAATACGTCCATTTGTTTGCTGACTAACAAAAGAATCTACTTCACGCTGGAAGAAACGCTCTGCTGTCATGCCGATATGATTAACGAATTGGCCGCCCTTGTTATCCATCATTTCTCGAATAGCTTCGGGGGATTTCAATCGCCACTGCTTCCGCTTATCATCAGATGTACGAGCATAGAAACCGTCATACCAATCTTCCGCATAAGCAGACACATCATGTGTTCCGCTTCGAATCCAGTTGGCTGCTTGGGATGTTACATCAAATCGGTTGTTTGCTTCTCTTGTTTCGTTAATAGCAGAAAACCTGTTATTCATAGATAGATTTTGCATAGCCTTATTCGCTCTACGTTGCAAGTGTCTTTCTGCATCTATCATGAATGCTTTGCCACTGCTGCCAGCTTGTTTGTCCAGCATCTCTCTGACTACTTTTGCGTTACCAGCGAGTGTGCCGATGATTTCATCAAAAGCTGTTTGTAACTCATAGCCGCCTCCGTTATGTCTCTTACGGTGGACAAGACGAGATACACGGTTTTGACTTCCCATTGTTACTGTGCCGTCGCTATTGATTCGAGGCAAGTCAATGACTGCTGTTTTGTTGTTTTTCCGAATGTCTGCAATAGAACCATCTAACACACTCTCTGAAACAGATTTGTCAGCTAGCACCATTTGCAAGCCGTTGCGTTTCCCGTCGTAACGGTACTGCACATGCATGTCATTTGAACTGAATGCTTCTGCTAGCTTGGTTAATTGGGAACGAGAGTCAGCCACACGAGAGATTCCTACCCCAGAGTTTTTGCCAATTCCATTACGGTCAAGAATCTGTTGAATAGCTCTATCGTGACTGTCTAATACTTCCAATGCTTTACCACCAACAGTTAGTCGGTCGTTGCCGCCATTAGCTCCCCATCTATTAAGAAGTGGTTGTGTTCCGCCAATAGCCTGAGAAGCAAGCTCTTCAAATTTACTAGCAAATACTTTCTCATCTCTTAGTTTACCAGCACGGCCGCTCTGTCCCCCTACAACTTTTGTTGCATCTTCTACAGGGATATGCTTAATAGCTCCATTCAATGAGTTTGTCTCACGCGCTTCTGCCACACGGTTAGCAAGCTCTCCAAGCATGTTATCAATGGATGCTCCTGGAGTCATGTTATCCATGTTGTTGTAGTACTGTTCAAATTCCTTTGCACTCAATGCGTTGTATGATTTCAACTGCATAAGTAATTCACGGAACCTTCGTTTCAGTACACTGTGGTTCGGGCGTTCTGTGTGTCCGCTATAAAGGTTACCGTAGAAGGAACTTCGAATACTATCTGCACTGTTTAGGTTCAAGTACTTAGATTCACCATCTATGTTTATCTCTATTGCAGAACCATTGTTAGCAATTCTTCGGCTTACTTTGTTTTCACCGAACTCATTGTTCATTAATTTGCCGAACTCAGCAAGAGCAGCATTCTGTGCCCCAACGTAATTTCGCTCTGTGCCTTTGATTGCGCTGTCGCCTAATCTATCCAAGAAACCACGAACCCATTTCTCTTCACCTTCTAGGCGAGGTTTCATTGACTCGAAGTCACGTACGAACTCATCTGTGTTGTATTCATGGGCATTTAGGATATTAGACTTAATCGTTGATGCTTGTAAACCTTGAGCTTCTCCTTCTCTCCATATGTCTAGTGCTTGGTACATACGGTTAGCAAGTCCAACGCCACCACCATTCTCTGTTGAGAACATCTTGTTCCAACGACGAGCAGCACGGTCTTTGTTTTGTAATTCATGAGCTGTTAGGTGCTTTGATTTTCTTTTGTCTATGTATTCCAAATGGCCATGAATTACATTCTGCAAATCTTCTAAGCTATTACGGAAAATAGTATGGTGTAAGTCATCCATCTCATTGTACAATTGAACACCGAACATTTTACTTCCATCTATGTCGACATTGTTTAGGAACTTCTCTACTTTATATGTAGTGTTGCGGTAGATTGGATTTACTTTCATATTGTATGCTGGTTCAAGCTGATTGTTTTTCATACGGAATACGCCATCATATTCCCCAGCTTTATCACTGCTAAGTCCAGCTACGCCAAATAAACGATCCCCTACTTGTAGATTTTGAGAATTGAATCGTCCGAATGTATTACCTGGTTTCCCGCCAGTTGCTAGTGTCCGTTTCACACCTGGGCTACCAATCAGTCTATTCAATTGTTCTACGGTTACGTTAACGTCAGATAGGGCGTGGTGAGCCTGACCGCCTTCCATGCGGAAGACTTTTTTCATTGTTTCTAGCGTTACGTCATTTCCATAACGGCTAAATGTATTGCGATACAGAGCACGTACGGCATGTAGCCCGTCAACCTGATTTAATGCCATTGTGCTTTTTAGTCTTTGAAGTTCTCTATTTGCTACACTCCCTGGATTTCCTTTCCCAACTTCATTATTCAACCAGTCCATCATCATAGGTTGGTCAAAGTTATACACGTTATATCCAGCAAACTTCACATTCTGCATGTTCTTCATGAAGCTATTCATTTCAGTTACAGCATGCTCAGGAGCAGTTCCCCATTTCATAAGGTTGTCTAATCCTTGGCGCATCATTGTAATGTTTTGAGAAGAAGTAAGAACAGAACCTTTCAAAGGATGTAGTTCTCGTGCTTGCTCATTTACACTAACAATACGACGACCATCTTTGTTGTTTACTGTAAATAGTCTTCCTGGGTCACCTGCATACAAGGTTAAGTCGGAAAGTGTACGGCGCATGTCCGCTGTCATTCCTACTTGATGCCCATTGTTTAAGTCATTCAATATCCCATTCAATCTTTTATATACATCTTCGTTTGGTTTCAAAAGCATAGAGAGGCTATTGCCTTGTGGCTGGAGTTTTCCATTAATCATTTTTACATGCTGGAAACCAATTTCTGTGGGAGAGTAGAAATCCAAATTAGCTTTTCCTTTTCTATGGAAAGGAGTTGTACCAATAATCTCCGTATCATATACGATTAGGTCTGAGCCATTTTGCATGTTCTGTAAATCCATTAGTCCTTGGATTGCTTGCTGTCCATATGTATTAGAACCATAACCAGGAGTTACGCCCCGCCAGATGCCCATGCTTTCTTTTATCACTGATGCGTCTTGTTGTAGTTGGTTTAAAACACTTGCTGCTTTAGAAGCACCTTCAGATGACCCTACGCTGTTTGGTCTGTAGTCATCAGAGTTACGGGAGTCGAAGAAGACGTAAGAGCCCTCTTCATCCCCGCTATATCCACCAACTCTTTTTAAGATATCCTTGTCTGCCATAAAACCCACCCTTTATTTCTGGGTGGCTCAGCCAAAGATACCACCCAGGTTGTTATTGATTTCTTTTACTATGTCATTTGAACGGTCTCTTATAACATCCATAGATAGGCCGATTCTGTTATCTTCTTGCTCATGTTGAACATCCATAGAAACAGATACTTCTGTAAGTCCTGCCCCGCGAAGAACCTTCTCTAGTCGACCCATGTCTAATCTTGAACTCATACTCTCGATATTCATCACATTAGCATTAGAAGCTTCTGCTCGTTTTTCATCGTCGCCCCAGTAGTTGAATTCTGTTAGCTCTAGGCCTTCGTTTTTCACTACCTTGAGTTTGTAGTTGTCGATACTAACATCAGGTCTCCAACCAGCCCAATCTTCATCTGGTAGGTAATGGTCTGAGAAGTAGCTTCGTAAGCTTTCAGGCTCATCTGTATCCATGCCCCATTTGGCTTGGTAGAATCTACGCTGGTTTTTTGGGACCAAGCGAAGGATTTCTTCTCGCTCTTTTGGAGCTGCCTTCATGAACTCTGTGAAGTATTCACGGTCTTTGTTGGGAAGTGCGCGGAATATCTTCGTCATGTCTCCATTTTCATCTGCACCGAATAGTGTAGACTCATACTCAGACTTATATCGAAGTGCGAGCATGGAGTATTGACCTAGCTCTGTACCAGGCCTATCCAGGTCTATACTAGCTAGTTGTTCACGGATATTGGCAAGTTTTTCATCCCTTGTTTCTTTATCACCATAACCTAATTTCTTGTCCATGGAAAGCCATTTTTTCTCTTCATCTAGCCTTTTTCGAAGAGATTTATTTCGCTTCCCGCGCTCGCTATGTTCCTCTGTCAGAATCTCTACATCAATGCCTTCTTTACGTATTGCTTCTCGTCTTGCACGCTCATAAAGACCTTTGTATTTGATGTATTTAATTCTGTCGAAGTAGTCATTGATTTCTCGTTCTTCACGACGGCGCTGAGGTATCCATGTTTCATTGTCATCTAGTGGATTTAGCTTAGAGCCCTGCTCTAGGAATACCCTAGCACTAGCTATACCTCCGCCAGCCGCTGCTCCTATTCTAGTTCCCCAGAACTTAGAAGCGCCTCTTCTAGCCACTAGCCAACCAATACCTGCACCTTGTGCTGCTGCAACAACAGGATGATTCGATGCAATTGTTTCAAACATCGGTTGTAACCATCCACCCCATGGGTCTTCCCACGGTCTCCACGCCTTACCATAGACTTCAGTACGTCTGTACTGCTCTAGTGGAGAGCGAACTTGATAGAACTTATCTGCGATTGTTCCGACAATAGGTAGATTAGGCAATAGGTCATGAGACATGAACTCCCACATCTTACCGACTGTAATCATATCGTCAGAGAATAATGCTCGTGTTGCAATAGCCGTCCCATCGTCTCGAACAGTTACCTTGCTTTCCCCACCGATACCAGTTCCCAAGAGTCCACCAGACTTACGGTTAGCCAACATAAAGTTGACGTTTTGTCCTCTTGTGCTTGTATAGAAGGGGTTTCCTTCAGCGTTCTTGTTTGCATAAACAACAGCTCGCATCGTACCGAACATATCGTCTCGAACCCTATTTAATGGATCAGAGTCTAGTGCTACTTTTACTCTTGCACCTTCATGCACGTATTGCTGTAACCATTGTTGTGTTTCGTCATCATCAGCCTTAACGGTAACGCCCGCCATCTTAATTGGAGTACTTGAACCATACTCTTTAGTTAAGAACGTTGTGGCGTTAATCATCTTGGTGATAGTTACGTGTTCGTAATCTACATCAGCATTATCAAATCTTCTATTGTAGAAGCGGTTCTTCGTTTTCCGTTCACTTACTTGGTCGCGGATGGTTTTGTACTCTTGATTCATCTCTTCACTAAGAAGTCCACGCTGGTTCATAGCAGATACTATCTTCTTGTAGACTCGATAGTTCTCAGAGTACGGCGCTACATCCGCTAGGATTCTGAATCGGTCAAATGCCCCGTATTCACCTAATGCATCTGGATGCAATTTATAGAGCTTCTCATATGCTGCTCCTGGAAGACGCATCTCACCGTTTGGAACTTTTACATATGGGTCACCATGTTTGAAGTCTGTAAAGTACTCTTGACCTGGTAACCAGTCTGGCATTTTGTTTCGGATTGGGTTCCAGTAGGATTTGTTCGGGTCACGCGGGATATAACGACGCCCGATCTCTGATAGCTGTCCACCAAGTCCACCAAGCTCCATATCCCAGAATGCACGAGTGTAACTCGACATACGAGAGGATTGCTCTAGTGTCATGCCACGCCCAGACTCTTGGAATCCGATACCTGTTTTAAGTGAGAACCCATAGATACCAGCGACCTCAGAAAAGCTGTAGAAGCTATCCCGTATTGTACTTGGTACGCTATGCATCGTTCCAATATCAGCAAGGTCTGCCAATACATCAGGGTCACGTAAGTCTTCAAGTGCTGTGATGGAGCGTACGTTTTTACCAGTAGCACCAAGTGATGGCCCACCGACTTCTGTGTATGCTGCGTTGATTGCGGCTAATTGTTCACGAGCTGTACTAGCTCCTCCGCCACCGCCTCCAACACCAACAGCTTGAGCTGCTGCATCTCCACTAATACCAACAGCACTTATACCATCAAGTCCCATACCAGCAGGTAGTCCGCCGCCAAATCCAACGTCTCCTTCAGTAACAGAACCTTCTTGACTGATATTGAATCCTCCAGCAGGCATACCTTGTAGGTAACCGCCAGCAGATGCCATTTCATATTGTGCTTCGATGTTACGGTTCATTTCTTCTATGTAAGCACGGTGTGCTTTCTCTAAATCAGGATGTTCTCTTCTAGGCTTCAATACTCGACCAACAGTGTTATTAATTAGTGCTCCAACTACTGGTACTTGCTCTAGCTCAGAGAATCCACCTGACATAGGGTAAGGTCTATCTTCTGCATGTTTGTTCTCCCAATGATACGGGTCTAGGAAGAAGTGTCTGACTGGTGCTAATGGATTTGTAAGAGTAGGCATCCAATGATTAGCCCAGTACTCTGACTCGCTACCATACAATGTATCTGTGAACTTATAATCAGATTTTACACGGCGATACCAGTTTGGTACGTAGCGGTCTACCTTTCCACCAGTAAATGGTGTATTCGAACCAATACCCCAGAAACGACCTTTACGAATTGGGTCTTCTCCAGACTCATAGTATTCCTGAATGTCTTCTCCAGAGCGGAAGTCTCCAAAGATGCCGAATGTCATAAATCCTGCTGCTCTACCTAGAGGGCTTTCAGAAATCTGGTCAAATCCTTGGAATACACGAGACCACTGTCTACCGATATCATTGATACCGAAGTATTCTTTCAGATGCGCTTGGTCTTCATGCATATTGACATATGTCTCAGCAGCTTTATCGCTGAAGAAGTCGCCTGTCATACCATCTAGCCACATCGCTTGCTGATACGCTACATAAGGAAGCATTATACGTCGAGCAAACTGGTTAGCCATAATACTCTGCATGCTACCACGGTTTTGCTGGGATAGACCTAGACCGACCTGACCGATTGCGTTATCTAAACGCTCTGCGAAGTAGAAGAAAGGAAGCGTAGCTAATGTTACGTCTCCATTGTTCTTTCTACCAGCAAATGGCTGACCAAGAACTGTTCCTACAGAATTGAATAGTGCCTGTGTTGGAGCAACACCTTCTGTTATCTGTTTGTTGTAGTTCTCCATAGCCCACTTGTAACCACGGCCTTTATTTACGGAGACTGTACCAGATGGACCGAAGTATTGCGGCGGCTCTTCCCCTTTACCCATTGTCCAGAACGGGTTCATTTCATCCATCGCATCTTTTGTTGCAATAGATAGTGGGTCTGTTGTGTTTGTCACACGCTGAGTAAACTGACCAAGTGCTTCTTGTTTATTCTCTGTGTTGACGTATACATCGTCCCACCATTGACGCATGCTTGTCATAGCTTCTAGGTTACGGACTTCGCTCAGTGCCTCTTTGTGAAGGACACCGTTGTCGATACCTTCTTGTACAAGGCTGCCGACTGTCAGCTTCTTATCCATTCCTGTAGAAAATTCAAGCTGTCTGGACGCATGCATATGAACAAGGCGTTTTACATCTTCTGTCTTTTTGATTAAATCTGTCTCAGCTAAGTCTAATGGGCTTAATACCTCAGGCATATACGGTGCATTATTTGGTCTGATACGCTGGTTCTTAAAGAACTGATCGGGATTTTGTGCGTACTTATTCCATGTCTGAACAATCTGTTTCTCCAGACCTTCTAAGTCTCCGTCACGAGATACTCTTGCAACGTTTGATGATTTATCCATGATGGCGCCGCTTAGTCTTCCTAGCGTTTCCATAATTTCTTCATCAGTGTTCATCTTTGTGAGGTCGACGGCAATGTCTCCGTAAGCTTTGCTTACATGCTGATTGATGTAATTGACTGTGTCATCTTGCAAATGAGAAGACTTCGCTTCCAGCTGTGAGTACATAAGTTTGTAAGCAGACTCTGGGCTGATACCTTCTTTTCCATTTGTCTCGATATTCTTTACTAATCCATCGTGAACGTTCGGACCCCACTCGTAATCATCAAACTTAGTAAGAGTAGATTTCATACGTTGTGGAATAGATTCTGTCTCTTGGCGACCAACATCAAATAGTTTTCCTAAGAAGCTTCTATTCGCATAGTTTTGCGTATGCAGGTTAGCCATTGCTGAAAGAGAACGTGGAATCATACCAAAGCGAGCAGAAGCCTGGAAGACATCTTCCTTAACAAGGTCTCCTGTTGTCATATCGAACACTTTGCCATCTGCTGTATTGACATAGTTTCTTGCTAAAACTCCAACAGCTGCATCCGCATTGTGTGCAAGTGGATGACCTACTTCTTTTACTGCTCCATGAAGTGCTGGGTCAATTGTACCCATCTTCCTAAAGCTTGTTTTTGGCGCATCCTTGATGCCCTGAGCTGCTGTAAAGTGCATAAGGTCTAACGGGTTGAATCGTAGGAATGGCACTTGTGTGTCTCTTCTAACGCCTTCTAGGAAGTTGTCAGTTCCTCGTTTCATCCAACGGTTATCAATAAGCTCTCCACGTGGATTAATCCATAGATTAGGGTCTGCTTCTAGGTCTCTGACACGCGGGTCGACATCCATCATTTTGGATACTTTGCTGTCCATCCGCTCTTTTACAAATCCGCCTTTAGCATTCTTATTCTTCGCTAATACAGCTGTGATTTTGTCATACCCATCTTCTGCAAAGAGGTTTCCTTCTTTATGCATTGCCAAGTCTTCTACTGTGGCTCTGCGATACCCTGCATTCTTCATGACTCTAGAATTAAAGTCATCACGCTTCTTGTTGCGCTCTAAGTATCCTTCACGGATGTGTCCTTTTACTTTGCTCTGTGTTTCCCGTAATCGTTTCCGACGGGCGGGGTCCATAAAGCCTTCTGAGTTCTTTGTTTCATATTTTTGAATAGTGTCATGCAATGTATCCTCAAACTTCTTACGTTGAAGGTCATCAGCAAACTTAATGGCACTATTAGGTGTCCCGTTCGTTGCTCCCACAAGATGGTCTGTAAAGCTAGAAATAACACCTCTGTCTGCCTTCTTCAGTAGCTGTGGATTAGCATTAACAAGTTGACTTTGTAAACCCGCCTTCATAAACTCAGGCATTGATTTCGTCAAGTCTTCTTCAATATAGCCCATACGCTGACTTTCAAATACATTTCGGTTTACGGCCTTGAGTTCGCTCCGCATGTTCTTGAAGTCTTCGATAACTTGAAGCGGTTCGCCGCCAAGCTTTGTTGCCTGACTTCTGGCTCTTGATTCAAGAGAGCGTGTCAGGGCTTCATCGAAGCGGTCTTCGAAGCGCTGTGGATTCTTAAGATGGGATAGTTCGCTTCGAGTATCTGCTGCATAATGCAATGCTCTAGCGAATGTTCCTACGTCTTCCATCTTCTCTCTCAATAGAGGAGACTTAGCAAGGCTTGTAGTACCAACAGCAGCTGCCGTACTAGCAAACTCCCCAACGTTCCGCAGGCCTGTCCCTATTTGTCTGCGGTACTTGAATCCAAGGGCTCCAGCCCCGATGACAGCACCTACCTTGAGAGCAGTGCCAAGGGCGGAGGATTCATTCTGTTGTTGTTGCTCTCTGTATCTTTCTGCTTCTGTGCTTGCCACTTACCTCACCTCTCTACCCTTGCATCATTTGCCCTTCTCTTGCTGCCTTCATAGCTGGGTCATCTTCATCTGTTTCTAATACCACGCCGCGCAGTGTAGCTAGTATCCATTTTGCTTTTGCAAAGTAGTCTAATTGTTTCTCGAACTGCCAGCTATCAATCTCTTCAAATGGAATATCCTGAAAAGCTTCTTTAATAACGCATGGCATTTGGCTTGCCATCGTTTCCATCTCTTTTTCTTTTATAAATAGCTTTTGGTTGAACTGATCTTTACTCATTGTAAAACCAGATTGTTCTAGTATCGCCTGAGCCAGTACCTCTGGAACACCTGCATACATATCCAAGCTGTAGTCTTCTATCTCTGGATAGAGCACGCACTTTCTGCAGACATACTCGTTTCTATCAAACTCATCTTCATAGTAGTCATTTGCCTTGTTGTACTCTGCTCTTGTTAGTCCTCTAAATATGTATTCAATGTCTCCTATTTCGATAACAAATACCGAACCGTAATGCTCGTCTTTCCATTCTTCTAGTTGTTGTTTGTAAGCCGCTTCTTGCTCTGGCGTCAATCCTTCAATCATTCCTGCACCCCCTAATATGTAAAAAAGAGAGGAGCTGCGCCCCTCTCCTGATGTCTTCTGCTATTACAGACGCATAGCACCTGTT
>Ga0105244_10000639_pt1 | contig 30878 bp, 26 predicted proteins | sample KBSM44metaG_FD_80423 | JGI IMG/M metagenome (GOLD analysis project Ga0105244, IMG submission 80423) | Miscanthus rhizosphere microbial communities from Kellogg Biological Station, Michigan, USA - KBS M4-4 metaG | ecosystem: Host-associated > Plants > Roots > Rhizosphere > Soil | place... | reverse complement strand
TTCCATCGTCGAGTCGGCGCGCGCGCCTTCGTCGGTGTCGACGGTGCGGGTCTTGACCTTGATCTCGCCGGTGCTCAGGTCAGGCGTGCGGGTGATGATCTCGACCGGCGTGGTCTCGTCCTTGAAGAAGCCGGCCTGCTGCGCGGCGATGGCGCGGCGGTGCGATTCGACGGCGAACGCGTCCTGCGCTTCGCGCGACACTTTCCACTGGGTCGCTACTTTTTCAGCGGTCAGCCCCATGCCGTAGGCCATGCCGACGTTTTCGTCGGTGAACATGTTCAGGTTCATCGATGGGTGGTGGCCCATCATCGGCACCATCGACATCGATTCGACGCCGCCGGCGATCATGGCGTCGGCTTCACCGACGCGGATGCGGTCGGCGGCCATGGCCAGCGCCGTGATGCCCGAGGCGCAGTAGCGGTTGATGGTGACGCCGCCGACGGTCTTCGGCAGGCCGGCCAGCAGCACCGATTGACGGGCGATGTTGAAGCCCTGCTCCGCTTCCGGGAACGAGCAGCCGATGATGGCGTCGGTGATCAGCGCCGGGTCCAGGCCCGGGGCCTGCGCCAGCGCCGATTGCAGCACGCGCACCAGCAGGTCGTCCGGGCGGGTCTTGTTGAACATGCCGCGCGGCGCCTTGCCGATCGGGGTGCGGGTGGCGGAGACGATGTATGCGTCTTGAATTTGTTTGCTCATTATGTTCTTCCTGTTCAGTGTCGGATCGGCTTAGTTGCGGACCGGCTTGCCGGTTTGCATCATGCCCATGATCCGTTCTTGCGTCTTCGGATGGTTCAGCAGTTCCAGGAAGGCTTTACGCTCCATGTCGAGGATCCACTGCTCGCTGACGAACGAACCCTGGTCGATGTCGCCGCCCGAGACGATCTCGGCGATCATGTCGCCCAGCTTGAAGTCGTGCGCGGAGATGAAGCCGCCGTCGCGCATGTTGACCAGTTGCGCCTTGATGGTGCCCCAGCCGTAGCGGCCGGTGACCTGGATCGGCGTCTTCAACGGCGGACGATAACCCTTGTCGAACATGGCGCGCGCTTCAACTTTCGCCACGTGCAGCAGCTCGTACGGGTTGAAGACGATGACGTCGTCTTCCTTCAGGTAGCCCATCGCCTGCGCTTCCAGCGCCGACTTCGACACGTTGGCCGTGGCAGCGTTGGTGAAGCCAGTTTTCAGGAATTGCAGGATGTCGTTACCCTTGGCTTCCTTGAAGGCGCGCAGTGCCGCTTCCTTCAGGCCGCCGCCGGCAGGGATCAGGCCGACGCCCACTTCGACCAGGCCGATGTACGACTCGATCGAGGCCACGCGCTTGGAGGCGTGCAGCGCCATTTCGCAACCGCCGCCCAGCGCCAGCCCGGCAACCGCCGCGACCACCGGCACGTTCGAGTACTTCATCGCCATGAAGGTGTCTTGCAGCTCCCTGATGATCGGGTCGACCGCCTTGGCGCCGCCCTGCATGAACGCAGGCAATGCCGATTGCAGGTCGGCGCCGGCCGAGAACGCGCCGCCTTCGGCCGCGTCCGAGTTCCAGATAACCAGGCCCTTGAAGTTCTTCTCGGCTTCGGCCAGGGCCTTGCGGTAGCCGGCGATGACGCCCGGGCTGATCACGTGCATCTTGGTCTTGAGCGAGATGATCAGCACGTCGTCGCCGGTGTGCCACAGGCGCACGTCGTCGTCCTCGTGCACGGTAGTGCCGGCTTTCTTGCCGTCGATCTCGCCGCTGCCGAACACCGGCGCGCGGAACACCTGGCGGTCGTAGACCGACAGGGTCGAGCGCGGCACGAACGATTTCGACACGGCCGAGTACGAACCTTCCGGCGTGTGCACGCCGCCTTTTTCAGCGACCGGGCCTTCGAACACCCAGGCCGGCAGCGGTGCGGAGCACAACGCCTGGCCGGCGTCGATGTCTTCCTTGACCCACTGGGCGACCTGCGTCCAGCCGGCCGCCTGCCACGTCTCGAACGGGCCGGCGGTCCAGCCGAAGCCCCAGCGCATGGCGAAGTCGATGTCGCGCGCGTTGTCGGCGACGGTGTCGAGGTGCACGGCGATGTAGTGGAAGGCGTCGCGGAAGATCGCCCACAGGAACTGGCCCTGTGGATTGGTCGATTCGCGCAGCGCTTTCATTTTCTTGACCGGATCTTTTTCCTTCAGGATGCGGGCGATGATGTCGGCGGCCTTGCCGCCGCCGGCGACGTACTCACCGGTCGCGAAATCCAGACGCTGGATGTCCTTGCCGACCTTTTTATAGAAACCGGCGCCGGACTTTTGGCCCAGGGCGCCTTTTTCAACCAGTTTCGCCAGTACTTCCGGCGTCTTGTAGACGGCGGCGAAGGGGTCGTTCGGCAGGTTGTCCTGCATCGTTTTGATCACATGGCCCATCGTGTCCAGACCGACAACGTCGGCGGTGCGGAAGGTGCCCGACTTGGCGCGGCCCAGCTTGGCGCCGGTCAGGTCGTCGACCACGTCCACGCTCAAACCGAACTTCTCTGCTTCGTGCACGATCGCCAGGATGCCGAACACGCCGACGCGGTTGGCGATGAAGTTAGGCGTGTCTTTCGCGCGCACGACGCCCTTGCCCAGGGTCGTGGTCAGGAAACCTTCCAGCTGGTCGGCGATTTCCGGCTTGGTCGCCTCGGTCGGGATGATCTCGACCAGGTGCATGTAGCGCGGCGGGTTGAAGAAGTGCACGCCGCAGTAGCGCGATTTCAGGTCGGCGTCGAAACCTTCGGACAGCTTGGTGATCGACAGGCCCGAGGTGTTCGAGGCGAAGATGGCGTTGGCGCCGATGTGCGGAGCGACCTTCTTGTACAGGTCGTGCTTCCAGTCCATGCGCTCGGCGATCGCTTCGATGATCAGGTCGCACTCGGCCAGCTTGGCCAGGTCGTCCTCGTAGTTCGCCACTTCGATCAGCGCGGCGTGGTCCTTGTTGCCCAGCGGCGCAGGCGACAGTTTCTTCAGGTTCTCGATGGCTTTCAGAACGATACCGTTCTTCGGGCCTTCCTTGGCCGGCAGGTCGAACAGGACGACGGGCACTTTGGCGTTGACGCAGTGGGCGGCGATTTGCGCGCCCATCACGCCGGCGCCCAGCACGGCTACTTTTTTAACGATGAAATTGGTCATGTCGTTTCCTCTAGTCTCTTAGAACAGGTCGGCGTCGAGTGCCATCAGGTTGGCGGAGCCCGAACGTGCCTGGCGGATCAAGGTTGCGGTTTCAGGCTGCAGGCGGGCGAAGTAGAAACGCGCGGTCGCCAGCTTGGCCTTGTAGAAATTGTCGCCGCTGTCCTCTTTGGCCAGCGCAATCTTCGCCATCTGCGCGAAGAAATAGCTATATACCATATGGCCGACAACACGCAGGTACGGTACGCAGGCGGCGCCCACTTCGTCCGGATTCTGGAAGGCTTTCATGCCGATTTCCATGGTCAGCTTGGTGACTTTGTCGCCCAGGTCGCCCAGCGGGGTGATGAACTCGCTCATCGCCTCGTCGGTGCCGTTGTCTTCGACGAAGGCCTTGATCTTCTCGCCGAACTTGCGCAGCTTGGCGCCGTTGTCGCCCAGGATCTTGCGACCCAGCAGGTCGAGCGACTGGATGGTGTTGGTGCCTTCGTAGATCAGGTTGATGCGGGCGTCGCGCACGTACTGCTCCATGCCCCACTCCGAGATGTAGCCGTGGCCGCCGAACACTTGCATCGCTTCCGAGGTGGCGATCCAGCCGTTGTCGGTGATGAAAGCCTTGACGATAGGCGTCAACAGCGCGACTTCGTCGGCCGCTTCCTTGCGCACTTCCTCGTCCGGGTGGTGCAGTTCGCGGTCGATCTGCAGCGCCACGTACGACGTGAAGGCGCGCGCGCCCTCGGCGTAGGCCTTGGCGGTCAGCAGCATGCGGCGCACGTCAGGGTGCACGATGATCGGATCGGCTGGCTTGTCCGGCGCCTTCACACCCGACAGCGAGCGCATCTGGATGCGGTCCTTGGCGTAGATCAGCGCGTTCTGGTAAGCCACTTCGGTCAGGCCCAGCGACTGCATGCCCACGCCCAGGCGGGCCGCGTTCATGAACACGAACATGGCGTTGAGGCCCTTGTTCGGCTGGCCGATGATCCAGCCCTTGGCGCCGTCCAGGTTCATCTGGCAAGTCGAGTTGCCGTGGATGCCCATTTTTTCTTCGATGGCGCCGCAGGTGATCGGGTTGCGTTCGCCGACCGAGCCGTCTTCCTTCGGCAGGAACTTCGGCACCAGGAACAGCGAGATGCCCTTCGAGCCTTCCGGCGCGTCCGGCACGCGGGCCAGCACCAGGTGCAGGATGTTTTCAGCCATGTCGTGCTCGCCGGCCGAGATGAAGATCTTGTTGCCGGTGATCAGCCACGAACCGTCGGCCTGCGGAAGCGCCTTCGAGCGCAGCATGCCCAGGTCGGTGCCGCAGTGCGGCTCGGTCAGGCACATGGTGCCGGTCCACTCGCCCGAGACCAGCTTCGGCAGGTAGGTTTTCTTTTGTTCGTCGGTGCCGTGTTCCTTCAGGCACTCGTAGGCGCCGTGCGACAGGCCCGGGTACATGGTCCAGGCCTGGTTGGCCGAGTTCAGCATCTCGTAGAACGAATTGTTCAGCAACACCGGCAGGCCCTGGCCGCCGTATTCCGGATCGCACGCCAGCGCGGCCCAGCCGCCGTCGACGTATTGCTTGTACGCTTCCTTGAAACCTTTCGGCGTCGTCACGGAGTGGGTCGCGGCGTCGTGCTTGCAGCCTTCGCGGTCGCCCGAATGGTTCAGCGGGAACAGCACTTCCGACGTGAACTTGCCACCTTCTTCCAGCACCTGGTTGATGATGTCGGCATCGATTTCGGCGTAGTCCGGCAGTGCCTTCAACTCCTCTTGCACATTGAGCAGCTCGTGCAGCACGAATTGCATATCCCGGATTGGCGCGACGTATTGACCCATGTTTATTCTCCTGATGACTACTTAAGTGTTGGTTTAATGAGGTAATTCTGCGTTACGGTAGGATTCGATCAAGCGTTCGAAGCCGACGCTGGCGCGCTCCAGGCTGCCCGGGATGCGCAGGAAGCGCGCATCGTGGTGCAATGCCAGGATCAGGCCGTACATCTCGTAGACCAGCTGCTGCGGATCGGTGTCCGCTTGCAGGTCGCCGCAGTCGATGGCTTGCTTCACGCAGCGCAGCAACGCGCCCTGCCAGGCGCCGACCATCGCCATCAGCTCTTCGCGGATCGGACCCGGACGGTCGTCATATTCCACGGCGCCGCTGATGTAGATGCAGCCCGAAGCCACTTCCACGCTGACACGCTTGACCCAGCGCGCAAACATCGAACGGAGACGCGGCAAACCGCGCGGTTCCTTGACGCTGGGGAAAAACACTTCCTGCTCAAAACGGTGGTGATACAGCTTCAGCACTTCCAACTGCAAATCTTCACGCGATCCGAAGTGCGCGAACACGCCGGATTTGCTCATGTTCATCTTATCCGCGAGCAATCCAATGGTCAGGCCTTCGAGGCCGTCCCGGCTGGCCAGGTCCAGCGCCACGTCCAGGATCGCCGCGCGAGTCAGCTCGCCCTTGCGCATAAATTTAGTTGAGGTATTAATAACTTGCATCCCAAGGTGTAGTTACATGGAGAAAAGAACATTTTGCTCCACTTCGTTTACTCCGTGTGAAAAAATTGCGAACGCTCGTACTATTATCCACCGGGGGATAAAAGTCAAACAGTACATTTAGAGGTGGGGGTCTATTGCTGCGGCGCAGCAATGAGGATATGGGACGTTCACGCCAAACCCGCACGGCGATCCGTCGCGGGGTCGTACCCCATGGGGTACGACCCCTCGTGCGGTACCGGGTTAAACGCCGGCGATACGATACGACAAAACCTAATCGGCGCCGCCAAACTTGCCCATCTGCCGGCGGTCGCGCTTGGTCGGCCGCCCTTTGAAATCGGCGCTGGGCTCGCGGAACATCTTGCGGTTCTCGGCCACATTGGCGCGCCGCTCGACGCTCTCGTCGGTTTCCTCGTACAGATTGCGGGCGATCGGGGCCGCCTGCCGCACGTCGGACAGGTTCATCACGTCGATCTCCCAACGGTCGGACCCGTTGTCGATGTCGAGCTTATCGCCGATGCGCACCGTGCGCGCCGGCTTGACCTTGTCGCCGTTGACCTTGACCTTGCCCGCATCCACCGCGTCCGTGGCCAGCGAGCGCGTCTTGAAAAAGCGCGCCGCCCACAGCCATTTATCCAGTCTGACACTTTCGCTCAAGCGTATTTCCCCACGGAGAACAACCGCATCACGGTCCGGTAAAACACGAACGCGATCTCGTAACCGATGCGGCGGAAGCGCCCGACGTGCTCGAAGTCGGCATAGCTGATGACCACGCCGTCGGCGACGGCCGCCTCGATGTGCTGGCGCAGGTTCTGCGCGAAAGCCGCATCCTTGATGATCACGTTCGCTTCCTGATTCAAAAACAGGCTCAAGCCGTCGACATTGCTCGAACCCACGGTCGCCCAGTCGTCGTCGATGACGGCCACCTTGGCGTGCAACTGGGTTTTGTGATATTCCACCACTTTGACGCCGGCCGCAAGCAGCTTCGGATAGAACGAGTGCGCCACCGCGTCCTGCAGCCATATCTCGCCCACGCCGATCAGCAACACCACCTCGACGCCGCGCTCGGCGGCGGCGGCCAGCGCGTGGCGGAACTTGCGCCCCGGCGCGAAATACGGATTAGCCAGCAGCACGGTCTTGCGCGCGCGCCCCAGCGCCTGCAGGTAGGCGCGCTGGATGGTGCGGCGGTTGCGCAGGTTGTCGCGCACCACGAAGCCGGCATGCACCATGTTGGCGGCGGCGATCTTGTTGACCTTGCGCGCGTCGCGGTACAGGCTGATGCGCTTCATCAGGCCCAACTTGCCCAGGCGCTGCCACTGCGTCTGCGCCTCCAGATGGATGGACGCCACCAGCGGGCCGCGCACCTGCACGGCGAAATCCCAGCGCGGCGCCGACAGGCTGATCGCGTGGTTGTAGTCGCAAAACATGTCGTCGTTGATGTTGATGCCGCCGACCAGGGCGACCTCGCGGTCGACCACGCAGATCTTGCGGTGCGTGCGCGTGATGCCGCGTTTGAACCACGGATTGAAGATGCGGTGGTGGACGCCGGCGGCCTCTAGCTTCTCGTGCATGCAGTTGACCTTGCGGCGTCCGGTGCCCCACCAGTCGGTGATCATGCGCACGTCGACGCCGCGCTTGGCGGCGGCGGACAAAGCGGCCAAGACTTTCTGGCCGGTCTCGTCGTCGGCGAAGATATAGGTCTCGAAATAGACTTCGTACCGGGCCGCGTCGATGGCCCCTATCAACGCCGGGAAATACTCGGTGCCGGTGTACAGCAGCGTGACTTCGTTATCGGCAAGCAGTTTGACGGAGCCCATGGCGTCCCTTACCCCAGCGACAACGACGCCACGATGGGCGCGTGGTCGGACAGCTTGGCCCACAGGCTGCCATGCATGACCTCGGCCGACTCGACCTTGAAGCCGCGCACGTAGATGCGGTCGAGCCGGAAGAACGGCAGCGCCGACGGGAAGGTGCGCGCCGGGCTGATGTTGGGCTTCATGCTGGCCTTGCGGCGCAGCGTGCGCATGATGCCGTCCAGCGACGCGTTCGTGCCGAGCTCGTCGAACGCCTCGACCACGCCCAGCGCGTTGCGCAGCTCGCCGCTGAGGGTGTTGCGCCAGTCGTTGAAATCGCCGGCGATGATGACCGGCTCGCCGTCCGGCGCCGACTCGCGCACGGCCGAGATCAACGCCTGCGTCTGCCGGCGGCGGCCCGCCTCGAACAGGCCCAGGTGGACCACGTAGCAATGCACCAGGCCGTGTTCGGTGTTGAGCACGCAGTGCAGGATGCCGCGCTGCTCGTAGGCGTGGTCGGAAACGTCGTGGTTGGCCATGTTGGCGATGGGGAAAGCGCTCAGCAAGGCGTTGCCGTGGTGGCCGTGGTCGTAGACGGCGTTCATGCCGTAGGCGGCGTGCAGGTGGCGCGACTCGCCCGCGAAATATTCATGCTGCGCCGCAGCGGGCCAATGCTTCTGGCCCAGCTGTTCGGCGCCGTACTTGGCGGCCTTGAGGTCATGCTTGCCTTGTACCTCTTGCAAAAAAACCACATCGGCATTGAACAGGCCGATCGCCTGTTTTAGCGCCAGCACTCGCGGCTCGGCGCGGATGGAGGACACTCCCTTGTGAATATTGTAGGTGGCAACTCGGATTTTCATACAGAACATTCTAACCCCGAGTCCTCCTCCGCGTGTGTTCGCCTACGCACACATCGATCCGCCGCGGTCAGCCCAGGTCGTCGCGGCCGGCCCGCCTGTCGCTGGCGGAAAACCCGCGCAACATGCCCTCCACGCTCAGATCCTCATCGAACCGCGCCCAGTGCAGCGCGTCGCCGGCGCCGACGATTTCCCACTCCCCCAACTGCGCGGACGTGGCACTTGCCAAGCGCGGATACCATGCCAGCGGCGTACTGATGCGGCGCCCGTCCATCAACCCGACCACCAACGAGTGATCCTCGAACACCACGGTCCTGATACGCTCGTCAGGCGTCTTCGAAGTAGTCATTCCAGATCCTCAGAAAATCGAGCCGGTACTCGAGGATGATGCGGACGATCTCGCGCACTTCAAGCGGGCTGAAGCCGACGTTGCGCACCACCGTCGTGCTCTCGATCCAGAACTTGGCGGACTTGCGGTCCTTGTCCACATGCAGGTGCGGCGGTTCGCCCGTGACCTGGCTGTGAAAATAGAAACGGTAACCTCTGAGCCGCAACAGCGTCGCCACAACATCCCCCGGAACTTGCTCCGAATTCCAAAGTATGCGCGGCACAGTCCGCCGCTATTTGATGCGGCACAATCTCGCTGAGCGGCCAAAAACAAGCGACGCGCGGGGGGCTCGGCCGCGGGGACGCGTGTCAGGCGAAGGCCAGACCGTGGCTGAAGCTGTCGACGCCGACCAGCACCACCTCCTGCGCGCCGGCGGCCACGCCGGCCAGCATGCTGGTGGTGTTGAGCACGGTGGTCTGGTAGGCGATCACGCTGGTGTTTTGGTCGACGCCGTCGAGCATCGCTCGCGCTGCGGCCGCCGCCGCGCTACCCGCATAGCCGGCCACCTCGCGTGGCTGGTCGAGGCTGGTGGTGAAGTTGGCGGCGACGGTGACGCGGTTGGCGATCAGCGCGGCATCGATCATCCCCTGCGCGGTTGTGTTGCGTTCCGCGCCGGACATGATGCTCAGCGCGGCCAGCCCGCGGGCCAGGCCGTTGTCGGCGTCCAGCGCGTTCGACCAGAAATTCAAGCCTTCAGCGGCCGGCGCCCGTCCCAGCAAATGCTGATAGATCGCCGTGACGAATTCCTTGTTGGTACCGTGATACAAGGCGGCCGACTCGGCGCTGTTGCCGAAGCCATTCACCAGCGTTCTGACGGTGCTGTCGGTCTCGTAGGCGGAGGTGAATTCGGCGATCGTGGTGGGCACCTTGGCGGCAGCAAACTGCGCCACCATGTTGGCAAGCCCGCCGGCGTCGGCCGGCCGTCCGAAATAGCCCACATAGAGTTTTTGCGCCAGGGCGACATATTGCGCCTGCAGCGGATCGTCGGCCAGACTGGTGGCGCCGAGCGCCACAGTGCCGTCGGCCAGCGCCAGCCGCTCGATACCGGTGAGCACGTCGCTCTGGGTTGGATCGGCGCGCGATGTCACTGTATAGCCGCCGTTGCCGCTGGCGGTGATGGTGTACGCGCTGAAATTGCCGCTATAGACGGCCGTGTCGATGCCGGCACCACCATCGATGGTGTTGCGCCCGGCGTTGCCCTGCAGCCGGTTGGCGGCGCTGTTGCCGGTCAGCGTATCGTTGCCGCTGCCACCGACGGCGTTCTCGATCACCACGTCCCAGGCGATGGCCAAGTTGTCCGTGCCGTCATAGACGCCCGCAGGCGGCGGGTTGGTCCAATTGATGCCGGCGGTGCTGTCGGACGGAATGTGGATCGACGAATAATGCCCCTGCTGCAAGTCAATCTCGCTGCCCGCGCTGAAATTGGCGATCGAGATGGTGTCATTGCCGCCTGCGTCCCAGATCGTGCGCAGAAACGGCGTCGCCGTATCGAAGGTATAGGTGTCATTGCCGGTGTGGTAGGACATGTTGGCGCCGTACATATACTGAATCGCGGCGATGTCATACAACATGGGGGTATCGGGCACGACCTCGTAGGCTGTCCATGCCCGCCCGGTCGCGGTGACCGTGACATCGACGAACTGGCTGTAGATGGCGCTCTCGTAGGCCATGACCGAGAACTGATGATTGGCGAGCACGGGGTCGATCACCGTGCCGTCCTCGAACGGATGCTTGAGGCCCAGCGCGTGGCCCAACTCGTGGATCAGGGCCATATAGTTGTAGCTGCCCACCGACCAGTCGGTGTCGGTCACGCCCGACGCACCGGCGTGGATCCAGACATCGCCACCGCTCGGGCGCACCGAGCTCGGATAGTACGCCCAGCCCCAGGCGTCCGAACCGTCGCTGACCTTTTCGGCCGACGAGGTCCAGCCGAAACGGATGTCGCCGACGGCGGTGCTGCTTTCCTGGATCGGGGTGGCGGTGATGTTGGCGACGCTGGACCAGGCTCCGAGCGCGGCGACCGCAGCCGCCCGTTGAACCGCGTTCAGGCCGTAGTGCTGGGTACCGCTTGGCTCGTCGAGCTGGGAATACGCCGCGCCACCGGGGCCGCTAAAGGTAGCGCTGCCGGCGGTGGTCCACGGGAAGCTATAGGTGACGGTGGCGCCGCTGCCAGCCGCCCCCCCCCACTTGAAACTGGACAACAAGGAATCGATGGGGACGAAGTCCGCGTCGGGGACGAAAGAGATGGGGCTGGACGTGCTGGGCGTGCTCATGAATGACTCCGGTGACGGGCCATCGCCCTACTAAGGGAGTGTAATCAAGATCTTGCCAATAGGCAATTTGAAGACGCCGAAAGACATTTCACTAAGCAACAATTTGTTGTGGCAGTTGCAAGATCGCCTCAGCGTTGGAGAAAGAAAAACATTTATCGGCCGCCTCCAGGTGCGGCAGCCACGCGTGGTTCAAATGCTCGCGCGGGCTGAGCGTGATGGGGATATCGCGCGGCACCTCGACGCTGAAAACGTGCTCGGTGTTTTCCGTCACGCCCGGCGCGTAGCGGTGGCGCCAGACCGGATAGATGGTGTAGATGTTGGACAAGTGCCAGTCGCGCAGCACGATGCGCTCGCCGTCGGCGACGATGCCGGTTTCCTCGAACAGTTCACGCGCGGCCGTCTCCAGCAGCGGCTCGTCGACGGCGTCGAGCGAACCGGTCACCGATTGCCAGTAACCGGGCTTGTCGGCGCGTTCGATCAGCAGCACGTGCAGGTCGGCGGTGTGGATCACCACCAGCACGGATTCGGGTATCTTGTATGGCATAAGGTTCGGGCAAAAGAAAAGGCGCCACGTGTGAACGTTGGCGCCTTTCGATTATGCCAGACTAATTAGCTTGCGACCTTCGGCTCGACGGCGCGCAGGCGGATGTGCAGTTCCTTCAACTGCTTCTCGTCCACTTCCGACGGCGCCTGGGTCAACAGATCCTGCGCGCGCTGGGTTTTCGGGAAGGCGATCACGTCGCGGATCGAATCGGACTTGGTCATCAAGGTCACGATACGGTCCAGGCCGAAGGCCAGGCCACCGTGCGGCGGCGCGCCGTATTGCAGCGCGTCGAGCAGGAAGCCGAACTTCAAGCGCGCCTCGTCGGCGTCGATCTTCAACGCGCGGAATACTTTCGACTGCACTTCCTCGCGGTGGATACGGATCGAACCGCCACCCAGTTCCCAGCCGTTCAGGACCATGTCGTAGGCCTTGGCGATGCAGGCGCCCGGATTGGTTTCCAGCATGTCCTCGTGGCCGTCCTTCGGCGCCGTGAACGGATGGTGGGTCGCGGTCCAGCGGTCGTTTTCCTCGTCGTGTTCGAACATCGGGAAGTCCACCACCCACAGCGGCGACCAGACGTCGTCGAACAGGCCGGCGTTCTTGCCGAACTCGCTGTGGCCGATCTTCACGCGCAGCGCGCCGATGGCGTCGTTGACGATCTTGGCCTTGTCGGCGCCGAAGAAGATCAGGTCGCCGTCTTCGGCGCCGGTCATCTCGATCACCTTGGCCAGGGCGGCGTCGTGCAGGTTCTTGACGATCGGCGATTGCAGGCCGTCGCGGCCCTTGGCCTTCTCGTTGACCTTGATGTAGGCCAGGCCGCGCGCACCGTAGATGGCGACGAACTGGGTGTAGGCATCGATCTCCGAGCGTGGCATCTCGCCGCCCTTCGGCACGCGCAGGCCGACCACGCGGCCGTTAGGCATGTTGGCAGCGCCCGAGAAGACCTTGAAGTCGACGTCCTTCATCACTTCGGTCAGGTCGGTGAACGACAGCTTGACGCGCATGTCAGGCTTGTCCGAACCGTATTTGCCCATCGCCTCGGCGAAGTCCATCACCGGGAACGGGTTGGGCAGCTCGACGTCCATCGTGTTCTTGAACACGATGCGGATCATGTCCTCGAACAGGTCGCGGATTTCCTGTTCGGTCAGGAACGAGGTTTCGCAGTCGATCTGGGTGAATTCAGGCTGGCGGTCGGCGCGCAGGTCCTCGTCGCGGAAGCACTTGGTGATCTGATAGTAACGGTCGAAGTTGGCCACCATCAGCAGTTGCTTGAACAACTGGGGCGACTGCGGCAGTGCGAAGAAGCTGCCGGCGTTCACGCGCGACGGCACCAGGTAGTCGCGCGCGCCTTCCGGGGTCGACTTGGTCAGCATCGGCGTTTCGATATCGATGAAGCCCAGGTTGTCCAGATACTTGCGCACTTCCATGGTCACCTTGTAGCGCAGGCGCAGGTTGTTCTGCATCTGCGGACGGCGCAGGTCCAGCACGCGGTGGGTCAGGCGGGTGGTTTCGGACAGGTTGTCGTCGTCCAGCTGGAACGGCACGGCAACGGAAGGGTTCAGCACTTCCAGTTGCGCGCACACGACTTCGATCTTGCCCGACTTCAGGTTGGCGTTGACGGTGCCGGCCAGGCGGTCCTTGACCACGCCGGTGACGCGCAGGCAGAACTCGTTGCGGACGTGCTCGGCGGCCTTGAAGACTTCAGCCTGTTCCGGATTGCAAACGATCTGCACCAGGCCCTCGCGGTCGCGCAGGTCGATGAAGATCACGCCGCCGTGGTCGCGGCGACGATGTACCCAGCCGCACAGGCTGACGGTTTGGCCAAGCAGCGCTTCAGTGGTGAGGCCGCAGTAGTGAGTACGCATTGAGGACATGTTATTTCTCGGTTCAGGTTAGATTGCTCGTGAATTCAGTGTGTTGCTGATGCTGCGTTATTTGCTGACGACTTCGATGGCTTGGGGCACGCTTTCCGGCGCCACCACGCCCATCGAGACGATGTACTTCAGGGCCGCGTCGACCGACATGTCGAGTTCGACCACATCCTTGCGCGCCAGCATCAGGAAAAAGCCCGACGTCGGATTCGGCGTGGTCGGCACGTAGACGCTGACGTAGTCGCCGACCAGATGGTTCTTGACGTCGCCGCCGGGCGTGCCGGTCAGGAAGGCGATGGTGTACGAGTTCTGGTGCGGATACGGGATCAGCACCGCCTTGCGGAAGGCGTTGCCCGACGACGAGAACAAGGTGTCCGACACTTGCTTGACGCTCGAATAGAGCGAGTTCACCAGCGGGATGCGCTTGAGCAGCTTTTCCCACATGCGCACCACGTAGTTGCCGACCAGGTTATTGGTCAGCAAGCCGGTCAGGAACACGATCACGATCGTCAGCAGGGTACCCAGGCCGGGGATGTCGAAGCCGATCAGCGTGTGCGGCTGCCAGCGCTCCGGCACGAACAGCAGCGACTGGTCCATCGTGTTGATGACCAGGCTCAGCACCCAGGCGGTAATCGCCAGCGGCACCAGGATCAGCAGACCGGTAATGAAATATTTACGCATCGAAGACTCTTATATGGGTGCTCATGTGGGTGGAATGACGGGCGGCAGCGGCCGGGCCGCTGCCGTCGTTCAGGCCGTTCCCGTGCCGCTCGCCGGCTTGGCGGGCGTGCTCGCGGCCGCGTCCGCCTTGGGCGCGTCGGCCTTGGCCGCACCGTCCACCGGACCGGTGGACACGCCCGTCGCCGGCGGCGTGCCGCCACGGAAATCGGTCGCGTACCAGCCGGTACCCTTCAGCTGGAAGCCAGCGGCGGTCAATTGTTTCTTAAACGACTCCTTGCCGCACGACAGGCAAACAGTCAGCTGCGGGTCGGAAATCTTCTGCAAGACATCCTTGGCAAAACCACATGCCTCGCAGCGGTAAGCGTAGATCGGCATCTATTACTCCGCAAAAATCATCAAAACCCTGAATTATAAAGCTTTTTACCCGGCCCCAGCCTGTTTCCTGCGATCAAGTCCGCCGGCGCCAGATCATCCAGCGCTCCTTGCCTTCGAATACGGGGATGGAATCGCTGACCGGGTCGTCGGCGACGCGGTCGAAATCTTGCTGCAACAAAGCCTCCAGTTGCTCGCGGGCGATGCCGAACGGCGGCCCCTTGAGCGCATCGTCGAAGAAGAAGTAGCCGGCCAGCAGCGCCCCGGCGGGCAACAATTCCGCCCAGCGCGCCGCAACCTTGGGCCACATCGCGCGCGGCATGGCGCACAGGAAGGCGCGCTCGTAAATCAGCTGCAACGGCCGCGCCGGCTGCCAGGCGAAGAAATCCGCCTCCACCACCCTATCCGCATGCCCGCCCACGGCTAGCTTGCCGGCCTGCACCGCCTGCGGCGAAAAATCGATCGCCGTCGCATCCCACCCCGCCCCGGCCAAAAACGCCAGTTCGTAGGCCGAGCCGCAACCGGGTATCAAGCTGACCATCGGCGCGTTGGCGGCGACAAAGTCGCGCAGCGCCAGCGGCACGCCGCCCCGGTCCCACGGCGTGAAGTTGCGCGCGAAGCGTTCATCCCAGAACGCCGGCGACATCGGATCGCGCTGCTGGAAATCGGCCATGGTCAGAGCAGATGGTGCCAGCGCAGATACAGCTGGAAGCCGGCCACGCCCAGCCCGAACGCGCCGGCGAAATAGATCACCAGGCTGAGCAAACGGTTGGTGCGCTGCTGTTCGTGGATCAGCACTTTAATCAGCTCGCCGTTATCGGCGGGCTTTTCGCCCTGCTGCTCCAGCGCCCGGTAAACCAGGCGCGGCAGCTGCGGCAGGATCTGCGTGTAGCGCGGCGCCTCGGCCTTCAGGCGCTGCAACAAGCCCTGCCAGCCGACCTGCTCGGCCATCCAGTTTTCCAGATACGGCTTGGCGGTCTTCCACAGGTCGAGGTCGGGGTCGAGCTGGCGGCCCAGGCCTTCGATGTTGAGCAGCGTCTTTTGCAGCAACACCAGTTGCGGCTGCACTTCGACATTGAAGCGGCGCGAGGTCTGGAACAGCCGCAGCAGGATCTGGCCGAACGAGATGTCCTTCAGCGGCCGGTCGAAGATCGGCTCGCAGCAGGCGCGCACGGCGGACTCGAGCTCGTCGACGCGGGTTTCCTTCGGCGCCCAGCCCGATTCGATGTGGGCCTCGGCCACGCGCTTGTAGTCGCGGCGGAAGAAGGCCAGGAAGTTCTGCGACAGGTAATCCTTGTCGTAGTCGTTGAGCGTGCCGACGATGCCGAAGTCGAGCGCGATGTAGCGGCCCAAGGTTTCCGGCTCGATCGACACCAGGATATTCCCGGGGTGCATGTCGGCGTGGAAGAAGCCGTCGCGGAACACTTGCGTGAAGAAGATCTCGACGCCGTCGCTGGACAGTTTTTTCAGGTCGACGCCGGCCGCTTCCAGCTTGTCGATCTGCGACACCGGCAGGCCGTGCATGCGCTCCATGACGATCACGCTGTTGGAACAATAGTCCCAGTACATTTCCGGCACCATCAGCAGCTTGGAGTCGGCGAAGTTGCGGCGCAGCTGGCTGGCGTTGGCCGCCTCGCGCATCAGGTCCAGCTCGTCGTGCAGGTACTTGTCGAACTCGGCGACGACTTCCTTCGGCTTCAGGCGCTTGCTGTCGGCCCACACGCGGCCGACCCACTCGGCGGCGATGTGCATCAGCGCGACATCCTCGTCGATGGATTTCTTCATGCCCGGACGCAGCACCTTGACCGCGACCTGCTTGCCGTCCTTCAAGGTGGCGAAGTGCACCTGCGCGATCGACGCCGACGCCACCGGCGTGCGCTCGAACGAGGCGAACAGCTGGTCCGGATGGGCGCCCAGCGATTTGCGGATCTGCGCGATGGCCAGGTCGGAATCGAACGGCGGCACCCGGTCCTGCAGGCGCGACAGCTCGATCACCAGATCGGCCGGTATCAGGTCGCTGCGGGTCGACAGCACCTGGCCGAACTTGACGAAGATCGGCCCCAGGTCCTCCAGCGCCATGCGCAGGCGCACGCCGCGCGGGGCCGAGATGTCGCGCCAAAAAATGATCGTGTCGATGAGTTTGGCGGTGCGCGGCACTTTGAGGCCGGAGATGGCGATTTCGTCGAGACCGTAACGAATGGCGACCCGCAGGATTTTCAGCAGGCGTAAAAATTTCAAAATCATTGGGTTCCCAGTTTCTGTTCCAGTTTGGCCAGGCGCTTGGCGGCCCGTTCCACGTCATCGCGCAGGCGCACCACGTCGGCCGAGAATTCCTCCACCGCCTGCGGGCGTATCAGCACCTGTTTTTCATCGAGCAAGAACTCGGCGACGTTTTCGGCCAGCTTTTGATGACCCGTCCTGACCGCTTCGAAGGCGGCCTTGGCGCCCGACACCATGCGCACCGCCGCCACCGGGCCGACCACTTTTTCCAGGTCGGACTCCGCTTCCCAGCGCAGCGACGTGCTCAGGCTGGAGATGGCGTTGGCGAAATCGGCGTCGCCCTCGATGCGCACATACGAAAACGCGCGCTCGCGGTTTTGCGCGATCAGCGGCAGGTCCGACAGTTTCACCTTGATGGTAACCCGGGCCGGCTCATCCGCCGGTGCGGGCTCGAACATACCGTCGGCCGTCACGCGCAGGCGCAGCGCGACGGTGCCGGCGTCGATGCAGGCGACCTTGCCGGCGTGGCGCCGCAACTGCTCGCGCGCCCACGGCTCCTGCGCCAGCAGATGATTGACGGCCGCGCTGGCCGGCGCGGCGGCGGATAACAGGGCGGACAAGTGGCTGAAATTCGGTGGGGTCATCGGTAGGTCGTCGCTCAAACAAGTTCTTTACGCCAGAAAAACAAAACCGCCCGGAAAGCGGGCGGTCTTGATCTTACCAGTTCGCCGGGATTTCCCGGTGATTACGCCAACTGTTGAATACCAGCAAGCAACCAGCCCGAAGCGCCGGATACGGGCTTGGCCAGGTTCCACACCTCGTTGAACGGCTCGGCCAGCGCGTCGGGCGCGGGCTTGATCATGCCGGTGAACTTGACGCTGGCCAGGTACTCGGTCTCGCTGGTCTCGATGCCCAGCAGTTCGGCGTCGATGCTGACGACGTCGGTGTAGTCCTTCTGCGCGCCGCGCTCGTTGATCTGCATCTTCATTTCAGCGAACACTTCGGGCGTGGTGAACTCGCGGATGTCGGCCGTGTCGCCCTTGTCCCAGGCCGCTTGCAGGCGGATGAAGTTGCTCTTGGCCACGCGCAGGAAGGACACGGCATCGAAGTCGCCCGGCACGCCCCATGGCGTATGCGGCACCGGCGCGGCTTGCACCGGCTGGTATTGCTGTTCGGGCTGCAGGCGCGAACCGATTTCCGGCGTGCCGCCGGCGGCCGGCGCCGTGTAGGCGTTGGCGTTGTTGTACGCATTGCCGTTGCCGTTGAAGCTGCCGCCGAAATTACCACCGCCAGCGGCCGGCGCCACGGTCGGCTGCGACTTGCGGCGGAACATGCGGAAGATGAAGTACGCCGCGCCGGCCAGCAGCGCCAGCATCAGCATCGTGCTCAGGATGGAGGCCATCGCGCCGCCGATGCCCAGGTGCGAGAACAGGGCGCCAAGGCCCAGGCCCAGCAGCGCGCCGCCGAGGATACCTTTCCACATGCTCGGGCGCTTGGCCGGCATGGCGTTCGGCGCGTTCGGCGCTGGCGCCGGGGCGGCCTGGCGCGGTGCCGGCGTCGGCGCGGCGGCCGGCGGCATGCGGTTGACGTTTTGCGACTGGCGGCCGATCGAACGGTTGCCGCCGGCGGGACGCGCGGTCGCCTCGGCCAGCATCGTGAAGGCGGACAGCGCAACAACCGCGCTGATCATCAGTTTTTTCATATTCATGGTCATTCCTACAGTATTTACAGTTTGATACCGGTGTGTAAAGCGGCCACACCTGCCGTCAAGTTGTAATACGTTACCCGCTCCAGGCCCGCCTCTTCCATCATGGTTTTGAGCGTGTCCTGGTCCGGGTGCATGCGGATCGACTCGGCCAGATAGCGATAGCTTTCGGCGTCGCCGGCAATCTTCTGGCCCATCCAGGGCAGCACCTTGAATGAATAAATATCGTAAGGCTTCTGCAGCGGCGCCGCCACTTTCGAGAACTCCAGCACCAGCAACTTGCCGCCGGGCTTCAATACGCGGCGCATTTCCGCCAGCGCCTGGTCCTTGTGGGTCATGTTGCGCAGCCCGAAAGCGACGCTGACGCGGTCGAAATAGTTGTCCGGGAACGGCAATTTCTCGGCGTCACACAATAAGGTGGGGGTCAACAGGCCGCGATTCAAGAGGCGGTCGCGGCCGACGCGCAACATCGACTCGTTGATGTCGGTCAGCCAGACCTCGCCGGTCGGGCCGGCCTGCTTGGCGAACACCTTGGCCAGGTCGCCCGTGCCGCCGGCGATGTCGAGGCACTTGAAACCGGGGCGCACGGCCGCGTTGGCGATGGTGAACGTCTTCCACAGACGGTGCAGGCCACCCGACATGACGTCGTTCATGATGTCGTACTTGGCGGCGACGGAATGGAAAACCTTGGCGACTTCACGGACTTTGTCGTCTTCCGCGACGGTTTTATAGCCGAAATGGGTGGTATTTGTCATGGTAGCGGGCCTGTTAGTTTGGCTGCATTATACAAGCGCGCGGGCGTTTTCCCCTCCCGCGCGCCCGTTGCCCCGCTTACCCCGTCCCCGGCGGATTAAAAAGTGAAGCGCACGCCGCCCCGATACATGCGCCCGAGCACGTCGAACAGCGACGGGTTGAGGCCGTAGCCCACGTTCGGACCGGGTGAGGTCGGCGCGTTGCGGTCGGCCAGGTTGTTGATTTTGAAGTAAGCCATGACGTTATCCGAGAACTTGTAGGTCGCGCCCAGGTCGAAATACAGCGCGCCCTTCATGTGATTGTTGTTGATCGTCGGATGGTTGGTCGTGGCGACCGGGCATGCGCTCTGGCACTCGATGTACTCGTTGCTGTACAGACCGTTGCTGATCCAGCGCTCCGACAGCGTCAGGCTGGCGGTGTCGGTGGACCAGCCCTGCGTGGCGAGCACTTTCCAGCGTGGCGTCGAGCCCGTGTTCACGCCCGCCCCCTGGGTCGGAATCGTTCCCGGCACGCCCGAGTCGGTGATGTTGTCGATCGTATGGGTGGCCAGCGCGCGCAAGGTGAACATGCCGGGCAGGCCCAGCCCGGCCATGCTGCCCCGGTACGAGGTCTCGATGTCGAAGCCCTTGAGCTTGAGCGAGGCCAGGTTGAATTGCTGCAGGCGCACGTAATTGTTGGTCGGCACCGGGCTGTTGAGCACCATGGCCGCGCACAGGTCCTGGAAGCCGGCGTCGCACAGGTCGACCTCCTGCTGCAGGCCCAAGGTCGAAATGACGCCGTCGACCTTGATCGTGTAATAGTCGAACGAGGCGCTAAAGCCCGGCGCCCAGCGCGGCTGCGTCAAGACCACGCCGAGCTCGGTGCTGCGCGCGACCTCCGGCCGCAGCGCGGTGTTGCCGATGACCTGCTGCTGCACCGTCAACGTGGTGCCGTTGTGGTTGACCACGTTGTTGGTGATGACGACCGGCGCGTACAGTTCACTCAGATTGGGCGCGCGCACGTCGCGCGAGGTGACGGCGCGCAGGCGCAGGCCGTCGACGCTGGTTTTCCACGTGCCGCCGACCTTCCAGGTGTTGGCGTTGCCGGCCGTGCTATAGCTGGTGGCGCGTCCGGCCACGTTCAGGTTGGCCTCGCCCAGCGAGGTCGACTTGAACAGCGGCAGATTGGCCTCCAGGTACGCCTCGCGCACCGAATACGCCCCCTCGCCGTTGTGGTAATTGCCCGCGAACCAGTTCGCGCCGGACGACGTGTTCAGCAGCGGATCGGCCGGATAGGCGGCCGAGTTGGGACTGTCGGCCGTGACGCCGTTGCCGTAGGGATCGGCGCGCACGGTGTAGGCCTCCTTGCGGTACTCGAGGCCGGTGGCGATGGCCAGCGGGCCGGCCCACAGCGTCAACGGCTCGCCGCTGACGTTGAAGCTGGCCACGTCCTGGGTCTGGCGGGTGTGCTGTTGCGGGCCGTTGGACGGCATCACATAGGCCAGCGCGCCGGTGCTTTGCGCCACGTTGCCGATGATGTTGAGCGGCTGGCAGCCGGCGTTGCGGGCCGTGAGGCTGCGGCAGGCGATGCTGCCGTCGGCCAGCCTGACGGCGTCGATGGCGGCCGAGTAGCGCGCCGACAGCAGGATGTTCCTGACGTACAGGTCGGTGTGGTTGACGCCGCGCTGGTAGTAGCCGTTGTACGACCAGCTGGTGCCGCCGGCGTCGAAGCTGCCGTCGGCGCCGACCACGTAGCGCTGCTGGCGCCGGCGCGGCTCGACGCTGATATTGGCGGGAAAATTGGCGTTGCCGGTGCCGTACTGGAAGCTGGTGATGTTGTTGGCCGCGCAGGCGGCCCTGATCGAGGCGGGCACGTACGGATTCTCGCACTGGATGGTCAGATTGGCGTTTTTCGGCGCGCCCACGTTGGGCGTGTTTTGCGAATTGACCTCGGCCACGTTGGCCGTCATGAAGATTTCGTGATTGGCACTCAGCGCGTAGCTGACACGGGTGTACAAATCCTCGCGTTTGAGCGCCGACGCCAGGCTGGTGCCGTTGCCGGAGGTGCCCGACAGGTCGCCGCCCTCGCAGAACGGGCTGATGCAGCCGCTCACGCCGCCCTTGCCGTCCGGCACGCCGTTCGAGCCGTAGTTGAACTTGTACGGCGCGCCGCCGTCGCCGAAGGCCGTGCCCTGCAGCGGACCGGAGGTGATCAGGCCGTAGCGGTTGTACTGGTACGGCTGGGCGTTGCGGATGTCGTACATCTGCGGTTTGCCGTCGGTGGTCTGGGACAGCGGACGGATCTGGAAGGCCGGCGCGTTGAAGGCGGTGCGCCCGTTCGGACCGGGGTCGATGCCGAAGCCATGGGGCGGCACGCCGTCCTCCTTGCTGCGCTCGCCGCTGACGACCACGTGGAGCTTGTCGTCCAGGAAGCCGCGGCCCCAGGCCGCCTGCAGCGTAACGTTCCTGTCGTCGTTGTAGGTGGTCTGGCCGCCCTCGATGTTGGCCTTGAAGCCGGTGAATTTCTTATCGGTGATGAAGTTGACGACGCCGCCCACCGCGTCCGAGCCATATGAAGCGGAGGCGCCGCCGGTGACCACGTCGACGCGCTTGACCAGCAATTGCGGGAACTGGCTGATATCGGTCACGCCGGTGACGTTGGCCGGCACCACGCGCTGGCCGTCGAGCAGCGTCAGGGTGCGGAACGCGCCCAGGCCGCGCAGGCTGAACGCGCTCAGGCCCTGCAGGCCGCTCGAGGTGCTGTACGTCAGCACCGAATTGCCGGTGCTGCCCTGCAGCGCCGGCAACTGCGCGATGGTGTTGAAGATGTTCGGCTCGGCCGATTTCTCGATGTCGTCGGAGGTAAGCGTGGTGGTCGGCGTGGGCTGGTTGTAGCCCCGCGCCGAGATGCGCGAACCGGTCACCGTGACGACGTTGTCCTCGGCCTTGGGCGCGGGCGCGCCCTCCTGAGCCTGCGCGGAAGCGGCGCCGATCAGGCCCGCGCCGAGCAACAAGGCGGTCGAAAGTTTAAGGGTCAGCGGGCGTGGGGGCGGGACCGCGACGCGGCCGCCGGCAGGGATCGTCATGTGTTGTCTCCATATCGTTATTAGACGCGGCTCGATGCCGCGAAATTCAGATTATGTAAATTGCAACAGACGATCCAATCACTTTTTTTCGTGGCGCGATACCATTTTGGGTATCGCCGACAAAAACCGTATTTTCCGTGCTATCGCGCGGGCAGGTGGCGCCACGCCAGCCCGAGGGCGGCGCGCTTGCGAAAGCCCTTCCACGGACCCGGATCGGGCTTGATGGTGCCGTCGGCGACCTGCGGCGGCAGCTCCAGGTACGCCCGCAGCGGCTCTGCCTTAAGGTAGAGGCCGAGGAAGGCGGTCACGAAATGCTGATTGATGTTGTTGATGCGGCGGCTGTCCCACACCGGCTCGGAATACGACATGAAGTCGTCGAAGCTGGACCACATCGCCGGTGACGGCGGGTTCGGCGCCGAGTTGTGGCGGCCGCCCTGGTAGGTCAGCAGATAGCGGTCCGCATTGACGGCGCCCTCGAAGATGGGCACCACGCCGTCCTTGTAGCCTGCCACGTCGTCCTGGTCGCCGGTGATGAACAAGGCCGGCGTGCGCACGCCGGCCAATCCTTCGGCATCCCACACCTTGTGCGCGCCGCCCCATGGCGCGAACGCCACCACCGCCTTGATGCGGGCATCGCGGCGCGACTCGTATTCCGTGTTGCCCTGCTGGTTCACGGCCAGCTTGCCGCCCGGAACGTACGCGGCGGCGGCCGCGCTCACGCCCGCGCCGACGGTGTTCAGCGCGCCGTAGGCTCCCATCGAATAGCCGATCAATGCCGTGTTGCCGGCATCAACCACCCCGGCAAGGAAGTTACCGCTGCCGGGCTTGGCCCAGGCCGCGACGCTGTCGAGCACAAACAGGTCGTCCAGGCGGCGGTTCAGCAGGGTGCTGGCGAAGCCGGCCTTGTCGGCGCGCGTCGATTCCGGGTGGTCGATCGCCACCACGACGTAGCCCTTCGACGCCAGGTTCTCGGTCAGGTAGCTCATTTGCAGGCGCGATCCGGGATAGCCGTGCGAGACGATCACCAGCGGATAGCGGCCAGTCGCGGGCGCCGCGTCGCGCGCCGCGCGGCCGTTGAACTGGAACGGCGTGTTGGGGCGGGCGGGATCGTTGGGACCGGAACCTAGAACGTCGTTGTAAACCGTATGCTCCTTCTGTCCCGCCGCCAGGGTGGCCGGGTACCAGACTTCCAGAGTGAGCTTGCGGGTGTAGCGGGGATTTTGATTCGCTTCGCTGTAACGCAGCACGTCTGGTTGGTCCGCGTGCTCGGCGACCAGCGTGCGCACGCCGACCGGCAACGCGCCGCGCACGGCCAGTTCCGGCGCGTCGGGACGGAAGTCGCCGAAGTACTCCTGCGCGTGCAATGGCGCGATTAACGCCGACACGGCCAACGCCGCGATCATTATCCTACCAGCTAGCTTCATAATCCTGCCCTCTACAAAAACCAAAACCACGTAAACACGTAGGGCGGATTAGCGAAGCGTAATCGGCCATGCATGAGCCGCCGATTGCGCATGCATGGCCGATTACGGCGTTCCGCCTAATCCGCCCTACGTGCAACCCGAATTATCAGAGGCATTCAGCCCCAGATGCTCCCGCAACGTCGTGCCTTTGTACTCGGTACGGAACAATCCGCGCCGCTGCAATTCCGGCACCACCAGCGACAGAAAATCATCCAGCCCGCCCGGCAGCGACGGCGCCATGAAATTAAAGCCGTCCGCCGCCTGCCGCTCGAACCACGCCTGCATCTGGTCCGCCACCGCCCGCGCCGTGCCGACCACCGTGAAGTGTCCGCGCCCGCCGGCGATGCGCTCGTACAGCTGGCGTATCGTCAAATTCTCGCCCTGCGCCAGATCGGTCAGCAATTGCTGGCGGCTGCGCTGGCCATCCTGCGTCTGCGGCAGATCCGGCAACGGGCCGTCCAGCGGATAGCCCGACAAATCGAAGTTACCGATCATGCGGCCCAGCAGCGCCAGACCGGCCTTCGGCTCGATCAACCGCTGCAACTCGCCGAACTTGTCGTCCGCCTCGCCCTGCGAACTCCCCACCACGGCGAACAAACCCGGCATCACCTTCAACGACTTCGGCGAACGGCCATGCGCCACCACGCGGCGCTTCATGTCGCGGTAAAAATCCTGCGCCTTCGCCAGGGAGGGCTGCGCGGTGAACACCACCTCCGCCGTGGCGGCGGCCAGATCGCGACCCGCCTCGGAACCGCCGGCCTGCACGACAACCGGCCGCCCCTGCGGGCTGCGCGACACGTTCAGCGGCCCGGCGACGGCGAAATGCGGGCCTCGATGATTCAGCTTGCGCAGCCTGGCCGGATCGATCAACCGGCCGCCATCCTTGTCGTTAATAAGCGCGCCATCTTCCCAACTATCCCACAATCCCGTGACAACCTGATGAAATTCGCGCGCCCGCTCATAGCGCGCCGCGTGCGCCACGTGCTGGTCGCGGCCGAAATTGGCCGCCTCCGCCGCGTTGTCGGACGTGACCAGGTTCCAGCCCGCCCTGCCCTCCGATATCTGGTCGAGCGACGCGAACTGGCGCGCCACCGTGTACGGCTCGTTGTAAGTGGTGGTGGCGGTGCCGATCAAGCCGATCTTGTCGGTCGACGCGGCCAGCGCCGACAACAACGTCAACGGCTCCAGCGCCGGCACCCCGCCGGTCAGCGCCAGGCTGTCGGCGAAGAACACCGCGTCCAGGCAGGCCCGTTCCGCGCTTTGCACCTGCTGCCGGAATACCTTGAACGGATTCGACTCCAGGTCCGTTTGCGGATGCCGCCACGCGGCCACGTGGTGCCCGTGCCGCATCATGAACGCGGCGATGCTCAGTTGCTTACTCGATGCGCCCGCCATCAGAACTCCTTGCGCGCGGTGATGCCGAAATAGCGCTCGTCGTCGCGCGGCACCGCACGGGTGACGTAGCCGGTCGAAGTGACCAGATTGGTCGCATAGGATTTGTTCGCCAGATTTTTACCCACCAGCGCGATGCGCCAGCCGCCCGGCGTCGACGACAAGGAGATACCCGCGTTGATGACGCCATAGGCGCCCTGGATCGCGTCCGGCGACTGGAACAGGTCGAACTGGGTCTTGGCCTGATAGGTATAATCGACCGAGAAGTCGACGATCAAGCCGTTTTGCAGCGGCAGCGCGTAGTTGGCGCGGGTGAAGGACTTCCACTTCGGCGAAAACGGCAACGGCTGTCCATTCAGGTTGCACGAGGCGGTGGCCGCCGGCGGGCAATTGAAGCTGTCGATACTCGCATCGGTGTAGGCCAGCGACGCGGTCAAGGTCAGCTCGCGGGTCGGACGGGCATTGATATCCAGTTCGACGCCCTTGGTCGATACATCGCCAGCGTTGATCAGCCGCGTGATGACCGTGCCGGCGACGGTGTCGAAGAAGTTGGCCTGGTAGTTCGAATATTTAGTGTTGAAGACCGCGACATTGGCGGTCAGGCGGCGATCGAAGGCGCTGGCCTTCAATCCCAGCTCGAACGAATCGGAGGTCTCCGGTTTGAGTGCCAGCGTGTCGCGACCAAGCATGTTGAAGAAGACGTTATAGGCGGGGCCCTTGTAACCGCGCGAGTAGGTCGCGTAAGCGTTCACGTCGCGCGACAGCTGGTACTGCAGGCCCACACGGCCGGAGTAGCCGTCCTCGCTGGTCGAGCCGCTGTTGCTCACGCCCGGCTGCACGCCGGGGAAGGCGGCGGTCGACGTCGAAGTGCGGACATGGTCGTAGGACAGTTCGTCCTTGGTCCAGCGCGCGCCGGCGATGGCGCGCCACTCCGGCGTCAGATTGAGCGTGCTCTCGCCGAACAGCGAGTAGCTGTCGTTCTTGACGCCATAGTCGGCGCGGCCGGAGTTGGGCGCCGTGGTGGTGGTGACGATGCGCTGATAGGTTTCGCGGTCCTTGCCATGCAGATAGAAGGCGCCGATCACGTATTCGAGGAACTGGTCCTTTGGCGATGCCAGCCGCAGCTCCTGCGACACCTGACGAAAATCGACGGTGCCGATGTCGCGCGTCGCGGGATACGCGGCCGTGATGCGCGCCGCCTCCGCAGCGTTGCCGATGGCCGAGGTGCTGGTGTACTGCTCATTGTCCCAGTCGCGCACCGCCGTGATCGAGGTCAGCGTGTAGCCGCCGTTACGCCAGTCGACCTGCGCCGACAAGCCCTTGTTGGTGTCGCGGATATCGCTTGGGATATCGGTGTTGATGCTGCGGTTTTCGGTCGATGCCACCACCGGTGCGATCGCCTGCGAGAACGGCGCGCTGGTGGACTTGTACGCGACGAAGGACGGCGACGCGTTCGAACGCAGATAATCGGCGATCAGGCTCACATCCAGATCCTTGTTCGGCGTGATGTCGACGCGGGCGCGCACGCCCTTGCGGTCGTAGCCATTGACCTTGCCGCCGCCGGCGTGGATGTTGTCGACATTGCCGTCGTAGTCGGCATACAGCGCGGTGACGGCCGCGGTGACCACGCCCGGCTGGATCGTGCCGGACAGGCCGGCGCGCACGCGCTTCTCGCTCCCCTCGTACCAGGAGGCGTCGACAAAGCCGCTGGTCTGTTCCGAAGGTTTGCGGCCGATCACATTCAGCACGCCGGATGATGCGTTCTTGCCGAACAAGGTGCCTTGCGGGCCGCGCAGAATCTCGATGTGCTCGATGTCCAGCAGATCCAGCGTGGCCTGGCCCGGACGCGCATACACCACGCCATCGATCACCGTCGAGACAGTGGGTTCCACGCCTGGAGAAGTCGAGATGGTACCGATACCGCGCACGAAGATCGTCGAGTCCTTGTTGCCGCCCTGCTGGCGGAACGTCACGCTCGGCACTTCCTGAACGATGGTGTCGATGCTGGTGCGGTTGGCCTGCGCCAGGTCGTCGCCGTTCAGCACCGACACGGCCACCGGCACCGATTGCAGCGAGGCGTTGCGTCGCGTCGCGCTCACCGTCACGCTGGGAACGGCGGCGCTGTCGGCGCGCTCCAGAATGGGCGCACTGGCCGCATCCGCCGCATCCACCCCACCCGCCCAGGCCGAGCTGACAAGCAAAGCGCCCAACGTCAGCGCACCGATTTTTTTACTATTGTTCTTCATTGCCGATCCCTTGATTTGAAAGCGCCCTTTGCGCCATATGCGGAAAATCCACTTTCATCATCGAAGAACCAACTTAGTTCCCCGCCTGACGTTTGCTAGACTTTGAATGGTACCGATACCCTTTTTTTAGTGTCGGCGCGGGCCGATTTGAAGTCAAAGAATTAAAAAACTCATCGATATGTCTTTTCTAAATATGCACGAACCAAGCAAATGAGCGAGCCGGAAAACACACGCAAACGCCGTGGCTCGGGCCGCGCCACCATCCACGATGTGGCGCGGCTGGCAGAAGTCGGCTCGATCACCGTGTCGCGCTACTTCACGGAGCCGGGCCGCGTGGCGGCCACGCGCAGCGCGCGCATCGCCGCCGCCGTCAAGCAATTGGGCTATGTGCCGAACCTGATGGCGGGCAGCCTGGCGTCTTCGCACAGCCGCATCATCGGTATGGTGATCCCCAATATTTCGGGGCCGATCTTCGCCAGCACGATCCAGAGTTTCAGCGATACGCTGAGCCGCCACGGCTACCAGCTGCTGCTGGCGTCGAGCTACTTTTCGGCCAAACAGGAAGAGAACGCGGTGCGCGCCTTCCTCGGCTGGAAGCCGGCGGCGCTGGTGGTGACGGGGCGGTTCCACAACCGCGCCACGGAGAAGTTGATCTCCGGCGCCGGCATTCCGGTGGTCGAGACATGGGATTACGAGCCGCGCCGCAAACCGATACAGGTCGGCTATTCAAACATCGCCGTCGGCGAGCAGGCGGCGCGCTATCTGTACGCCAAAGGCTATCGCCGCATCGCCTTCGTGCAAAACAGCCTGGCCGGTGACTTGAGCGCGGTAGACCGCAGCGACGGTTACGCGGCGGTGATGCGCGAGCATGGACTGCAACCGAACATCTATGTGCCGACGGCGCAGGCGCCGTTCGACGCCGGCAAACAGGCCATCGAGGCGCTGGCGCTGAAGCCCGCAAGGCGCGGCGGCCAGCACGCCGAGGCGATCATCTTCGCCAACGACAATCTGGCGGCGGGCGCCCTGTTGGCAGGGCAGCGCGCGGGGCTCGAAATACCGAAACAATGCGCCATCGTCGGCTTTGGCGACTACCCGTTCTCGCCGCTGCTGCTTCCCAGTCTGACCACCATCCGGCCACCGGGGCGCGAGATCGGCGAGATCGCCGCGCTACGCATCCTGGAGCAGTTGGGCGTGCTGCCGGCGTCCGGCCAGGACTCGCGCCTCAACCTGCTGGCCTGCGAACTTATCGAGCGCGAAAGCGCATAGAGGAAAACCATGAAAAATATCGCCGCCGGCTTGCTGCTGGCCCTCCCCCTGCTGGCGCACGGCGCGCCGGCCATCACCATCGGCTTCCAGAAAAGCAGCGGCCTGCTGGGCATATTGAAGAATCAGGGCACGCTGGAGAAGGCCTTCGCCGGGCAGCAGATCAAGTGGATCGAATTCCCGGCCGGCCCGCAGATGCTGGAGGCGCTCAACGCCGGCAGCATCGATTTCGGCAGCACGGGCGCGCCGCCGCCGGTGTTCGGCCAGGCGGCCGGCATCGACCTGCTGTACGTCGCGGCGGAGCCGGCGCCGGTCAACAGCGAGGCGATCTTCGTGCCCAGGGATTCGGCGGCGCGCACGGTGGCGGATTTGAAGGGTAAAAAGGTGGCGTTCCAGAAGGGATCGGGCTCTCACTTTCTGCTGGTGTCGGCGTTGCAGAAAGCTGGCTTGAAGCTCAGCGACATCAAGCCGGTGTACCTGTCGCCATCGGATGCGCGGGCGGCGTTCGTCAGCGGCGGCATCGATGCGTGGGTGGTGTGGGACCCGTATTTCGCGTCGGCGCAGAAGTCGTATCAGGTGCGGGTGCTGAGCGACTATACCGGCCTGCCGCAGGCGAATGGTTTTTATCTGGCGTCGCGCAAGTTCGCTACGCAGTCGCCGAAGGTGTTGTCCGCGCTATTGGACCAGGTGGCGCTGACCGGCCAATGGGCCAACGCGCACACGAAGGAAGTGAGCGCCATGCTGGCGCCGCAAATGGGGCTGCCGGTGGATATCGTGGAGACCTGGCAGCGCCGCACGCGATACGGCGCGGTGCCGGTCAGCGGCGCCATCGCCGCCAGCCAGCAGCGGGTGGCCGACGTGTTCTATCAGCAGAAATTGATACCGAAGGCGATCAATGTGGGAGGAAGTGTCTGGCCATGGCAACCGGCCAGCGCCAGATGAAATCCAGCGGAGACACGTAGGGCGGATTAGGCGGAACGCCGTAATCCGCCATCTTTGAGCCGCCGACGGAGCATGCATTGGCGGATTACGCTTCGCTAATCCGCCCTACGTGTTTCCTCGTGGCGCTAGTGTTTGTGGCCGCAGGATGGGCCGTGCACGTGCGGCGCCGGCGTCGGGGTGTTGGCCGGGTCGCGGCCGCTGTCGCCTTCGAGTCCGGAGGCATGCAGGCGGTCCATGTAGTCCTGCCACAGCTTGTCCTTCTCGCTGCCCAACTTGTACAGGTAGTCCCACGTGAACAAGCCCGTGTTATGGCCGTCGGTAAAAGTCGGTTGCACCGCGTAGTTGCCGACCGGGTCCATCGCGGCGATGCCCACTTCGCGCTTGCCGACTTGCAGCACTTCCTGGCCCGGGCCGTGGCCCATGACCTCGGCCGACGGCGAATACACGCGCATCAGCTCGAACGGAATCGTGAACGAGGCGCCGTCGTCGAAGGCGATGTCGAGCACCTTGGACTTGTTGTGGACGGTGATGGCGGTTGGATTCTTGGTGCTCATGGTTATGCTTTCAAACGTTCGATAATCGCGGCGTGCAGCGCCGGCACCAGCGCGCGGCGTCCGGCCAGCACCTCCGGCGCGCCGGAACGCGCCGCCGTGGCAAAGCTGGAGTTGGGAAAATGCGCGTCATCCAGATAACGCGGAATCACATGCCAATGCACGTGCGGCGTCATATTGCCGAAGCTGGCCAGATTGATCTTCTCCGGCGCCATCACGGCGCGCTGCGCCGACTCGACCGCGAACACCACATCCATCACGCGGCGGCGCTCGGCGGCATCCAGATCCGTCATTTCCTTGACGTGCGCGTTCCACACCACGCGGGTGAAGCCTGGATACTCGGCATCCTCGACGGCGATCACGGACAGTTGGTGATCGCTCCAGATGACGACGCCTTCGGCAGGCGCCGCCAGCAGCTTGCACAGATCACAGCCCGCCGTCACACCAGCACCCGCTCGATGCCGCCGTCGTTGGCGCGCTTGACGTAGTCGGCCATCCAGTTCTCGCCCAGCAGATGCTTGGCGATCTCGACGACGATGTAGTCGGCCGTCGTGCCGGCGTCCTCGCCGTAGCGCGACACGCCGCCCAGGCAGGCCGGGCAGCTGGTCAGGATCTTGACCTCGCCCTCGAAGCCGTCGGCGCGCAGCTTGTCGGCGCCCTTGATGACCTCCTCTTCCTTGCGGAAGCGCACCTGCGTCGAAATGTCCGGACGGGCGATCATCAACGTGCCCGAGTCGCCGCAGCAGCGGTCGTTCTTCTCGATCTTGACGTTGTCGTGGGTGGCGATCAGGCCGTTGACGGTCTTGGTCGCCTCCTGCAACTTCATCGGCGTGTGGCACGGCTCGTGGTACATATAGCGCGTACCGGTCACGCCTTCCAGCTTGACGCCCTTCTCATTCAGA
>Ga0105244_10000637_pt1 | contig 30922 bp, 58 predicted proteins | sample KBSM44metaG_FD_80423 | JGI IMG/M metagenome (GOLD analysis project Ga0105244, IMG submission 80423) | Miscanthus rhizosphere microbial communities from Kellogg Biological Station, Michigan, USA - KBS M4-4 metaG | ecosystem: Host-associated > Plants > Roots > Rhizosphere > Soil | place... | reverse complement strand
TCATTGATACGGTCAATTTCAGCTTGTGCCTCTTCTTCACTTAAACCGTCCATAATCATTAACGCTGATTTCTGTGATAATGTCTGAGTGCCGTTTGTACGAATAGCCATACGGTTTGCAATTTCAGTATCATCTTGTGGTAAGCCGTCGTTAAATTTGATTGTAGGAACTACGATTTCGTGTTTAGCTACAGAAGGGTCAGCGTACTGTTCTAGCATCTGTGCTATCATGTAGACACGTTTAAGACCGTCTTCAAAGAATTGACGTTTACGGTTAATCTTAGCCAGCAACGAGTTCATACGCCATTTAATAGAAAGTCCTGAGTTACCGCTTGTACCTGAGTCTTTCAGACCGATAGCAACGGCTGGAATCTCAGTAGCCGATAATAGGAACTCTAATAGCATTTCTAACTCTTTGAATGCTTGGTCTAATTGTGGGTTTGAGTTTGAAATGTATTGCGGTACAATATCATCTTTACCCATTACCTCAAACACTTTATTCATAGCTACTTGGAAGTAAGTACCGCCTTCACCATCGTCCTGTAATAGTCCAGTAGGAACGGCAATTGGTGGGTCAGCATGTTTGTCTAAGATAGAACCAATTTGAGATAAGCGGTTATTAATCTCGTCAAACAATGATAGATGTTCAGAAATATCATCTTGACCTTTCCAGTCGATACCGTCATTGTAGTTAGCAATATGAACTACTAAAGGAACAGGAACTCCGGTATTTTCTTCTTCATATCCCTCAGGTAATTCGTTTCCGATTTTGAATAACTCAACGTTACCGAAACGGTCTGTACGGAATACATCTAAATCAAATTGACGGTAAATGATCTTTCCTGCATAGTGACTCTCAACGTACAACGTCCAGTCGTCACTTGTTCCGTCCTGAACTGCCTCAGCAATGTGATAAGCAACGATTTTCGACTTATCGAACGGTGATGTTTGTGGATATACTTTCTTAGGGTCTACAGCTTCAACAATGATACGCTTAGGGTCATATGATTCAGGGAATGCCCCAGCGTACTCTTGTCCAAAACGAACCTTGTAAAATGAATCTCCCATAACAGAACAAGTTAATGCTTGCTGATAGTTTAAGCGATTCATAGCATTTAACCGAGTGATACGGTCAAGTGTCTCTTGTTCCTTTGATTTATTATCTTTACCACTTGAGATCACTGGAACTTCACCGAATAAAAAGTCACTCGACTTGCGTGTTATTAATCCAGCAAAATTTGAACCTATATAAAACTCATGCTTTTCTGCTGTACTTCTGAATACGTCAGCGTGGTCACCTTTAGCTAACTTGTCATTTCGAATATATCGAACGATACGGTCTTCATGGTCAGTTAGTGGGAAGTATTCGCCTTTAACAAATAGGTCTTTCAAGTCCATTCCTTTTCCTCCTTAAATTAAAAAAGGGCGGTGAATAATCACCAGCCCTTAGGTTTATTTGTAAACATACGTTTTCTATGATTCCCAGCGACTTCTACACATGATGCAATAGCATCGGGAAGGTCATCGTGTTCATGCTGTGGGAAAAGTTCTAACATTTCGATTAATAATCTATGTTGCCTTTTAAATCTAATCTGACCAGCTTCTACTAGCGGTTCTAGTGCCTCAATACGAATCTCTTTCTTAGTACGAGGGTTATACTGTTTTAATCGTGTCTTGAAATAGTTCTTCTTTGACAGATTTACACGTAACTGCTGGAACATACTCCATTGTGCTTGTATAGTCTCGACTCCAAAAGTATGATGTTCGTATTCTAGTATTTTCTGTTCACAGATTCTTAACGCCTCATGCATGTTGACTTTACCAGCCCATGCGTCTATAACATAAAAGATTCCTGTCCGTCTATCTCTACCCAAAGTAACAATAGCGTTGTAATCTCCTTTACCAGTAATAGCGATGTCCCAAAAACCATATAGGTCAAGTGGTATCATACGACCTTGTTCATCGTATAAGTCCTTATCGTCATACCAAGTGAAAGCATCTTGTTTAAAGATAGCGTCCTCGTCACTGTATGGGATGTTAAGATACTCTGAGTTGAAAGCCCTTGTACCTACGTTTACTTTCTCCTGTATCAGCTTGTAGTAAGGCATTCTATCGTGCCACAATACTTCTGTTCCTTTATCCATTTCCGATTGGTTAGTGAAGTAGAATTGTTCCGCTTCGTCCTTACGATCTTCATTATCTAAATCACGATAAATACGTTCGTACTCTTCCCAAAGGTCTACACGTTCAGGTGCGTTTACAATTGCTGAGTAACGTTTAGATTTAAAGTCAGCACGATTCATTACGTAAGGTAACAGTCCATTAGGGTTAACTAATGTTCCCATGTAAATGAAGGCTGTACCGCCAATACAGTTACCTTCCTTGTCATAGCGTGGTGGCTGTCCTAAAGGATTGACAGTTTTTGTATACCACGTTAAGTTCTTCTGTCTAAGTTCAGGTGTATTGGTATTCTTCTCAGATTCAAGGTCGTCTAGAATTATCATGTCAGGACGTGCATTTAAAAATCGCATACCCCTAAGCTGTTTCTGTGTAGAACCTGAGGCAACCATGATATTGTTCTTTGTGACGAATTTCTCAGCATTATCCTTTTTATTCTCACGACTGTTTTCACCCATCAGTTCGCCAAAGTCCTCACGTAACTTCTTATTATCCTTTAACTGGTTATTTACAAAGTCAGTGAACTGTTTCGCACCATCATGAGTTTCTGATAAGATAACAATGAATTTACGTAAGTTATAAACTATGTTGTACAGTGGATACATATTTGATAGATAAGTTGATTTAGCGTGACCACGAGGAACTGACCATGCAATTCTCTTAGCATGATCTCTCATGTAGTCGTCAAGATAGTCCGTTAACTCTTGGTGAAATTTTGGTGCATCTAAAATACTAATGCCCTCAGGAATTAAGTTATTCTCATTCTCAGGGTTAGCATCGTCAGAAAAGTACTCATACATGAATTCGAGTGTACTTGTCCAACATCGTAAAACTCGTTCACATTGTTTCCGTTCTTCTTTTAGCTTAATAGCCCTCTCTAGTACGTCTCGTGAAAGTTCTTTGCCTTGTAGGGCTTTCTCTTTTACCATATATAAGAACGAATCTATCTCACCCATACGGAATTTCCATTCATCATATGTCTTGCCCTTTACATGCCCTTTTATTTTCATTCCTACCCCTCCATTAACTGGTTCAACGTTATGAACCTTTAATAAATAGGGCAAGAAACCCAGCACTAATACAGGTACAAAAAGAAAGACGTGAGGTTTCCCCCACGCCTAATTAATTTCGTATTTAGTTTTCATTTCATCAGCTTCTTTTGTAAATTTAGCTAGTAAGTTTTTCTCCTTTACTAAATCCTTATCAGTAGCCTCAGGTCGTTCGATATAATGCTGTAACGCATGTTTAACAATTTGTACTTGTGTGTATTTTAATTTCATTATCGTGTACACTCCGTTTCTTCATATGTTGAAATAATTGGCATATTGTTTACATAAGTAATGATTGTTGAGGTATTACCTGTTTCAACCATCTTACCGCCTCTATTGTGGCACTCTTCTGATTCCTGATATAATGCATAACAGCATAAGAACAAAAGAGTAAGACAGACAATTAAGCCTGTCCATAATCCAGCCTCTATCCAATCTATCCTCATTTCTTCACTTCCTTATATGCGGATATAAGGGCTTCTAATTTTGCCATTTTAATAGCTTCCTCATGTACTCTAATCTGATTTAAAAGGTGTGCCACTTCATGGGCTGTAAATACTTGTACACCGTTTTCTAATTTAGCCTCTATAATTTCACGTACTGTACTCATTATTTCTTACCCCCACCCACAGCATTTAGGTATCGTTTGGCAATAGTCCAATCATTGTCATGACGACTTGTTAACGAATTTTTACAGGCCCAATCATTCCAGTTCTTTAATACTTTGCTAAGAACGATTGTGTCACACTTCTTAATACCAGTTCCTTGTAGGTTTTTAGGTGAGAATAATAAGTATTCCTCAGGTCGGTTAGTTTCACCGAATACAAAGATAGTAGTGATATTGCTATGCTTTGCTTGTCGGATAGCTTTTACAATCTGACCAGTAGTAAGTGCTGTACGATCTCGTTTAAATTCAATTACCAAAGTGTGACCATGTAACTCTATTGAAGCGTCAATGTCACCTAATTTAGATTTGCCCTCGAAACAATCATCAAACATACTGAAGTTCCATGTGCCGTTTAAAAAGCCCACAATGTCTTTAATGTTTGGCAAGTAAACATCTGTCTCCTTCATTTGCCCGTTGTCCTCATAAACTCGTATTCTTCTATGTCCTATCATGTAAAATACCTCCTTGTATTGTTGTTACAATTAGGTACTTGCAATTGGTGGCAAATTTAGGACAAAAGAAAAACCAACCCTGTTAAGAGTTGGCTAGAAATTGCTTTATTCGTGTCGCTATAGCGTAAGCTACTGGAACTGTGACAGCATTACCAAGCTGTTTATAGAACTGAGTATTTGATACTACTTGTTTATAAGATTCAGGGAATCCCTGTAACCGTGCGTACTCTCTCGGTGAAAATCGTCTTGCCCTCATATCCTTTGTTATGATTACATGTTCTAATCCAGTAGAAAGAGTTTGTGAGATTTGCTTTCCTATACGTCCACGCCTTGTTTTACTATTAGGATACGTTATATTAACCGTGTCGCCAATATTAGCTAAGTTATAGCCTTTCTTGACCGCCTCACGAATCATAATAGCTTGTCCCTCCATACCCAATTCAATGAATTTCAAAGGACGTTCCATATATAAATGGTCAGGTACAATCATATCATCCTCTAAGAAGTCATATAGAACTGGTGCAAAGTCATGCTGTTCCTCAGGGAACTGGAATGTACTAGCAATATCTTTTCTAACACCAATCACAAAATATCTATCACGGCTTTGTGGCACACCCCACCATTTACTATTGTAAAGAGTGTAGTACATTTTATAGCCAGCTTTATCATATTCTTCTTCTAATATATGAAGGTACTTCTTTAGCCCTCTGACGTTCTCAGCTAATAGGATAGAAGGCTTTTCCTCTACCTCGTCCAGTAATCGCATAATTTCAAAGAATGTCCTAGAACGATAACCATCTATAATACCAGTTTTACACCCATTATTAGATAAGTCCTGACAAGGGAATCCGAACGTCCAAACGTCAGCTTTCTTTAAATCAGCACCAGTTAATTCATTAACATCTGTAACTTCTATTCCTGGATCAATGTTTGCTTTGTAGCTTTCCACAGCAAAGGAATCCCACTCATAAGCCCCTACTATCTTGAAACCAGCTTGTAAGAATCCTAAATCAAAACCACCAGCACCAGCAAAAAACGAATTTAATGTATACATACAAATACCTCCAAAAGTGAACTTCACTTAGGTACTTGCATGTAGACCCTATTTTAAGACAAAGAAAAACCGCACCTTTTCATTAAAGGTACGGTACGTGAAATTATTTAGTCATTAGGTAGTCATACCATTCAATTTCTTCTTCTAACTGTTCGTCAGACATATCAACAAAGTGGTCAGGTGCGACTTTTACACCCTCCACTTGGTCAATTAACTCAATGAGACATTTCACTTTTTCTTCCCTACTCATTATGCCACCGCCTTATTAGTTCTGATTTCCTCCATCTTCTTAAACTTAGGTGTTGATAGGTTCTTGATAAAGTTGACTGCTGAGGAACTAATGTTGTACTTTCGTGAAATCTCAACTTGTCTCATAGAACCCTCTTCAAGCAACTCTCTAACCTGATTAAAAGTGGTTTGGCTGATACGTGTTCGTGTAATCTGTGAGTTATCGTCTATAAATTTCTGTGTAATAACTACCTTAGGTGAATAACCACTTGGTAACTCAACGTGGCTAAGTGTACCTCTCACACGAATACATTTGATATAGTCATAGTCCACATTTAAAGCCTTTGCAATAACAAATGACTTTATTTCAGTGTTTCTAGCGTAATATAAAGCGTCATATTGAACAGCCTTTTCTACCTTAGTTAAAGACTCGCCTTTCATTTCATCATTACAGTTTAAAGTTGGGTGATATTTATGAACTAATAGTCCTTCAATGACCCCACGTTCATAACGATCTTCGTCTAAGTAAGTGTAGAGAACATATCCAATAGTATCTTTATTAAGTTCCTTCTTACCAAACTTAAATGATAAGTGTTCCTTCACACGTCGTTTAACGCCTGTTGTTTCTCCTACATACATTAGTACGTCGTTCTTATCATAAACCATGTAAACCCCTGCACGGTTCTGTAATCTATCAAAACCTTCTACTTCCACCTTGCTAAGAAATAATGTTAAATAAGTTTCATTCCCTTTGAATCCATATACTAATTCTTCTACTTTCATTTTTAGTACCTCCTGTAATTTGTTTTACAATTAGGTACTTGCAACGACAGTGAGAAATAGGACATATTGTTTTGTGGTATACTGTCAGGTAGAGGTGAAACGATGAAGCGAAAACTCAGGAAAATAGGTAACTCAACAGGCTTAATATTGCCAAAAGAGATACTTGAAGAAATGGATTTATATGAAGGGGATACAGTAGAAATAAGCTATAATCCCATTAGAAAAGAAATCGTTTTGAGGAACGAACAAAAAACCCCTACTTCTGACGAATCAGAAATAAGGGCAATTGTTGTTGATGTTGTTAAAGTTCTAAAAGACCAGGGACTTTTATAAATCAATCCCTGTTGGGAGTCATGAGAATTTAACAAACTTTAGTTTTTTAGGTTTTTGTTATCGTACATAGATAAGACTAACAACGCCGTTTTCGTTGTTTTTCTTACTCTTATATGTTATAACATTGTTATAACTTTGTCTACAGTAAACGACAAAAAAGACAGCCGTTAAGCTGTCCTTAGTTTAATACTTTATTTTGTCTTTCATATTCGGCAACTATGATCTTTGCAAGCATCGTATCAAGGAACTTATTCTTAATATAATCAGGGGCTATCTCCATGAGTTCTAACCAGCCTTTATGTGAGTCCCATACCTCCATTGTAGCCTTATAGACTTCATCTGCGGTAATACCTACCTTTTCCGCTTCTTCTATAATGTCGTCCAAATGGAAAGAAGGTTCTTTACGAATTGATTCAAATAGCATGTCAGCCAGTGTTTCTCTATTAAGGGTTACTGCCTCGTCACCCATATTATTTGCTGTATGTGTAGCTAGGGCTACCCTGTCCATAATTAAATTCATTATCATTTTGTTTTCCATGAAACTAACCTCCTTAGTTATTACTTATTATAGCATAAAAAAAGACACCTTATATTAGGCGTCCTTGTGGTTCATGTTTCTTAGATTCCCATATTTCATTGATACGTCTTGTTGAAATGTGTTTCCACATACCATGTATTTGAATTGGTATGAAGCGTTCTTCCAATTGGACTTCTAGTGGCTTCTCGTTCTTTATGTAGCCTCTATGTTTTTTGTCACCATCGTCATTAAATACGAATCCTACTTCTACTGTATCTTTATCTTGGTACATTCTTAATCTCTCCTTATTTAAGTCCAAATTGGGATTTTGCTTGTACTTTGTTATTTGAGAAAGTGATGTTTGCGTTAGCACCTAGACCGCCCTCACCTTTCCATGTATATAGTTTAGATGTATAGTCACCGACAGTAGATTCAGATTGTAGTTCGCCTTCGCTTCCAATGATCTTTACTACTTCTTCATATGACATATCATTTTGGATTTGTTCAAATTCAGCTTTAGTCATTGTTTTTTCGTTTTCAGAAGTATTCGTTTTCTCAGCTACTTCCGGTTGTTTTTCTTTAGGTTCTTCTTTCGTTACATTAGTAGATTTATCAGCTTTTTCAGTTGGCTGCTTAGTATCTTCTGACCCTCCACCGTAACTAGCTATAACCACGATAGCCACGATTACCCAGAACCACCACTTCTGATAGAATGCCTTCTTAGTAACTTCTTTCATATTAAAAACCCCTTTATATTAAATTGTAATTTAGTGAGGCTGTCTGCCTCACACATAGTATATTACACGAGGTCATAGTGATTTGCAAGAAAAAGTTTCAGAAAATATGGTGCAAAATTTTTACGAGGTTCGACAGGAATCGTTATGGTAAAAACAGTAACCACCCCCAAGCCTCGACAAGCCTCGTTAAGATACAGCAAGCAACGGCAAGCCTCCCCAAAAAGGTTTCAAAAATATGGTGTATATTTTGCAAGTACTAGACCGCCCCCATACAGCCCCCTAGCCCCCATAGGGTGGGGGTGCTAAAAATAAGATCATAAACTGATATGTTCTATTACATGTGGGTATATATGTGGGTGTACGTGGTGGGCTGGTGCTGTCGCCTCTCCTTCTCTCACTTCTTTCTTTTTCTTTCTTTGTTTCATTCGTTCACTTGTGATTGACACTTGTGATTGGGGTTGAGGTACTGGTACTACTACCCTCTCACTATCCACTCATTACTCTTGACTTGTGATTGGGTGTGAGTGGTGGTGTGCTGTGCCTTACTACCTGTGTGGTGTGGTGTAGTGTGGTACTGTGTGGGTGTGGCTGTGTGTGGTGCTACTGTATGGGGTGCTGTGGTAGGGGTGTATATATGGGGATGTATATAGGGGCGTACTGAGGGGGCTTATATAAGGGGGTGTTATATGAGGGGTCTAGCAAGCCATATAAGGGGCTTTAATATAAGGGGGTTGCCATAGCCCTACTTCCCTAAAAAAATGTGCATAAAAAAAGTTCTGTGGCTTTTGGTGTAAAGAAAGCAAACAAGCGGTAATTTGCACAAAAAAACACACTTAAAAAAAGTGCTTTTCCTAGTTCCTTCTATATAAAGGTTAAAAAAGTTGCCTTGTGCAATACCTTAAAAAAATGCATAAAAAAAACACCTTTTTACAGGTGTTCTTGTTTCATTTCTTCTATGTATCCGTACACTTCCATATGGCTTCCTAATTCGTTTTCGTCAAGTACTTCCCACTTAGTCCATTCATTTTCTAGCTTTGCCCAGCTATTAAATTGAGTCTGTACAGATATATCATTTTCATTCCATTCTACAATAGAAACTCGTGTAAATTCGTTTAAATAAGTGATTGATTTTTTCATGATTGATTACCTACCTTGTTTTAGTTTTGTTTGTTTGTGTTTCCCTTACAAGATTTATATTAAACTATAATCAATCATATGTCAAACACTTTTGAGTGATATTTAAAAAAAGACATAAAAAAAGTTCCCCAACCTAAATAAAGGCTAGGGAAATGCTTATGCTTCTTTTTGTTCCTGTTGTTCTTGCTGTGCTTCTTGTAATAACTCATTCTCTCTTTCTATCTTAGTAGAAAGGCTTTCTTCTTTTATCTTTTCAGTAATAGTTAATTCTTTGTTGTTTTCAGGGTCATCTATTTTTACAACGATTTCCTGATCTTTATTTTCGCTATCTGAAATTTTAGGTGTGTAGCTTTTCTCTCGTGTGATAGGTCTATTCATATCAGCACTTTCTATATTATATAATTCCTTTGTTGCTATCCTTAATACATCAGCTAATGAAACCTTACCATAACTCATTCTACTAAACTTATCTTGTAAGAACATTAGTTGCTTATAATCTTCTTCACTAAACCTTACACTTACATTATGTGGTTGTTTTGATATACTCACTCAATCAGCCCCTTACTACTGTTGTACATTTGTTTACAGTATAGCAAAGCATGTTACCTTATAGCAAGTGAGTTATAGTGTATTATACTTATCTTACTGTTAGGGTTTCTTAAGTAATAGTATTTGAATGGTGGCACTTTTACAGGTTAAAATATGCACAAATTTAATAGAAACGCTGTAACCCTTGGTATGACTGGGTTTCTGTAAAGTCACAATGTTTGTGATTAACCTGATAGAAAGTGTTAGTCCCTTTTCTTGTGTCCTTCATTTAAGGACTTTAAAAGAGGGATAAGAGGCTTTTCAGCCCCTCACCTTCTATAATGTTATTGCTAGTTCTTTAAGTTCTTCTATAGCCTGTTGTACGCCTTCCTGAGTGGTAACAACTATCTTTTTATATTCTTTAAAGTTCCAATCACGCCCATTACCTTTAATAAGGCGAACTTCCATTGTATCTAACTCAATCCAGTTCATAACGTCTATACGTAGCCCAAAACGGCTTTTATTGAAGTGCAAAGCGTATGTTTCGCCCTTACCGTTACACCACTCACTTTTAAATACTTTTGTTTGTTTTACGATTTCTAATGTTTTCATTTTGTTTCCCTCACTTAACTTAATTAGTTTTACTTCAACTTAACCTTACATGTAGTGGTGTGAGTTATTTCTTTGTCCATTCCTCACTGGCATTCGATTGCCGTTAACACGTCTCACGACGTTTTCCCTTACAAGAACTATCTTATCAAAAGTGTAAGACTTATGCAAGGGGTTAAATAAAGTAAAACTGTTTAAATTATTCTGACAATATTTAAGATCATAAAATGAAAAACGATTAGAATATAAAAAAAGAAGACTGTTTTCAGTCTCCTTAGTTATCATCATTATTACCTTTTCTTTTTAGTATCATATCATGAACGCCTGTTAATCCAGCTAAATATTGAATGTCCAGTGTACTGTTTTCCGTTTGTTCTTTGATAATACTTGTATCCTCTTTGATAGCGTCGAACTCTTCACAAGCCACCCCATGAAACTTTCTAGCTTCCAATAAAACGTCGTCAACTTTTGATTCAAGACTTTCCATTCTATTATCTATCTTGTCAAACCTTGTAGTCATTTCCTCTTTCATTGCATTCATATCTTTTTTCATTTCTTTCATCATTTCAAACATTTCATTCATCATAGTGTTTTCCATTGTCATATTCCCCCTTATTCGTTCCAATCGTTCATTTCTTGAATTGCATTATTTAAACCATGAAACATGATTGCGTCACTTCTATCTAAAACAGTTTCGTTTACATTAGTTACATCAATTACACAGTGCATTTCTTGTACTTCTTCTTTATGTCCCCACTCAGCTAATAGAGTTGGGTCGATGTCTTCCACAGAAGTATATAAGTTTTCAAAGAATAAGTACATAGTTTTTACAGTTTTCATAATTAATTACCTCACTTAGTTGTTTTTGTTTGTTATTACCTTACTTCTCTAATTTACACTATATCCAATCATAAGTCAATCACTTTTGATAAGTTTTTTTAATTTAATTTTAAGGGGGTCGAAACCCCCTCTTTTATTCGTGTGCCATTAAAATATATTCAATCATTACATTTGTATATGTATTCGTGAAGTTTGCAAGGTGGTTACCTTCTAGCCAGCCGTTTCTTACATCAGTAGGCATATAATGGAACAGTGATTCAAATGTTTTTCTTTCCGCTTCACACATACCATTTGTAATATATACCTCTATCCATTCATCAATAGAATAGTAATTAATTTCAAGTGTATCAGCGTTAATATTTCCATTAATAATGTCAATTGCAATATCGGCAATGTTACTATATAAATCAGATGCACGTTTGCTATATTCATTCTCGTTGTACTGGTCTAACGCTTCACAAATTTCAACTTCAAGGTCAATCATTTTTTGATACTCAGCAGGATAGTCATAACAAGATAAATTGCCGTACTGTCTTTCTACTTCCAATTTGTCTACCATTTTCATAACTAGTTCTTTCATTTTGATTACCTCACTTAATTAGTTTTGTTTGTTTGAATTACCTTACATTTACTATCTTAAATCATACACTTTTGATTGTCAACACTAATTTTAACTTTAAATTTAATACTAACTTTAGTACTAATATTAATAGTCACTAACATATGTGATTATAAGCGTTTAAAGGCTGTTATAAGCGTGTTTTCTATTAATCACATATGTCAGGGACTTTGTATTTCATTAATCACTATATGAAGGATTAAAGGGGCAACGCCCCCTATTTATATTCAATTGCAACGTAACGCCCGTAATTATACCCCTGTGGGTCAATAATAAGTGAGAATGTGGACGCCTCACATGATACCTTCACACATTTACGGTAAGCACCTTTTAACCATTGTTGACGCTGTTGTTCTGTTAACTCATAGAAGTTTTCCACGTCGTCGCAACCCTCCGGTTCGGTTGTCGTGTATGTACCGCCCTTACCTTCTAAATGGTGGCTATCAGATAATAAGTTTTGGCTAAACTCATTAAACTCTGTAATATCCATTTTAATTTCTTCACTAATTGCGTAACGGTCATAATCAGCAAATTCGCCTTTCATAACTTCATTTACATTTGAAGCCTTTCTTACAAAGTAACTCTTCTTAATTTTAATTTCTTCCTGTTCCTCGACAGGTTGAATAGTATCAGGTTGCACAACAGCCTCAACTTTAACAAAAGGTGTCACAGCCTCTTCTATAATTAGAGACTCTTTTCCCTCAACTTGCGAAACCTCGTCCGCCTGATCTTTATTTTTGCTATTTAATTTTTGAACCTGTTCACGAGTGAATAAAGCCGTATCCACTAACTTAAAACGAGTTTCTTCTTTTTGCTTGCCTGTCTTCTCGTCCATGATTTTTTCACCTGTCTTTTCATCAACTAGTTTCTTTTTAAATGGTTTCCATAATCCACATTTGATAGTAGCTTTTTGCCCTTTGATAACTGAGTAGCCTTCCTTCTTCCATTCAGCGAAAGACTTTAAGTTGTTACCATCAAATTCATATCCAATCATCATTGCTTCTAGTTCTACGATTTCAATATTAGTTGCCATTTTAAATTACCTACCTTAATTAGTTTTTTTGTTTGTTGTTACCTTACATTTACTATCATAAGTGTATGACTTATGATTGTCAACACTTAAATTTTTTAGTTTGGAGAAAGCCGTCCTTATAGGACGACCCTTTCCACATTATGTAGAACTTCTAATAGTGAACAATATTCGCCACTATATTTATTGTATAGCTTGCTTTCCTTTACTGGTGACCAATCACCAGTGTTTTGTGCCTCTACAATACGTTTTAAATCTTGCTTTGACCAATGCTTTTCCGAACGGTGCTTTTTCATTTCTAATACGATTTCTTGATATGTTTTTGTCATTGTGATTACCTACCTTAATTAGTTTGTTGTTACCTTACGTTTACTATCATATATCTTACACTTATGATTGTCAATAGCTAAATTTTTTAGTCCTCTTTCGGGAACTGTTTTAGAAATTCTTCACTAATGCCATAGTACTCACATGGGTCAAGAACTCGGAAACGCCCTGTCTCGTCCATGTATGGGTTAACAATGTGCATTCCCATGAACTCGAAAGAAGGTTGCTTTTCTTCCTGTTCTTCTATGAAGTTGTCGATGTCAATTTCATCAATTGAACAGCCGAAAACATTTTGTTGTTCATTTAACTCACATAATAATGTATTGAAAGAATAATCTTCTTCACATGCTAAAGACATTTTATTGATTACCGCCTGTAACTCTTCTAATAATTCCTTATGTTGTTGTTTCATTTTAATTACCTCACTTAGTTAGTTTTTTGTTTTGTTATTACCTTACGTTATCTATCATAACTGTAAGACTTTTGATTGTCAACAGTTAAATTTTTTAATTACACATTTGAAACATTGCCACCAGTCCATATAAGAAGAATAGAAACTTTAGATACTTCATGTAACCTTTCTTTTCTTCCTTTGACGGTTTAGCAGCCAAACTAATTACTAACTTTAATTTACGGAACATAATTACAACCCCCTATTAAATGAATGATAAAATTGTAGTTTTTAAAGCACCAACGAACTCAGGTAAGTAATTGTAATCATATCCGTTATCACTAATAACCCCAGCAGAAATGTAATAAACTAATGCTTTGTCATATGCAAGATAGATAGCACTTGCATACGCTGAACCTTTGATAATACTTTTAGCAACCTTAAATAATGTTTTCATTTGAATTACCTCACTTGTTTTGTTTTGTTATTACCTTACGTAAACAATCATAATTGATACACTTTTGATTGTCAACATATAAATTTAAATTTAATACTAAAGTTAGTACTAGTATTAATACCTACTAAAATATGTAAATAAAAAGATGACCTATTTAAGATCATCTTTTGAAAAACTTAATATGAGTCTATAAAATCAAGTGCTTCTTGTATATTACCAGCCTCATGTTCAGGATAACGACAGCCGTTACCATATGACCATTCCTCTTTAGTAAATATATGTAGAATACCTTCTTTGTCCTGTGCTATAACGAACCCTTTATATTGTTTAATCTTTTTCATTAGTTCATGCCCCCTAAGAAGAATGGTAAAACCTGAGTTATAAGAAACGTTAAGAACATAATACCAAAGCATGTAGCATAAAAGCCATAGAACCATTTTTTGTCGTCCTTATGTTCTACCCCAAAGTATTCAGATACCTGTTCAAAACCATATTTGAAAGTACGCTTTAAACCTTTTACAAGGTTGAATTTCCCTCTTACTTGCTGTTGAACCTTTGTAACTCGTTGAATACGACCTTCTTTGATTGTTAAAATAGTTGTTTGCATTTAAATTACCTCACTTAAATTAGTTTTTCACAAGTGCCTTACCACTCGTGTACCTTACGAGATTGATTATATATTACCGTATATCGTAAAGTCAACAACTATTTTAACAAAATAAAAAAACAGTCTTTAGGACTGTTCTTCTTTGTCTAATATGAACTTTTCTTTCGCTAATGCAATTTCACCTTGCATCTTGTCATACAGCATTTTACAAATAGAAATCTCTTCTTCACTTAACGGATTTCCTTGTATGTCCTTGCCTGTCTCATAGCCCTGTATGTAGAACTTACATGATAATGATACAATCTTATAGTATTGCGTGTCTGTGAAGCCTGTACGCTTCTTATACTGTTCTCGTTCGTTGTCCACATAGGATTTTCCGTCAACGTCAGAACCTTTAAAATTAATTCCCATGATTACCCACCTTACTACTGTTCCTCAGCCATAGTCTGACGCAATAATGATAGTTCTTTTTCAGCCAGCATTTGTAAATGATTCACGTATTTAATATGTTCGCATTCAAGTGTATTCCCCAATACATCTTTCCCAACTTCTAACAATTGGTCTGATATTTGAATAGCAAGTAATAAAACTTTCTCATATTCAAGTTTACTAATAGGCTTAGTTTTAACATGTTCAACATGCTTGTACTTCAAAAATTCTTCCATAATGCTACTCAATTTAACGTTTGACCCCCTAATAATTAACTATGTATAGGCACTTACTAAAATATAACACGTCTGACGACCTATCGTCATTAGTAAAATTTAGTAACAAAAAAGAACAGGGAAACCAAACACCTGTTCTTATATTTTAAGCTATTTATATGTAAATTACAACTGAAACATATGTCTATTTATAAATCTTTCTTGTAATAGTTCTATCTCTTCATCAGTTAAAGAAACGTCGTCACCTTCACTATTAGTACCAGCAATTATAACATTGCCTACTACTGTATCAACTGGAACGCCTTCTTTATTTAATAGATTGAAATTAGGTTCTAGCTGTTGCATTTTGCCTTCTTCATTCATCCATAATGTAACAGAACTATTTACACGGATAGGTTGAATCATACCGCCTACAAACTGTTGTACAGTATCTAAAGTATGTTCCCATTTCTCAATGATTTTAATTTCAGGATTTCCAGCCTCAACAAGAACCACACGTATATAATTTTTCATAACAAATAACCTCACTTAATTAGTTTTTGATTTTATGATCTTAAAATTGCCCATCTTTATTTAGCTTGCTAATAAGCTGTAAATCACGGTTTAATTCTTGCTTATCAGAATAGCGTTTTACATCGCTTGTAATTGGTGTGCTGTAAGATAATGACCAGTCACCAGCCTGTTTAAGCATCTTCTTTTTAAGACGTTTAGTTTTAGAACGATACATCTTATAAGGGTTATGGAAATATAGTACAGCCAGTTCATCATGACCAAAAGACATATAACCATTTACTACACTAGCCCCATATCCATTCTTATACATATAAACTTTTTGAGTCGAACCCTTACCCATTTCAGAAAAACTTCTTCCTGTTTTCTTTTCAAGTGCTAAAACCTCATAATGAACTTTGTGGAAATCCTTTTGTACTAACATTAGTTTTGTCCCTCCATTTGATATAAGTATCTAACAAGCGTATCAAAGCCTTTATCATCCCATGTAATAAAGTACATGTTCAGTAATCGAAAAGCCTCGTTTACCTCTTCATTGCCTAAAGAAAAGTATTCATTATTAATGTTACATAGAATAGCCCTGTTAGTATAATCATGCTTTCGTAATACATTAATAGCCTCTATAATATGTTCAGGAATAGCCTTCATTAGTTATTAATCCCTCTCTTTTCTCGTTCTTTTTTGATACGTCTAAATAATGTAGCCTCAGTAACTAAGTCCTTACCATTCGAACCCTTGCCATACTTCTTAATAATATCTTTAGAAGTCATACCCTCGTCTAAATAATCCTTTACAGCCATTTCATATACAGTTTTATTTGTCACAGGTCTACCAAACTTTACACCATTTTCCCTAGCGTTCTGAATGGCTGGTTTGGTACGTTCCTCAATGAAATTACGTTCCATTTCAGCGAACATAACCAGCAATTGCATCATAGCTTTTGACATAGGGGATTGATTAGAAGTATCTACACCGTCGTCAATGGACTTAATATAAATACCCTTCTCCGTTAGTTCTTCAATTAAATTTGTAACCTGTGAAACCGAACGCCCTAAACGGTCTAACTTTTTAACTATGATTAGGTCACCTTTCTTAACAATAGAAAGTAATTCTTTTAGTTCGTCACGGTCTAGATTTTTTCCTGTTTTCTTATCGCTGTAAATGTTCTCAGCGTCAATACCATAATCTAATAATGATTGGATTTGTAAAGCTAAATCCTGATTTAAAGTTGATACCCTAGCATAGCCGTACACTTTACCTTCTGTGCTGTTTAATTCCGTCATTTCCATTACCTCACTTAAATTAATTAGTCGTTTTTCTTATCTGTAATCATCTTATCAAAAGTGAAACACTTTTGCAAGGATTAATTTAAAAAAAGTAGGAACAAATTTAAAACTCGTTCCTAATCAATCATAATGAGTTCAAGTGACCAGCATACTATAATTAGTACAACTATTATCTTTTCGCTTCTTATCATTAACTTATACTTACCCTTCTAAAGAGAAAATAAATGCCTTATAATCATAACGCCTTTACCATATATCGTACACGGTAATTGTTTCCTACAAATTAATTATTACTATATAAGGTAACAAAAAAGACAAGGAATTAACCTTGTCTAATGTTGAAAACTTGTTTCAGGAAGTTATTGACTAAATCACTTCTAGCACCTTTTTTCTTCTTCTCAGGTAAAGTGTCTACCCATTTTTCAATTGCTGAAATAACATCAGTATCTAAATATATAGAAACTTGTTTCTTCTCAATTTTGTCTACAGGTGCATAAAACTTTTCAATTTCAGTTTGTACTACTTCACCTGATACCTTATTAAAGTCAACCTTAGGGCGGTTTCCACGCCCTCTTCCTTGACCTTCACCAGCTAATGTTGACATTATTACTTACCTCCTTCAAGATACCCTTCAATTTCAGCCCATAATTCATAATATAAATCAGCCTTGTCACGTTTCTTTTCAGGTAATAACGTTGCTGGTAATTGATTATATAGAACTGACTTTGTAAATTGTGCTGATTTCGGAATAACCGTATCAAACACATGCACGTCGTTTTGATTTGCATATCTATTTGTTTCCTGAATTACATCGCTGTGTACATTAGTACGATATTCAACCATAGTTCTTAGTACCCCTAAAATTTCTAAATCAGGGTTATGAACATCTTTAAATTCTCTAATAGTACGAACTACCTCTACTAATGAACGCATCGAGAACAGTTCCGGTACAAATGGAATAATAACATAATCACTGTATGTAAAAACATTACCATTCATTACACCTAAACTCGGTGGCGTATCAATTAGAATATAGTCATATTGTTCTTTTAATTGGTCTAAAGTATCCACCATTAAATAGAATGGTTCAGGAAACTTGTCTCTATTTCCAATCACTTTAAACTCAAAAGAAACCAGTTCCCTATTAGAAGGTAAAATATGAATGTTTTTATGATCTTTTATTTCCACTATGCATTCCTCAGCAGGAACATTACCAGTCAGAACGTCATAAATAGTTAGTTTGAAGTCCTCAGGAATCAAACCAAAAGCTAATGAAACGTTAGCCTGATTATCAGCGTCGATAATAAGAACTTTCTTACCTTGATTAGCTAAAACACCAGCCAAATTAGTAGTAGTTGTCGTCTTTAGAACGCCACCTTTGTTATTGTTGATACAGATAACTTTTGCTGTCATTTTAAATACCGCCTTTTAGTTTTTATTTTGTTGTCAATGAACCTTACGAGATTAATAATACCATAATTAACTTTAATGTCAACACTAAATTTAATACTAACTTTAGTACTAATAATAAAGGCATAAAAAATAGAGTGGATATATGTATCACACTCTATTCGTCCTAATATGTAGTAGTTTAAATATTGTTCTATTATTTATTAGACTCGTCATTCTCTTTTTCAGCTTCTTTTATGAGTTTATTTATATCTTTAACTAAATCATTCTCTACAGTTTTTCTCATTTGTTTAATCATAAATTTAATAACGTCACTTTTAGTTACATTAGATATAGATTGTTCTTGGAAATAGTTTACTAAAAACTCTACGTCCTCGTGTTCCTCCATAGTTAGTGTTACTGTTAGATTCTTATTCTTCGTGCCTGACACGATATTACCCCCGATTGCCTTGTTTTAAGTTAATGTAAGTTATACTCACTATGTTACCGTATAGTCTCTAAAATTACAATGAGATTCACATAACTTTCATAGTAAATCAAGTGAATTTTTTATGAAATTTGAATTTGTTTAGTAGTAAGAAACTTTAATTTATATCAAGAAAGTTAAGATTATGTTACGAACCACTTAGTTATTATTACAATCTCCCCTTTACAATATGTATAACTTAGTGTAACATATTAAGTAACTTAACTTAATTAGTTTTATTTAACAAACGCCTTAGTTTTAAGGTTTTGTTTGTTAGAACCTTACAGAATTAACCCACGTCCTTCAACGGTTCGTGGGTTTTTTCGTGTTTCAGGAACTTCCTATAATTAGAAGTATTACCAAAATGTTAATGTGATTTGCGTCACACCCCTTGTAATAATGCTACCTAATATATGTAAGTTTACCAATAATATTCTATGTAATTTATTTGAAATTATATATAATGGAGAAGTGAGGTGAATAACAAATAAAACTGAATGAGGTGTTTATAGTTGGGTAAAGCTATAGAGTTTGATATGTTAAGTAATCCATCTAAATTTGAGGTTGAGGCTATGATAAAGGCGAAAAGAGAACATGATCTTTCTTTGAGTCATATGGCTACTATTTCAGGAATTAAGGGGAAACAGTTTGGAAGAGAAGTCTTTTCAACAGTCCTTAAATTTAAAGATTTAATGGACTTTTTAGAAGTATTCCCTAATGTTCAAAGAGATATAGTTCCTAGACGTGTATCCAAAATTAAAATGTATGTATTATCAGGGGTTGAGAATCCTTATAATATGAGATTCTTCTCAGGAATTACAGTTACAGCACGAGGGAATATCTTCTATGATGAATCACAACAAAAGGTAGCTATAGATACAAGAAACTCAAAGCTATCTATAAATGATGGACAGCACCGTTTCCACGGGATTTCTGAGGCTATTAGAGAGTTACAGGGTAGAATTAACAAAGTCAAAGATAAAGCTGTCAGAAACAAATATAGAGACTTATTAGAGAACCTAAAAGAAATGGTTATTCCTATCGTTATCTTTAACAACTTAACAGAAGAAGAAGAAAAGCAGTTATTCCATGATTTAAATAACTTAGCACAACGACCATCAAGAAACGCTACTATCCGATTAGCCCAAACTGATATATTCAGTCGTCTAGCTAGGGAACTTGCTGAGAACAATAAGTATTTAAAATACTATGGTATTGAATTTAATAAGATGTCTATTAAATCAAATAACCCTAATACAATCCTTTTAACTACTGTATATGCTATTACAAAGTTATTGTACTGGTACGAGTATAAGAAAGATTACAACTTTATCAATGAGGACAATTACAATGAGTTCAAAGCTAAAACAAATGATACTCTAAATGAAATGTTCTTTAATTTACCTCCTGATATTGATACAAAAGGAAAGTATGTCTTAGAGAAGAATTATGCTTTGAAGGGTATTGCAAAGTTTATTCATCACGCTAGACATGATTTACACAAGTCTGATAAAGAGATATTTGAGGCTATTAAGAATGTTAAATGGGAAATCAATATTGATTATTGGGGCAAGTATGGTGCATTCCTATCTAATACAGGTCTATTACAATTTAGCGGAAATGGTGAAGGTGGTATCACTTCAATCATGACAGCTTGTGTAGATAATTTAAACAAAAAATAAGGACAAGGGAAAATATCCCCTGTCCTTTTCTTATAACTATTCTGTTTTAAATACATGGTTTCCGATAGTCATAGTTGTCTCTAAAGTATTAAACCAACGCTTTGCCGACTCGTCGCTATAACGTGGATCATAAAAGTATAAAGAGTTTCCCCCTAGACTTCTATTAACCGATAAAGCCTTTCGTACAGCCTCTTTCGATTCCTCAGAAGGTACTTTATTTATATGACCATTTCGAACAGGTTGAAACTGTCCAGCCTCGTAAATAACGCCCTCAATTGTATTAGGGAATTGGTCTGATTCCACACGGTTTAAGATAACATTAGCCACAGCAATTTTACCCTCAAAAGGTTCAATCCCAGCCTCAGCCTCTACTAGTCTTGATAATAAATCAAAGTCGTCACCACTAATATTTAAAGCTGTAATAACTTCATCATTAGTACCAGTACTAGTATTAACGTCAGTGTTAACTTTAGTTGTTTTCTGTTCAACGCCTGTTGCGTCAGTGTGTAAAGTTTGTCCTACAAAGATACGGTCAATGTTAGAAACCTGTGGGTTAAGGCTTACTAATGTATGTAAACTCATTTCCTGAGACTCAGCAACCTTTGACATAGTATCTCCACTCTTCACCTCATAAGCAAACGCATCTTGTCCACCTACAAATAAAATTCCACCCATTAAAGCTAAAGTTGTAATTGTCTTTCTCATTTTTAAAACCACCTTTTTATTTTTTGAATACTTTCGCTAACCCTTCTTTCAATAAAGAATTATTAAAGCTATCATTTAAATTTCCGTTCAAGTAAACATCTGTTAACCATCGTCCAAAAGAATCCTTTCCATGTAGAAACACTGTAAATTCTTTTCCCTCAATATGTTGGGCTGTAAATTCAGTTGCCTCATAGTAAAGTTCCTCATGTCTCTCAGGTGTATCAACGCCCATTAAACGGAATACTTGGTCATGTAAAGTCATGTTAAAAGAACCAAAAGTAACATCACCTACGAACGTGTCACCGTCTTTAACTCTTGTACACTTAACCTTATAAAAGTCAGTCATAATACAGGTGAATCCTCCTTTTGTAATATAAATGTAAAAGAGGCAAGTGATTAACTCGCCCCTGGTCTTTTATTTCTTGATAAAGAATTGTCGTTTTAGTAAATCATCAAAATCAGCAACTTCAATTTCGTCTAAGCCTGACCATACTGTAATTCGTTCAAAATGACCGTTCTTGTCTTGAACAAATACGTTTCGCTTGTCCTCTTTTAGTTCGTTCATAGCGTCGCCAATATGCACCGGTAAGAATTGTTCTACACGTTTAAATGTAGCACCAGTAACCACGCCATAAGGTACAACAATATCCTCACTTGAATCATTGTCATAAGTACCAAGATGTTTCATGATGATGCTTGATTTAACTTTTTTCATTACATAACGTGTTCCGATATATTCAGGAATATCAGACTCAACTACTTCAAAAATATCTCTATCTTCTCCATAGCGGAACAGTTCCCAATATTTATACTCGCTACCTGTTGTTGCTACTTGTAAGTTTGTCATTTCTTTTTCCTCTTCTCAGCATGTATTTTAAGTAATCTATATCCACTGTGTTGAACCTCAGGGTTTGCATATGGCAAGTCATAACCACTTGAACCGTCAAACTCTAAAAAGTCTTTATAGTAAACTGATCTTTTTGCTACGTCAGGATTTTCTTTCATTGCCTCATATAGTTCTTTTGACCATCTATCAAAGTCACTATCAGATATGATATTTTCATTTAATTGATAATATAAAAAAGAGTGGACTAGGATTTGGCGTTGCCTCCTATTCATCCACTCTAATAATCCGAACCTCAAAACATTTTGCCTTCATAGAAAGAACTAGGTAACTTATCAAAGTTATAGTCAACTAACTCATTTAAAGTAATGTTAGCGTGACCGCCTTCATGTACCATTAAGTTACTGTCATTTCCTACATGAATAACGATTACAGGTTTGTTAGTTCCATAGGCATAACCTAATTCCCATGCTGTGCCACTATCAGAATAATTACCATGATAGATAGTTACTACAACCTCAGACCAATCAATATATTTAACATCGTTTCGGAATGTTTCAATTGACCAGTGGCGTGTTCCAGCTTCAAGGTTTGTCATTTGGTCACGCATCGGTGAAAACACTTCAAGACCTTTAGCAGCTAGAATTTTTTCAACCTTTTCTACATACATAATTTCTAATTCATTAAAGAAAGGTGAAGCTAAATAAACTCGTTTCATCTTCTTTTCACGTCCTTCACTATATTTAAAACAATCTCTTTATTTGCGTTCTCAGTTAATCGTTTAATATTCAGTACGTCCAGCCAGCCGACAATAGCCCCTAGCCCTAATGTGAACAACGTCACGACTAATATTATTAGTCCAGTACCGTAATTACCTAAATAGAATCTATGACCACCAAAAGCACCAAAGATAGCCCACCAAAGGTAAGCTATGCTTTTTGACTTTCCTTTCTTATGAAACTGGTCTAGAAATCTCATGTACTCACTTATAGATAAGTTCTGAGTAGCCTTTTCAATATATTCCATACTTACCACCCAAAGCCGATAGGCATGTAACCCTGTTGCTGAATTCGGATAATATCACGTAAGTCAGTTTTAGGTTTAATGTGGTCTGATTCAGTTACACGAATTAAGAAACGCCACTCATGTTTTTTAGCTGGTACACCAGTATGAAGTTCCCACCAGTCCCACATAACAGGGGTACAACTAGGCATTTCATAAGAAGTTAATTCACCGTTCTTTACTTTCTCAGTAACCTGTTCATTCATCATTCGGTAAAGACTTGTATCAGGTACAGCAGGTACATCTAATTCAATATCTCTTTCTTTAATGAATTGAGTTAAGCAAGAATCACCAGTAACTAATAGATGGAAAATAGAACTATCAAGTTCTTCCTGTGATTGAATGTTTGGCTTTGATTTTGCATTAGGGTCTAACTGTTCCCCACGAGGTACACCGTCGTTATGCCAGCCACCAATAGCAGGACACATATTAGGTACTAACATGTGAATCTTTGTATCAACAGTGATATATTTACGAGACATAGTTAAATTCATTGAACCAATCGCCTGACGTGTTAATTCGCCACCGTATTTTAAAGCATCCTCTAATGAAGCATTATGAAGCCCTAAAGTGTTCTTAATAAGTTCCTGTGAAGGCTGTTCAATAGCCTTTCCGAATACTGGTTCGTTACGGTTAAACATCATCTTTTCTGTGTTCATAATGACACGTCCTTTTCGTTTAGTTGCTTACACTTATGTACTTGCAAATAAACATAAAAAAAGGACAAGCAACCTGTAAAAAGTTACTCGTCCTTAGGAATCATGAACCATATTAAGAAAAAGAAAAAAGCAAAAATACCACAGAAGATATTTGACATACTATCACTTCCGTTTCTTGAATGTATGTTTAATAGCTTTTCCAGTAAGGATACCTCCCACAGTTACTACAATGACATATAAGCCGATTGCAAGTAATTCAGGAAGAAGAACCAACCACCATGACCAATCTATTACACCTGTCAATTTTAAAACTATAAATACAACTGTTAAAATCTCAGTAAGTCCCATTTGTACCTCTCCTATTCATCTTTATTTTGAGTTTGTTTTTTGAAAGCGTTAGGGTGATTGTGAACCTTCTTCAATTTAATGAAGTCCATGTTATCGTCACCGACACGGTTTTCACGTCTATTTCTCAATTTCTGTTGAGTATGAGATAGGACAGGATACTCAGTTTTCTTAACCTTATGAGTGCCTTTATCTCTCAGCATATCAGCCAGTAAATAAGTCCCTAACATATCAAGAAAAAAACTGTTGTTATAGTGGCGTCCTGTTTGGCTGTAATACCACTCAGTCAAGTCCTCAACCTGTTTAATACGAGTCTCTAAAGGTAGAATTTCTTTAATAGCTAATAGCCGTTCTACTTCCTGTTCAAAGTCAGCTTTAACACCCAAACTATTCACCTCGTTCCTTTAAGATCATGTGATATGTAGCTAAGTTCTTAATAGCTTTTTGGGTATGTTCTTGCACAGTTTGTTGAGATAAATTTAATTCTCGTGCAACGTCCACCTGTCTCATATCTTTATAGAAAGTTAATTCAATAACTTGTCGTTGTCGTTCTGTTAATGCTTTATTAACTGAGAAATGGAAGTCCAATAAGAAATCACTAATAGTAAAATCACATGAATAGAATCGGGCCTCAGCTAATTTAGGGTAATCATTTAAAAAAGCTGTCACACCACTTTCGGTTTCCAGCTTGTACGCTTGTTCATATTTATTTGTCATACTTTCTCACCTTCTTTAAGTTCATTGTGTATATAAATGATTTGGTCGTATAAATCAGCCAATGTTGTATTATTGGTTACTAGGTAATCGCAAGGTATATTGTCAACTGTCGTTTCTGTCTCATGATAGAAATTCTCAGGTTCAAATAAATCACCACTGTTTAGAATCCGTTGCTTTCTCAGTTCATCGTCAGCCTCAACCTTGATAACAGTGAAGCCCATTTCTTTTAAGTAATGATATTCGTTCAATTGGCGAACATCTGAAATAACAAAACTTGTTTCTCCATAGCCCATTAAATTTGTTAAAGTTCTATCTAAAGCCTTAACCCATACATCAGGGTCAATCTTTCTCATTTCTTGTCCAATAACTTGATATAACTTTCTTGGTTTTCCCTTTGCTACGATTTCAGGGAAGTACCTTCTTGCTATCTTTTTAATTTCATCACCGAAAGCGATTTGGTTTGCATCTTCATTATCAATAAAGAATTTTGCTACCGTATCCTTTCCTGATCTCATTTTTCCGACCAGTGCAATTTTCATTAATATTCCACTCTCTTTCCTTCTTTTCTGTTATATGAACCTTTGCCTTTCTTCACTTTGTCAGCCCTTGCTGGTGGTGGCATTGTTCCTCTGTTTTGCGTCATAATTCCAATAGTTTTCTTTTGTTTTTTCTTTGACATATAAAAACCCCCTCAATTAAGTACTTGCAATTAGGGGTCATTTTGGGACAAATTGTATTTGACATTTTACGATATACGGTAATATAATGTAGTCGTAAGGTAAAAAAAGTTAAGTGAGGTAATACATATGATAGTTAGAGTGCATGAAAACACGACAGACCACGTTAAGAAGAATTTAGAAAGGTTTCCGTACTTTACAGTTAGATGTAAGTTAGGGGAAATTTTAAAAGATAGAGGAATAAGCATGACTGAATTAAGTCATTTAACAGGTATTCGTACAGCGTCGCTTTCTGAGTTAGCTAATATGAAAAGAACTACAATCAGCGTTCCACATTTAATCGTGATAGCTGTTACATTAAGAATCACAGACTTAAATGATTTAATTGAATTTACTATGCCACCTGAAACTGAGGAAATTATGAAGCAAGACCAACAACTCATAGAGTTGTGTGGTAGTATGTTGCCTGAACAGGACGACTACTTAATGTCAATCAGAAAGAGAAGTAAAAGAACTCTAAAGAAACAAGAAAAACCCACTAGCAAATAAGCCAGTGGGTTTCTTTTTTATTCCTCTTCTTTTTCGATTGCTGTATCCATCATTTCATTGAATTTAGATAACAGTTCTTCACGGTCAGGTTCAACATATTCAGTTAGCTTACCCTTTTCAATTCCAGTATGAATTGTAAGCATAGCCCCTCTTTCGTCGTCCATAACTAAAACAGGCTTTTCCTCGCCTACTACATTTAAGTTAAATTCAATTACAGCATTATGAATAGGGTACTTCTTCCCTCTCGCCTCAGCCTTTTCTAACGTGTTTTCTAGAATCTCCTGTACAGCCTTCCCCATTTGACTAGGTGTGCAACTTCCTTGTAATACAATTCGCATATTAAAATCTCCCTTTCATAATGTCGTCAATTTCTTTGTATTGTTTTAACTGTTTCTTTAACTTGTGTCTGTTCCATAATTCCAGTACATAGCTAGTACCAAACCATACAGCTAAAAAGAACGTGTACGGTGCGTCTCCACTGTTAAGGAATTTGTAAAATAAATACGGAATCCCAAAGTGATATGCTAGTAGAATAGCAATTCCAATAGTTACACCAATTACGTTTAATAGAAACTTAAAACCAGTAGCGATACCGTCAATGATCTTATTTTTCATTTAGTTCCCACCCTTCTATTCTCTTAACACCTAAGTAGTCTCTTAGACATAAAGTGTCACAAAAATGTTCATCATCAAGTTCAAGAAATTCCTCGTCAGCAAATAGTTTCACATTGCATTGAACACAGAAACTTACTATCCTAATTGGAATAACTCTCTTAGGTCGAACCATTGGATTTTCAACCTGTTCCATAGCATCACCCCTTACTCTTAGTTACTTGCAATTTCATAGGGTTTTAGGACATATAAACAAAAAAAGACGTCAGTACTAGTATTAGTACCAACGTCAATTTTAAAGTTATTATTTTTTAGGTTTCTTAGTTGCGAACATTAATAGTAATACAAACTCAGTACCACTTAAAATAGTAGATGCTGTATTAGTAATGAAGAATGATTGCATTTCAGCTACATCAATTACAAGATACATATAAACAGCGTACATTTCCATTAGTACAATACCAAAGAAAATAGAACCTAAATACATTTTACTGAAATCATCTACCGAACGAGTTTTAATCATTTTAATGATTTGCGGAATGTATCCGACTGAAAGAATTACCCCACCAATTAATTGAAGCATTGAAAAGAACTGAACCATATCCATCTGTTATTTCCTCCTATGTTTTACCTTATTTTTTATTGAGGCGTGGTTAACTTCACGCCCCCAAAGTTAGTATTAGTATTGGTATTAAAGTTAGTACTGAATTTAAAGTTATTCTCGTCCCTCTTCAAGTCCAGTTTCATAACCTTCTTGATAGCCTTCTTCATAGCCCTCAGAACGTCCATCTTCAAAGCCGTCATCATAACGGTCTGAGTATTCCCATTCAGCGTCGTTATAACCTTCCTGATAACCCTCGTCACGTCCATCCTCACGACCACGTTCATAATTGTCCTCAGCACGTACATCACCAGTATCAAGTTCGTCAGTAACGAAAATTACTAGGTCAGTAAGTTCACTTTCTAATTCAGGTGCTTTGTCCATTACAGCCTCAAATTTAGTAGCAAGCGTTTCATACCCTTTATCAAATAGAACTTGATTATCGTAGAATCTCATTAGTTACATCCTCCATAATTTCGTATTGTCCCTCATAAAGTCGTAGCTTGTTTTCACGTCCCTCAACTTCTACATCAATAGTAAACATTGAACCACAGCCGTCAGAATAACAGCCTCTTACAATGCCTTCTGTGTAGCCTTGCTTTGTGTACCACTCAGGAAAGATTTTTACTTTCTTACCTTCAATGAACTGTGGAAAGGGTTGTTCCGTATGATCTTTAATTACGCCCTCTTCAATTAAGGCTTCATTAATCATCTTTAAGACTATTTCTCTATCAGCTTCATTCTCTACAAAGTCGTATTTATCACCGTCGATAACTAATACACGACACTGTGCGAACTTCTGATATTCATTGAACATATAGTCGTCGTAGCGTGACCATAACTTATAGAAATACTCTTTATTCTTGTCATAGTTTGCTACTTCAATAGAACGTCCACGTTTCATAATTCGCTTATAGAATGTCTCAAAAGAGATACGAATATATACAGTTAAGTCAGGGTGAATTTGTGGGATAAGTTCAAGTTCTTTCCACATTGTACTGATTAGAGTTTCATATACTTCCCACTCTGAATCTGAAATGCCACCGTCCTCATGTGCTAACTTACCAAACAATCTATCTTCATAAATAGAACGGTCTAACACGGCAAAGCCTGACTTCTCAGACGTTCGACACTCACGAATGCTGTTCATACGTTGAGTTAAGAAAGTCAATTGAGTTAAGAATGGGATACGTTCACCATCTGTAACTACTCGTGCGTCACCATACCATTTAGATAAAATTTCAGGGATTTCCTCATACTTAGCTAATGAGTTATGTTCCTTACTGATTAACTCAGTTAAGGTACTTTTTCCAGCACTAATCATTCCAGCAACAGTAATCACTTTCATAATGCCCTCCTATTACAGTCCCATGTTTTTAGCGACAGAAAACATTTCTGTTACGCCTTCCATGAACACTTTAAAGTCAGATTTTGTACCTTCAAAAGTAATACCACTACCTAGTTCGGCTTTGAACACTGATTCTTCTTTACGAATGTCAGCCATATCCTCAGCAAGCAATACTACTTGTTGACCAATTTCAGCAACCTTCTCCAAACCAGTTACATCAACATCAATTACTAATTTGTGTGGGTTTGATGCTGGTTTAACAATACGTGTAATATAACTAATGTCAGCGTGATAGTTATAACCAACCTCGTAATTACTTGTACCTGAATCAGTAACCTTTATTTTAAGAGTTTCGTTTTCCTGTAACTCAGTAACTTCGCCAATAAAACCCATATCATGTTCAACCGTTTGACCTAACTCTAATTCTTCAAATTTAACCATTATTAACAGTCCCCTTTTTCTTTAAATTGTTAAAACATTTTCTACACATTGGCGTGTATTCATCCGTTCCTAATTGGATACGTTGACCGCCCTCTTCTTTATGAGAAACCCAAGCATCGTCGCCACATTCAGAACAGACAGCATGTAATTTCACAACATTCTCAGCTATTGACATCAAGGCTGAAACAGTAAAGAATGGGTGGGCTTTAAAATCAAGATCAAGTCCAGCAACAATAACTGTTTTCCCTCCACGTAATAAAGTTTCGATAGTTGTCATAATGTAGCTAGTGAAGAATTGAACCTCGTCAATTAAGAACACATCATACTCTTCAAAGTACTCTCGTGAAGCAATTTGAATAGGTGTGTTTTCTTTGATACTGATAGCGTCAACCTTTGCACCATCATGTGAAACAATTTCATTAGCTGAATACCTTGTATCCATTTCAGGTTTAAAGTAAGCAACTCGCTTTCCAGCCCTTTTAAGTCGTCGTCCACGTCGCTGTAATTCAGTTGTCTTCTCGGCAAACATTCCCCCAGCGATAACAGTTAGAGTCATTTTCATTCTCCTTTCGTCTTGTAATGCCTTACACTTAGTAACTTGCATTTCAGACTACTTTTAGGACAAAAAAAAGAGACTGGTTATAAAAACCAATCTCTACATTCCTTCCTTTATATCGTACACTTGACGTATGGTGACTTTTTCCAGTTTGGCAATTTCCTTTGGTAAAAAACCTAGTTTCAAGTATCCCTTAATACGGTTTTTCTTAGCCTCAGACAACATCTTCTTTTCGTTCATTTGCCTCACCTTGCCTCGTATGTAGTTTATGTCACTATTATACACGAGGTATTAATTTAAATCCATCCTTTTTGTTTCCCTAATGCTATTCCCACGCCTACAGCGTCCGATTCATCATTTGTTTTGTAATCATCGTACTTAACAAAGCCGTATAATGCTTTTGCTAGTTCGTCCTTACTTGCTTTACCGTCGCCAGTAACAGCTTTCTTCACGCTAGTTGGTGCTATTTCGCCATATCCTTCATACCCTTTACGATATAAGGTAATGACTGTGATACCGACCACACGTTGTAACTGTTGCGTAGCTACAGCGAATCTATTGAAGCCTTTTTCTAAAACAATATCGTCAAATGGGTACTTGTCCAATAAGCCTTGTAAATGTTCAGATATTTGTTCCAGTCGATAGCCTAAAGGCTTCTTTGAATTTGTCTTAATATGTGACACTTCCAATAAATCTACTGTCTTATTTCTTAAATCGAATTTCATTACAGCAAAGGCAGGACACGTTAAGGAAAGGTCACAAGCTAGAACCATTTTATACATTAGATTCCAACCTTTCCACAAGCCGTTTTAAATGGGCAGAACATACACTTTGAAGGATTAGGTCGAGGGATTTCACCTGTCTCAACATTCTCAGCAACTCGTGACCATTTATCTAAAAGTAATTGACGTTCTCTTTCAGTTACCTTGTGATAGAACACCTTAAAGTCAGGTCGTGCATTCTCATGAGTACCCCATTTATCTTTAGCTACAGATTCATAAGTTACTAGCCATTCATCCACGCCAAACAAAATCGAATAAGCCACAATTTGTTGACGGTGGCTTGGTGCTGGTTCTTTAATTTGTTTAATTTGGGCTACACTATTAGACTTTGTTTTATACTCAAAACCTACTTTAGAACCGTCCTTATATTCTAAGATTCCATCACACATGCCAAACAGTACAAATTGCTGTCCATTGTGTTCTATGACTTTCCAGTTCTCAATTGATTTCTCCCATGCTGGTA
>Ga0105244_10000634_pt1 | contig 31037 bp, 28 predicted proteins | sample KBSM44metaG_FD_80423 | JGI IMG/M metagenome (GOLD analysis project Ga0105244, IMG submission 80423) | Miscanthus rhizosphere microbial communities from Kellogg Biological Station, Michigan, USA - KBS M4-4 metaG | ecosystem: Host-associated > Plants > Roots > Rhizosphere > Soil | place... | reverse complement strand
CGCCACGACGGCCAGGCCGTCACCTGCGACGACTTCCGCGCCGCCATGGCCGATGCCAACGGCCGCGACCTGACCCAGTTCGAACGCTGGTACTCCCAAGCCGGCACGCCAGTGGTCACGGCACGCACGCGCTACGACGCGGTCAAGCGCAACTTCGACGTCATCCTGTCGCAGCGCGGCCAGGCTGACCAGCTGCCGTTCCACATCCCGGTGGCGGTGGGCCTGCTGGGCGCCGACGGCAAAGACCTGCCGCTGACGCTGGAAAACGGCAAGCACGCCAAGAACGCCACCACGGTGGTGCTGGAGCTGACCGAGCAAGAGCAGATCTTCCGCTTCCGTAACGTGGATGAGCGTCCGATTCCATCCATCCTGCGCGACTTCTCGGCGCCGGTGATTCTCGAATATGACTACACCGACGACGAACTGCTGCACCTGTTCAGCCACGACAGCGACCCGGTCAACCGCTGGGAAGCCGGCCAGCGGCTGGCAATGGAGCGCCTGCTGAAACTGACCAAGCAGGTGGCCACCGGCGGCGCCGCCAACCTGAAACTCGACAGCACCTTCATCAACGCCATGCGCGCCGTCCTGACCGATGAATCGCTGGACCCGGCCTTCCGCGAACTGGCGCTGATCCTGCCATCGGAAACCATCATCGCCGAGCAGATGGACGTGGTCGATCCGCACGCCATTCACGCCGCGCGCCAGTTCATGCGCCGCACTATCGGCGCATCGCTGAAAGCAGAGCTGCTGGCGCAGTACCATGCCAACCAGACGCCGGGCGAGTACAGCCCGGATGCCACCTCGGCCGGCAAGCGCGCGCTGAAGAACCTGTGCCTGTCCTACCTGATGGTGGCGCCGGAAGCAGAAGTGCTCAAGCTCGCGCAGCAGCAGTTTGAAAGCGCCTCCAACATGACCGACCGTTCGGCTGCGCTGGTCGCCCTGATTCACAGCGGTGCGGAAGCGAGCCCGTACCTGAAGGCGTTCTACGGCGACTTCGAAAACGAAGCGCTGGTGATCGACAAGTGGTTTGCCATGCAGGCCTCCGCTCCGACCACCAACGTGGGCGCGGTGCGCAAGCTGATGGAGCATCCGGCCTTCACGCTGAAAACGCCGAATCGCGCACGTGCGCTGATCTTCAACTTCGTCAGCGGCAACCCATCGCAATTCCACGCGGCCGATGGCAGCGCGTATGAATTCTGGGCCGAGTTCGTGATCAAGCTCGATGCGATCAACCCGCAAGTGGCGGCACGCCTGGCGCGCGGCATGGACCGCTGGCGCCGCTACGTGCCGGCGCTGCAGGCCAAGATGAAACTGGCGCTGGAAAAAGTCGCCAAACGCAAGCTGTCGAACGACGTGTCCGAGGTCGTTACCAAGGCGCTGGCCAACTAATTACAATCAACGAGGGTACACAATGAAACGAGTCAGTCTTACGCAATACCTGGTGGAAGAGCAGCGCCTGCACAACACCATCCCGGCCGAACTGCGCCTGCTGATCGAAGTGGTGGCGCGCGCGTGCAAAACCATCAGCCACTCGGTAGGCAAAGGCGCGCTGGGCGAAGTGCTCGGCACGGCCGACACTGAAAACGTGCAGGGCGAAGTGCAGAAGAAGCTGGACATCATCTCCAACGAAATCCTGCTCGAAGCGAACGAATGGGGCGGCCACCTGGCGGCAATGGCGTCGGAAGAAATGGAGTCGATCCACCCGATTCCGAACCGCTATCCAAAAGGCGAATACATGCTGCTGTTCGATCCACTGGACGGCTCGTCGAACATCGACGTCAACGTCTCGATCGGCACCATCTTCTCGGTGCTGAAAGCGCCGGAAGGCATGGGACAGCCTAGCGAAGCGGACTTCATGCAGGCCGGCACCAAGCAAGTCGCCGCCGGCTACGCCGTGTACGGCCCGCAGACCATGCTGGTGCTCACCACCGGCAACGGCGTGAACTGCTTCACGCTGGACCGCGAGATGGGTTCGTGGGTGCTGACCCAGCGCGGCATGCAGATTCCGGCCAAGACCAAGGAATTCGCGATCAACATGTCGAACCAGCGTCACTGGCATCCGCCGGTGCAGCGCTACATCAGCGAACTGCTGGCCGGCGACACCGGCCCGCGCGGCACCAACTTCAACATGCGCTGGATCGCCTCGATGGTGGCGGACGTGCACCGTATCCTGAACCGCGGCGGCATCTTCATGTACCCGGCCGATACCCGCGATACCTCGATGCCGGGCAAGCTGCGCCTGATGTATGAAGCGAATCCGATGGCCTTCATCGTGGAGCAGGCCGGCGGCGTGGCGACCGACGGCAAGCAGCGCATCATGGACATTCAGCCGACCAAGCTGCACCAGCGCGTGCCGGTGTTCCTCGGTTCGCGCGACGAGGTGGCGGTGGTGACCAGCTACCACCAGCAAGCCTGATCCGCACAAAGCAATGTGAAAATTGCAACCAGACCTAAAAATTATCGTTTTAGGGCTGGTTGCAGTGTAGGTTCTTTGTTAGAATGCGGGTCGTCGCCGCTGTAGCTCAGTCGGTAGAGCAGCGCATTCGTAATGCGAAGGTCACCAGTTCGATTCCGGTCAGCGGCACCAGAACTCAGCAGTAAGAAGTATCAAGAAAACTCAAAACCCGCTTTTCTCATAGGAGAAGCGGGTTTTTTGTTGTCCGCTCAAATTCGAGGGCGTATCATAAAATCTACAGTCCATGAGGGACAAAATGGCGTCATGTCCCTCACTCGGAAATTTTGTCCCTCAATCGGCGCCAGACCCCTCGCGGGAGGCAGCCATGCCACTAACCGATCTTTTCATCCGGAAACTCAAGCATTCCGGCAAACCTAGCGGTGACAAGTACAGCGATGGCCGCACGCTATATTTGCTGGTCAGAGAATCCAACAAATACTGGCGGATGAACTACCGCTACGAGGGCCGGCATCGGACGCTGGCGTTCGGCACCTATCCCGAAGTCTCATTGGCTGAGGCGCGTGAACTGTGCGCCGATGCGCGCAAGCTGCTGAGGGCCGGCACCGATCCCAGTCCAAAAAAGAAGAAGGCAGCCACCGTACCGGAATTCGAGCAGAACACCTTTGAAGCGCTGGCGCTGGAATGGCTCTCCAAAATGGCGGCGACACGCAGCGAGGTCACGCAACAGAAGGCGCTGGGCTGGCTACAACACGACATCCTGCCAGTGATCGGCGCGATGCCGGTGGCCGCCATCAAGCCACGTGACATTCTGGCCGTGATCCAGCGCGTGGAAGCACGCGGCTCCATCGACTCGGCCCACCGCATGAAGCAGATGTGCGGCCAGATCCTGCGCTACGGCGTGGCGATTGGTTGGACAGAACGCGATGTGACGCCTGATCTACGTGGCACATTGATCGCGATCCCGCGTACCAACTTCGCCGCCATCACCGAACCCAAACAACTGGCGCTGCTCCTGCGCTCCATCGATGCCTACGAAGGCCATATCGTGGCTGTATCGGCGTTGAAGCTCACACCAATGCTGTTTGTCCGTCCCGGCGAATTGCGCGCCGCAGAGTGGTCAGAATTCGATTTAGATGCCGCCGAATGGCGCATCCCGGCCGCCAAGATGAAGATGAAGACGGAGCACATGGTGCCACTGGCCACACAGGCGGTGGCGATCCTGCGCGACCTCTATCGCGTGACTGGACATGGCAAGTTCGTCTTCCCCAGCCTGCGCACCGAACAGGCCTGCATGAGCGAGAACACCATCAACGCCGCCTTGCGCGCAATGGGTTTCTCGAAAGACGTGATGACGGCGCACGGCTTCCGCGCGACCGCGCGTACGATTCTCGATGAAGTGCTGAACGAACGTGTGGATCTGATCGAGCACCAACTCGCGCATCGCGTCATCGATCCAAACGGTAGGGCGTACAACCGCACTGCCCATTTGCCGGCGCGTCGGGTAATGATGCAGCGCTGGGCCGACTATCTCGATAAGCTGCGTGCCGGCGCAGACGTCATTCCGCTTCATCCCGTGCCTGGCGGCGGCCTGGCTTGAGCGCTGCTCCGCGTTTGGCATCTTGATGCTCGATCTGAGCGTGTGCCTGATAGGCCGGCCCACGTTGCGCAACGCGTGCATCCAGCCACTGCATCACATCATCCTGTAGCCAACCTACCGAACGCGCCGACAACTTCACTGGCGCGGGAAATGTATGCAGCTTGATTTCGCGGTACAGCGTTGCACGCGAGAAGCCACATAGCTGTAGCACTTCACGTAAGCGCATTAAGCGGCATGTACCGAGAATGGTTTTGTTGGTCTCCATATGCTCCCCCTTTAAAGACTACTCTTTCCGATAAGGTAAAGCGTTCGTCTTCCTTGGGTCTTGAGGCATCGCTATCGATGATGGAATGGCGAGAAAAAAACAGGCGGCGTGCTTGCACGGACGGTCGCGCATTTGAGCTATACCGTTTAGCTGATTTTAGCCGAGGGCGCCGCATGGGGACTCGCGGCGCTTGATATTATCAAGCACAGTGTAACGAAGTGGCGATTGCAGGATAGGCTTTCGCCGGTAAAGGTGCTCCACCTTGGTTATGCAAGTTGTCGCGTGGTGCTAGCCAAGCGATTATCGGTAATATTTCTTCGATGAGGCGATTTGCCGTTTCCGGGCATTTACGTATCAAGCTGGTCCCACTCCTCCCCCAGTACCCATCTAAGAGCCGACAGTTTACCGTTTATCATTCCCCACTCGAAATCACTTCACGGACCATAGTTACCCTCTCCGAGCTGTCGTTCGGCTTTTCTTGCCGATTTCAGCGCACCTTTCCAAATGTCTTCGACGGTATGGTTCTGACCGTTTAGCTTGCCGGCCCCCCATTCTTTCTGTAGTGGTCAACCCATCCCGGACACTGATTTAGGCGAGAATGCTCGCCATGGAGAGGTGTTTGATGAGCAAGCAGAGACGTACGTTTTCCCCGGAGTTCAAGCAGCAGGCGGCATGCCTGGTGCTGGATCAAGGATATAGCCACATGGAGGCAAGCCGGTCGGTAGGCATCGGCGAATCAGTGCTGCGCCGCTGGGTGCGGCAGCTTGAGTCGGAGCGGCAAGGGATCACGCCGGAGAGCAAGGCAATGACGCCTGATCAGCAGCGAATACAGGAACTCGAAGCGCGCATTGAACGTCTTGAGCGGGATAAGTCGATTTTAAAAAAGCTACCGCGCTCTTGATGTCGGAAGAGATCGAACGTACGAGGTAATCGATCAGATTTGCGGTGACGAATCAATCGAGTTGATCTGCGCGGTGTTCGACGTGGCGCGGTCATGCCTGTATGCAGCTCGGGAGCGCGCCCGTCACATTGATGTTGACTGCATGGCATTGCGTAGCCGCGTACATGAGCGGTTCGTCCAGAGCCGTAGTTCGGCGGGCAGTCGCAGCATCATGGGCATGATGCGCGAGGAAGGCACGGTAATTGGCCGCTTCAAAGTCAGTCGTTTGATGGAGGAATTAGGGCTGGTCTGCAAGCAGCCTGGCAGCCATGCCTATAAGCAGGCCACGGTGGAGCGGGTCGATATTCCGAACTACCTCAATCGTGAATTTACAGTGGAGGCGCCAAATCAGGTCTGGTGCGGGGACATGACCTATGTCTGGGCGCAAGGCAGATGGTATTACTTGGCCGTGGTGTTGGACTTGTTCGCACGCCGCGCTGTAGGCTGGGCATTCTCGCTACGGCCCGACGCTGACCTCGTTTGCAAGCGCTGGAAATGGCTTACGAGCAGCGAGGTCGACCGCAGGGGCTGCTGTTTCATTCGGATCAGGGTAGCCAGTACGCGAGTCGAAAATTCCGTCAGCGCTTGTGGCGCTATCGGATACGACAAAGTATGAGCCGTCGGGGAAATTGTTGGGATAACTCCCCGATGGAACGGCTGTTCCGCAGCTTCAAAACGGAATGGCTGCCGGCCACCGGTTACATGACGGCACAGGAAGCACAGCGGGACATCAGCCACTACCTGATGCACCGGTATAACTGGATACGGCCACATCAGTTCAATGAGGGATTGGCACCGCCGTCATCGAAGAAAAACTTAACGTAGTGTCCGGGATGGGTTGACCACTACAAATCTCTTGAGCGGAACTCTAGCCCGTTCATCTAGAATTATCTGATAGTACTTGCCGTAAGCTAAAATTAGCTTTTGCAAACCATGCCAAGTTTTATGCCGTATCCCACCCACTGTCAGCACAAGATGGCCCAACTCAAAAGACTTGCTGCTGAAGGGAGTCAAGTGAGACCTTAATGGCTGATACGTCCGTACAACATGAAGCTGAACGTTGGGTCGTCGAGCACGGCCTCGCGGCGCTGTTTCAGGGTGAGAGCTTCACGGCGAAGAAGCTACAGCTTACGTGGGGCGGACACTTTGCTTTCGATGCCGTAAGCAACGACAATTCCATTGTGATTGCAATTTCAACAAGCCATGCAAGAACTGCGTCGGGAAAGTTCGCCACTGCAAAAATCCAAAAGCTCAAGACGGATGCTTTCTATTTACTACACCTTAAACAGAAAGCTCGTTGCATCATGGTGTTCACTGAAGAGTCAATGTGTGCCCACTTCTCAGCTATAGCAGCTACCGGACGGTTTCCTCCTGAGATCGAGCTGGTACACATTGCCCTCCCAAGTTACCTTCAGGAAAAAGTTCTTGGTGCGCGGGCGATTGCGTCTAAGGAAACAACGCCGATAGCACTAGAGTTGCATGCCAGCTGACACCTGTTCAGCTGACGGCCGCGTAGAAGGCCGCTCCTCACGTATCCGAGCATATTCGCTCCATAGCGTCTAGCGAATACTCCTGAGGAAGCTAGAGCTTATTACTGATGGATTCTAACAAAATGTCACTAAAACGTTAAATATAGAACGAAATCCATTTATTGAATGATTTCGTTCCAACAACTAAAGCTATACTTATTCCTTGAACAAGGTGTAAGATCCTGATACTTACTCATACTGAAGAGCAATAAACATGGCAACTGGATACACGGGTATCTCGTCACTCAAAAAGGCCAGAAATCTAAATATTGGGGAAGTACCTCACAATACTTTTTGGGATACCGGTGACGAACGTGAGCTCAAAATGCACCGTATTCACGCCTATCCGGCAAAATTTCCGGCCTTTATTACACGCAAAGCCCTAGCGTATGCGAAGGCAAAAAATATCAATGTGACGAGAGTGGCTGATGTTTTCTGTGGCTGCGGCACCGTAGCATTTGAGGCTCAGCGTGAATCCATAGCATTTTGGGGTTGCGATATTAATCCGGTTGCGACTCTAATAGCGAGAGCGAAAAGCCATCAATATGATATCGAGCAACTGCAGGAATACTATAACGAAGTGATAGCTGAATACCGTGCAGCTAGTCGCGCTATCGGTTTGACTAAAGCCGCCCGAGACAGATTGAATTATTGGTACCCTGATAGTCAACTGCGATCTCTCGCCAAGCTGAGAAATTCCATTTACTCAGTTGTTCCAGAAAATAGCAATTATAGCGATTTTTTCCTGTGCGCGTTTTCCAATATCTTAAAAGCATGCTCTAGGTGGCTCACTAAATCGATCAAGCCGCAAATTGATCCACTAAAAACTCCGGCGACAGTGCTTGCGAGCTTTGAAATGCAATTCAAGTTAATGCTTAAAGCGTATAGCGAATGTCCGACCTCGGAGAGCGTAAATACTCATATATTAAATACTAACTTCTTGACGGTTGAACAAAACGATGCTGGTCTCGTAGATATGATAATTACGAGTCCGCCGTATGTGACATCATACGAATATGCCGATCTCCATCAGCTTTCGTCGTTGTGGTTAGGATTCGCTAACGATTATAAAGATCTTCGAAACGGTTCAATTGGCACAACCCAGCACGATTTTAATTTTAATCGTGAGGTGAAGCGCCTTAATGAGTCGGGTAGCGAGATAGTCTTCAGCCTCTTTTCTTTAGATTCGCGAGCAGCGAAATCCGTAGCAAAATACTATCTCGATATGCAAGAAGTTGCCCTGCGGTGCGCAAAAATGCTTCCTGAGACTGGTCTTGGTGTATTTGTTATTGGGAATACAAAATACAAAGGTATTTTAATTGACAACGCGAAACATCTTACTGAGTCGCTGATTCATGCAGGGTTTTCTTCTGTGTCCATCGCAAAGCGTTCAATCTCCAATAAAATCCTTACCCCTTATAGAACACCAAGTGGCAGGTTTACGAAGTCAAACGAAGAGGGCCAAGTCTATGGTGAAGAGTTTATCTTGATCGCGGAGCGTTAATGAAAAATGATTTTAAAATTCGCCCCTTTGCGCGCTTGCTCACAATGTTGGGTGAGCAATTAATCAAAAATGAGCGCATAGCGCTTGCGGAGTTAGCGAAGAATTCTTATGACGCAGACGCTAATTGGGTGAAAATCTCATTTGTCAATTTCGGCAAAAATATGGAAGCCGATGCCGACTCAGTCATTGTAATTGAAGATGATGGTAGCGGTATGTCGTTAGAGACTATTAAAAACCAATGGCTTAGCCCCGCCACTCCGTCGAAAAAGATTAGTAAAAGAATTCAGGATACGTCGGAAAAAGGTAGGAAGATCCAAGGCGAAAAAGGCATTGGTCGATTTGCCGTCCTTAAATTAGGAAAGAAGGTCATCGTCACGACCCGCCCAGCAGGCAGCAAACTTGAACACGTAGTAAATTTTGATTTTTCAAAATATGATGACGACTTCTTAAGCGAAAATAATCGCCAACGCGAAATATATCTCGAAGATTTAACAATAGAGGTCGAATCTCGCACTGCGAAAGTAATTGTTCCAAAAGAGATTAGAATCTCCGGAGCTATGGAGGATCAGGGCTTTACTGGTACAAGGATAGAAATATCTGGAATAAAAGGTGTCTGGACGAATACTAAAGTAAAAGAAGTATTCCGCGACCTTACTCGTTTGCAGTCGATTTTTGACAATGCATCTGGAAATCTAGCTGTGCATCCTGCAACGTCTTTTCAGGTAGCAATCGAGGTAAACGGCGAAGATCAAGATTTCAGCGAAAACTATGTAGAGCGGCTGCACACTTTACTAACTGAAAGCTCGGTATTTCAGGTTGAAGATGGGCAATATAATCAGTCAAAAAAACTTTTCTCGTTCAAACTCAACGGAGTCCCTCAAATATTGCACTTGGCAGATGCCGAAATTGCCGCATTGCGTGTATTCAGGGATCACTTTGGCAGCGGTGGCGAAGAATTAAAGCGGCGCTCGACAGAATGCGGTTCTTTTAGTTTCGGATTCTATGTTTTCGACTTTAGCGCCACTGCTGAACCGAAGTATTCCCTAGATAAAGATGACAAAAATCTCATCAAGGATCACCGGATTTATCTTTATCGTGACGGCATACGGGTTTATCCATATGGCGAGCCTGATGATGACTGGTTGCGAATCGATGCATATCGAGGAACAATTAGCGCAGGCCAGTTCCTTAGTAATGATCAAGTAGTAGGCTACGTCAATATATCTGAGAAGGGAAATCCTGGTCTTAAAGACAAAACCAACCGCGAGGGTTTGATTGAGACCGGAAACCCTACAGACGATTTTATTTGCTTGCTTCAAACTTTCTTAGCATATGTTCGCTCCAAGCCATATGCACAATATCGCGCTGGAATTATAGAAAAGAAGGCGATTAACATATTTAAGGAAGAGCAGGTTAAGAGCGATTTTGAAGTCGTAAAAGAATCAATAAAGGATAATAAAAAAGCTATTGCCTTGCTTGAAAAGGCGGAGAAAAATTATAAGGCGGAGCGGCAATTTTTAGTACAACGTGCTGAAACAACGGAAGATCTAGCTGGTGTTGGCTTGTCTGTGGAGACGGCGTCTCACGACATTACGTCCGTCATGAGCAAAGCGTTACAGAAGATGGATTCAATCATCAGAGTCGGCAATGGCAAAGCCAAAGTTAATCTTGAGAAAATGATGGAGGATTTGGCTTCTGTCAGAGGAATGCTGGGCTTCATAGATTCACAACTGCGTGATATTCAATTACTTTTCAGATCTGCGAAGCAGCGACGCCGCGAAATTCGTGTCGCAGATGTGTTGGATAAAGTTGCGAAAATATATGAGCAGACTATAAATAAATCCGACATCGACTATGAGGTGGAAATTGTCGGCAGTCCGTTAGTCGCTAAAACCACAGATGCGGTCCTTTTGCAGTTGTTGTTGAATTTATTTGATAACTCCGTTTTTTGGTTAGACTCTTCGGATATTGAACGTAAGAAGATTAAGATTCAACTGGACGGCAAAGAATCCGTTTTGATATTTTCTGATAATGGTCCGGGTATTCGAACGGATGACGCTCCGTATATCTTTGAACCTTTTTATTCTGGAAAAGGTGAAGAGGGACGCGGCTTAGGGTTGTATATAGCAAAACAACTTTTGGAGCGGCATGATTACTCTATTGAGTTGGCTGACATTAAGAGTCAGAAGTTGCTTACGGGTGCTAATTTTGTAATCAGTTTTGTACGAGATAAATCATGAGCGATCTGAGTTCGTTGTTTCGTGGTATTGCGGTCCTGATCGATGACGAGGTTCGGGAAGAAGGTACTGATATTTTCCGCCTCGCGGAGCAGATTGAGTCTGAGAATTCTCACGTGATCAGGTTGGCGCAGTTGCCTACTGATGGACAATTGGAGAACTTGTCTGAGGCTTCCTTCTTTGTTCTGGATTGGAACCTGCATAACGTCAATAAGCAGTTAGACAATGGTGACGGCATTCCAGTTGTGAAATTTGGTAGCCATATCTCTCATGAGCATATAGAACAAAACCTAACGTTTTTAAAGAAGCTCCGCTCAAAGAAATTTGCGCCTATCTTCATTTTTACTAATGAAGATCCCGCTGAAGTGAGACAGAAATTATCTCAGGCTAATCTTTTTAACGATGGCCCTAGTGATCATATATTTGTTTATCCCAAAAAAGAGGTTTTGGACAAAGGTATATATGCCATCCTAAGCGATTGGATAAAGGGGCACCCTAGCGCATATGTGCTAAAGCGTTGGGAATCCGCCTATATGGAGACACGAAACGCCTTTTTTGTCGATTTTTACGAGTTTAGTCATTTATGGCCCGTCGTTCTCTGGCAAACCTATGGAGACGACAGTGTCTCAGAGGCAGCCGAGTTAACTTCAATGATTGGCAGAAATATTGTTTCTCGTTTAAGGCCTGTCCCGTTCGACGCATCCATAGTTGGCGACGCACGCCACATTGCTGCGGTCGCGGAACAGGTAAAGCCCGAAGAGGTTAGAAAGGTGCTGGAGGGGGAACGCTTCATACGCGTAGAGCGTCTTCAACCAACTGTATCAATCGGCGACGTGTTCTTTAAAGACAAGCAGTATTACGTAAATATTCGTCCTGAATGTGACTGCGTTGCTAGAGATGGAAAATCTGAGGATGATATTTCCATATATTTAATTCGTGGAAGTAAGGTCGGTGATACTGCCTTTCATAAAAGTTACAACGAAGTGATGGGTAATTTCAATGATCGAGAGACGTCTACCACGATATTTGCGATGTATGAAGGTATTACGGTTTGCTTCTATTTCAATGATTTTCAGACCGCGCAGTGGGGTGAATGGAAAGGGCGTCGAATTGGCCGCTTGGTGCCGCCGTTCAGCACAAAATTACAGCAGAGGTTCGCTGCATATATACAAAGGGTTGGTCTTTCAAGAATTCCTTCTCATGCTATACCTGCGAAGCCAGCTGGTCAGGACGGCGAGGGCACGGCTTCGACTGCGCTGCCAGCGATGAGTTCAGATACTGCAGCGCAACCAGCTCGGAGAAAGTCGCCCAGTATTTGGGCGCGAGTGAAGTTAAGAGCTACTGCGGTTCTGAAGGTAATGCATATCGCATAAATCTAGCTGCGGACTATTTACACACAATAACGTAGAGCTATCGGGTTTAAAGTTGCGGCACCGGCGGGGCTCTGGCGTAATGGCCTACCCGCTCGGTGATGAATCTGATGTACCTGTGTCTCAACTGTCATAATAGTGCCAAACATGAGACGTAAGTACAGGTCCCTACCGACCCTCAGCGCTTAGAGTCTTAATGCTTGTCTGCATACTTAGCACGCACAAGCTTTGGGTCTACCCACATCGCCAATAGTTCTACCGCACAGATCGCTTCCTCAAGCGAGTGGCTAGAAATATGTAGCGATGGGTTCATTAGAAAGCCTCCTCTCCAATCGTTATCAGACGGAAGAAGCCATTTCAGCTCTTCCGGATTGATGAACAAAGGCCTTGGATATTTTTTCAGGGTATTTTGATCATGTTGGATTGAGAGCGTTCCTATCATTTCTGGATGTTGTTCACGATTTCGGGCCAAGATTACCTGCTCAACGATTCCGCCATCGGCTGGACAATCATCCCAATTGAGATGAATTTCATGGATAGAAAGGACGCGGCGAAACCGATCTAAGGGACTCTCGCCCTTTTTTCCTTTGTCCTTGATCCCTAGCTGAGCGGTCCAAGTGTTGAGGTACAGCTTAAAAGCATTGGAAAGCAACGATATGCAAGTTCGTCCGATCACTTGTATTGACGTCTCTGCTTCGGACCATTCTGCAAGAAAGGCCGGTTCATCGTCTTCGCTATAACGTGGAACAAAAGGCTCTTCTTTATTCCTTATTTTCAGCTGCGTCATCTCGAACGGCTCGACGGCAGCTTTGTGGAAGTTTCGAATGAATCTCGTGTGTTCCTGAAGAAAGTATAGTACATCCACTGATAGCTCCATTTTCAAGCGATGGCAAGCGACCGATTACATACAATTTCGGGGGGGGGGGGGGGGGGCACAGCTAGATCGGAGAACTCTAGTGTACAAATCTGACGCCGGCAATAACAACCGATTTCAGCTAACCCATCCTAGCAGGAACCGCAGGCCATGCTTCAGTATTTTGTGCACGCTACTGGAATGACGTCCTACTTGATGCAGGACTCAGCGCTTGAGCAGGGATCGATGGCTTGTGCAGGTATGTGTGGCTGAGTAGGAGTCAGTGGTTTGGGGAGAATTAGTGGCTTGGTTAGGAATCAGAGGAACATCCAGAGAGGGACGGCACGCGCAAAAATTATTGACCGCTTTGTCTTAGGAATTAGTGGCCGAGATTGAGCAGGAATTGGTGGTCGGTTTGATGAGAATACGCACGTAAGCGGTTACGAACCCAACGCAACCGCTTTTTTGCGAACAGATGGGAAAGGTTGCAGGCGGTATTCTTCTGGAAGAGCGCGCGGTACAATTTTCTTGCGCGCCATATAAGGACATTTTGTGCTTTAATGGTTACCTGACCGTAGGTGCGGAACCGAACTGCGGAACTGCGTCTAAAAGTGAGGGACTTGGGAGGGACATTTGATTTTCGAGCCCTTCTTCATAGGGCATTCGATTCCGGTCAGCGCACCAGGAACAATCAGAAAACCCGCTTCCTCTTCGGAGGAAGCGGGTTTTTTGTTGTCTTAAAGAGGGGGCGCGATAACCATATCGCGGCCGAGTTGGTTGAGGCATTCAATTATCTTGGCCTGGCTTATGCAGGCATGGCATCCAGATCCTTTTTTGTGGACCCCAACCAATGCAATGGCTTCATCACTGGCTTGTTCATTATAGCTATGCCGGGATAAATGGCGAGAGATGAAGGACTGCCTATGAATACACTCCTGGAATCAGGATCTACGGTCCATAAAAGTGCCTGTCCTACGTCAACCGCTGATGCCCTCCTACCGCGCTGCAGCAATTTGAGGCGCAAGATGAAGTTTTTCATCAGAGGCTGACCATGAAAAACCAGATTCAGGAGAAACGTAAGCACTTAGGACTCGCAGCGGGCGCAGCAATCTTTGCTGCGGCATGGGTGGCAGTGCGGTACAAAACCGTGCAAGCTGAGCGGGAGAATCCGCCGCTGGGCGAGTTCATCACCGTGGACGGCGTACGCTTGCATTATTTCAGCAAAGGGCAGGGGCCAACGGTGGTGCTTTTGCACGGCAACGGGGTCATCGCCGAGGATTTCCGCAATGCAGGGCTATTTGATCAGCTGGCGCAAAACTACCGCGTGATCGCGTTCGACCGGCCCGGCTTCGGCTACAGCGAACGCCCGCGCGGCAAACTGTGGACACCGGCCGCGCAGGCCAGGCTCATCGCGGCTGCACTGGAGCAGTTGGAGGTGCGGGATGCAGTCATCCTGGCCCATTCCTGGGGCACGCTGGTGGCGTTGTCGATGGCCATGCAGAAACCCGAGATGGTGACGGGGCTGGTGCTGGCGTCCGGCTATTACTATCCCAGCGTCAGGCTCGATGTCCTGACTGCGACGCCAGCGATTCCCTTGCTGGGCGATTTGCTGGCGCATACACTGTCGCCGTTGATCGGTCGTCTGATCTGGCCTGCGGTAGTTAAACGCGCCTTCTTCCCGGCGGTGGTTCCGGACAGCTTCGAACGCATGGCGCCGTGGATGACCCTGCGGCCTCGGCAGCTGCGCGCCGAGGCTGAAGAAACGGCCATGATGATTCCAAGCGCCGCTGTGCTGCACAAGCATTATCCGGAATTGGCGATGCCGATAGCGGTTGTTGTGGGGGATGGCGATAAGATCGTCAGTCCCGCGCATAACTCTCGACATCTGCAGCGCGATCTTCAAGATGTCGACCTGACCGTGCTTGAAGGGGCCGGGCACATGATCCAGCATTTATCGCAAGACGCCTTGGTGGCGGCTGTCGAGCGCGTCAGCGAACGTGCGTCGGCCCTTTCATCGGCTCAGGTGGCGGGGCGAGGCCTGGATCCGGACTGCCCGCCGTTGTTGCACAAGGTGACGGAGACGACCTGACCGGCTCGAATCTACGCCGGTTTGGCCTTGCGGCTCAGCAGCGTAGCCGCCGCCAGCGCGCCGGCGATGCCCAGCGTCCACGCGGCGGTGCTGCCGGAGAAGCCGATGGCGGTGTTGAGCGCCAGCTTGCCCGCTTTGGGGCCGGCCAGTTCCAGGCGGCGCCTGGTCATTTCGGCGCCCAGCTCGCTCAGCCGGTCCTTGCTGAGCAGGCGTTCCGCGTGCGGCAGCAGCACGGTTTCCTCGTCGGCGACGTGGTGGATGACGTCACGCATCAGTTGTTGCAACAGCTGGCCGTGGCGGACGTCGGTCGACGGCGTGCTGCGCAGCTCGCTGATGAGGCGGCGCATTTCGTTGTGCTCTGGAACACTCTTGAGCAGCACCGGCTCGTCGCTGTCGATGCCGCGCATGGCCGGGTAGAAGATTTCTTCCTCCAGCGTGGCGTGGATTTCCAGCGCGCTGGCGATGGTTTCGGCCAGGGCTTTCTTGACCTTGGGCGTGGCGTCGGCCGTGTATTGGTGGAAGCTGACCAGCACGTGCGAGTGGTCAAAGCGGATCATGTCGGTAATGGTCGGGCTGAGTTTTTTGAGCGAAAACATGGCGATGCTCCTGGCGGTTGGCTGCTGGGAGTTTTATCTTATCGGCCGCTGCCGATGGCCCGCGTAGGAGGACGCCGATTTGTTTGTCAGACCGCGACCCGCGTGTCGCTCGCCAGTCCCGCCAGCTCGCGCGCACGCAGGCATTGTTCGGAGCCGGCTTCGCATTCGCGGCAAGTGGTGGAGCGCAGCGGGTAGATGTCGCAGCTGACGGATTTGCCAACTTCGCCGCGCAAGCTCACGCAGCGCGACGGCCGTTGCAGCGTGCCGTTCATGGCCACGTAATGCGGCGAGACCGGCGTGACCAGTTCACGCGGCACGCTGCCCTCGGGATGCAGCGTGGACTCGCTCCAGTAGAAACTGACACGGAAGGCGGCGCAGCAGGCGCCACAGGATTGGCAGTCTAGGGACATGAATCAAACAGGAGTGCATTCGACGCCCGCGATTCTACCGTTATTTGCGCAGGCGATCCATCAGCGGCCACAGTGTGAGCGTCGCGGTCACGGCTATGGCGCTGCCCAGCAGGTTGGTTTCCATGCGCAGCAGCGCGTAGTTGTAGTCGAGCGCCGGCATTGCGTAGTCGGCGACCAGCACGAAGGACGGTGTGAGGAAGGCCACGAACACGCTGTAACCCACTGGACGCAAGGCCATCGCCAATCCGATCAGCGGGAATACCGCCAGTGCAATCGCCAGCGGCGTTTGCGCCAGTTCGCCGATGGCAATCGCGATCAGCGTGCCGACCACGGTGCCCACTGCGCGCTCGACGCTGCGCGGCAGCGTGCCGGCGGCGGATGGCTGCAGGATCAGCAGCACGGCCATGGTCGCCCAGTAGCCGCACGGCAGCTGCAGCATATGCACGGTCAGGTAGGCGGCAGTGGTGGCAATGCCGAGCCGCAGCGCGAAGTGCACGCCGTCGCTCGACAGCGAGGCATGGCCGCGCAGTTGCTGCAGGGCGTCGCGCGCGGTTTGCGCTGCGGCTTCATGCCAGCGGTTGCTGTGCTGTTCAGGCGCGAACGGGCGAATTTGCCACAGCACCATGCTCAGTGCCGCAGCGAACAGGCAGCCCAGCAGATACAAGCCCAGATACGACAGGCCGCCCGCGCCGCCGGCCGACGGATGATCGACCATCACCACGCAGGCGGTGGCGGCAAGGATGGCCACTTGATATGGCTGGTCGCCCCAGATGCGCGTCAGACCGGCGATGGTGACGAAAGCGAGGATGGTCAGCGCGGCAGCGGCGGTGCCGAAGCTGGCGGCGTAGATGGTCACGCCGCCGCCCAGCGTGGACAGCACGGCAAACGACAGCATCGACGCCAGCCGGCTGCGCGCGGTCTGCGGCGCGGTGGCCAGCGAGGTCCAGAAGGCGCCGATGGCGGCCCACGAGAAATCCGGCGCGTGCAGCGCGCAGCCCACCAGCAGCATGATGGCGGAGGCGGAAGCTGCGCGCACGCCATCCATCAGGTTGGTCTTGGCAGCGGCGGTGGTGAGCATGGATTTCAGCATGATGTGCACAGCTTAAAAGAGCAGAGCTCGTGAATCCAATATTTCGTGGTAGTCTCTTCAAGACGAAAAAGATATCGCAAAGCGTTTGTGCAATGCATTTTGAGATGAAAGGGCAATGATGGAATTTCGCCAGCTACGCTATTTCCTGGCGGTCGCAGAGCATCTGCACTTCACGGTGGCGGCGGAGCGCCTGGGCATTGCGCAGCCGCCTTTGAGCCAGCAGATCATCAAGCTGGAACGGGAGATCGGCACCAAGCTGTTCATCCGCCATCCGCGCCGAGTGGAGTTGACCGAGGCCGGCATGATCTTCCGCGAACGTGCGCAGCGCGTGCTGGACGATGCCAGCGATGCGCTGGAACACGTGAAGATGGCGGCACGCGGCGAGAGCGGCAACCTGTCGATCGGCTTTGCCGGATCGACCGTGTTTCATCCAAGCGTGGCGCGGCTGCTGCGGCGCTTTCGCGAAGAGTATCCGGGCGTGAAAATCCGCACCGAGGAAAGCAACAGCGTGGCGCTGCTTGGCAAGCTGGCTGACGCCCAGGTCGATTGCGCCATGGTGCGGCTGCCGCTCGATTGCGGCGACTTGAAGGTGACGCCGCTGGTGCAGGAAAAGATGATCGCGGTGCTGCCGAGCGGCCATGCGCTGGGGCGGCGCCGCACCATCGACCTGAAGCAGCTGGCCGGCGATCCGTTTATTTTGTATCCGCGCGCGATCAATCCCGAGCTGCACGACGCCATCATCAGCGCCTGCCGCGCGGCTGGATTCTCGCCGCGCATCGAGATGGAATCGCCGCAGATTTCGTCCAGCGTGAACATGGCGGCGGCGGGCTTTGGCGTGGCCATCATCCCCGAATCGATCGCCCAGTTCCGCGCCGAGGGCGTAACCTACCAGAACATCAGCAACAAGGACCTCGGCACCGCCATCGCCCTCGTCACCCGCCCGCGCGACAAATCCGTCACCGTCAAGAACTTCGCCCGGCTGATGAGTGCGCGGCGTAATTTCTAGATGATGTAAATTGTTTTTATTGCATCATTTAAGAGGATGTGCCGATGAAATATCACACCGCTGCCGCGCTCGTGTCGCTGGCTGTTCTGGTTTCTGCTTGCCACAAGAAGGCGGAGGAGGCGCCGGCCGCCCCGGCTGCTGCACCTGCTGCACCTGCTGCGGCAGCCGCGCCGACAGTGGCAGGCGCGTTGCCGAACGCCGAGGACGAAGCGCTGGCCAAGAAGAAGGTGCTGCTCGAGTACGCAGTCATGGAAGACAAGTATCTGAACGACGCGCGCGGGCAGTGGGCCACGGACGCCAAGGCCAGCTCGGTGTTCGGCGACGACAATGGCCGCACACCGAGCGAATCCAATATGCCCGCCCGCGCCACCGGCCCTGCCGACGACCGCCAGTGGAACAACAATAACATCGACAAGGGCTTCGACTGGCTGGAGCTCGGCTACGCCACGCCGGTCAACGCCACCGAGGTGCGCGTGGTGATCGGCAGCGGCAAAGGGGTGGAAGCGATCAGCAAGGTCGAGCTGCAGGACACCGACGGCAGCTGGCATACCGTGTGGGAAGGCATCAGCGACGTCAAGCGCGACCAGCGCGGCAGCCGCACCTGGTTCGTGCGCAGCTTCGACAAGACCCCGTACAAGGCCAAGGGCGTCAAGCTCACCTTTGCCAACAATCTGCAGCATGAGTACAAAGTGGTTGATGCGGTGCAGCTGGTCGGGGACAAATAGCCGCGCTATCATCGCGGCATGAACACGAAACTGCTTGCCGTTGCCGCCGTCGCTATTTCCATCGCCGCACTCAACCTGATTCCGCGCTCGGCCCAGTCCGGGCCGCAGCGGGCGCCCTTGCAGGCGCTGGCCGGCGATGCCGGCTGCATCAAGCCGCAATGGCCGGCTGAGGCGCGCCGCTACGAGATCGAAGGCGCGACCACGGTACGGTTTGAAATTGGCGCCGATGGCGCGGTGCTGCGTCCGGCCATCATCCGCAGCAGCGGCTGGAAAATTCTCGATGAGGCCGCGCTGCACAGCATCGCGCAATGCCGCTTCCAGCCCAACCTGCCCGCCGCGCGCGATGGCACGGTGTTCCCGCTGCAGTACGTGTGGAAGTTCGATGACGCGCCGGCCGCGCGGCCCTTGCTGGTGCAGGGCAGCTGTCGTCCATCGCAGCAGTTTTCAGCCTTTCACGAAGCCGACCCGCGCCCCAGCGGCAAGGACGGCATCCTGCTGCGCTTCCTGGTGAATGGCGATGGCGCGCCGGTGCGCATCGTGGCCGAGGGCGGCGACCAGACGCCACAGCTGGGCGCGCAGGCGGTGGCATATCTGCAAAGCTGCCGCTTCGCCCACGACCCCAAGGCCAAGGGCGAACGCACCGACACCGGCTTCGGCCGGGTGGTGCTGCGGCACTGAACCCTGCTACGAGGCGCTGGCCACCATCAGCTGCGCGCGCTTGTCGATGGCGCGGCGCACGGCCGACAGGATGCGGTCCAGGTTGGCGGGCTTGATCACATGCTCGTCAAAACCGGTGGAGATGACCCGCTGCCGGGTCACCACGTCGCCCCAGGCGGTGAAGGCGATCAGCGCCACATGGTCGAAATCGGGCACGGCGCGCAGGGCTTCCGCTACCTGATAGCCGTCCATGCCAGGCATGCCGAGGTCGAGCAGGATGGCGTCGGGCTTGAAGGTGCGTGCTGCTTCCAGCCCTGGCAGGCCGGCGTAGGCTACCGCAGTTTGATAACCGTGGAGTTCGAATAGTTCGGCCGAGATATCGGCTGAATCGCTGTTGTCGTCGACAACGAGAATGCGCTTGGTGGTGATCTGGTCCATAATATTGAACGAATCTGAAACGTTACGTTCGGCTGGGTCCAGGCCGGGGAAGAAAGATGCGACAGGAAAAAAGGGCGCACTCAGCAATTATAGTTGGATTTCGGCAGCTTGCTTGAAGAAATCAACATCTGTCTCCAAATTGCCTACAGACACTTATTGAAAGGATGTGATGATGACAAGCAACACGGAAAAGGCCATCCTGGCCGGCGGCTGTTTCTGGGGCATGCAGGATTTGATCCGCAAGATGCCGGGCGTGCAACATACGCGGGTCGGCTACAGCGGCGGCGACGTGGCCAACGCCACCTACCGCAACCACGGCAGCCACGCCGAAGCGATCGAAATCATCTACGATCCAGCCGTGCTCAGCTACCGCAAGATCCTGGAATTTTTCTTCCAGATCCATGACCCGACGACCCGCAACCGCCAGGGCAACGATATTGGCACTAGCTACCGCTCGGCAATTTTCTATGTTGATGAGCAACAGAAGGCAACCGCCGAGGATACCATTGCCGACGTCAACGCTTCCGGCCTGTGGCCCGGCAAAGTGGCCACCGAACTGGCCCCGGCCGGCCCGTTCTGGGAAGCGGAACCGGAACACCAGGATTACCTGGAACGCATTCCCAACGGCTATACCTGCCATTACGTGCGTCCGGGCTGGGTCTTGCCGAAGCGCTGAAAAGCTTTTATAAACAGCCACTTATAGCGCGGAAGGTATTCGGAAGGTAAGTTCTGCGATTGGCTCCTACAGTGAAGACCTGTTTCACTTCTTCACGTTAGGAATTGCCATGAGTCAGTTATTTGCCGCCGTCTATGAAGTTGCCAGCGCCGCCACCGGCCGCCCGTCGTTGCGCCTGAAACTGGTGGTCAACCGGGAAAACGCCAGCGTGGTCGGCACTGCCACCTTGAACACGGTCACCGGTGAAATCCATGAAATGCCGGTGCGCGGCCAGCACATGCAAATCGATGGCGAGGAGTCGCTGGACGCCATCGTGCTGGCCGGCACGCCGCCGATTTTTTCCGTGCTGGACGACGAGCCGGCCTCGTTCCAGATGCTGATGGTTTTGCCTTCGGCATGGAAAGAAGGCCAGGCTTGTTACAAGATGACTCTCGGCAAGTTGTACCCGCGCGTGATCGATGTACGTGACGGCAAGGTCAGCGCGGTGCTGCCGGAGACGGTGTACTAGCACATCCTGTTACACTTGAGCCTGACCGCCAAGTGCTAACAGGATAACCAGACAATGAGTCAGTCACATGCCGCGCCGCCCAACGACATCAACGATGCCTGGCGCGGCTGGATCGCCGAAAACCTGATCCTCGGCGCCCAACCGCAAGCGCTGCTCGGTGTCATGATCCAGTCCGGGATTGCGGAGCACAGCGCGCGCGTGGAGCTCGATGCGGCCATGCGCAGCCCCTACCTGCGCGGTGCGGCGCGCATGCACAACCGCGTGGCCAAGCGCGACTGGGTGCTGGGCATCCAGTCCCGGTTGAACAATCTCGCGCCGCAGGAAGTGCCGCGGCGCGAGCGCCTCTCGGGTCAGGATTTCCTCGACCAGCACTATCGCCGCAACCAGCCGGTCATCATCACCGGCATGCTGGACGACTGCGCGGCGCGCAGCAAGTGGACCTTCGACTACCTGGCCGCGCAACTGGGGGGCCGCGAAGTGGAAGTGCAGTTCGGCCGCGACGCCGATCCCAATTACGAGATGAACAGCATGCAGCACAAGCGCCGCATGCCGTTCGGCGACTATGTGGCGATGGTGCGCGACGCCGGCGTCACCAACGATTTCTACATGACCGCCAATAACGACGGCCAGAATCGCGATGCGCTGCGCGAGTTGATGAGCGACCTGCCGTCGCTGGACGGTTACCTGCAGCCGGGCAGCAGCGGCTTTTTCTGGTTCGGACCGGCCGGCACCATCACGCCGTTCCATCACGACCTGACCAACAACTTCATGATCCAGGTGGCCGGCCGCAAGCGGGTGCGCCTGATTGCGCCGTGCGACACGCCCAAGCTGTACAACCAGCGCCACTGCTACACGCCGGTGGACGGCCGTAACATCGACCTGCAGCGCTTCCCGCTGATGGCCGGCGTGCCGGTGATCGACTGCGTGCTGGAGCCGGGCGAAATCCTGTTCCTGCCGGTGGGCTGGTGGCACTTCGTCGAGGCGCTGGACGTGAGCATCACCATCTCGACCACGCACTTCAAGTGGGACAACGACTTCTATACGTGGTATCCGGCCAATCAGGATTTCTAGACCCGCCATGCCGCTCCACTACCTGCGTAGCTACACCAGCCTTCAGCGTACCGATATCAGCAACCGGCGCCTCGGGCGCTCGCTGGCTTTTGTCGCGGGGGCGGTGAATGCCGGCGGCTTTTTCGCGGTGGGGCAGTACACCTCGCATATGTCGGGCATCGTGTCGTCGCTGGCCGACAATCTGGTGCTGGGCAAGGCGGCATTGCTGTGGGGCGGACTGGCTTCGCTGCTCGCATTCTTCTGCGGCGCGGCCACGTCGGCGGTGCTGATCAACTGGGGACGGCGGCGCGAAGCGCACAGCCGCTATGCCTTGCCCTTGCTGCTGGAGGCCACGCTGCTGCTGGTCTTCGGCCTGCTGGGCGCACGCGCGGCGCAACTGGGATATATCGAAGCGATCGTGGCGCTGCTGTGCTTCATCATGGGGCTGCAGAACGCCATCGTCACCAAGGCCTCGCGCGCCGAGATCCGCACCACGCACGTTACGGGACTGGTGACCGATATCGGCATCGAGTTGGGCAAGCTGTTTTACTGGAACCGCAGCGCGTCCGCCGGCGGGCGCGTGGTGGCGGATCGCCAGCGGCTTGCCTTGCTTGCCTCGCTGCTGGCGATGTTCTTCATCGGCGGCGTGGCCGGCGCGTTCGGCTACCAGTGTCTCGGCTTCGTCGCCACGGTGCCGCTGGCGCTGGCCGTGCTGCTGCTGGCGATCGTGCCGCTGCTGGACGATCTGCGCGCCGCGCGCTAGCCTCTGGCCTGTCAGTAGCTGGTCAGCGCCGAAGGCTGGCCGCCTTTGAAGGTGAAGATGGTCACGGGCGATTGCTTCATGTCGCCCTTGGCATCAAACGCATAGGTGCCGGCCACGCCTTGATACGAACCGGCGCTGATGATGGCTTGCACTTTCTGCGCGTCGATCGAATTCGCCTTCTGCATCGCTTGCGCGTACATCATCACAGCGTCGTAGTAGGCGGCCGCATAGACGTCGGCGTCCTGCTTGTAGCGGGCCTTGAACTTGGCCTTGAAGGCTGGACCGGCCGACGCCTTCTCCAGGATGGCGCCACCCTGCGAGCACAGGACGTTGTCGCCGACGGCGTCGCCACCGAGCTTGCCCATTTCTGCGGTGCAGATGGTGTCGCCGCCCAGCAGCTTGGCGTTGATGCCCAGCTGTTTCATCTGGCGCGCCATCGGTGCGGCCTGCGGTGCATAGCCGCCGAAGAAGATGGCTTCCACCTTCTTGGTTTTCAGCTTGGTCAGGATGGCGGTGAAGTCGAACGCTTTATCGTTGGTGAATTCGTGGCCGGCCACGGTCATGCCGGCGGCTTTCGCCTGCTTCTTGAATTCTTCCGCCACGCCCTGGCCGAACGCGGTGCGGTCGTCGATCACGGCGACGTTTTTCAGTTTCAGTTCATTGGCCGCGTACAGCGCCATCTTGGAGCCCAACTGGGTGTCGCTGGCGTTCACGCGGAAGATGCCCTTGTAGCCTTGCTGGGTGATTTTCGGATTGGTGGCCACGGTGGCGATCAGCGCGCCGGCATCGTTGTAGGCGCGCGAAGCTGGAATCGCCACGCCCGAGTTGTACGGGCCGACCACGTAGCGCACGCCGTTGTCGATCAGCTTTTGCGCGGCGGCGACGCCGGCTTTCGGGTCGCCCTGGTCGTCTTCCGACAGCAGTTCGAACTTCAGCTTCTTGCCGGCCACGGTGATCGGCTTGGCGTTCAGCTCTTCCACCGCCAGGCGCGCGCCGCTTTCGTTGTCCTTGCCCGAGAAGGACTGGGAGCCGGACAGCGGGCCGCTATGACCGATCTTGACGACGGTGTCTTGCGCGTGGGCGCCGAAGGCGGCCAGCAGGGCCAAGGTGGCGGCGGTGTGCTTCAGTTTCATGCGATCTCCTGATTCGAACTGCGGTTTTTAATGGTGCGGTGATTATCGCCAAAATCGCAGAATATTATCGTGCGAATTGGGGGCGGGTACTCAAAACTTAATTTGGCGCGCGCTGCTGGATCCGGGCCAGCGCGGCGTTGATGCGGTCAATGATGCCATCGTCCTTGTTGCGGGCGATGGCGAAAAAGACGCCATCGTCGACTGACAGGGGCTTGGGCAGCACGCTGAAGCTGGCGTTGGCGGCGGCGCCGATGGCGCGCAGGCGCGGCGCCATGAAGGTGTTGACCTCGGCCTCGACGTCGCGCGCGGTTTGCTGGCTGGGCTGGTACAGCAGCACAGCGTCGATCCGCTTGAGCATCAGCCGCGTGAGGCGGGTGCCGCGCGAGGCGATATCTTCGTCGGTACGGAATAATTTATCAGCGCGGGCCCGTTCCACCTGTTCGCCGTAGTGATAGCCGCGCACCACGCCGATCGATTTGCCGCGCAGGTCTTCGATGGCATTGAAGCGGAAGGTGGCGTCGCTGCGGGTGACGATCCACAGCTTGTTGTAGGCCGCGACTTCGGAGTAGCGCAGCGCGTGCAGGCGGTCGGCGTTTTTCGGCAAGCCGAAGATCAGGCCTGCGCCGTCGATGGCATAGCGTTCGGCGCGCGCCCAGGGGTACATGCGCAGCTCGAACACCACACCCAGTTCGCGCTCCACCGCATCCAGCAGCTTGCGCTTGAAAGGGCTGAGGGGTTTGGGCTTGCCTTGTTCGTCCAGCGTGTCGCCAATGATCAGCGGGATGGTGTGCGGGCCGGCCATGACGCGTTGCGTCATCGCGCCGTATAGCACGGCCACGAGCAGGAAACCCGTGATGAGGTGGCGCAGTGGCGGCATGGTCATTGGCATGCCCCGATTATTGCAGAAAATCACCGGCACGCAGAAAAAGCGCTCCGCCGCATCGATGCAACCTGCGGCGCTGCGCGGCGGCGATGTGATCTGCGCCAGTGGCGGCCGACGACGTCCGGAGCTAGCTGCGCGCCGCGCTGCGTTATGGCGTGGTGCCGATGGTGCGGGTTGGAGCCGGGCCGTTCACGGCGCCGACTGCCGGGATGGCAGCGCGGGCGGTTTGGGCGGCGCGCGAGGTGGTGCCGGCGACGTCGTTGATGTTATAGGCGGCAATCGCGGCGGCCAGTGCCGGGTTGGCGCGCAGTGGATCGGTCGGCGCGTTGGCGGCGTTGCGCGCAGCGGCGGCTTGGGCGGCGCTGACTTGTTCGGCGGTCGCCGCCTGTTGTGCGGCGGCGGCCTGCTGCGCGGCGTTGGCTGCCGCGGCTGCCTGTTGTGCCGCGTTGGCCGCTGCGGCGTTGGCGGCGGCCAGGCTGGATGCGGTCTCGCGCGCGGCAGCGGCTTGCTGGGCCGCGACGGTGGCTGCAGTGGTGGCGGCATCGGCGGTGCCGGCGTTGTTCTGTGCGGCGCGGGCCTGTGCGGCAGCGGCATTGGCGGCGGCGTTCTGGGCGGCCATTGCATCGGCGGCGTTTTGCGCTGCTTGCGCCTGCACCGCTGCGGCCTGCGCGGCGGAGTTGGCGATCGCCACTTGCGCGGCCGCGTTTTGCGCCGCCTCGGCTTGTTGCGCGGCGGTGGCATTGGCAGGGATGACGACACTTTGCGCGGCATTCTGCGCGGCGACGGCCTGCTGCTGCGCCACCTGGGCGGCGACATTGGCCGCGTTCACGGTGCTGGCGGCTTGTTGACGTGCGGTCTGGGCCTGGCTGGTGGCTCGCGCCTGCTCGGCCGCCGATTGCGCGTTGTTGGCCTGCTGCGTCTCGGCGTTGGCGTCCTGCTGCTCTGCGTTGGCTTGCTGGGCCTGCTGCGTCTGTGCAGCGTTCGCCTGCTGCGTCTGCTGCGCCTGCTGTGTCTGGGCAGCGTTTGTCTGCTGCGCCTGGGCGGCAGACTGCGCGGCATTGGCCTGCTGCGCCTGTTGCGTCTGAGCGGCCGACTGCGCGGCGTTAGCCTGCTGCGCTTGTTGTGCTTGTTGCGCCTGTTCAGCGGCGGCACGATTTTCTGCCAGCGTTTGCTGCAGGCCAGACACCTGTGCAGCCTGCGCCTGCTGGGCGTTCTGCAATTGGCCCGCAGCCGCCTGAAGCTGCGCTTGCTGCGCCGCCTGCGCCTGCTCAAACTGCGTTTGCTGATTCAGCGCGGCCTGCGTCTGCTGCGCTTGCTGAGCCGCTTGCGTTTGCTGGGCGGTCTCTGCCTGCTGCGCGGCCTGCGCTTGTTGCGCCGTCTGCGTCTGCCGGGTTGCCTGTGCCTGTTGCGCGGCCTGTGCCTGCAATGCGGCTCTGGCCTGCTGGGCCGTCAACGTTTGCTGCGCTTGCTGTGCACTCTGCAGATTTTGGGCTTGCAGCGCGGCCTGTAATTGCTGCGCATTAAGCGGCTGCTGGAAATTGCCGCGCTGGAGTTGCTGGTTCAGCGCCGCCTGATTCTGTTGCGCCACTTGCTGGTTCCCCTGCTGCGCCAGCTGCTGATTCACGATCGGCGACGGTATCTGCTGTTGCTGCGCATTGTTGGCCTGTTCCAGCTGCGCGCGCTGCGCCGCCAGCCGGTCCGCAGCGGTCGTCGGCAGCGGATTCTGCGCCAGATTATCCAGCGCCGTCCGCGCCAGATCGAGCCGCGCGTTGGCGACCAGGTCTTCCTGCGTCAAAGCTGGCTGCTGCTCCGGATTCAGCCCCGGAATCTGCGAACTCCCCGCGGCACTCAGGCGCTCCGCAAAATCGGTCGCAATCTGCCGGAACGTATTCAAGGTGTTCTGCAACGTCGACGTGGTCTGCTCGTCGTTCGCATTGACCGCCGCGCGCAGCACCTCCGGCTCCAGCGACAGCCCGCCCGTCAGATCCGACAACAGCGGCGGCTGCAGAGTCACGCCCAGCTGCGCCAGATTCTGCGCCTGCGAATTGCCGCCATCATTGTTTCCCTGATTCAAACTGCTGACCAGATTATTCAGCAACGACGCCTGCTGCGCCGCCCCTTGATCGAAATCCACCGAGGGCAAAAGATTAAACGCATCCACCACATCCTGCACCGCCGCATTCACCGTATCTGCCCGCTGCGCCGCCGTCCCTTGCGTACCGGATAGCTGCTGCTGCGCATTGCTTACTGACAGCAGGAAACTAGCGACAGGAGACAAGTCCACTTCCACCGACCCCGCCAATGGCGCATCGGTCGCCGTGCCCACCGCGTTGATGCCAACGTTGTTGACCGTAGAGGTCTCGCTCGTGCGCGCCACCGGCTGTAGTTCCGACGAAGTCAAGGATGAGATGGGAAACATGCCGTTCTCCAAAAGTAAGCTACGCATAGCATGCGCCGCAAGGACTGCCCCGTCCGTGTGCCATTTCACATAGCAGGGCGCATTCTCCTCATTGTTAGCTCCCGCACGGTCAAGCGCGCCTGACGGGCCTATCGTCACATCTCCTACCATGTACACACAACGAGAGGATCCCATCATGGAAAATACGACCGAGACCAAAATCAACAACACCCGCGACGGCGTCACCCAGATCGGCAAGGACCTGCGTGCCGACGCTCACGCCACCATCGATAAAGTGGCTGACCAGGTGCCGCCGACCGCCGAGCGCCTGCGCGCGCAGGCCCACACCGGTGTCGATAAAGTCGCCGACGGCGTGGAAAGCACCTCCGAGCGTCTGGCCGCGCGCGGCAAGCAGCTGGCTGCCAGCTGCCGCACCCTGACCGAATCGAGCCGCGAACACGTGCGCGCCAGCCCGGTGATCTCGGTGCTGGTGGCCGCTGCCGCCGGCTACGGCATCTCCAAACTGCTGGGTTCCCGCAGCAGCAAATAAGTTTCCTGCCCGGCCGATAGCGCTGTCGACGAACGGCGCGCCGCAGGCCGGGCGCCGTTCGTCGACAGCGTCTAAAGGATATCCATGGCAACCAAGAAAAAACAACCGGCCTCCGTGATGGGGGCCGGTTCCATATTGAGCAGCGTTTCGGGACCATCGACGGCTACGCCGCCGGGCAGTCTGGGCGGCGCCAGCCCGCAAGAGCAAGTCTTGCTCGACAAGGTAGCCGGAGGCCAGCAACTGGCGGCCGGCATGCCGTTCAATCCCAACAAGGAAGGCGAGCATGGCGACGCCGCGCGCACGCCGCAGCCGGGGGCCACTTGTCCGGTGCCGCATCCTGCCGCCACCGGCAGCACGGCCAGCGAGAACAATGCTTCGCCCAAGGTCGGCAACGGCAGGCCGCCAACCGGCGTTTGCCCGGCCGGCCATCTGGACCGGGTACGCGCCGATGGCGGTGAACAGCGCCTGACCACCAACCAGGGCGTACCTGTCGCGGATAATCAGAACTCGCTGAAGGTCGGCCTGCGCGGCCCGACCGCGATGGAAGACTTCATCCTGCGCGAGAAGCTCACGCACTTCGATCACGAGCGCATACCGGAACGCGTGGTACATGCGCGCGGCTCGGCGGCGCATGGATACTTTGAAAGCTATCAGGACCTGAGCGCCATCACGCGCGCCGCGCCCTTTGCGGCGGCAGGCAAACGCACGCCGGTGTTTGTGCGCTTCTCCACCGTGGCCGGCGAGCGCGGTTCGGCCGACACCGTGCGCGATGTGCGCGGCTTTGCCGTCAAGTTCTACACCGACGAAGGCAATTGGGACCTGGTAGGCAATAACATGCCGGTGTTCTTCATTCAGGACGCGATGAAATTCCCGGACCTGGTACATGCAGTGAAGCCGGAACCGCACCACGCCATGCCGCAGGCATCGAGCGCGCACGACACCTTCTGGGACTTTGTCTCGCTGATGCCGGAATCGACCCATATGCTGATGTGGCAGATGTCCGACCGTGCCATCCCGCGCAGCTACCGCAGCATGCAGGGCTTTGGCGTGCACACCTTCCGGCTGGTGAATGCGCAGGGCGAATCGGTGTTCTGCAAATTCCACTGGAACCCGGTGGCCGGCACGCACTCGCTGGTGTGGGACGAAGCGGCGCGCATCGTCGGCGCCGATCCGGATTTCCACCGCCGCGACCTGTGGGAAGCCATCGAGGCGGGTGCGTATCCGGAATGGGAACTGGGCGTGCAAATCTTCACCGAGGAAGAAGCGGCCGCATTCCCGTTCGATGTCCTCGATCCAACCAAGATCGTGCCGGAAGAACTGGCGCCGGTGCGCGCGATCGGCAAGATGACGCTGAACCGCAACCCGGATAACTTCTTTGCGGAGACCGAGCAGGTGGCCTTCTGCACCGCGCACATCGTGCCCGGCATCGACTTCAGCAACGACCCGCTGCTGCAAGGGCGCATCCATTCGTATCTGGATACGCAGATCAGCCGTCTCGGTGGACCGAACTTCCACGAGATTCCGGTCAACGCGCCAGTGGCTCCGGTGCACAACAACCAGCGCGACGGCATGCATCGCCAGGCCGTGCATCGCGGACGCGTGGCGTACGAACCGAATTCGCTCGGTGGCGGCTGTCCATTCCAGGCCGGCATGGCCGGCTTCACCACCACGTTCCATCAGCACCCGCAGCCGCCGGAAGACAAGGTGCGCGGCAAGCCGGAACTGTTTGCCGAACACTATGCGCAGGCGCGCCTGTTCTGGATCAGCCAGACGCCGGCCGAGCAGGCCCACATCGTCAACGCCTTCCGCTTTGAATTGAGCCGGGTGCAGACCCCGGCCGTGCGCGTGCGGCTGCTGTCGATGCTGGCCAACGTCGATCCTATTCTGGTGGAAGGCGTGGCACAGGGCCTGGGCCTGGAAGTGCCGCCAGCGATGCCGCCGGCGACCGATGCGCCGTCGCCGCATTACCAGCCATCGCCAGCGTTGTCGCTGCTGGCGCGCCCGGGCGAGATCGGCATCAAGACGCGCAAGGTGGCCATTCTCGCTGCGCATGGCGTGGATGCGCTTAGCCTGCAGGCGGTCTACGCCGACCTGCTGGCCGCCGGCGCCGCGCCGCGCGTGGTGGCTCCGCAACTGGGGCAGCTGGTGGCGGCCGACGGCAGCAGGGTGGACGTCGAGATCCCCATCGATGCCGGACCGTCGGTGCTGTACGATGCGTTGATCATCGCCGACGGCGCCGACAGCGCAAAGATGTTGAGCGGCGACTCCGATGCGCGTGAATTCGTGCGCCTGCAATACCGTCACTGCAAGCCGATACTGGCGCTGGGCGCGGGCAAGGATCTGCTGACCGCAGCCGGCGTGCCGGCGGCGCTGCAGGACGGTTCGCCCGATCCAGCCCTGTGGCAGGCCGCGACCGGAGCGCTGGACGGCGCGCTGGCTGAATTCAAGCAGGCTTTGGCCAGCCATCGCGACTTCCGGCGCGAAACCGACGCCGCTCCGCTGTAATCCATCCTATACCAACGAAATATTCAACTCCGGCGAGCATAGTGATATGCTCGCCTTACCGCCTTTTCTCCTACCCATGACGCATGGACGTTTACGCCCCTCAAGCCTGGCAGCCGCACGAGCGACCTATCTTGCCAGGGTCGCCGTCCACGCCGCACCACGTCTTTGAAAAGCGCGTCGCCTTCCTGCTGGTCGGCTTCATCGTAGCGATTACCGGCGGTTTGGGGAATGCGCTGGTGTCGGTCAATTTACCTTACTTGCAAGGCTCGCTGGGCGTGTACTCGGCCGAGATCCAGTGGCTGCCGGCCGCCTATGTGATGGCCAATGTCTCCATGAACCTGTTGCTGGTCAAATTCCGCCAGCAGTACGGCCTGCGCCTGTTCACCGAATTATTCCTGGTCCTGTATGCGATCGCCACCGTGGCCCACTTGTTCGTGCACGGACTGGCATCGGCCATCGCAGTGCGCGCGGCGCACGGCATGAGCGGCGCGGCGCTGACCACGCTGGGTCTCTACTACACATTGCAAGCCTTTCCGGCCGAGCACCGGCTCAAGGGCGTGGTGCTGGGGATCGGCTTCTCGCAGCTGGCGACGCCGATGGCGCGCCTGTTTTCATCGGAGCTGATGGAGATCGCCGAATGGCGCGGGCTGTATTTCTTCGAGCTGGGACTGGCGCTGCTGTCGCTGGCCTGCGTGCTGTTCCTCAAGCTGCCGTCAGGCGATCGTATCAAGGCGTTCGAAAAAATGGACTTCGTCACCTTCGGCCTGTTCGCGCCCGGCGTGGCGCTGCTGTCGGCGGTGCTGGCGCTCGGTCGCACGGTGTGGTGGCTGGAGTCGCGCTGGCTCGGTT
>Ga0105244_10000629_pt1 | contig 31204 bp, 23 predicted proteins | sample KBSM44metaG_FD_80423 | JGI IMG/M metagenome (GOLD analysis project Ga0105244, IMG submission 80423) | Miscanthus rhizosphere microbial communities from Kellogg Biological Station, Michigan, USA - KBS M4-4 metaG | ecosystem: Host-associated > Plants > Roots > Rhizosphere > Soil | place... | reverse complement strand
GATACGGTGGGTGTAGCTTTCCGGATCGTGCGGCACATCGTAGTTGACCACGTGCGAAATGCGCTCCACGTCCAGTCCGCGGGCGGCGACGTCGGTGGCCACCAGGATATCGATCTTGCCGTCCTTGAGCATCTGCACCGTGCGCTCGCGCTGCGCCTGCTGGATATCGCCGTTGATGGCGGCGGCGGAGAAGCCGCGTGCCTGCAGCTTCTGCGCCAGTTCCTCGGTACCGAGCTTGGTGCGCGAGAAAACAATCATGCCGTCGAAGTTTTCGGCTTCCAGGATGCGCGTCAGCGCGTCCAGCTTGTGCATGCCGGACACCAGCCAGTAGCGCTGGCGGATATTTTCATTGGTGCCGGTCTTGGCGGCGACCGTGACTTCCTTCGGATTGCGCAGATACGTATTGGCGATGCGGCGGATGGCCGACGGCATGGTGGCCGAGAACAGCGCGGTCTGGCGCGATTCCGGGGTCTCTTGCAGGATGCGCTCGACGTCGTCGATGAAGCCCATGCGCAGCATTTCGTCGGCTTCGTCCAGCACCAGCGTTTTCAGCTTGGACAGGTCGAGCGAACCTTTATCGAGGTGGTCGATCACGCGGCCTGGGGTACCGACCACGATATGCACGCCGCGGCGCAGGGCCGACAGCTGCGGGCCATAGCTTTGGCCGCCGTAGATCGGCAGCACGTGGAAGCCTGGAATATGCTTGGCGTAGGTCTGGAACGCCTCGGCGACCTGGATTGCCAGTTCGCGGGTTGGCGCCAGCACCAGCGCTTGTGGCGTGGTTTGTTTGATATCGATGCGGGCCAGCACTGGCAGCGCAAAGGCGGCGGTCTTGCCGGTGCCGGTCTGGGCCTGGCCCAGCACGTCGTGGTTATCCAGCAGCAGCGGGATGGTGGCGGCCTGGATCGGCGATGGCGACTCATAGCCGACGTCATTCAGCGCCTTGAGCAGCGGCGCGCCGAGATTCAGGTCAGAGAAAAGGGTAATAGGGGATACTGGGGATGCGGACATGGGCGTCACTCACAAAAATTGTTCGAATCGCCGAATTGCGAAAGAAATATGTGCGTAGTTTACTCTAGTTGACGCCAAAAGCAGAAAAGACGGCGTTGGAAGCCGTCTTTTCTCTTGCGCCGCCCAGGCCCGGAGGGTCCGGGGCGGCACGTCAAGCACTAGCGCTGATTACTTGCTGGCGGCTGGAGCCGAAGCTGCCGGCGCCGGGGTGGACGCCGCTGGTGCGGAGGCCGATGCCGAAGCCGATGCGCTGGCTTTGTGTGCTTTCTTGTGGGTCGCCTTCTTGGCGGCTGGCGCCGAAGCGGCAGGGGTCGAGGCGGCGGCCGAAGCCGAGGCGGAAGCCGAAGCGGCAGGAGCTTGAGCAAAAGCAGCGGAAGCAAACAGGCCGGCGATCAGGGTGGCGATAACTTTTTTCATGATTCTGTCCTCTTTAATTTATACGGTTTATATCGTTAATTACTTGCTTGCTGCTGGTGCTGCTGGTGCTGCTGGTGCTGCTGGTGCTGCGGCGGTGGTGGTTTCCGCGGTTTTGGATTCTTTGGCCTTGTGATGGACTTTTTTCTTGGCGACTGGTTTCGCTTCGGTTTTTTCCACTGCAGGCTTGGTTTCAGGAGCGGCTGGAGTGGTCGCAGGCGTTTGAGCGAATGCTGCGGTAGCGAACAGGCCGGCGATCAGAGAAGCGATTACTTTGGTCATGATTGAATTCCTTTTCGGTGTTTCGGCATCGGGACGATTCCCGTGTCGCATGAGCAAAAAACGCGGCCCCTTACAGCCCAGTTGACGGGAATTACAAATGCTTACAATCAAGGTTTCACATCGTCTTTCAGCGCGGCCAGCGCCATTTTTTCCACCAGGCCGGGGGCGATGAGTTTCATCCAGCGTCCCAGCTTGCCCCTGGCGGACATCACCACTTCCCGCTGGCGCGCTTCCATGCCGGCGATAATCAGGCCTGCGCACTCTTCCACCGACATGGCTTTGTCTTCTTTCAGGCTGCTGCTACCTAACTCTCCGCCGGCGGCGTTGAAGCCACGATGGCGGATCTGGGTCGCCACCACGCCCGGATACGCGGTCGTCACGCTCACGCCATATGGTTTCATTTCGATGCGCAGCGCCTCGAAGAAGCCGCCCATCGCAAACTTGGTGGCGCTGTAGGCCGTGCGCCCCGGCACGCCCACCAGCCCCGCCAGCGAGGACACCGCTACGATGCTGCCGCACGACTGCTTCAGGTGCGGCAGCGCCGCGTGCGTGCACCACACGCTGCCCCACAAGTTAATCCGCATCAGTTCTTCGTACCACGCTAGGTTCTCCACCTCCGAAAACAGCGCATGCGCCGAGCGCCCGGCGTTGTTGATCAACGCATCGATGCGGCCGAAGCGCGCCACACTCGCTTCGACCAGCGCGATGCACTGCGCCTGCACCGAGACGTCGGTCGGCGCCACCAGCGTCTGCGCGCCCAGCGCCTCGCACTGGCTCGCCACCTGCGCCAACAGCTCCGCGTTACGCGCCGCCAGCACCAGCGCCACGCCGGCGCCATACTGGCGCGCCAGCTGCCTCGCGATTTCCGCGCCGATGCCGTCCGATGCGCCGGTGATGATGATGGTTTTCATAGGTCTCCTTTGTTTGTACGAATTACAGTAAGATTACCGCCTTCAGCCTCACAACATGGAGTAATTATGCGTTTGCCAGTCATCGCGCTCGCCGCCGGTCTTGCCCTGCAAGCCCATGCCCAGCAACCCGTCGTCGCCGAAGCGCCACTGCGCGCTCACCTGGCGCTACTGGCCGACGATCTGTTCGAGGGCCGCGGCACCGGCCAGCGCGGCGGCGACCTGACGGTACGCTATCTGGAAACGCAAGCCGCAGTCCTCGGCCTCAAGCCGCTGGCCGATGGCACTTACCGCCAGCTGGTCCGGGCCGAAGGCACCAAGCTGCTGCCGGGCAGCGCCGCGCGCTTCACCACCGATAACGGCAAGGTCCTGACCCCGGCTATCGGCCCGGAGATCCTGATCGGCACCATGAGCGGCAAGGAAGATATCACCATCGACGCACCGCTGGTGTTTGTCGGCTACGGCGCCGTTGCGCCGGAAGAAAAGTGGGACGATTACAAGGGCGTGGACGTCAAGGGCAAGATCCTGGTCATGATGGTCAACGACCCGCAGCCGACCGCCGAGGAACCGAACCGCTTCGGCGGCAAGGCCTACACCTACTACGGCCGCTGGATGTACAAGTACGAGGAAGCGCTGCGCCAGGGCGCGGCAGGCGCGCTGCTGATTCACACCACGCCATCGGCCTCGTATGACTGGAGCGTGCCATCCACCAGCTTCGGCCACGAACGCTTCCATCTGGCCGGCAGCGGCAATCCGCTCGAAGGCTGGGTGCAGGAGGAGACGGCGCGCGCGCTGTTCGCCGCCAGCGGCTTCGATCTCGACGCGCTGCGCGCGCAAGCCGAGCGCCGCGACTTCCGCCCGGTCGACCTCAAAATGAAGATGCACGCGCAAATCAAGAGCAAGGTGCGCCAGATCGAGCAGTACAACGTGGTCGGCATCGTGCCCGGCACCGACGCCAAGCTGAAGGCCGAAGCGGTGGTCTACTCGGCACACTGGGACCACCTCGGCATCGACGAGAGCAAGCAGGGCGACAATATCTGGAACGGCGCCATCGACAACGGTTCCGGCGTGGCCGCCCTGCTGGCGATGGCTCAGGCCGCCGTCCAGCACCCGGCCAAGCGCAGCCAGGTGTTCCTGTGGCCGGCCGGCGAGGAGACTGGTTTCCTCGGCAGTAACGCCTACATCCGCAACCCGGCCTGGCCGCTCGATAAAACCTCGGCCGACCTCAATCTGGACTCCATGAACTTCGTCGGCAAGACGCGCGACATCGGCGTGCCCGGCGCCGAGCGCAGCAGCCTGTATGAGGCGGCCGCAGTGGTGGCCAAGCGCATGGGCCTGAAGCTGGCGCCGGCCATCCCGGACCTGTCGGGCGCCTACTTCCGTGCCGACCACTTCAGCTTTGCCAAGGCAGGCGTACCGGCATTCAACGTCGGCTCGGCAGTGTTCTCGGGCGACGGCTACTTCGACTTCGTCCAGGACCAGGACAAGAACCGCGCCCGCCTGGTGGCCTTCAAGCAGGACTACCACCAGCCAAGCGACCAGTACCACGCCGACTGGGATTTGTCGGGCATGGTGCAGCAGGCCCAGTTCACCCTCAACCTCGGCTACGAGGTGGCCAACGCGCCGAAGATGCAAACCTGGAAAGCCGGCGACGCCTTCGGCAAGGTCAAACGTTAATAAACTGCCACACGGAAACTGAGCAGGTCCGCCTATAATTCAGGCAGACATGCTCAGGTGACCTATGAACTTCAAATCCGTGTGGCTTATCGTTTTGACCATGTTGATGGGGACTGCCTCGGCGGCCAGCGTCAACTTCAATGGCGGCAGCGTCAGCAACTGCACGCTCACCGGCAGCACGTACAGCTGCAGCAGCAGCTTTGCGATGGGCGCCACCGACGTTGCCGTCATCGCCAACGGCTATACGGTGGTGGTGACCGGCTTCTCGCCCAGCTACAACCAGGGCCTGACCATCAACAGCGGCGGCAAGCTGCAAAGCAGCGGCAATATCGACCTGTCCAACATCAACCCGAGCAACGTCAGCACCGGGGGCACCACACTGACGGCGGCCGGCAGCTTCAAGCTCGGCTCCAGCACCACCATCAACGGCTCGGTGGTGGCGGGCAGCATCAACACCAACTCAGGCGATACCATCACCGGCTCGGTCACTGTCAGCGGTCTGGCCGACCTTGGCTCCAACATCAAGATCAACGGCAGCCTGACCGCCAATGCGGTCACGACCGACTCGCCCGGCACCATCGGCGGCGCCATCACCGCCACCACCACGGTCGACCTGGGTTCGCACGTGACTGTGGGTGGCAATGTCAGCGGCACCACCATCACCACCACCTCGCCGGTCAGCATCACCGGCAATGTGAGCGCCACCACGGCGTTCACGCTGGCTTCCGGCAGCAGCGTGACCGGCAACATCAGCGCGCCCAAGGTGACGCTGAATCCTTCGGGCAGCACGGTGACTGGCGCCATCAGCGCCCCCACCTCGCTCGATATCGGCAGCGGCAACAGCGTCAACGGCAACGTCACGGGCGGCTCAATGATCATGCGCGCGTCCAATGCGGTGATTAACGGCAGCGTCACCATGAGCGGCGATGTCGACCTCGGCTCGGGCACCACCATCAACGGCGACCTGTCGGCGCGCGACGTCACCATGCACGCCAGCAGCGCCGCCATCAACGGCAACGCGTCGGTCAACTCGATTTACATCGACTGGGGCGACGTGGTCACCAAGACTATCACCTGCACCGGCCCCGGCGCCGTCGGCTGCAGCTGCGTGACCAAGGCCAATCCCAGCTACAACCCGACCTGCGGCGCTCCGCCGCCTTCCGCCCCCCATCATTTTCAGATCAATCACAGCGGCAGCGCCTTGACTTGCCAGGCGCAGACAGTGACCGTGATCGCCTGCGCCGATGCCAGCTGCTCCACGCGCTACACCAGCAACGTCAACACTACCTTGCAGCCAGGCGGACAGACCTTCACCATCAGCGGCGGCATCAACAACGCGGCCACTGTGCGCTCAACTAAAACTGGCCCGCAGCCACTGTCGGCCAGCGGCGCGACCAACACCACTACCTGCGTCAACAGTGGTGGCGGCCAGCCCTGCGAGATGAATTTCACGGGCGCCGGCCTGACGGTCACCGCCACCAACCACGTTTCGATGACGTCCGGGGCCGTGGTGACGATCGAGGCACTGAAGGACGATCCCGCCAAAAGCGTTTGCGTGCCGCTGGCGACCGGGGCCGCGACCATCGACATGGCCTGCAGCTACAAGAATCCAGCCAGCGGCAGCGTGAACGTCGGCTTCGATACAAAAAGCGCCACCTGCGGCGCCAACACCTCCGGCGCCACGGTCAGCGTGCCGGTGACGTTCGATGCCAACGGCAAGGCGACCTTAGCGCTGCAATACGCCGACGTCGGCAGGGTCGGCGTGAGCGCCAGTTATGTGAAGAACGGCTTGAACTACATGGGCAACGGCGAATTCATCGCCGCACCCGCAAAATTCCGAGTCAAGGCCATCAATGCGGTGCCCCCGCCCAACACCACTACCTTCGATTCAGCAAATACCCAGACAGCAATGCCGACCGGGGTTTTTGCCAAGGCTAGCGAAGCCTTCACGCTGACCGTCATCGCTATCAATAACAAAGGCGATCCCACGCCCAACTTTGGCAAGGAAATGCCGGCATCGAAAGTAAAGTTCATAACCAGCGTGAACAAGTGGAACGACACCCCAATCGCGGCGCCGGTCTCTTCTGACACGCCCGGCTACGGCAAGGTCAACGCCGCTTTCGGAAGCTTCACCAACGGCGCGGTCAGCGATAGCGGCGCTAACTTCCCCGAAGTCGGCTACCTCAATCTCCAGACCACACTGGACGATGGCACCGTCACGGTCGCACCTTACTATATGGCCCAACCGCTCTCGACTTTCCAGACCAGCGGCCAACTTTACATCGCCCGGTTTATACCCGATCACTTCGAAACGGAACTGGTCGCGAACACGGGAACACCGCCGCCGGCCAATCTCGGCACGATGGACTGCCCAGCCCCAACCTCCAGCATCTATCCTTGCAGTGGCAACGCCAGTTTCACGCACTCAGCGCAAGGCTTTTACATCAGGGTGAAAGCCTACAACGGGGCCGCTCCCCCTGCGATCACCCAAAATTACGCCGGCACGCTGGCCCAGCCCATCAACCTGCAAGCCGTGCAGCTCGCCGACAATACCAAGCCGGACACCAACGGCACGATCCAGTGGAGCAAGGAGGGGCCGCCGATGCCCTCGCCAGCGCCAACCCGCTTCACCTTCACCGGCGGCATCGGCGAGCTGGACATGTCCGGCGGCGCAAGCGCCAATCTGCCGGCCTATGTGTTCAATCCCTCCCCCCACGTGCCAGTCACCGTTTACCTGCGCGCCATCGACGCCGATAACACCACCTCACTGCGCACGACGCCCAGCGCGTCGAAGGAAGCCGTACTATCCATCGTCAGCGGCCGCCTGCTGGTCGCCAATGCCTACGGTTCGCCAACCTCACCGCTGAAGGTCGAAACCAGGGCGCAGTACTACATGCCAACCGGCTACGTGTTCAATCCCCTGGTGAACGCCACCAGCACAGGTGCCGTCAGTGCCTTCATCAGCTACAACAATTGCCAGAGCAAGCTGAAGAACGACGACGGCAGCTGCAAGGCCATCAAGCTGGTCGATACCAGTGCGGTCCTCAAGCTCGAGCTGGGACTAGGCAGCTTCAGGCTGGCAGCACCAGTGCCCGTCATCACGGGGATCGGCTCAGTTGACGTCGCACTGAAGAATGCCACCGACAGCCTGTTCCCTTACCTGCCCAGTACCACCGGCAAGGAAACATTCGGCGTTTACCGCTCCGGGCCGGTGATTTACACGCGCGAAATATACTGAACCGCAAAACGGAGTAGGATGGCCGCTTTGTGAACCACGCTGCAAGGAGCATCATGGAAACCAATTCCAAATGGATCGATATTGACACCAATGACGGCAGCTTCGGCGCCTACCTGTCGCTGCCGCGCGGCGGCAAGGGGCCGGGCATCGTGCTGCTGCAGGAAATCTTCGGCGTCAACCAGCATATCCGCAACGTCGCCGACCAGTACGCGGCCGACGGCTACGTGGTGCTGGCGCCGGACCTGTTCTGGCGCCAGAGCCCGCGCATCGAACTGGGCTACAACGACGAGGAATGGAAGCGCGCCTACGCACTGATGCAGGCCACCGATTTCGCCCTGGCCCAGCAGGACGTGGCCGCCACCGTCAAGGTGCTGCGCGGCCTGGCCGGCGATGAAAAGATCGCCTCGCTCGGCTACTGCTTCGGCGGCCGCCTGTCGTATCACACTGCCGCCAACGGCCTGGTCGATGCAGCCGTGGCCTACTATGGCGGCGGCATCCAGAACGCGCTGGACCGCGCGCCGGAAATCAAGGTGCCGCTGCTGATGCATTTCGGCGCCGCCGACAGCCACATTCCACTGGATGCGGTGAAGAGCATCGCCGAACGCTTCGACGATAACGAACAGGTGGAAATCCACGTCTACGAAGGCGCACAGCACGGCTTCAACTGCAACCACCGCAGCTCCTACCACCAGCGCGCCGCCGCCGAAGCGCACGGCAACTCGCTGCTGTTCCTGAGCGAGCAGCTCTAAGCCTGCAACAGCGCGCGCAGCTGCGCCACCGACAGCGGCGTATCATCGTCGCCACGGTCGCGCAGCGCCGCCAGGATGCGCACGATGGCGTCCGGCGTGCGCGCCGCGCTGAAGTACCAGCCCTGCACCCGGCCGGCGCCATGCGCGGCCAGCCATTGCAGGTCGGCCTCCTCTTCCAGCCCTTCGCACAGCAGCTCGGCCTTGAACAGTTCCGAGATGCCCTTGATCAGCTGGAACAGGCCGGCCACTTTCTCGCTGCCAGCCACGCCGCTGACGAACTGGCGGTCCACCTTGAGGCGGTCGAACGGAAAGCTGCTGATCGCATCGAGGTTGGAATAGCCGGTGCCGAAATCATCAACCGCGATGTGCGCACCAAGCGCGCGGAATTCCGCCACCCGCGGCGCCACCAGATCCGCTGTTTCCAGCAGCTGGCTTTCGGTCACTTCAAATTCCAGCAGATGGCCCGGTATCGCGTAGCGCTCCAGCACCGCCTGCAGGTCGGCGATCACGCGCGGATGCAGCAGCGAGCGGCGCGAGAAGTTGAGCGACACCGGCACCACCGGCAAGCCCGCATCGAGCCAGCCGCGCATGTCGCGGCACACTTGCGCCAGCACCAGCATGTCCAGCTGGTAGATTTTGTCGGTGCTTTCCGCCAGCGGGATGAAGCTGTTGGGGAACACCATGCCGCGCACCGGATGCTGCCAGCGCACCAGCGCTTCCAGCCCGATCAGCGTGCCGCGCATGTAATCGACTTGCGGCTGATAGTGCGCCAGCAGCATGCCGTGGCGCGTATCACCGTCGAGCGCGCCCTGCAGCTCGAACACCATGTGCGAGCGCGTCAGCAGTTCGGCGCCGTATTCCTTGACCGTGGTGCGCTGCAAGTGGCCGGCGATGGACGACGAGGCGGTATCGGCCGCATCCAGCAGCGCCACCGCCGAGCCGCGATACGGCGTGTCGTGGTGCTCGATGCCGACCCGCGCGTGCAGCACGTGCGCGCCGCCCTGCCCCAGCACGAACGGCGCGTCCACCACTTCCTTGAGCTGCTCCAGCTGCGCCACATGCTCATCGCGCTGGCCGAACAGGGCGAACGCGAACTGGTCGCCGCCAAGATGGCCGGCCAGGTTTTCCGGCCCGGCCCAGCCGGCCAGCCGCTGGCCCATCTCGCGCAGCACATGGTCACCCTGCAGGCGGCCGAACACATCGTTGATGCGGCGGAAGCCGGCCAGGTTGAGGTAGCCCACCACCACGTGCGGCAGCGTCGCCTGCTCCAGCCCCAGCTGCAAATGGTGCAGGAACACCTGGCGGTTGGACATGCCGGTCACTTCGTCGCAGTAGCGCAGTTCGAGCGTGTCGACCACCAGCCGCGCCATGCCTTGCAGCATCATTATTTGCTCAGGGGTCAAACGGCGCACGCGTGAGGTCATCACCCACAAGGTCCCCAGCAGATAGCCGCGCGCGCCCAGCAGCGGCACGGCGGCGTAATGGCGGAAGTGGGGGGCGTGGGTGACCAGCGGATTGTCGCGGAAGCGCGCATCGCTGGCGGCGTCTTCGACTTCAAAGAAATCGGCCTCGCTGGCGGCGCCCACCACCCAGGTGCAGAACGAGCCAGCGCGCGGCACGTGGCGCACCTCCACGCCGACCCGCGACGGCAGCCAGATCTGCGATTGATAGACGATGCTGATGCCGCCGATTTCGGCGCCCACCGACTTGATGGCCAGCTCGGTAATGAGGTCCAGCTTGGGGTCGGATTCGTCCAGTGTGATGGCGTAACGGGACAGTTCAGCCAAGCGCCGTTGCTCGGCTGCAGAGTCCTGTATGGCGCAGCTCTCCATGCTCGCTCCCGTGAAGGATAGCTTGCATGGTGACATATTACGGTCGCGTTTGCATCTATTTTACCCGCGCTTTCAGGCGCCGTAGCTGCAAAGTCACGCCGGCCAGGAACAGCAGGAACAGCACGCCGGTGATGGCTTTCAACTCGGGCGCTTCGGCGCTCGCCAGCAGCGGCGCGCCCAGCGGCAGGCGGGTAGTGCTCTCGGTCACGGCCGGGATCATGTGGAACAAAAACGTCAGCGAGTACAACACCGTCACCGCCTTCACCGATCGGGCTTTCCATGCCACTGCCAGCACCACCAGGGTGATCACGCCCAGCACATGCGGCTTGCCGAAACCGCCATGCTGAAAGATGCCGAAACCGGTCAGGCAGGTCAGCACCGTGGTCCAGAGGTAAAGCTTGCCCAGCGTGCTGCCGGGGTTGATGGCGCCCTCGCGCGCAAAGGCGGCCAGCGCTGCCGCCACCGCCACCAGGCTGATCAGGGTATGGATCACGCCCAAATAGGTAAGACCGTAGATCATCGCGCATCCTTTCAAGGTGTTGATGGCTCGATCGTACACATTCTCGAGGGCGCGGTCGTACCACTAAAGGGCTATTGCCGGCTGCGTTAAAATGGCGGCATCATTGTTGAGGATTACATCATGGCGCGTTTGAAACTGGACTTCCCGGACGAGTTGTTTATTTTTTCCACCCAGCTGACGGTGCGGGTGACCGATATCAACGGCGCCAACCATCTCGGCAACGACTCGATGATTTCCATGATCTCGGAAGCGCGGGCGCGCTTCCTGTACGACTACGGCGTGCAGGAGACCGGCGCCGACGGCACCGGCATCATCATCACCGACCTGGCCACCACCTACCGCGCCGAGGCGCATGCGCGCGACCAGCTGGTGTTTGAAGTGGGTGTGATGGATTTCAACCAGTACGGCGGCGACATCATCTTCCGCATCACCCGCCCGCGCGACGGCAAGCTGGTGGCGATGGCCAAGTACGGCTTCGTCTTTTTCAACTACAAGACCAGCCAGGTCACCCCGATGCCGCCGGAGTTCCTGGCCAAGTTCCCGAAAGTGAACCGCCTCGATTAACGCTGGGCGACTTTAGGGACGATGGATTTATTGAACCAGTCGTCCAGCATCTGCTTTTCATAGCGCAGCGGGTCGCTGTCGTAATAGCGGCCGATGCGGCCCTGGTAGTCCATGTTGGAGATCTCCTCGTCGCCGCTGCGCAGCACCTGGCCATCCTGCTCCAGCGTGTACTTGAGGTGCATGCGCGGCCAGTCGGCGCCGCCCCGCATGACGCGGATCTCGTCCGCGGCGCGGCGCGGATACAGGCGGCCGGCCAGGTCGATATCCAGCACTTCAATCTTCAGCGACTGCCCGGCAGGCAGCTTCTTCTCCAGCGACTGGAAATACTCGGTGAACTGTTTCAGCGTGCGCTCGCGGTCGATCGGGTTGCGGTCGATATCGACAAAATCTTCCGGCTTGACATAGCTGACGGTCACTTGCGCCCAGGCGGCGCTGGAAGCCAGCAACGCCAACACGGCGGCCAGCATGGTTTTGTTCAACAAGCGCATGATGCGGCTCCTTTGCTAGGACTGATACAAACAATATAGCGCCTTTCTCCTGGCAGCGCCCGTGCTGAATAAGTTTGTTACCAATCGCTTTTTGTCGGACATGTCACAAGCCTGTCATACCAAATCGCTAAGATTGCCGCCGCTTACAAACCAACTCAGGGTAGCCACGAAATGACCGCACAACTTGATCCAACCCGCCGCAGCCTCCTCAAATTCCTGTCCGGCGCGCCATTGCTGCCGCTGGCCGGCGGCAGCGCCACTGCCGCCCTGCTGTCCGCTTGCGGCGGCGGCGACACCGCCGCTCCTGCCGCGCAGCTGATGTCGGTGAGCTTCTCCGGCATGGCCGCGCCGTCGCTGGCCAACGCGCCGCAGATGGCCACCACCAGCGTGGCCTCGACCATGCAGGCCGTGTACTCGGACGGCAAGACCGTGCCCTACAATCTGGCCTACCAGACCTTCTTCGTCACCGGCGCGCAAGTCTCCAATGGCAACGGCGGCACCATCCTGGCCGGCGGCTACTACGACATCAACAACAAGCCCATCGTCGACAAGACCGACGCGAATTCGCGCCAGTTCTTCTCCGACTGCCCGGACGGCACCTCGCTGCTGAAGCTGGCCGCGCCGACCGTGGCCGGCGTCAAGGGCAACACCGTGTTCGCGGTGGTGCAGTTCGAGTACACCACCCGCAACGTCAAGGGCGACTCCATGTACGGCATGCTGCCATCGCCGATCGCCGTGCTGACGCTGGACCAGGACAAGGCCACCGGCGCGCTGTCGCTGGTCAAGTACCACAACGTCGACACCAGCCCGGCCAACGGCCTGTGGATCACCTGCGGCGCCAGCCGTTCGCCGTGGAATACCCACCTGTCGAGCGAAGAGTACGAGCCGGACGCCACCGTCATCGACAAGAACACCCAGTTCGCCAACTTCTCGACCAACCTGTACGGCGACGCCACCAAGGCCAACCCTTACCACTACGGCCACCTGCCGGAAATCACCGTCAACCCGGACGGCACCGGCAGCGTCAAGAAGCACTACTGCCTGGGCCGCATCTCGCACGAGCTGATCCAGGTGATGCCGGACCAGCGCACCGCGCTGATGGGCGACGACGCCACCAACGGCGGCCTGTTCATGTTCGTCGCCGACAAGGAACAAGACCTGTCGAGCGGTACCCTGTACGTGGCTAAGTGGACCCAGAAAACCGCCGACAACGGCGGCTCGGCGACCCTCACCTGGATCAAGCTGGGCAGCGCCACCTCGGCCGAAATCAAGGCCCTGGCCGATAAGCTGAAAGCGGCCGACATCGTCGACGCCAAAACCGCCGATCCGTCGGACGCGTCGTACACCAAGATCCCGTTCAGCGGCAAGACCAACTGGGTCAAGTTCCAGCCGGGCATGGAGAAGGCCGCGGCCTTCCTGGAAACCCACCGCTACGCAGCCTTCAAGGGCGGCAGCCTGGGCTTCACCAAGATGGAAGGCACTACCGTCAACGCCAAGGACAAGATCGCCTACACCGCGATGAGCTACATCCAGGCGGCCATGACCAACGGCTCGGGCGGCATCGCGATCAAAGGCCCGAACGCCGGCATCGTCTACGCGCTGAACCTGAAGGGTGGCCAGACCGATACCAGCGGCGCGGCCATCAACAGCGAGTGGGTGCCGGTTGACATGGCAGCCGTACCGGCGCTGGTGGGTGAAGACCTGGCCACGCCGGACGCGCTGGGCAACCTGGCCAATCCGGACAAGATCGCCAACCCGGACAACATCAAGTTCTCGGAAAAACTGCGCACCCTGTTCATCGGCGAAGACAGCGGCCTGCACGTCAACAACTTCCTGTGGGCCTACAACGTTGATACCAAAACGCTGTCGCGCGTGCTGTCGACGCCGTCGGGCGCCGAGTCGACCGGTCTGCACGCGGTGGACGACATCAACGGCTTCGCCTACATCATGAGCAACTTCCAGCATCCGGGCGACTGGGAAGCGGCGCTGCACGGCAAGGTACAAGCGACGCTCGACCCGCTGATCCGCGCCAACTACCGCGACCGTTACGGTGCGGCGGTCGGCTACATCACCGGTTTCCCGGCGCTGAGCTTCTAAACCGTCTCTCCTGCCGGGCGGGGTACGCACGACCAGTCGATGCAAGCGCTCGACAGCGGCGCCAAAAACCACCCCGACCGGAAGGGTCTGACCCCGTACGGGGTCGGACCCTGAGGCCAACGGTGTGCGGGTTGGGTTGGTGCCGTACGCTTCTACGGCGAACAGCAACGTCAACCCCGCCTGCCGGTCAGGCGATGGTCTGGACCGTGCCGCCTTCGGCGCGGATGGCGGCGCCGTTGATGACGGCAGCGCGCTCGCTGGCCAGGAAGGCCACCACATTGGCCACTTCATGCGGCTTGGCCAGGCGGTAGATCAGCGACGACGGCCGGTTCTCGGCCATGAATTTTTGCTCGGCCTCGGCGTACGACAGGTCCGGATTCACCGACGAGATGAAGCCCTTCAGGCTTTCGGTTTCAGTCGGTCCCGGCAGCACCGAGTTGACCGTCACGCGGCTGCCCTTGGTCAGTTCAGCCAGGCTGCGCGAGATCGACAGCTGGGTGGCTTTGCTTGCGCTGTAGTGCGCCATCGCGGCCATCGGCGTCAGAGCGACCTCACTGGAAATAAAAATCACCCGGCCGTGGCCGCGTTCCAGCATGCCTTTCATAAAGGTGCGCGCCAGGCGCACGCCGCTCCAGACGTTGACCTCGAACATGCGCTGCCAGTCTTCGTCCGAAGTGGCGAAGAAATCGCTGAGCGCATAGGTGCCCATGTTGTTGACCAGGATATCGACGTCGGAGTACTGCGCGGCAGCTGCCTGCTCGCTGCCGGCCACGCTCATGTCCGCCACCAACGGCAACGCGCGCCCGGTGCCGAAGCGTTCGTTCAGCGCGGCCACCACCTGCGCCACGCCTGCTTCGCTGCGGCCGTTGATGATGACGTTGGCGCCGTCTTCCAGCAATTGCACAGCGATGGCGTGGCCAATGCCGGCGGTCGATGCGCTCACCAGTGCGGTTTTTCCTTGCAAGTTCAGATTCATGATGCGTCCTCAAAGTCAGTTGGAATGGACGCAGTATGGGCGCTGCCGATTGCTTTGATAATCCATCGCAATGGAATATGATTTAAGAATTCAATTCATAAATAGATCGACATGGATAACCGTAGCGGCGAAATGCTGGTGTTTGCCAGGGTGGTGGAAACCGGTAGTTTTTCAGCGGCCGGCAAGTTGCTGGACTTGACGCCGTCCGCCGTCAGCAAGCTGGTCGGCAGGATCGAGCAGCGGCTGGGCACGCTGCTGCTGCAGCGCTCCACGCGGCAACTGACGCTGACCACGGAAGGCAGGCAGTTCTACGACAGCTGCGTGCGCATCCTGGACGATATCGAGGAGGCCGAGCAAGGCATCGCCACCGGCAAGGCCGCCGCCCACGGCACGCTGCGCGTGAACGTCTCGCTGCCGTTCGGCACCCACCAGCTGCTGCCGCTGATTCCGGAGTTCAGCCGGCGCTATCCGGATATCCGGCTCGACCTGTCGCTGACCGGCGCGCTGGTCGATTTGCAGCGCGAACAGGTGGACGTGGCGATCCGCATGGGGGCGCTGGCCGACGCCAGTTTCCAGGCGCGGCCCTTGGGCACCAGCCGGCTGGCCGTGGTGGCCTCGCCGGCCTATCTGAAGGCGCACGGCAGGCCGCGCCATCCCGACGACCTCGCCGGCCACTGCTGTTTCAACTTCAACTTCCGCCGCGCGCGCGACGAATGGCCGTTCCTGCTGGACGGTCATACGGTCTACCGCCAAGTGGGCGGCGGCATGCTCACCAACAACGGCGAAACCATGCGGCTGCTGACTTTGGACGGGCTGGGCATCAGCCGCCTGGCGCTATTCCACATCGGCCACGACCTGGCCGAGGGCAGGCTGGTGGAGCTGCTGCCGAAATTCAATCCCGGCGACACCGAAGAAATCCACGCCATCTTCCGCCAGCAGCGCTACATGCCGCAGCGCGTGCGGGTGTTCATCGACTATCTGGTGGAAAAGCTGGCGCCCTGAAGACTCGTTTCACCGATCCGCCATAACCGTTCGATCAATTCGAACGGGTTGGCGGCCGCTTGCGGTCTTCCCAGAGGGAAACGCATCCGAGCGGCAGGCAATGTTATCGACAAGGCCAGCAATTGCCGCAAAGGCGGATGCTAGCCTGATCTCCACGGTTGTCCCACTTCTGAGGAGAATATGATGTCGATACTGAGCAAACTGAGCATTGCCAAACGCCTGCTGATGGGGTTCGCAATCCTCCTGCTGTGCGCGCTGCTGGCGATTGGGGCTGCACTGTCGCGCCTGAGCGCGGTGGCCGAGGCCAGCCGCGAACTGCTGAACGAACCGCTGGCCACCGAACGTCTGGTCAGCGACTGGAACCGCGTCGTCTACGCCGGCATCCGCCGCAACCTGGCCATCATCAAGAACAACGACGGCAGCCTGGCCACCTTCTTTGCCGACGAGCTGGCCGAATCGACGCGGCTCTCCAACGCGCTGCAGCAGCAAATCGAGCAGCACATCGACACGCCCGAAGAGAAGCAGCTGTGGCAAAAGCTCCTGACCGTGCGCCAGGGCTATGTGAGCCTGCGCAACCAGGCCATCCAGCTGAAAAAAGATGGCAAGTCGGCCGAAGCGGATCAAGTGCTGGAGCAGCAGTTCAAACCCGCCGCCGTCGCTTACGGCGACATCCTGCAAGCCTTGCAAGACCAGCAGCGCCAGCACATTCAGAAAATGGCGGCGGGCATTGAGGAAACCTACGCCAGCAGCCGACGCCTGATGGCCGTGCTGACCGTGCTGATGGTGGCCTTCGTTGCCGTCTGCTCGTGGCTGATCGCCATCTCGATCACCCGTCCGTTGCAGCAGGCCGTGCAAATCGCACAGCGCGTTGCCGCCGGCGACCTCAGCGTGGTGAGCCGCAGCACTGTCCGCGATGAAACCGGCCTGCTGCTGACGGCGCTGGAACAAATGACCGGGCGCCTGGCCGAGCTGGTCAGCCATGTGCGCAGCACCTCCGAAACCATCGGCGTGGCCTCGGCCGAAATCGCCAGCGGCAACGCCGATCTGTCAGTGCGCACCGAGCACCAGGCCGGCGCCCTGGAAGAAACCGCCAGCTCGATGGAAGAGCTGACCGCCACGGTGCGCCAGAACGCCGATCATGCCCGCCGCGCCAACGAACTGGCGCTGGCCGCCAGCGGCATCGCCAGCCGCGGCGGCGACGTGGTGCAAGACGTGGTGCGGCGCATGGACGGCATCCGCCAGAGTGCGTGCAAGATTGCCGAGATCAACGGCGTGATCGACGCCATCGCCTTCCAGACCAATATTTTGGCGCTGAACGCGGCGGTAGAAGCGGCGCGCGCCGGGGAACAGGGGCGCGGCTTTGCCGTGGTCGCGACCGAAGTGCGCAACCTCGCGCATCGCAGCGCCGCTGCCGCCAAGGAAATCAAACTGCTGATCGCCGACTCGGCGGCGCAGGTGGAACAAGGCAGCGAGCTGGCCGACCGCGCCGGCGTGACCATGCGGGAAGTGGTCCAGAGCGTCGGCGAGGTGGCGCACCTCATGCACGACATCGCCGACGCCAGCCGCGAGCAAAGCGAGGGCATCGACCAGGTCAACACCGCCGTGCTGGCGATGGACGATATGACCCAGCAAAACGCCGCGCTGGTCGAGGAAGCGGCAGCGGCCGCCTGCAGCCTGGAGGAGCAAGCGCAGGCGCTGGTGGCGGCCGTCAGCGTGTTCAAGCTGGCCGATGCCGCAGCAGCGCCGCTGGCCCGCGCCGAGGCTGACACGCGCGCCATGGCGCGGCCCGCCCGGACCGCATCGACCGCCTCGCAGCGGGCCAGCGCCCCACGTCTTGCCCTGGCCGCAGCGTGATGCCATGCATACCCACCTTCGAATGTTGCTGCCGCTGCTGGCCCTGCTGGCCAGTACGGCCAGCATAAGCCACGCCGCGCCGGCCAACCCTGCCCAGCTCTACGTCAACGGCGTGGCGCCGTTTGCCTACAGCGAGCAAGGCAGCTACCGCGGCCTGCTATACGACATGCTGGCCGCGCTGCGCACGCGCACTGGCAGCGAACACATCATCCGCCCGGTGCCGCTGCGCCGCGCCCAAGTGATGCTGGAAACACAGCCCGGCGCGCTGGCCACGCTGGCCCGCTTCGCCGAGCTCGAGCACCGCTACCGCTGGTTGTGCAAGCTGGCAGAGGACCAGCTGGTGCTGGTCACGCGCGCCGACGCCACGCACGACCTGAGCTCGCTGGCGGCGGTGCGCCATCTGCGCGTCGGCGTGCTGCTCGGTGGTCCGGCAGAATCAGCTGCGCGGCAGGCCGGGCTGCTGCGCATCGACACCGTAAGCGCGGCGTCCAGCAATGCGCGCAAGCTGGCCAATGGCCGCGTCGACGCCTGGCTGACCGCACGCAGCATCGCCCTGTCCGAGCAGCGCGGCATCGGCGGAAGTGTGAACGAGCTGCGCATCGGGCCAGGGCTGCAGACCATCAGCCAATACCTGGCCGCGCCGCGCGATATGGACGACGGCACCGCCCAGCAATGGCGAGCCGCCTGCAGCGCCCTGCAGGAGAACGGCACCTTCGAGCGCATCGTCCAGCACTACGCGCAGCGGCCTGGCAATGCCGTCTGCCGGGACCTCAGTCACGCATGCCCACATCCCGACCGGCAAGCAGCGCCGTAGCCAGCCTCGGCTCGCGCAGGCGCTGCAGCCACCACGCCAGTGCGCGCCCTTCCTGGTCGCCGCGCCAGGCCACGTACATCACATTCGGCTCACGCTGGTCAACGGTCTTTTTTTCGATGAGTTCGCCGCGTGCCAGCAGACTGGCCACCCGCTTGCGCGGCAGCCAGCCGACGCCCAAGCCAATGCTCTGGGCATGGATCTTGGCGTGCATGCTGGCGACCGCCAGCACCGGCTGGCCGTTCAGGGTGCCGTAGGCGCGGCCCTGCCCTTCGCGCGACGAATCAGCCACCACCACGGCGCGGTGCTGCTGGATCACTGCGCGCGACAACGGCCCACACACATGCGCCAGCGGATGCTGAGGCGACACCGCAAACACCCACTCCAGCTGCCCGAGCTCGAACCAGCGCAAATCCTGGATCGGCGGCGGCTCGTTGGTGGCGCCGATGATCAGGCTGGCGCGGCCGCTGCGCAGCGCTTCCCACGTCCCGCCCAGCACCTCGGTGGTCAGCCGCAGCGAGACGCCGGACTGCAGGGCATCGAAGTCGCCGATCAGCGGCGCCAGCAGTTCAAACTCGAACAGTTCGTCGCTGACTATGCACAGCCGTTCCTCCCAGCCGCTGGCGATCTGCCGCACCCGCTGGGTGGCGCGGCAGGATTCGTGCATCACGCGCGCCGCTTCCTCAGCGAGCACGCGCCCGGCAGGCGTCAATTCCAGCCGGTAGCGGCGGCGATCGAACAGCAGGGCATCGAAGCGTTCCTCCAGCTGGCGCGCGCTATACGACACCGTCGACGGCGCCTTACCCAGCCGCGCCGCCGCACGCGACAAGCTGCCGCATTCACGGATCGCTTCAATCAGAGCCAACTCTTCCTCGGACAGCATAAGCGCCTCGCGCACAGGGTGATGCCTCATTGTAAATCTTCTTGGCCGGACCGACCTGATGCCAATGGTTGATGACGTCGATCCGCCGTTATACCTGAATGCCAAATTGGTATAACTCGCGCGCCAACGTGATCGTTATACTTCGCTTATTCATTGCTAAGACCGAAGAGATATGGATCGCCGAACCTTACTGCTTGCCCCACTTGGTCTGCTCGCTCCCGAGACGAGCTTTGGCCGCGCCGACGAGACCACGGCGACCGAGACAATCAAGCTGTGGCAAGGCGAAGCCCCCATCAGTGCGATACAGACGTTCTCAGAAGTGATTGAAAAAGTGTCCACCGAACCCAAGCTGCTATCGCGCCGCTTCAAAGGCGTCCGCGAACCGCGCTTGCTGGTCTTTCGGCCGGCGCGCCCGACCGGCGCCGCCACGATCATTCTGCCGGGAGGGGGATTCAGCTACGGCTACTTCGATCATGAAGGAATCCGCCTCGCAAACCATCTCTGCGAGCACGGGATCACTGCTTTCGTATTGTTTTACCGGCTGGCTAACGACGGCTGGTCCGATCGCCTGAACGTCGGGCTGGCCGATGCGCAACGCGCGGTCCGTATCGTTCGTGCCAGCGCCGGACCACTGGGAATCGATCCGTCCCGCCTGGGCGTCGTGGGCTTCAGCGCCGGCGGATTCGTCGCCGCGTCATTGGCCACGCGGTGCAACGACCAGGTTTATCCGAAGCAGGACGCCGCCGACCAGCTCAGCGCGCGACCGGATTTTGCCGGCCTGGTCTATCCCGTGCAATCCCTGGATCCCAAAGTCGCGTGGCAAGGGGCGGCCCCGAGCTTGTTTGGACGCCAGGCGTCAGCGGCGGAGATTCGCGCGTTCTCGCCTGAAAACAGAATCGATAAAAACACGCCGCCGCTGTTTCTGGTTCACGCCGAAGACGATATGGCCGTTCCGATCGAGAATTCCATACGGCTCCGTAACGCGGCACGCGCGGCCGGTGTTGCCGTAGAGGCGCACTTCTTTGCCAAGGGCGAACATGGCTTCGGCGTCGACCCTGAACGGCACGAGCCCAACCAGATCTGGCCGCTGTTGTTCAGTAACTTCATTAACTCGTCTCCATCCACCCGATGACCCCGCTGGCAACGCCGGCGCCGCGCCGCTTTTACAAAAAATCTTTGTTTAGAGATGGAAATATTGCTAAAAACGAAGTATTGTTGTGCGTGCACATAGGCGTTACAGAAAATTAACGCTGCGCCGTCGGGAATGGTTGAGACGTACAATTTTTTCAGTTGAGTGTTGTGCAGAGCAACGGGAATATTTATTGCCTGTTGTTAAGGGCTTTGGGTCCGACTACAATCAGGTAGTCATTTTCGTCGTCTCATTTTGCGGAACTCGTTCATATGTCTTTTTTGTCTTCTGCTGCGCCTAAGCTAGCACCGTGGAAAGTTCTGTTGGTCGACGACGAACCGGACATTCATGACATCACCAAGCTGACCCTGAGCCGCTTCCGCCTCGACGGCCGCGCCCTGACTTTCCTGCACGCCTACAGCGGCGCTGAAGCCAAGGACGTGCTGGCGCGCGAAACCGATATTGCGCTGGTGTTTCTCGACGTGGTGATGGAAAAGGAAGACTCCGGCCTGGAAGTGGCACGCTGGATGCGCGAAGACCTCGACAACCAGTTCACCCGCATCGTGCTGCGCACCGGCCAGCCCGGCCAGGCGCCGGAAGAACGCGTGATCGTCAATTACGACATCAACGACTACAAAGAGAAGACCGAGCTCGACCGCACCAAGCTGTTCACCACCACCTTCGCCGCGCTGCGCGCCTACCGCGACATCATGAAGGTGGAGGAAGCCCACCGTGCCCAGGTCAATTACCGCGAAGGCCTGGAGCGCGTGATCGCCGCTTCGGCCCACATCTTCCAGCAGCGTAACCTGAAAGACTTCGCCAACGGCCTGCTGCAGCAGGTGGTGGCGCTGCTGCGCCTCGAGCACAGCATGCTGCTGCGCCTGCGCGGCGCCACCGCCATCAGCGGCGAGAACGACTACGAAATCCTGGCCCAGATCGGCGACGAGGAAGGCTCGCTGCTGACCCCGGAAGTGATGGCCCAGCTGGACGCCGCCAAGAGCAACAAGATCTCGCGCGTGGAAGGCGACACCTACATCGGCTATTTCCCCAACAACAGCGGCAAGGCTTCGCTGCTGGTGCTGAAGGGCGTGGAAGAAATCTCCGAGATCGACACCAAGCTGCTGGAAGTGTTCTGCTCCGGCGTCGCCATCGCCTTCGACAACATCCTGCTCAACCAGGAAATCACCGACACCCAGGCCGAGCTGATTCTGCGCCTCGGCGACGTGGTCGAATCGCGCTCCAACGAAGCGGGCAACCACGTGCGCCGCATGTCGGAAGTGTGCCACCTGCTGGCGCAGGAAGCGGGCCTGCCGGAAGACGAAGTGGCGGTGCTGCGCCACGCCGCGCCGATGCACGACATCGGCAAGATCGCCACCCCGGACGCGGTGCTGCTCAAGCCGGGCAAGCTCGATGCGGCCGAATGGGAAATCATGAAGCAGCACCCGGCGGTCGGCCTGTCCATCCTCGACGGCTCGCAGCGCCCGATCCTGAAAGCGGCCGCCGTGATCGCGCACCAGCACCACGAAAAATTCGACGGCAGCGGCTACCCGCAGGGTCTCAAGGGCGAGGATATCCACCCGTACGCGCGCATCGTCGCCGTGGCCGACGTGTTCGACGCGCTGATGCACAAGCGCTGCTACAAGGAAGCCTGGCCGATCGAGAAAGTGGTCGAGCATCTGCGCGAGGTCGCCGGCCATCATCTCGATCCGGTGTACGTCGACCTGCTGATCAAAAACATCGACAAGGCCCTGGCCATCAACGAACGCCTGCCTGACTAGTCACATCGGGCAGGGCGCACCTCCGCCATAAGTCCGGGTTGGCCCGGACAGGCGGAAAATCCGCTGTTTTCCCTGCTAGTATCGGCTCTCCTTACTCAACTGGAGCCGTTATGAAAACTTCCCTCGCCCGCTACAGCCTCAGCGCCGCCATGCTTGCCGGCGCCCTCGCCGCCCCTGCCAGCCACGCTGCTGCCGCCAAACCGACCGTGGTGCTGGTGCACGGCGCTTTTGCCGATTCGTCGAGCTGGGACGGCGTGACCGCCAAGCTGGAAAAGGATGGCTACACCGTGATCGGCGCCGCCAACCCGCTGCGCAGCGTCAAGGGCGACGCCAGCTCGGTGGCGGCCGTGGTAAAGAGCATCACCGGCCCGGTGGTGCTGGTCGGCCACTCCTACGGCGGTTCGGTGATCAGCGCCGCCGCCAATGGCGCCGCCAACGTCAAGGCGCTGGTGTACGTGGCTGCCTTCGCGCCGGAAAGCGGCGAAACGGCCGTCGGCTTGTCGGGCAAGTTCCCCGGCAGCACGCTCGGCCCGACCCTGGCGCCACCGGTGGCGCTGCCGGACGGCGGCAAGGACCTGTACATCCAGCAAGCCAAGTTCCATGATCAGTTTGCTGCCGACGTGCCCGCAGACAAAGCCCGCCTGATGGCCGCCGGCCAGCGCCCGATTACCGACGCCGCGCTCAACGAAGCATCGCCGGCGCCAGCATGGAAAACCATCCCGTCATGGTTCATCTACGGCAAGGCCGACAAGAACATTCCGGCTGCTGCGCTGGACTTCATGGCCAAGCGCGCCAACGCGAAAAAGACGGTAGTGATCGATGGCGCCTCGCACGTGGTCATGACCTCGCATCCGGCCGAAGTGGCCAAGCTGATCGAGGAAGCGGCCAGCGCAAAGTGATTGCATAAGCATATTTACAATTGATCGTAGGAACTCGATTTCCTTGCTCGTAAGATCGTGGTCTGTCTCATCAGACCACGCAAGGAAATCACGATGCACAAACACGTTCTCCCGCCTCTCCTGCTGCTGGCCGAAGTGCTGGCCGCGCTGCCAGCCGCGCAGGCACAAGATACCGCCGCCATCGACCAGGTCACCATCGTTGGTTCACGCGCGCGCAATCGCACCGTGTTCGACTCCGCCGTGCCGATCGACCGCTTCGGTGCGCGCGAGGTGGAGAACGCCCTGTCCAGCGGCGAAGTGGGCGCGGCCCTGCAGGCGCTGGCGCCATCGATCAACTTCCCGCGCATCGAATCGAGCGGCGCCTCGGACTCGGTGCGCGGCGTGCAGCTGCGCGGCCTGGCGCCGGACCAGGTGCTGGTGCTGATCAACGGCAAACGCCGCCACGCCAGCGCCGTGCTCGACACCGAGAGCAGCTTTGCCGGCACCGTGCCGGTCGACGTCAACGCGATTCCGCCGGGCGCCATCGACCACATTGAAATCCTGCGCGACGGTGCCGGCGCGCAGTACGGCAGCGACGCCGTGGCTGGCGTGATCAACATCGTGCTGAAACAGCAGCGCACCGGCGGCTCGGCCTCGGTCAGCTACGGCGCCCACCACACCCAGTTCGACCCGACCGAAGAACGCAAAACCGACGGCCAGACCAAGATCGTCAATGCCGACTATGGCGTGCCGCTGGGCGACGCCGGCTACTTCCGCTTCGGCGCCGAAAGCCGCAGCCGCAGTCCGACCCAGCGTGCCGGCGCCAGCGATGCGGGCTGGACTTCGTGGAATTCGACACCAGCCGACCTGGCCCTCGATGGCAAGGTGGTCTTCAAATCGGGCGACTCGCAATCGCACAACAACTACGCCTTCTACAACGCCCTGCTGCCGATCAGCGAAGGCATCGATGCCTACTCGTTCGCCACGCTCAACAAGCGCCAGTCGGACGGCAGCGCCTACTTCCGCTATCCGGGCGATCCTTCGAATGTGCTGGCGCTGTACCCGAATGGCTACCGCCCGGTCACGCACGGCGACCAGAGCGACGTCAGCGTGGTGGCTGGTGTGCGCCTCGCCGGCGGCGGCTGGAACTGGGACTTGAGCGCGCGCCACGGCGGCAACATCTTCCGCTACGACCTGAGCAACTCGGCCAACGCCTCGCTCGGCGCGCAAAGCCCGACCAGCTTCCACCTCGCCAGCTTCGACTATCGCCAGGACTCGCTCAACGCCGACCTGACGCGCGAGCTCAATCTCGGCGGCGTGCCAGTCAACCTGGCCGTGGGCGCCGAGTACAACCGCGAGACCTACACCAGCTCGCCGGGCGACGCCGCTTCCTACGCCGCCGGCCCGATCACCGATGCGCCGCCGGGCGCGCAAGCCGGCCCCGGCCTGCGCCCGCAAGATGCGTTTGATGGCAGCCGCCATTTGAGCTCGGTGTACGCCGATATCGAAAGCGATCTCAGCAAAGAACTGCTGGTGGGTGCGGCCGTACGCTACTCGGACTACAGCGATTTCGGCAGCGCCAGCACCGGCAAGCTGTCGGCGCGCTACAAGTTCAGCGAGCAGTTCCTGCTGCGCGGCTCGGTGTCGAACAGCTTCCGCGCACCGGCGCTGGTGCAGACCGGCTTCCGCTTCTCGACGCTGAACTTCAACAGCGACGGCAGCGGCTTGCAGACCGCCTCGCTGCTGCCGGCCAGCGATCCGCTGGCGCGCGCATTCGGCGCGCAGGCGCTGAAGCCGGAGAAGTCGACCAACCTGTCGCTAGGCCTGGCATGGAAGCCGACACGTAGCACCAGCTTCACGCTGGACGGCTACCGCATCAAGATCAAGGACCGCATCACACGCACCAGCGATTTGCAAAGCGATGCCGCCACCGCCTACCTGAGCAGCATCGGCCGCAGCGACATCCAGTCGGTGGCCTACCTGGCCAACCTGCTGGACACCACCACCAGCGGCCTCGACGCGGTGCTAACCACGACCTGCCGCTGGCCGGCGGCAAGCTGAACCTGAGCGCCGCGCTCAACCTCAACCACACCAGCATCGACGCCGTGCACCAGTCGTCGGCAGCATTGGCCAAGATCGATCCAGACCTGACCGTGCTGACCGATACCAGCCTGTTCCGCATCCGCAATGCCTCGCCGAAGAACAAGCTGGTGCTGGGCGCCGACTGGCAGGCCGCCGACTGGAGCGTGCAGGCGCGCGCCACCCGCTTCGGCCCGCTGAAAGACTTCTCGTATGACGACGAAGCCGAAGTGATCGACGGCGTGCACGCCCAGCGCTTTGGCGCGGTGTGGACGCTGGATCTGGAAGCGCAATACAAGTTCAGCAAGCAGGTCACGCTGGCCATCGGCGCCGACAACATCCTCGACCGCTACCCGCAGCGCGTGCGCGAGACCAACAACGCCACTTACGGCGGCGCCCTGCCCTACAACTTCATCAACCCGATCGGCGTGAATGGCGCATACTTCTACGGCCGCCTTCGCTACACTTTCTAAAGGACCTAAATGAAAAAACTGCTGACCGCCCTGGCCCTGAGCGCTGCATTGGCCTCGCCAGCCTTCGCCGCCAAGAACGCACTGGTGCTGCAAACCGACTTCGGCACCTCCGACGGCGCCGTCTCCGCCATGCGCGGCGTGGCTTACGGCGTCGATGCCGGCCTGACCGTCGCCGACCTGACCCACAACATTCCCGACTACGATATCTGGGTCGGCGGCTACCGCCTGTTCCAGACCGCGAACTACTGGCCGGAAGGCACGGTGTTTGTGTCGGTGATCGATCCGGGCGTGGGCACTTCGCGCAAATCGGTGGTGCTGAAGACCAAGGCCGGCCGCTACTTTGTCGGCCCGGACAACGGCCAGTTCACCCTGATCGCCGAGCGCGACGGCGTGGCCGAGCTGCGCGAGATCGATGAGAAGGTCAACCGCCTGGCCGGCTCCGGCGAGTCCTACACCTTCCACGGCCGCGACGTGTACGCCTACGTCGGCGCGCGCCTGGCCTCGGGCGCCATCAGTTACGAGCAGGTCGGCCCACAGCTGCCGGCCGACTCCGTGGTGAAGATCCCGTATCAAAAGGCGGTGCGCAACGGCGACACCATCCGCGGCATCATCCCGGTGCTGGACGTGAAGTACGGTAATGTGTGGACCAATATTCCGAAGACGCTGTTTGCGGAATTGAATATCGGCGTGCACGACAAGGTGCAGGTACGCATCCTGCACAAGGGCAAGGAGGTCAACAAGGTGGTGGCGCCGTTCGAGCACACCTTTGGCGGCGTGGCCAAGGGCAAGCCGCTGGTTTACCTGAACAGCCTGCTGGAAGTTGCCGTGGCCATCAGCCAGGGCAACTACGCCGCCAAGTACAAGGTGGATTCCGGCGTCGACTGGGAAGTTGAAATCAGCAAGGCCAAGTAAGCCTTAGAGTTTGTGCTCCTGCTGTTTCACCAGGCGGTCGGTCATGGAACGCAATGACTTGAGCGCCTGGGTCACGGCTTCGATCTGCTTCTCATCTTCCGCGCGCGCCGCATCCACCGGCGCGATCGAAATCTGCATCTTCTCCGCATCGGCCGACGCTTGCTGTTCGGCGTAGGCTTCGCGGCCAGCCTGGTCGGCGTCGCCGGTGTTCGGGGTGTCCGGCACGCTGGTGTCGGGCGAGGTTTTCAACACACCCGCCGCTTGCTTGAGTTGGGCTGCCAGCTGTTTCAGCTGCTGCTGCAATGCCTTGGCATCCTTGCCGCCAAACAGCAGCAGCATGCGGCGCAGCGATTCGATTTGTTCCTTGATCTCAGCCACGCGCTGGCGGGCTTGCGATTTCTGGTCCTGGTCGGCGCGCAGCGACAGGCCGTCGATGGCGTCGGCGTTTTTCCTGGCAAGATCGCGCTGCTTTTGCAACAGGTCTTGATAGGCGCCGCTGTTGCCGGCGGCGCTGGTCGGGGATATGGAAAGCATGGCGGATCTCTCAGAAGGCTAGTCACTTGATACAGGCGACGCCGCCAGCCTTCTCGTTAAACCGGCCTACTTCCTCTTGATTTTTGGGAAACGTAGCTTGTAATGCAAGCCCATGCCCGGCGCACTCACCACTTTGACCGTGCCGCCCAGTGCGCCGGTCACCAGGTTGTACAGGATGTGCGCCCCGAGGCCGCTGCCGCCCGAGCCGCGCTTGGTGGTGAAGAAGGGGTCGAACAGCTGCGCCAGGGTGCTGCTGTCCATGCCGACGCCGTCATCGCTGTATTCGAAGTCGACGAAATCGCCGTCGACCTTGCCGGTGATCTTGATCTTGCCTGACTGCCCCTCCTCGAAACCATGCACCAGCGAGTTGACCACCATATTGGTCACGATCTGGGAAATCGCGCCGGGGAAGCTGGCCATGTTGATGTGCTCTTCGCAGTCGATTTCGATCTGGATCGGCTTGCCCTTGAGCTTGGGCTGCAGCGACAGCAGCACTTCGTCCAGGTATTTGCGCAGGTTGAAACTGCGGATATCGTCCGAGGACTGGTCCACCGCCACCTGCTTGAAGCTGCGCACCAGCGCGGCAGCGCGCTGGGTGTTGGTGGTCATGATTTTCAGCGACTGGTCGATGATGTCGAAGAACTGGTTCAGGCCATCCTCATCGAGCGTGCCGCTGGCCAGGTCTTCGCGCGTCAGCTTGAGCTCTTCCACGAGGTGGCTGGTGGCGGTGACGCAGATGCCCAGCGGGGTGTTGATTTCGTGCGCCACGCCGGCCACCAGCCGGCCCAGCGAGGCCAGCTTCTCCTGCCGCACCAGTTCGCCCTGCGCATCCTTGAGCGAGGTCAGCGCACTTTCCAGCTGCGCGTTCTGCTCCTCCAGCTGCTCCTTCGACAGGCGGATCTGGCGGTCGGCCTGCATGCGCGCGATCGCCACCGCCACGTGGCTGGCCATGAAGGCGAGGATCTCGAGGTCGGCCTGGGTGTACTGCACCTTGTCGTCGTAGCTCTGCACGATGATCACGCCGTAGGCCTGGTCGCCCAGCAGCATCGGCGCCCCCATCCAGCTGTGAATGTCGACATTGCCCAGCGGGTGCTCCATCTCGCCGGTGTCGACCAGTGCGCGGAAGCCGTCGCGGTCCAGCAGCATGGCCTGCTTGCGCTGCAGGACATAGGAAGACATGCCGATGCCGTAGTCGAAGCGCTTGACCGGCGCCTGCTCGTCCTTCTCATCGACAAAATACGGGATGCTGATTTCCTGCGTGTCCGGGTGGTACAGCGCCATCAGGAAGTTCTTGGCCGGCACCAGCTCGCTGATGATCTGATGCAGGCGCATGTTGAGGCGGCTGCCGCCAGTGGCGGTGGCCGACAGGTTGGCCAGCTCGTACAGGCCGCGCTGGATGTTTTCCGCGCGGCGCCGCTCGGCCACTTCGTGCTGCAGCTGGACAGTCCGTTCCTGCACCGCGCGTTCCAGCCGGTCCATGCTCTGCAAGCCTTGCAGCGCGCTCGAGACGTGGTTGGCGATCAGCTTGAACAGCGCCTGGTCTTCGTCGCTGAAGGTGTGCTGCTTGTCGTAGCTCTGAATCACCACCGCGCCCAGCACCTGGTGGTTATGGTCGAACAGCGGGCAGCCCATCCAGTGCTCGGCCACCGTGCCGATGCCGAATTCGGCGTTGTCTTCGCGTTTGGAATGGTGTTCGGCCGCCGTCATGACGATCGGTTCGCGGCTCAGGATCACGGCCGCGGTCGGCGATTCGCCGGCCACCAGCTCGAACAGCTCGTCGCGGTTGGGCGGGTCATCGACCTCATCGACGAAATAGACGAAGCGCACCATATTGGCAGGCCCGTCCTGGTCGCTGAGCGCGACAAAGAAGTTGGCGGCATACATGATGCGGCCCAGCGCCGCATGCACGGCCTGCAGGAATTCACTGATATCGGTGCAGCTACTGGATTTCTGCCCGATTTCGAGCAGCACGGTCTGGACGGCTTCCAGCCGGGAGAGTCGACTTTCCATCAATTTTTCCTATGTTGGTGGCCCATTGGAGCCATCTCGCACATGCGCATAGGAAATACTAGCAGTCGGGAGCCGGGCAGGCAACGCCGCCCGGCGTGCGCTAGCGCGCTTTACTGCTCAATCAGGCTTGATCCTTGCGCTTGCGGCGGGCTGCCATTGCGCCAACCAGACCCAGGCCACCCAGCAGCATGCCGTAGGTCGCTGGTTCCGGCACGGCCGACACGGTGGCGCTACCGGTGTACGAACCAGCTGCTTTCGACAGCACGGTGCCGGTCACTTGCAGGAAGTAGGTGCCGGCGGACAGCGGAGCCGAGCTCAGTTCCCACTGATCGGTTTTGCCGGTCGACAGCTGGGTGCCTTTCAGCACCAGGCCGTCGGCGTTGAACAGGCTCAGGTCCAGGATGTCCAGGCCGTTCTTGGCATTGCCGGAGGACGCGAACGTGTCGGCAAAGATTGAGGCGCCTGCACCGACGGTGAAGGTGTAACGATCAAAGAACGTGTTGGCGGCGTTATTACCCTTGATGGCGTGGCCGAAGAAATCGGTACCACCGCTCAGGTCCAGCGTAACTACTGGATTGCTGATATCGGCTGCCATTGCCCCCTGTGCCATTAATGCCGCGCCGGCCACAACAACGGCGCCTGCCATGCGTTTTGCAATTTTCATGTATACCTCCTTGAGTTTAAAAAAGGGTGTCAAAAAGACACCGCAAAGGAGATCCAAATGTAACAGTAGAGCCCGTAAAAACCGGGGGCGCACGATTGAAAGTTACATCCACTTACACGTTTCTTAAGATCTACTGAAGCCGCGTTCTATCCATGCGGAAGCGCTTGTTGCAGTGAGTTTAAAGTCAGGAGCGACCCGCACCTTGGCCACCTCTTCGCCGTACTGATCGAAGGCACTGAGTGTGGCGTAGGGATCGTCCTCGTCCGGCGTAATGTCGAGGCAGACCTTGAGCGGGCCGTCATCGGTGCCTACCGTGACGTTCTTGTGCAGCTGGGCATGCAGTTGCTGCTCGTGACGGCGGATCACCTCGCTGGCGGTCTTGACCAGGGTGTTGAAGGCATTGACGTCCAGCGGCTTGGGATTTTTCTTGTCGCGGCCCATGGTCCACGGGCCGACCAGCGCCGGCTCCGGCTCGCCATCCTTGATCATGGCCACGGCCCAGCCATCGTCGTCATCGTTTTTAATCACGCGCGCGGTCCAGCCGTTGCCTTGCCACAGGCGGTCTTCCTGCACCAGGGTGTCCTCATCTGAATCGGGGTAATCGTTGCTCATACTTATGGTCGTTTCGAAAGAAAAGTCGGGGTGGAATAATAAGCGGCTCCCACCGTAACAACAATAGGAACCCGGCAATCATGCGCAAAATTCTCCCCGCCCTGCTGGCCGCCCTGTGCGCCAGCGCCTCCGCCCAGGACGCCGTCCAGGTCTACGGCCGCCTCAACGTCGGGCTGGAAAGTTTGCAAAACGACAGCACCCACGTCTCGCGCCTGAGCAACAACCGCTCGGTGCTGGGGTTTCGCGGCGAGGAAGACGTGGGCGGCGGCATCAAGGTGCTGTTCCAGATCGAAGGCACGCTCTCGCCCGACACCGGCGCCGGCAGCCCGGCCGCGCGCGACACCCGCATCGGCATCAGCGGCGCGGCCGGCACCGTGTTTGCGGGCAACTGGGTCACGCCCTACAACGGCGCCACCACCGGGCTCGATCCATACTACCCGACCACGGCCGGCTACATGAGCATCATGGGCAACGGCGCTGCCGCCACCGTCAACAACACCAGCGATCTGGCCTCCTTCGACCGCCGCCAGCAAAACAGCGTGCACTACTGGACACCGGTCTGGAACGGCCTGCAGCTGCGGGTGGCGCAGGGCGTCAGCGAAGAGCGCCCGGCCAGCGGCGCCAAGCCGTCGCTGAGCTCGGGTGCGCTGGTCTACGAGCAAGGCGGGTGGTACGCCACTGCCGCCTACGAGCGCCATCATGAATACCAGGGGGCCGGCCTGAACGACAGCGCCGCCAAGCTGGCCGCGGCCTACCGCTTCGGCGACACCCGGGTGGCGCTGGCGGCCGAACGGCTGCGTTACCAGACCGCGGCCGGCACGCTGGAGCG